>Ga0335075_10018539_pt1 | contig 10316 bp, 8 predicted proteins | sample Lox_Sample_24_FD_206723 | JGI IMG/M metagenome (GOLD analysis project Ga0335075, IMG submission 206723) | Soil microbial communities from Loxahatchee National Wildlife Refuge, Florida, United States - Lox_Sample_2.4 | ecosystem: Environmental > Terrestrial > Soil > Wetlands | place: USA: Florida... | reverse complement strand
TTCGCATGGCCCGCCGATCCTTGCTAACATCTGCATGTTCTCAAGCGCCGCTAGCTCAATTGGCAGAGCAGCGGACTCTTAATCCGCGGGTTCGGGGTTCAAGTCCCTGGCGGCGCACCCGTTCTGACCTGGGGTTTCATCACTCCAGGTCATTTTTTATGTGCCCGATTTGTCTACTTGTGTGCTCCGCGTGTGCTCGGCAGTCGAAAGAGCGCGGCCGGGCGGCTTGTCAAAAACGCCGGAGCGGCCGACGGGGCCCCCTTCCGATGCGGTTACGCAGCGCAATAGTTACAGGTACGGGGGCCTGCGCTTGGCCGGCGGCCCGCTGGCGAACTGCCTTTGTCGTCGCCGCCGCTTTCCAGCGGACTCAATCCGCAGGCCGCATCGCCTGGCGGCCTGCCGGCCATGCGGTGGGCTCTGGGCGGCTGACGCTGGGTGAGCTAGTGAACCGGCAGTCCCAGGCGGTCGAAGAAGGCATGGTTTCGCCGGCGCGCCATCTCCAGCAGACGGTCGAAGGAGATGACTTCGACGTAGGACTGGTAGTTGTGGTTGTAGCCGAAGAAGCCGCCTTCGTCCGGGGTCAAGTAGTAGTTGGCGACCATGCAGCGCTCTATCATCGTCGGCGTCAGGTCAGCGACCACGTAGCAGAACCCGGGCAGCTGCTGCGCCCCGCGGATGGGCCGCCCCGAAGCGGTCATGACCTTGCCGTCGCGCACCTGCTTGAGATACCTCAGCGCCTGCGATACCGGGTCCTTTTCCGGCCCGGGGGCGGCGTCGTTCCGCATCGGTCGCTTGATCTCAACGACGACGATCGATCCGAGCTGAGGGCCTTTCCCCGCGGCGACGAGGACCGGGCCGTCCCATACCTGCAGGGCGAGCAGGTCCGGCTCGAGCGCGGAGTCCGATCCGGTGATCGGCATCCTCCTGATTGGCTTGTCCGACGCGAGGTAGTCGTGGAAAGCGAGTCCCTCGTCGATGACCCACAGGTTGCTCGCGGACTCGTGAACGTCGTCGCTGGTGGCCCGCATCGGCATGATCAGGGTGTGGATCGCGTCCTCGCGCGCGTACCTGCCGTTTCGGTCGGCTTGGATTGCCTCATCGAGCAAGTCGAGGATGACGCGGCGTCGGGATACGTAGGCGGCGAGGTCCGACTTCTTGACGTCGTCTACCTTTTCGAGATACCGCCGGAGCTTGTCGTCGTACTCGCCGGCCTGCAGGTGGCGGCCGCTGAGCACTTCCTGGCCTTCCTCGAGCAGTTCCGCTTCGATGTCAGCCAGGTGCCTGTGCAACTGCAGCTCAAGATCTTTGTCCCCTATTCCGGGGTCGACGCTGAGCTTGTCATCCCCCAGGTGACGCAAGATGGGCCGGTAGCGGGGCGCCTTCTTGGCCACGAAATCCTCCACACGACTGCGGCCGGCTGTCAGCACTTCGGCCAGGTTCTCGTGCAGGTACCGCTCCACCTCCGACAGCGCAACCGCGCGGATGTCTGCCATGGAAAGCTCGTCGGGGTCGATGTTGTCTTCCGTGCTGACATCAGGGATCTCAAACCCGGTCCGCTCTGAGCGCACCGAGGCGTCCAGGAACGACGACTCCAGGAAGGACGCGTACATGAACTCGCCCGCGCCGTCCCTGAGCTTCCCGTGCAGCCCGGGCACCTTGCCTGACAGGTTCTCCTCGAAAACGACCCTGTTGGCGGCGCACCAGTTCAGCTCCGGGGTCGGCCTGCTGCCGGTCTTGAGCTTCAGGTGGGTGAGGAAGAAGGGGCGCCCCTTGACGAGCACCTGCTGCGTCTCGGATGAGTCGAGTATGTATTCCTCTTCGTACAGCAGGGTCAGGTTCACGGTGTCCGCGCCGTCGGTGACGATGATCCTGGGTGCGCCGGTCGGCCTGACGAAGTACCACAGGCAGTGCTCGAGGACCGCCCTGGCGATCGGGCGCACGTTCTTGGGCGCGTGCTTCTGGTAGACCTCCTCGAATCCGAGCAGCCTGATCTCGGTGCCGGTTCCGTGTTCCCGGGCGTCCGCGGCCGCCTCCTGGGAGACGCCCTCTCTAGCCGTGAACGTGAACTCCCGCTCCCGCAAGACCTTGTCGTCATCGAGATAGCGGCTGCTCACCTCGACCCTCTGGAAGGCCTTCAGCCAGAGGAGCCGACCCACGCCACGGCAGCCCTTAGCGGACTTGTACTCGCTGTCGAGCGTCCGGAACGACTCCATGTTGCGGTCGTCAAAGCCCACGCCGTTGTCCTTCACCACGAAGCCCACGATCGGCTCGGCATAGCCGGGCTGGCCCGCACGGTCGAACTCGAATGCCATTTGAGACCGGCGGGATATCCGGACTTCGATACTCGCCGATCCCGGGTCGAGACCTGGTGCGTCGTCAACTGCCTGTATCGCGTTGACGACCGCCTCGAATAGGGGGAGCAGCGCCCGGCTTTTCGCGAGCTGCGTATTCCGCAGGCGCCCCGAAAGGGACGCGGTAATCGCCATGTGAAACGCCACCCTTCTTAGCCGTCAACGCATCGTAGCCTCCGAGCCCGGATCTCAGCGCTATCTAGGTGCGGACACGTCCACAGCGTTCCGAATGCTGGCGCGGGGCCATCTCCCCGGGCGGCATCGCGTACCCGGCCAGTCGGGGCGGGGGCGCCCGTAGCGGGCCGACGCCCGGGCTCGGCGGTTGTTTTCCGACACCGGAACGGTCACCCGGTACGGAGGCCGTGTGCGCGCGGAACGGGCTACCGGCATCGGCCGGAGCGGCGGGCTAAACCGGATCGCCGATGGCCTCCAGCAGGTCGCAGTGACACCGCTAGCCTCGACCGCGACGCGTCCAGCAGGGACAAGCTGGAATGTCAGTCCTTTCTACTAGCCTGCCTCTTGGACAGTGCTGCAGATGGGCGTGGAGTGGGTGCGGATTACGGGGCGTGCCAGCGCAGTGGGAGCAGGCCCACGCTCCATGAGGGCGGGCGGCCGGCTAGGGCGGCGGAGGGGAATCGATGGCCGATCGCAAGACGGTGACGAAGTCGACGATGATCGGCGAGGGCGGGATCGCGCTGATCTCGATGCGCTGCCTGGAGATGGGGTTCATCTTCCACCCACGCCGGGTCGATCACGGCATTGACGGGCACATCGACCTCGTCGACAAGGAGACGGGGGCGCTGCTGAACCAGGTTCTGCTGGTCCAGAGCAAGGCGCAGGACCGGCGGTTTGCCTTCGAGGACGAGCACTCCTTCCGGTACCTGTGCGATCAGCGGGACCTGGACCTGTGGCTGTCGGGGAACGCCCCGGTGATCTTGGTTCTCTCCCACCCGCGGCAAGGGGAAGCGTGGTGGGTAGACGTCAAGGCCGCCTTCCCCGACGCGGAAAGCCGGGCTTCGCGCACTATTGTCGTCCGCAAGCAGGCCAGCAGGTTCGACGCGGATGCCGCGCCCGCGCTGCTGAGGCTGGGCGTCCCGGCGGCGTCCGGCTTGTACCTCAAGCCGCCGCCTGTGACAGAGATCCTCACCACCAACCTCCTGCCGGTCGTGTCGATGCCGCCGACGATCCATCTCGCCCCGGCCGCCGTCGACAGTTACCCCGAGGCCAGGGCGGTCCTGGCCGGGCAGAAAGGCCCCGAGCCCGGGTGGATGCTCCGCGACGGCCTCGTGATGTCGTTCGCTGACTTGCGCGAGCCGCCGCTGCGCGCCCTGTGCGAGGGCGACCCGGAGGAGCACTCCACAGCCGAGTGGGCGGACAACCAGGACGTCAGCATCCAGCACCGCTTCACTGACCTGCTCGCCCGCACCGTCGAGCGCTCGTATCCCGACCTTCGCTGGCATGACGCGCGCCGCCATGTCCACTTCCGGCCGTCGTCTGACCTTACGCCGCGCAGGGCCGGCAAGCGGCCAGGGGCACGGGGGCGGACCGTGTTCGGCCCGCACTACGCCAAGTCCGACCCGGAACGGGTGAGCTACTACCATCACGCGGCGCTGAAGACGAGGTACCGCCGGATCGGCGGGACCTGGTTCTGCCAGCTCGAGATCGACTACTGCTTCACCGTGGACGGTTACCGTGAGTCGCCGTTCGCCGACAGCCTGCTCGCCGGCATCAAGCGCTTCGACCGGCACCCGGCTGTCCTGGGCTGGACCCGCATGTGGGCCACCCACCTCGCACCGCTGCCTGACCTGTTCAGCGCCGAGCTGCCCGTCGTGTTCGGCTCGCTGGAGACCGTCACCGTGCACAGCGGCATAGACGACAACTGGTGGGGGCCAGCCCCTACCGCCGCCATGACAGCGGAGGAACCCTCGCACCAGGCGGCAGCCGACGCCGCGGCAGTAGCCGACCTGGTCACCCATGACATTGACACCGACGACCTCTACGCTCTGGTCACCGAGGCCGAGCACGAGCCGCAGGCCAGCGTCGGCCAGGAGAACGGCGGCCCGGCGCCCGGACGGCCGGGCCGGCGGCGGGGCAGTGAGGGAGGAAAGGGCCGCCATGCACGCTGAGGTGATCCCCGAGCCGGAACTCGAGTTCGGCGGCGGCGGACGCCACGTGGACCCGCGATTCGGGATCGCCGGCTACGGGCCGGCCGACCTCTCCGCCGGCGACGCCCCGCGCGCCATCCGGGTCGGGCTCATCGGGCCTGCCGACCAGCTCCCCGGCCTGCGGGCGTGGCTGGAGCGCTGCCGGGAGCCCATCGCGGCGAAGGACGAGCGCTACCCCCACCTGTTCCCCGGCTTTCCCGGCTGTGACATCGACCGCGGCCTGCAGACCATCCTCGTGTTCAGCGACCGTCACACCCGCGCCCTGAGTGACCGCGACCTGCGGTCAATTACCGACGCGCCTGCTGCCCGCGGGCTCGTCACGGCCGTCGACGTGTACGCGGCCGAGATCACGGCGATGGCCGAGGAGAACCGCGTCGACGTCTTCCTCGTCGCGCGGCCGCCGGAACTGAAGGACACGATGGCCGCGCTGGCCGACAGCGCGAAAGAGGCCGGGCTGGCGCTGCCCCAGTTCGCGAACTTCCACGACATGCTCAAGGCGCGGCTGCTCCGGCTTCCACAGCCGGTCCAGATCATCCGCCGCAGCACCTGGGACGAGGCCGCCGCGCCGCCGCCCGGGCGAAGCCGCCAGGACGAGGCCAGCCGAGCCTGGAACCTGCACACCGCCCTGTACTACAAAGCCGGCGGCGTGCCCTGGCGGCTCGCCCGCAACACCGCCGACCTCACCGTCTGCTACATCGGGGTGTCCTTCTACCGCGGCGGCGACGGCGACGTCCTCGACACCTCGGTCGCGCAGGTCTTCAACGCCCTCGGCGACGGCGTCATCGTCCGCGGCGGCCCGGCCAGGATCAGCGGCGACGACCGCCAGCCCCACCTCACCGAAGACGACGCGCATAACCTCCTGCTCACGGCCCTGGACGCCTACCGGCGCGAGCACCGCACCCTGCCCGCCCGCGTCGTCATGCACAAGACCTCTTCCTACACTAGCGCCGAGATTGACGGATTCCAGGGCGCAGCTGACGAGCGGTACCTCGACACCTTGGAGATGAGCTGGATCACCGACAGCGAAGGCGCCCGGCTGTTCCGCCCCGGCAGCGCGCCTCCGCTCCGGGGAACGCTGCTCGCCCTCACCGATCGAGAGCTTGCGCTCTACACCAAGGGCAGCGTCGACTTTTACTCCACCTATCCCGGGATGTACATACCGCATCCACTCGGCATCCGCCCCGTCCGGCCGGTCAGCAGTCCGGCCGGCACTGCCGCCGAGATCCTGGCACTGACCAAGATGAACTGGAACCAGACACGCCTGGACGGACAGGCCCCGATCACCATCCGCGCGGCCAACCAGGTCAGAGCCGTCCTCCGGTTCTCAGACCCAGCCCTGGCCGTCGCTGCGCGCTACGCCAACTACATGTAACGACCGTTGCCCACGGAAAGGGGACGGGAACACGAGCGGGCTCAGCCTCAAGCGCCCGGTAGTCAGCACCCGGGTCGGACGGGACCTGCGGAAGACAGCCGTCATACCGTCGGGTCGAGAATTCAACCGCAGCCGAGCGACGGACGGACGCGACCCCAATCGCATGTCATCGCCGTCGACGCCGCGGTCTCAGCATGCTGTCGCAGCTCGCCAGCGGAGAGCGCTCGGCGGCCGAATTTCAGGGCTCACGGAGGATACCCTTTATGTGCCTCCTGTGCATGAAGGCGAGGCGCGTGCCATCCGGCAGGGCACGCAGACGCCCACGTGAACCTGCCCAAAGGCCTAGCCTGGCCTTCGGCGGCCACCCTTGGCGGAGCGGATGAAAGCGGTCTGAGTCGCCTTTAGAGTGAGGCGAGGTCATCCGGGGAGGCGGCGCTGGTGGCTTCGAAGCTATCGCGATCGCGGGGGCGGATGCGCACGTCGCAAGCGCGAAGGCGGCTCAGGACCGCGTACTCCGACATCCCGGCCAGCTCGGCTATCTGCGCGTAGGGCATTCGGTGTTCCTGGTATAGGCGCACCATGATCTGGTTGAGCCGTTCGTCTTCCGCAGTGGGGCGGGGCAAGCGTCGCCCTGGACCGCTGGATATGACCTTGATCCCTGCCCTCTGCAGTAGCTGGCTGATGTATCGCCGGTTAAAACCAGTAACAGCAGCGATCTTGTAAGTCGACAGCATTTGACAGGTGTAGAGATGTGCGGCCCGCTCAAGCAGCGGGGCGCCTGGAAGGTCTTCGGGGCAGCCTGCGTCCTGGGTGCCTTCGTGCGGGCAGCAGCCCACTGGGCATTGCTCGTTCACGCCGCGTATCCTCCGCTGTCAGGAATTACCTGGCAGGGACCGTTGGCGGCGTTTCCGCAGTTGACGGCGAGCCCCTCCGCCGTATTAATCCCAGGTTAATTCCGATCCCGGCTGCGGGAAAGCATGTTGTGCTCGCGTCGAGATGTGATCGTCGTCTCGGTTTCCGGCCACGCCTGGCATGTCAGACCGCTCCGAGCAAGTAAGCCAGCAGGATGACTGCGAACACGTACAGCAGATAGAGGTTGACGTCTCCCGACTGGATAGGCCGGACCAGGTCCGAGAGCCACTCCAGCGAGCGGACCAGTGGCTGGTACAGGTATCGCTGGAAGACAGGTGTGACCTGCGCCTCGTAGTGCACCGGGCCTGACCTCCCGGCTGGGTCGTCGTCCGATGGCCGGGTGACGGAGACCGACGGCTGGTACAAGGCGTCGAAGGTGACCCGGGTCGGGGCGGAGAACGTCATGGCGGAGTACTGCATGCGGGGCTTGAAGGCGACGATCCCGCCGTCCCATACCGGCACCCGCGTTGAGCGTGCGCGCGGGCGGCCGGCCGCGTAGATCAGCAGCGGGACGGCGAGCGCGCAGACCAGGAAGACAGCGAGGTAGGTCGGTGACAGCGCGGCGAAGTCGGTGTGCGCCGGGATGACCGTGAGGTCGCCGGGCAGCAGCAGCGGCCCAAGGGTCACGCCGGTGACGGTCCGGGCCGCGCGCGACAGCGCGTACAGGACGACCGGCGCGCCGAGGGCGAGGGCGACGCAGGCGACGGCGAGGAGCGCGGGCCCGAGGACGGGCTGCCTGCGCTCGGTGGCCTCGGCCGCCTGGCGCGTGCGCGGCATGCCGAGGTAGGGGATGCCGAATCCGCGGACGAAGGCGTAGATCGCGAGGCCGCCGGTGAGGCCGAGCGTCCCGGCCGCGAGGACGATGAGGATGCCGGTCAGGTGGCTGCCGGTGCGGAACCCTTGGAACAGGCCCTGGAAGATCAGCCACTCGCTGACGAATCCGTTCAGCGGCGGGAGCGCGGCGATGCCGAGGGTCCCGACGAAGGCGATCACCGCCGAGCGTGGCAGCCGGTGGACGAGGCCGCCGAGCCGGTCCATGTTCCTGGTGCCGGTCGCGTGCTCGGTGACGCCCGCCTCGAGGAACAGCAGGGATTTGTAGCAGCCGTGGTTGGCGACGTGGTAGATCCCGGCGATGAGCAGCAGCGCCCACAGGGCCCGCTGGCCGCTGGCGTGGAAGATCATCGCGGCGCCGAACGCGGTCACGATGATGCCCGCGTTCTCGATCGTGGAGTAGGCGAGGAACCGCTTGATGTCGCCCTCGGCCATGGCGTAGAGGATGCCGATGGCGGCCGTCACCGCGCCGGCGAACATCATGACCAGGCCGGGCCAGGCTCCCAGCGGCGGGGCGAGCCGGAACGCGAACAGCGCGATGCCGTACACGCCCATCTTGACGACCACGCCGGACAGGAACGCCGACCCGTCGGCGGGCGCGACCGGGTGCGCTTCGGGGAGCCAGGCGTGCAGCGGCACCAGGCCGGCCTTGAACCCGAACCCGGTGAGGGCGAGCAGGAACGCGGCCGCCCGCCAGCCGCCGGGCACCGCGGCGGCGTGGGCGGCGATCGCGGCCAGCGAGGTGGACCCGGTCTTGGCCGACAAGATCACGAAGGCGGCGACCACGAGCAGGAACCCGGCCTCCGAGAGCGCGAGGAACCAGAACGCGCCGCGCGCGACCTGCAGATCCCGTGGGTGGCGCAGGATGAGCAGGTAGCAGGCCAGGCTCATCGTCTCCCAGGCGACGAGGAAGGTGACCATCCCGCCGGCGGCGAGCACGGCGAGGCAGGCGATCAGCGCGAGGTTGTAGGCGGCGAGATAGCAGCCTGTCCCCGGGGACGGGGTGTGGTAGCGGGGCGCGTAGCAGGCGATCGCGACAGCGACGACGCCGAGGAGGGCGGCGAACACCCCGGCCAGGCTGGTGGCCTGCAGTTGCAGCGGCCCGCCGACGACAGTCGCCGGGCCAGGCGACACGACGGTCGTGTCGCCGTACAGCAGCGACCAGCCGCCGCCGACGGCAGCCGCCGCCCCGCCGACCGCTGACAGCGCGCAGCAGGCGAGCAGCCCGGCGGCGGCGCGCGCGGTGAGCAGGCCGACCAGGGCGGCGCATGCCCAGGCGCCGGCTGCGACGTAGAAGAGATCGAGTGGGGTCATGAGTCACCACGCGTCCGTTCGGGCTGATCCTCGGCGGTGAACGGCAGGTCCCGCACCTTCTCCGCGAGGCGGCCGACGGCTACGCCGAGGCCGTGCAGGAGGGCGAGGGGGCTCGGCGGGCAGCCGGGGATCCACACGTCGACTGGCAGCACGGCGTCCACGGTGCCGTGGGTGAACGGGTCGGCCGGGTACACGCCGCCGAGTGCGCAGGCGCCGACGCCGACGACGACTTTCGGGCCGGGCATGGCGTCGTAGGTCTTGCGGGCGGCGACCTCGAACGCGCGGATCATCGGCCCGGTCACCAGCAGCAGGTCCGCGTGCCTGGGCGCGGGGGTGAAGAAGAACCCGAGCCGGTGCAGGTCGTAGTGCGGTGCGGCGAGCAGCCTGATCTCCTGTTCGCAGACCGCGCACGACCCGGTGTCGAGGGTGCGGATGTGCAGGCTGCGGCCGAACTGCCGCTCGATCGCCGCCCGCAGGTCGTCGGCTGATGTGCTCATGGCGCCGCCGCTCGGAGCGGGATTCTCTTGATCAGTGTCGAACGGTCCGTTGCTGCGAGTTCCCACGCAGCGCTTGAAATCACCGCGTGGGATGCCTCGGCGGCGCAGCGGCCGCAGGCCGTGCAGCGGCCGACGTCGAAGACCAGGGCGTCCTCGTCGCGGGTCAGTGCTCCGCTCGGGCAGGCCTGCGCTAGGCGGTCGGCCGTCTCTCGGTTGAGCTCTCGCGGGCGGAACGCCGGCGGGGTTGGCAGGAACCTGGCCGACTCCTCGGGCCGGGCCGGGTAGCGGGTGGTCACAATGCCGCGGCGGATGCCTCTCACGAACCACAGCGTCATCGGTGCCTCCTCTCAGCGGGCCATGCCGGCGACGGTCAGCCAGAAGCTGGCCTCGATGATCGGGATGTCGGTGAAGACGTTCTGCGACCGGCAGGCGTCGTCGAAGCCGCGCCAGTTCCGCGCGGACGCCGGGCGAAGCCGGGCCCTGGTGATCCGGCCGGCCTCGTCGAGGGCGACCCAGACGAGAGCCTCCCCCCGGGGCGACTCGGCCCAGCCGAGCCCGCTGCCGCCGCCGCGCGGCAGCTCGCTGATTCCCGCTGCGGCGCCGGCTGCGAGGAACTGGCCGATGAGGCGGACGGAGTCGGCGGCCTCGGCGAGCATGACGGTGAACCGGGCGAGCACGTCGCCCGCCGTCGCGGTCGCGACGACCGGCGTGCTGCCCCCGTCGGCGCCGTACGGTCCGCCGGGTACCAGCCGCGCGTCGCCAGGCTGGGCGCAGGCGCGGGCGACGGGGCCGACCAGGCCGAGGGCGCGGGCCTGGCCGGCGGTGAGGACGCCGGTCGACTCGAGCCGGTCGACGAAGGAGTTGGTGTCGAGCA
>Ga0335075_10018537_pt1 | contig 10317 bp, 11 predicted proteins | sample Lox_Sample_24_FD_206723 | JGI IMG/M metagenome (GOLD analysis project Ga0335075, IMG submission 206723) | Soil microbial communities from Loxahatchee National Wildlife Refuge, Florida, United States - Lox_Sample_2.4 | ecosystem: Environmental > Terrestrial > Soil > Wetlands | place: USA... | reverse complement strand
GGGCGCCTGCCTCTGTCACCCTGAGCCTGTCGAAGGCCGGTCGAAGGGCGCGATGCAAGGCTACGGCTCGATCAGCGTTGAGTCGCTCACCGGTTGTTGGAAAAGCGGCCGCTGAGTCAGCGCTGCGGCGTCAGCTTCGCGCACGTCGTCGAACGCAATCGAAACGTCGCGAACGACGCGGTGATGCGACATGAACAGCGGCTGGTTCGCTTTCTCGTCGACGATGAGCGGTGCGCCGTTGACCACGGAGAAATCGATCGTCCACGGGACGTCGACCATCGGCGCGACGGTGAAGTTCCCCGCCACGACGGCTCTGCGCGGCAAGTAATCGTTCTCGCCCACCCAAAGCGCGCGAAGGCGATTATCCTTGGGGTCGCGCAGCGGCGTTAAGGCCAGCTCATACGTTTCGCTCCCGCCGATCGTTGCTGTACCTGCGAATGCCACGGAATACGCCGGCGCCCCAACTCCCACCACCGCGATCGTACGCAGCCCCGGCGGGCCCGCCACGGGCGCCGGACTCGCGAATGCCACATACGGCATGCCGAACATGTACGCTGGCGAAAGATCCGGGACGCCGACGAGATCGGCAGACGCCTCGGGTCTTCCCGCCGGAATGAATCCCTTCCCGAGTTGGCCGCCCGCACCGATATTCCAACCGATTTCATAGGTGATCCGAAAGTTCACCCCATGTGGAGTGTGCGGATGAGCAGCTTCTTCCCCACTTATGGGATCGACGAAAATCTTTCCGCCGTCGCGTGAATAGTAACCGCGATAGTGATTCGTCACGTACGCATCGCCGGCGTAGCCGGCGACCGCGATCGTGTAATTGAGCGCCGGCGGATACCGCGCCGCACTCACCGCAGCGCGCGTGCGAAGAAAGATCGCATAAGGGCTCAGCGTCGGCGCTTGCGCACTAATCATCCCTAGCCCGATCCTAGCACACCACCCTGCGCCCGCCCCTGTCACCCTGAGCTTGCCTCTGTCACCCTGAGCCCGCCTCTGTCACCCTGAGCCTGTCGAAGGGCCCTGTCACCCTGACTTTGTCGAAGGGCGAGGAACCCGTGAGGCAACCTCGGGGCGGTTCGTGAGTTACCCAGTGCCATGGGCACTCTTGAAAATGCGGAAACGTTTTTCGGATGGCGCTGCTCAAAACGCGGCCAGCGTCTCTGCGTGCAGCCAGTCATGCCGCACGAGTGGAAAATCATTTTGGAACCATCCCACGGCCCTCAATGACGATTCGCCTTCCAGCACAGGAGTTCAGAGTCCGGCAACCGGAAGGCCGTACCATCCTCGGCGGGCGAATTCATAGCAATGCGCATCACGATTCTCCTGATCGCCCTCCTTTGCGCCGCCCTGGTCTTCGATGCGACCACGGCACAGAGTAAGCCGATTGATGTACTCGTTCCATTTGTGATGCTGGCATTCGCCGTCGCATCGGGCAAGAGTGCGTCGAAATACTTCGCCGATCCGAACGTCGGCAGGGACCTGGTCAACGGTAGCCTGGCAACGAGCGTGGTCTGGCTAGCCGCGACGGCTTATCTTCACCTCCTCGACGCAACAATAAGTCCACCGCGCTTCGTCTCCGTACTTCCGCTCTGGTTACAATTGCCTTTGGCTCTTGTCGTCGCGCTGGCGATATTGAATCTTCCGCTGCTCTTTGCATACATAGCGCATCGCCACCGTACGCGTGTTGGGGCGACCGAACACTGAACGGAGCAGCTTCTGCTCTGCGTCAGGTGCGGAAGTAGGCCACAGCATCTCGATAGTCGATAGTCAAGACAAAGTTTGCGAGCACGTTTCGCCCAAGGATGCCGTCGGCATAGAAGCCGCCGGCAAACGGCCGCGTATCGCTCGAAACATAGGCCAACGGCCCGAGGAGTCGCGTCCCCCCGATGTCCAGTGCCGAGATCCGGTAAAGCGTAGAATCCGCGGCTGAGCCGCTTATACCGAGTGTCACCGACTCCCGCCCGAGCGGTGGCCCGAGATTGATTCCCGCAGCGAACCTCGAGAACAAGAATGTTCCGAATGCCGCGGTATCGAGAAGCATCGCTGCATTCCGCCCGTCTACGCGAGTCTCTACGAACGGCATATGGTCATCGAAATACAGCGGGACAGCTACGCCGGCTTGCGATGGGTCGAAGCTCGTGGCCGGATAGACGGTGATGCTCTTATGCTGGTAATCGATCGTTACGACGTTCGATCGGAAGAACGGCGCCCCAATCAGACCGACGACGCGCGGCCCCTCGAAGCGATGCCCGTACCGCGTGAGGTAGAAGCGCACGTCATTCGCGTGGAGTGGACCGACATCCATATCGGCTACCGCCTCGGTGGGATTGGGTTCACGCAGGCCAAGCTCGCGCGCGGCATCGCTATCGAGAATAATTCCATTGGTCCCGGTATCTAGCGTGAACCACAGATGCCGGCCATTGATAATCGCGTCCACCAATACATGTCCGACAAACGACGATGTCAATACTTGCGGGGTCGTCGCATTGGTCCTAAAAAGGTGCGGCGCGATGTCCACTTGCGTCGGAGCGCTAGGTGCCATTATACCGATGACAGTGGCGCACGCGCAAATCTCCCATAGACGCGCGAAAATATTCATAAGGCCAAGATCTGATAAATGTCGCCGAATTGGTACAGCGGATCGCCACCGCCCGCACTCTTCTCGAGACCGTATCGCCCACGTATCGAGGAAAGCATGCGTTCCGCCCGGTCGGCATCCATTCCGAGCGCGGCTGCTGCGTGAGAAAGACGAAAGCTACTCGACAAGAGAACATCGTCGACGAAACGCCCGACACGCGCTTCGCTAGCGCTACCGCCAACGATGTCTTTTAGATCCTTGCGAACGCGAGCAACGAGTTCGACAAACGCCGCAGCCTGCTCCAATTGGGAAGAGAGCGCCCGAGCAAAGAACCGAATCCATGCATTGAGCTCTCCAAATTTCTCTACCGACTCGATGCGCGAATCATAGGACCAGCGGCGGTCGAGCAAGGTTCGGCTTATGAAGAGCAATGGTGCATCGACCAGCCCGTAGTGCCGTAACAAGGCGGGTAAGGCGGCGCGCGCCAGGCGACCGTTTCCGTCGACGAACGGGTGAATCGCGACCAACTGAAAATGGATCATCGCGCAGGCGGCGATGCGGTGCGATGCGGGGACAGTATCACCAAACGCCGCGAGAGCAGTCAAGCAGGATTCAATGTACTCGGGCGGAGTGACGACGATCACGGCGCCGTCGGGAGTTACTGATTCGCGCTGGCCGATCCACAGCGCGGTTCTGCGAAACGTTCCTGCGTGCCGATGCAACGGTAGCAATCGCGCATGTACCTCCTTGAGAAAACGCATTGAATACGGCTTGCGCCGCGTCTCCCATGCGAATTGCGCGGCTTGCGCAAAATGCAACGCCTCGACACAATCAAAGATCTGGAACGGGATGAATGGCCGATTAACGTAAGCAAGGCTCCCGACCTTACTTCCCGAGAGACGCGGCGAAAAGGTCTGCGCCTCCCGTTGGAAGAGCGCCTGATAGAATATGCTTAAATTTTCGTGCCCTTCGAGTACAGCTTTCAATTGTTCCAGCTTCTCGAAGAACTCCGGAAATTCTGTATCTGGCAGGTGACGAAGCGCATCGACGCTCAAATCATCGGGAACGAAGGCTCGCCCCTTTTCGGAATCAACCCACATCGAAATTTTTACCGAGAGGTCGCTTCATTGTTTGACGACGTCATTGAAGAATACTCCGCCGACGATTCGAGCACACTCGTCGTCGCTGCGCCGACGCGGCTGGCGTTCTGTACGCGCTGGTCACTGAGCGGAGACTCCCTCACCCTTGCCGACGACTTCGATAGAATCGAGGTCCAGTCATTGCCCCTTGCTGTCACCGAATCCACACCGCTCTTTCTAGCAGCGTTTTGGGAAGGAGAGCCTACCGATCTGAAGCCACAGCTTCGAGTTACGGTCCCGAGCGGCGATTCATACAGTGTTCGCCTACCAGCTCTGAAGCCGTATTTTTCGAGACAGGTGCAGATGAACGATCTCATCGGATTCATCTTTGAGGAATTCGGCGAATATCGATTCGTCGTGTGCGGTCACAATCGCGCCGCGAAAACAACGCTCACGGTGGCCTATTCGCCGGACCTCGTCGCAAGCGAACCCGACGATGAGGACGGTAACGCAGGCTTGTAGAGATCGCCAAAGCGGTGGTTGAGCTCGCGCTCCAGCTTTTCAACGTACTGAAAGCAGGCCGCCTCCATACCATCCCCCCAGCCCGCAAAATCATACGCGGGAACAGGTGTAAATTCGACTTGTCCCTTTGTTACCTTGGCGATCGTCCGGTCGTTTCTTGAGAAGCTCGACCGGGCATATCTGGTCGCAAGCGCGCTTCGCTGGAACATCTCCGCGTCTACGCCCAATCGATTTGAGAGGTCTCGTTCGAGCTCGGCGATGGTCTCCTGTGGCGAAACGCAAAGCCGATCATACGACACGGCAATCGTTCTCTCCGGTGGAAGGTGCTTCGCCTCGGCGTATGAATCCGCCCACAAGCGAGCGCTTTCATCGATACGATGCCCGGCCCAGCCATATCCATCTGCGAATGACTGCCGCAAGCTCATCACGACGCCGCGATAATTGCGAAGCATTAACACGAAGAGCGCATCGGGGACGCTCTCCACGATCTTTTCGGCTACCCGTAGGTTCCACGGCGTCTGATCACACCAGAAGCGCGCGCCGGCCTCGTCACGCAGGGCGTCGGCGTGTTCAAGCGCATGCTGCCCGAGACTTCGAAGAAATCCGTCTTTAACAGGTGACGGCACGCGACGCATAATCTGCGGCGCGTGCCACCAACCTAAGTAGAACCCGAAATATTCGCCTAAATCGAAACATTCGGGATGCGATCCTATGAAGTTTCCCACGAGCGTCGTTCCGCTGCGCGGCGAGCCGAGGACGAAGACTCGAGAGCTCACTTCTAGAGATTAAACGGAGTGACCGGGACGCCAAGGCATTGTTCCAATTGCTGGATGAATGCCTCGATCAAATCGCCGGCGGTCAGAAGAGATACGATGCCGTAACACACGGCTACGATCTCCGCACCGAGCTGTAACACCGCAACCGGTATATCGACGACCGGAATGAGGTCGCCCACGCCGAGGCCGGCTACGAACTCCTGAATTGACACCTCTGTGCCGATGGCCTTTGAGATAAACGCCCAAAGACCGCTCCCGGTCAGCGCAGTCAATACGCACTGATCGAAGTTAGGCGTCGCTGTGGGGGCAGGGACCGGCGTTGGCGCTGCCGTCGGCGGCGGAGTTGGCGTGGAGGCGACCGAGCCTTGCGATGCGTGTGCAGTGACGCATCCAATTACCTTCAGCCCGTTTTCGACCGACGGACACGGATTAGGTGAGGAAGTCGCGGAACTGACCGACGTGACCGACACCGCCGAGGCCACCGAGGTCTGCGTGGCCGCCGCTCGGTAACCCGAGCCCTCCGCCGCCTTGCGAACAACGCCTCCCTCAACCGCCTTGTTTGCATGCAAGGCGCCAACGTGCCGAACCCCCTTGGACTTCTTGCCGGGCCCGAGCGTGATGGTCTGCGATCCGCGCGAGTTGGTTTGAAACCGGCCCAGTTTTGCGCTGACGGTCAGCGGTTTCTTGAGATGAGGTACGCCGAACAAGGTCGTCGAGATTCCGCCTTTTGTGTTCAACTTCAGTCGGAACGCCGCTCCGCCGGCACCGATAAACAGCGCTGCGATTCCCGTGCGATCTCTCCTTGGGCTGATCGCAAGGGTGCCGTTGGGACCTTGGAAACGCATGCCACGACCATTGTTTGTCCGGCCGATCATTTGCCACACGCCCGATTCGCTCGAACTTTGAAGTTTCGGAGCGGCATCTAAGGGACAAGAGATGTCGCGGCCGGCCTCCTCGTCGCAAGGCTTGATGGTGGGATCCACCGTCGGCTTTACAGTCGGAACGGGCGTCGGAGTTGGCGTCGGCGTTGCCATTGCAGTCCCTGTGACGGTGAATGAATACGTTTCCGCCGGGAAGAAGCTTTCGCTTCCACCCAGCGATTCCATGGTTACGACATTGTTGGCAAAGGTATTCTCGAAGATCGTTTGCCCGTTGCAAACGACGCTTGACTCTCCATTACCATAAATGATCGAGATGCCATCGGACTCGGCCGTCGGCGTCGGCGTCGCGGTAGCGTCGCGCGGGGCATTTTTTCCGCGGCTTGACAACGAAGCGCCGCTTGTCGACCCGGGGAGTAGCGACTTCGCGCCACCCGCGCAGGCACTAATGCTAAGTGCCGTTCCGGCAATGAGAAACTGGGCCCGCCTAAAAAGTCGTGGATCCTGCAAGGTCTTATCCTCCGCCCGGTGAGTAATAAACCTGGTCAGCAGCCGCTAGGCCTCTGGTGCGACGCGCGTTGGGCAAGCAGCTTGGTGTTTCCTTGTGGATGTTTAGCCCGCATTCGCCAAATCGCGCACTTGGGAAAGCAGCCGTACGCTCGCCAGGCATGAAATGTGAACCTCGGTCATCCGAAACCGACCCTCGAGCCGTCGATATCGATGACGTAGGGGGCGTACCGAACCCGGTTGCCGTCGTCGCAAATCGACGCGTTGACATACAGCGTTCCGTCGATAACCTCCGCGCCGTGGCACTCGTGAATGTGTCCAAATACATGGACTCGCGGGCGAACGGCTCGGATACGCCTCGATAGATCCTCGCAACCTACGTGTTCACCGCTCAACGAGACATCAAGAATACCAAACGGCGGACCATGCGTAATCAGAACGTCGGTTCCGCTCGGGATCATCTCCCATTTTCGCGCGAGCGCCGGACCGCGCGGCAGATTGAAAGCCCAGTTGTTAAATTCGGGCTGCCAGGGGCTTCCGTAGAACGAAATTCCGCCGAGTGTTGTTTGCGAATCGCACAAATATGTGGTGCCACGAAGATACCGCTTTGCCAGAAACGGAAAGCGCGACAGCGCGAAGTCGTGATTGCCGGCAATGACGATCTTGTGTCGGTGTGGCAGTGACGATACCCAGGAACCAAAACGCTTCAGCTGCTCGGCACTTCCGCTTGTCGTTGCGTCTCCGCAATGAATTAGCACATCCCCGTCCGGCACGGCAAAATCATGCCGGAGATGGGTATCGCTAAGAACGACTAAGCGCACTGACGGCTGCGGGCCGCACCACGGGTAAAAGCGTTGAGGCGCGGAAAGTCACCCTCATGGCATTCGATTCGTCCATTTCGAACCCCGCCGATGCAGTTGACGCCGTCGAGCCAGATCTTCGAGCGCGAATCGCCCGGATGCCAAAAGTCGAGCTTCACGTCCATCTCGAAGGCGCAACCTCGGCCGACACGTACTTCGAGATCGCGAGGCGCAATAACGTGTCGCTCGAGACACAGGACCTTCCGCAGTGGCAGAAGTTCTTCGCCTTTACCGACCTTACGCACTTTACAGCGGTATATCTGCAATCGACGCTCTGCTTGCGATCGCCGGCCGACTATGAGCTCATGGTCCAACGTTTCGGAGCGCAGCAGGCTTCGCTCAACGTGCTGTACACCGAAGCGTTCGTCGCCTGCTCACTGCTTCCCGAGAACATGGACAGCGGCGAATTCCTAGATGCCCTCGAGCGTGGAGCCTCCTCGGTCGCTCGCGATCACGGCGTGATGGTTCGCTTTATTGCCGGCATCTCGCGGTCACGCGCGAGCACGCAGGGAGAGGTGCTGGAGATCGCCTTGGAAGGTCGTCAGCGAGGCATCTTCGTAGGTCTCGGGCTCGGCGGTATAGAGGACGGATATCCGCCAAGGCTGTTCGCGGATACGTTTCGGCGCGCTCGCGAGCGCGGATTACACGTGGTCGCTCACGCCGGCGAAACGTTCGGCCCGGCAAGCGTTCGCGGCGCGTTGAATCGGTTGCGGGTGGAACGAATCGGACATGGGATACGCAGCCTCGAGGACCCGGCGCTCGTCGAGCGCCTGCGCGACGAGCGTATTCCGTTGGAAATTTGCCCACGGAGCAATTACCGGCTAGGCGTCGTTGCAGCCGATCGACCGCACCCAATCCGATGGCTGTTCGATTCCGGCGTGTGGTGTACTGTGAACTCCGATGACCCCGCGATGTTCGAGACGACGCTGACGCGCGAATACGAAACCCTCGCCGAGCAAGGCTTCACCTGGGACGAGATCTGGGCGATCAACCACGGCGCGATAGACGCGACCTTCGCCGGCGAGGCCGAGAAGCTCGCGCTACGCGCAATATATAGCGACTTCGAAACCGTCTGACGAGAGGTTCGCTTCCGCAGACTTCTCGTGGCTCGAAACGCTGCCGTGGCGGTCGCGCAAAAGGCGACGCAATCTGCCATCAAAACGCGATTCGTTTGCCGCCGGCCAACGCCGTTCGAGAGTCGCGACGACCGTTGAATCTTATACCGAGACGCTATAGTGTACGTGTACGACTCCGGTGCTGAAGGAACGGGTCTCGAGGAGTTCGAGATTCCGGCGCAAGCCGGCGGGGAGCGCCGGCTGTCCGCCGCCGACGATCACCGGATGCAAGAAGAGGTGACATTCGTCGACGAGATCGGCTTCGAGCGCAAGCCCCGCAAGCTCGGCGCCGCCGATGTTGATGTCGCACGCCGAGTCCCGCTTGAGCTTCCGAATTGTCGCGACGTCGAAGTTCCGCTCGAGACGCGTGTTGCGGGTCGTCGCGCCGGTCAGCGTGCGCGAAAAGACGATCTTCTCGGCACTCTGCCAGACGCGCGCGAACTCGCGGTGTTCGGGCTGGTACTCCTCGAGCGCCGGCGCGTCCCAGTAGGTCATCGTTTCATAGAGCCGCCGGCCATAGAGATACGTTCTCATCGGACGCACCAGTTCGGTGATGAATCCATGCACTTGATCGGGATTGACCCAATCGAAAGCGCCGGTTTCGTCGTTCACGTACCCGTCGAGCGACGTGTTGATGATATAGACTACCTTCGACATCGTCCTCGATTTCTAGCATGCCGCATTGAGACCATCCACCGCGGCGCTTTGACGCGCCGCATCGGCGTGGTCGAACGGCCCGGCCCACTGCACGCCGAAGAAGTTTTGGGCGTTTCGGTTGCGCGTCCAAATCGATTCCGCGTTACTCCGCAGAAAATCGCCATAGCGCGGTTCGGAGACGGCGAGCCCCAGCGCATAGAGGTTCGTGGCAAAGATGCCCTTGAATTGCGGCCCGTCGTTGCCGAGGTCCGGTTCGTTGGGTTCGCGCAGGATCCCGTTCGCGTCGCTCAACGTTGCAATCGCCGCATCGGCGATCGCACAAGCCCGGCGTAGGAGCGCATCGTCACCGGCAATCTCGTGCAGCGTTACCAGCGCTCCCAGGATCACGCCTTGATTGTAGGTCCACGTCACCCCGCCGTTGTTGACGCAATTTTCCGTCAGACCGTCGTTGATCAGTTGCCCCGCGTTGATCAGGCCGCTCCACGAAAACCAGCGCCACGCGCGCTGCGCCCACTCGAAATATCGTGGATCGCCGGCCTCTTGATGCAGCCGCCCGGCCAGCGCCAAGAACAACTCGTTGGTGATCGCGTTCTTGTAGCGACGCTGCTTGTTCCACCAAAGGCCGCCCCGGCAAACGGCGTCCCATCCGCCGCACATGTCATCGAAGAGCACTTGAGCCGCTTGCAGATACGCGCGCTCACGCGTCAGCCGATAGGCTGCGATCCAGGTGAGGCCCCACCAGCCTTCGTCGTCGTAAAACTCGTTGAGAAACCCGCCGCGCCGGTTTTTCGCAAACGTCGTTGCAATGATCTCCGCGTAGCGGCGATCGCCGGTGCGGGTCATGTAGTCGACGATGCAGCGCAGTGCGTTGGCGGCATTCCACCAGCCCGAACGCTGCCACAGCCCCGTCCGGCCGTCGTACAGGGTCAAGAGCGCGTCGATGCCCGCCCGCGCGCGCTGCGCAAACGGCTCGGCTCCGGCCTCCCGGGGTGGTTCCGTAGTCACCTTGGAGTTGTACCCGGCCACCCCGGTGCGCCGCGCTTACCGCGCTTGTGACTTGCCGAGTTTGTATTCGACGAAGCTGCGGGCGAGAAGGTTCGTCAGAAAGACGAAGATCATCAACAACGCCGCCGCAGCGTACGCGAGCTGGTGCGACGCTTCGAACGGCTGGCTGATGTAGGTCCACACCACGTAGGTCAGGTAGCCGACCGGCGAGTGCGTAAGCGCGACCTGCGGCAGATAGTTCGACCAGCCGGCGGTATAGATCAGCGGCGCCGTCTCCCCTAGACCGATACCGGTCGCGACCAGCACGCCGGTGAGAATGCCCGGCAGCGCGTAG
>Ga0335075_10018536_pt1 | contig 10317 bp, 8 predicted proteins | sample Lox_Sample_24_FD_206723 | JGI IMG/M metagenome (GOLD analysis project Ga0335075, IMG submission 206723) | Soil microbial communities from Loxahatchee National Wildlife Refuge, Florida, United States - Lox_Sample_2.4 | ecosystem: Environmental > Terrestrial > Soil > Wetlands | place: USA: Florida... | reverse complement strand
AATGTGGAGCGCTACTCCCGCACGCCCATCGCGGGCATGGCGGTGCTCGGCTCTACGGGCGAAGCCGTCATGCTCAGCGACGACGAGTCGCGCCAGGTGCTGCGCACCGCGCGCGCAGTCGCTGCGCCGGAGAAAGTCCTCGTGGCCGGTGTCGCGCGCGAGTCGCTGCTGGAGACGCTGCGTCTGGCCGATTATGCCGCCGAGCAGCAGTTCGACGCGCTGCTGGTCCGCACCCCCCACTATTACGGCCCGTCGATGGGGCCGCGCGAATTGCTCACCTTCTATCGTGCGCTTGCCGATCGCACCGCGCTGCCGGTCATCCTCTACAGCATCGCAAAATTTACGCATTTGGAAATTCCGCTCGAAGTGGTGGTCGAGCTGGCGCAGCACCCAAACATCATCGCGATCAAGGACTCCTCCGGCTCGCTGGATCGGCTGGGTGCGCTGGTTGCCGCCACCGGCTCCGCGCCGAAGCGGGAGTTCCTGGTCACTCCCGTCTTCCAGGCGGTGACGGGACGCATGCTCCTGGCGGCCGCGGAGCCCGACCCAGGCTTCGTTCCCGCCGAATCGCTCACCGGCGCCGTTGCCGTGGCTGCGCCTCCGCCGCGCGTGAAGGCCATGCGGAAAAAAGAAGTCGGTTTCCAGATCCTCACAGGATCGGCGAACCACCTGCTGGCGGCGTTTGAAGCGAAAGTGACCGGCGCGATCCTCGCGTTTGCCGCGCCCGCGCCCCAGGCCTGCCAGGAGATCTACACCGCGTGGAAGGAGAACGACCCGCGCGTCGCCGCGGAGAAGCAGCAGCGCATCCTCGAGTCGTCGCGCCGCGTGGCCGGAGAATTCGGCATTGCGGGCCTGAAATTTGCCTGCGACCTCAATGGCTACTACGGCGGGGTGCCGCGCATTCCGCTGCTCCCGCTCACCGCGGACCAGAAAGAAACCATCACCAGCCTGATGGCCGACGTTCGGCACTGATCGACGGCGACGATAAGCGGCGCGAAAGCTGCTTGACGGCGCCAACCTTTGCGGGAGAAGCTTCCACGAGTGTTTTTCCATCAGTACTATCTCGGCTGCCTGGCGCACGCCTCCTATCTCCTGGCCGACGAAGCCACAGGAACGGCGATCGTCGTCGATCCCCAGCGTGACATCGAGCAATACCTCGCCGATGCGGCGCAGCGCGGATTCACGATCCGTCACGTATTTCTCACCCATTTCCATGCCGACTTTGTGGCCGGGCACCTGGAGCTCCGCGACCGCTGCGCCGCGACGATCCATCTCGGCAAGCGGGCGCAGGCCGAGTACCCCTTCGTTCCCATGCGCGATGGCGATGCGCTGTCGTTCCCCGGGCTGAAAATCCAGGTGCTGGAAACGCCTGGGCACACGATCGAATCCATCTCGCTGCTGGTCTTCGATCTCGCTCGCGACCCAGAGCAACCTTACGCCGTGCTCACCGGAGATACCCTCTTTATCGGCGACGTGGGCCGCCCCGATCTGCGCGCCTCGCTCGGCTGGACCGCAGCGGACCTCGGCGCGCATCTCTACGATTCGCTGCAGCAGAAGCTGCTGCCGCTGCCTGACGCGACGCTCGTCTATCCGGCGCATGGCGCGGGATCGCTTTGCGGCAAAAACATCTCAAAAGATACGGTCTCGACCCTCGGCGAGCAGCGGCGCTTCAACTACGCGCTGCGGCCCATGACGCGCGAGCAGTTCATCGAGATCGTCACCGCCGACCAGCCGGATGCTCCGGCCTACTTCACCTACGACGCGGTGCTGAACACCCGCGAGCGGCCCACGCTCGACGACACTCTGCTGCACGTTCTCCAGCCGATCCCGCTCGACGAATTTCTGGCGCAGGCCGCGGCCGGCGCGCAGGTCGTCGACGTGCGGACGCCGGACAGCTTCGCCCGCGGCCATCTGCGCGGCAGCATCAACATTGGCCTCGACGGCCAGTTTGCCACCTGGGCGGGAACGGTCCTCGACGCGAACCGGCCGATCCTGCTGATCGCGCCGCCGGATCGCGAGACCGAAGCTGCGCTGCGCCTGGGGCGCATCGGCTTCGATCGGATGCAGGGCTATCTTGCCGGAGGCATGGAAGCGCTCGCCGACCGGCCCCAGCGGATCGCGCGCACCGAACGTCGCAGCGTGGAAGAGATCGCCCAGGATCTGGCTGCGGAGAGGTCGCCGCTGATCGTCGATGTCCGCTCGCCCCGCGAATACGCGACGAAGCACATCGCCGGCAGCACCAACCTTCCGCTGAGCCGGTTGCGCGATTCGCTCGAGGCCATTCCCCAGGGCCGCCATTTCTACGTCCACTGCGCAGGCGGATACAGATCCTCCATCGCAGCGAGCCTGCTGGTTCGCGCTGGCCTCGGCGATCTTACTGAGATGGCCGGGGGCCTGGCCGCCTGGGAAGCGGCCGGGCTGCCCGTAGTGAGCGAGACGCAGCCTGCCGTCTCGCTGTAGCGCCTTCGTTCTTCGAAACGGCAGAGCCGCCGCGCACGCAGCGCGGATTCCGATCAGGCCGCCGCCTTCGCTTCCAGGTTAATGCTTTGCGCGATCTGATTCAGCTTGTTGTCGGCGGCTTTCTCTTCGTTCAGCGTCTGTTCCAGCAGGCTCACGATCTCCTTTTCGCCGAGCAGGTTGGCAAAGGTGCGCGACGATCCGTAGGCGGAAATCTCGTAATGCTCCACCCGCTGCGCGTCGGCGATCAGGCCGGCGTCCAGCGTGGCTGCGTCGCCGCGAGTCTTCATGCGCTCATCGGCTTCGGCAATCAGGCCCTTCATGCCTTCGCAGGTCTTGCCTTTGGGACTTTCGCCGAGCCTCTCGAAAATCTGCTCCAGCCGTTTCACGTGGCCTTCGGTTTCCTGCAGATGATGCTCGACGGCCTGTTGCAGCTTGCTGTCGTGCGCGTGTTTGGCGACCTTCGGCAGCGCTTTGGTCAGCTGTGTTTCCGCGGAATAGAGATCGCGCAGTTCGTCCACGAGCAGTTGTCTCAGGTTTTCAACCTTCATCGGAGTACTCCTTGGGTATGTGCGGTGATTGGTGATGGAAAGGGACAGCACACTGAGAGCGAGAGGCAGAATCGCCGCCTCGAGTGGCCGCTGTTTAAGCCTCGCGTGGCTCCTGTCTTGTGGGATGCGGCCAGGTCGCGCGCGCGTTGCGGCGATCGAAGAGGAACGCGGCTGAGAATCGTATCCCCGGTCCGCACCGGCAATCGCGAATCATGCGATGGTCCCGGAAGTCGAGGTTCTCCCAGCAGATGCGCGTGTGCCCGATGGCAGGTCGGCGCGCGACCGGTCAGCGCAGGATTTCTTCGATGCGCAGCGTCTCGTCAGCCGCCAGGTATCCCTTGCGCCGAAACCAGTCTTCCATCGCCGGAGCCAGGCGATCGATCGGCACGCGAAATCCCGCTTCCAGAACTCCATCCGCAACCGGCAGCGTGTCGTCGAAAACCGCATCGTTGGTGAAATTGCGCATCGCGAAGTTATCGATCCACGCGATGGGGCAGGGAATCGCGCTGCCGTCCGCGGCCACGCGCTCGATCCGAAGCCTGCGCACGAACACGGCCCTCAGTATCCCCGATGGTGCAGCACGAACACCACGATCGAAGCGGCGATGCAATAGATGCCGAAGAGGTACCAGCGCCCCTTTTCGAGCCAGGCGCTCAGCCACTTCAGCGCCAGCAGGCCGGCCAGAAACGCGAACACCAGCCCCAGAAGGCTCGGCGCGGCCGCGTGGACAAACCCGCTCGTATCCGCATGGCGCAGCCGCAGCGCCTCGCGTCCGATGGCCAGAGGAGTGATGATGACGGCGAGGGCAAAGCTGAACGACTCCACGCGGACCTTTTTAATCCCCTGCAGCATCCCCACGGAGATCGTGGCGCCCGACCGCGAAAATCCGCGAAACGGCAGGCACAGCCCCTGCACCGCGCCGATGACTGCGGCCTGGCCGAAGCCGATTTGATCGGATTCGGCAGAGTCTTTCCGCCGTCCTTCGGCCAGACCTGCGATCAGAATCAGGATGCCCGCCGCCAGAAGCGCGGGAGCGACGATTTCCAGATGGCTGAACAGGTCTTCGATCTGCGCCTTGGGAGCGCCGTGAAATACCGTGTGCTCGATGATCTTCATCAGCGCGTAGCCGATGAGGAGCGTAGGAACAGTGGCAAAGATCGCCTGCCACGCGAAGAGCTTGCATGCCTCGCTGTCTTCGAAATACGTCGCTTTCCACTGCTTCCAGAAATAGACAATGACCGCAAACATCGTGCCGGTGTGGAGCATCACCAGCAGCAGCGTCATCGCCGGCGACGACGGATCGAGCCCCATCAGTTTTTCGGCAACGACAACGTGCGCGGAACTCGAAACCGGCAGCAGCTCGGCCAGGCCCTGAATCACGGCCAGCACAATCACTTGCAGAAGCGACATGGGACGATTTTATCCCGGCAATGTTGATCCCCCATGCAGGGCAGTGTTGCGGTTCGTGGTTCAACCTGCATCGGGCATTCCCGGCCTCGGAACCGTAGCTGCGTCTGTCCGCATCCCGTGGATGGCTTGACAGCACCCTTCGGCGTGGGTAATGTTTCTCGCGGAGTGGTAACGATACCATCTCCTGTCTGTTGCTCGTCTTTGCAGATACCCACCCTCTCCGCCCGATCGAGAGGCCCCTCCCCCACCCGCGATGCAAAGGAAGAGCTATGCCATTTTCACGCAGGATATTTCTGGCCCTGAGCGGAGCAATCGCCGGGGCAAGCGCCGTGGATCTTGCGGCCTGTCCGCAAACCGGCAACGCCGACGGGAAGGATCTTTCGGTGCCCGTTGCTTCAAATCAGCCCGTCCGTACCGACTCGCAAGGATGCCGCTTATCCGGGTGGCATGGGGTGTCATGGAAGCGGACCTTCCTGCAAGGGCAGGGCTCGCAGCTCACTCGTTTTCTGTCTGCGGCTTTGCTTGTGTCGAGTCTCTGTCTTCCCCACGCGCTCCACGGGCAGACCGGTACGACAACCCTTCCGCTTTCTCTCTCTGACTGGGCCGTCGCTTACAACGGCGATGACGCGTCACTCGCGTCGGTCACCTATGGCGGTCAGCCCGCCCTGAACTGGCAGGTAACGTCCGCTCTCGGTCATTCGGATTGGGCCTTTGACACACTGTCGCTGCCTACCGACGAGACGTATACGTTCACAGTCGAACTGGCCGGCACCGGCACTGCCGCGCTCAACATCTGGAACGGGGAACAGAACGTGCCGGGCCAGGCCATCCAACTCACATCGGCCTTCCAGACCGTCAGTGTGACCGCCTCTGTCCTCTCACCCAATCCTCAGTTCCAGATCCTTGATCCCGACAGCGGCACATCGGCGTTGAATGTTTATTTCACCAATCCGACCGTGACTCTTGTGGGTCCGGCGAGCGGCCTTTCGCTGTGGCAGATTGCCTACGGCGCCCAGGATGCCACGCTGACCTCGACGGACTACAACGGCGAGTCGGCATTGGAATGGCAGGTCAGTTCAGCGCTTGGCCACTCTGACTGGGTCTACACCTATCCGCCGTTTGTCCCTGGGGACACCTACCAGGTATCGGCGCAGGTGGCGGGGAGCGGGACCGCAGAGATCAATGTGTGGGACGGGAACGAAAACGTCTCCGGGCCACCAGTCACATTGACCCCGAATTTTCAGACAATCACGGAAGAGGTGCAGGTGCTCGCGCCGAACACCGTTGTGGTCTCGCCGAGTACGCCGCAGTTCCAGCTGGTAGACCCCGACAATAACGGCTCATCGGCGCTCACGATGTATTTCCAGAACATTACGTGGCAGCAGGTCACCCCAGCCCCGATGCCGCCCACGGGCGTATCGGCGGAGCTGCTGCGAGGGAACAACGTCAGAATCGACTGGAACTCACCCGCCCAGTGTGGCGGCACCGGGATCGCGAGCATCACCGGCTACGACGTCTATGTCACCGCCCAGCCCTTCGCTGAGAACTATGCAAGCCCGAGCGCGACGGTCGCGGGATGCGGCAGTGGAGCAACGGGCGCAACGGTCCGGGCTCCCGGCGGCGCCGGCGTTCTCTATGCCACCGTGGTAGCGACGAGCGCAGAGGGCAACTCCCCGCCGAGCCCGCAGGTTTCCACCGTGCAGCTCACCGGCTATGAGGGAGAAGCCGAGGCTGCCGTGCAGGAACTGCAGACCGACTACACCTCCTCGAGCGGGCTGTTCAACACCACCGGCTGGTGGAACTCTGCCAACGCCCTCGACGCCATCATCGATTACATGCAGACCACGGGATCGCGGACCTACATGAGCGACGTTTCCAACACCTTTGCGAAGGCCGTCAACGAGGCGCCGCCGCCAACCCCAGGCAACTTTATCGACACCGCGTACGACGACACGCAGTGGTGGGCGCTTACCTGGCTCAACGCTTACCAACTGACGCGTAACCCCGCTTATCTGCAGATGGTGGAGACGATGTACTCCTACGTCACCGGGGCGTGGACGCCTTCCCAGTGCGGCGGCGGCCTGATATGGCAGACCACGAACGCCTACCAGAACTCCGTCACCAACGAGCTCTTCCTGGAGCTGTCCGCTCGCCTCTACCTGGTGACCCACCAGGCGAGTTACCTGCAGTGGGCGCAGAAGGAGCTTGCGTGGTTCAACGCGAGCGGCCTCATCAACTCCTCGTACCTCATCAACGACGGCCTCACCACCACGTGCCAGAACAACGGCCAGACCACCTGGACCTACAACCAGGGGATCATCCTCGGCGGCCTCGCAGCGTTGTACCAGGCGACGCACGATCAGTCTTATCTGACGGAGGCAGAGCAAATCGCGAATGCCGCCATCACCAACCTTGCGAGCTCGGACGGAATTCTGACCGAGCCCTGCGGATCGACTTGCCCAACACAAAACCCCGATCAGACCCAGTTCAAAGGGATTTTCATGCGCAACCTGGAATCCCTTTACGAGGTGACGGGCGAGCAGTCTTATCTCGACTTCATCAACCAGAACGCGACCTCGGTCTGGGGCAGCGACCGCAACCTCTACGACCAGATCGGCTTCGACTGGTCCGGGCCGATCACCGCGCCCGACCAGTCGTTCAATGCCTCGACGACGAGTTCGGGGCTGGACGCGCTCAATGCTGCCGCGCATGCTGCGTGCCGGCAGCAATCGGGCGGAAATTAACTGCGAAGGCCCTGGGCGATTCTCTCTCTTCCGAACCTCAACGCAAGTTCGTGCCGCAAGGGGCCCCGCGTGATCAAGGGGCCCTTCTGCGAGTGATTTTCCCATGATCTCCTGCGCGCCATTCCAGGAAGCAGTACCGAAGTGACCCGAATCGTCCCGCTGTGCGGTCTCGCGGTTTGTAGCCCCTGCTGGCCGGACTTTATGATGAAAGACGGACTTTATCCTGCAGAGTTTTTCATCATAAACGTTCACAAATAGGGAGACGAACGATGCGAATTGGAGTTTTAACGGGCGGCGGAGACTGCCCTGGCCTGAATGCCGTCATTCATGCGGCGGTGAAAAAAGGCATTACGCATTACGGAGACGAATTCGTCGGATTTCTGGAGGGCTGGCGCGGCGTTCTCGACAACAACACCATTCCGCTCACTCTGGAAAAAGTTGACGGCATCCTCGCTCTCGGCGGCACCGTCCTGCGCACCTCGCGCACCAACGTGCGCAAGATCGAAGGCGGCATTCAGAAGTGCGTCGAAGTGCTCAAGGCGAACAAGCTCGACGCGCTCATCGCCATCGGCGGCGACGACACGCAGTCGGTCACCAACGCGCTGATCGAGGCCGGCGTCCCCGGCGTGGGCGTTCCCAAGACCATCGACAACGACCTCAACGGCACCGACGTCTGCTTCGGATTCGACACCGCCGTCATGATCGCCACCGAAGCCGTCGATCGCCTGCACACCACGGCTGAGTCGCACAACCGCGTCATCGTCTGCGAAGTCATGGGCCGCGACGCCGGTTGGATCGCGCTCACCGCCGGCGTGGCCGGCGGCGCGCACGCAATCCTGGTGCCCGAAAAGCCCATCGATCTCGATCACGTCTGCGCCATCCTGAAGCACAACCACGACCACGGCAAGAAATACGGCATCGTCGTCGTCGCCGAGGGCGCGAAGCTGCCGAACTCCGGCGAACAGGCGGTCAAAGGCACCAAAGTCGACTCGTTCGGGCATGCGCGGCTCAGCGGCATCGGCGAGCATCTTGCCGAGGAGATCGAGAAGAAGACCGGCTACGAGACGCGCTCCGTCAACCTGGGCCACACCCAGCGCGGCGGAACGCCGACCGCCTACGATCGCATGCTGGCGACGCGCTATGGCCTCGCTGCCATCGATCTGGTGCACGAGAAGAAGTTCGGGCGCCTCGTCGTTCTCCGCGGAACCAAAATCGAGAGCATCCCGCTGGCGGAAGCCATCTCGAAGAATCGCACAGTCGACGACAGCTTCCTCTCCATCATCAGTGGCCTCGAGCCAAAACTGTAAGTTGCACTTGAACTCTGCCCTGTTCGCCCGCCCGGGCGGGCAGGGCACTGAGTCGTTTTGGATCTGCCGCGAGTTTGCTTTCCGGTTTCCCTGGGAATTCTCTGTTTCTTTCCCGCTCCGCCCTGTGGTATACCTGTCCCTGCTCAGTGACCGGAGGAGCCGTGAAAGCCACGCTTGCCCCAACCGACGAGACGCGCGAAGTCATGGACATCCGCCAGGCCGCCCACTATCTGGGCATCAGCGCTGACAGCCTGTATCGCTATGCTGCCACGGGGTTTATCCCAGCCTTTCGCCTTGGCAATCGCTGGCGTTTCCGCAAGTCGCGGCTCGATGAGTGGATGGATCGCCGCTCGGGCCTGAGCGAAGCCGAAGAACCTCGGCTCGTGCGTTCGCAGAAGAAACCGGTGCGTTCCACTCGGCTTCTGCGCGCCGCCAAAACTGGATCGTAAGCTGCCCTGAATCTTTCAGTTACGCGGTATTCTTCAGGTTTAACCTTGGTCTGACCGGCCTGGGCCCTGCTCCCTGTCATACTGGAGACAGGCGCGTATGTCCCTCAACAACACCATTGCCGTCGCCATGTCCGGCGGAGTCGATTCGTCGACCGTCGCCGCCATGCTGCGCGCCGAGGGATACGACCTCGTCGGCCTCACCCTGCAGCTCTGGAACCAGCGCCGCCTCGCCGGCAAGGAGGGCATGCCGGAGCAGGTCACCGGCCGCTGCTGCTCCCTCGATGACGTCTACGACGCGCGCCGTGTCGCCGAGGCGCTCGAGATTCCCTACTACGTCGTCAACGAAGAGGAGCGCTTCGAAGAGGACGTCGTGCGCCCCTTCGTCCGCGAGTACCTGAACGGGCGAACTCCCATTCCTTGTTCACTTTGCAACAATCACCTCAAGTTCGATCAGCTCCTCGTCCGCGCCCGCCAGATCGGTGCCGACCGCATCGCCACGGGCCACTACGCGCGCAACGCGTTCGACCCGGGCCGCCATCGCTGGATCCTCAGCCGCCCCGTCGATCAGGCCAAGGACCAGACGTATTTCCTCTTCGGCCTCACCCAGGATCAGCTCAGCCGCACGCTCTTTCCGCTGGGCGCCTATCGGAAGGCTGAGGTGCGCGAAATCGCCGCGCAGCGCGGCCTCGCCATTGCCGTCAAGCCCGACTCGCAGGAGATTTGCTTTATCCCCGGCGGCGACTACAAGGCGTTCATCAGCGCCTATCTCGGCGAGCAGGGCGAGGAGATTCCCAATACCGCGGGCGAACTCGTCTCGACTTCCGGCGACGTGATCGGCCGCCACGCCGGCATCCACAACTTCACCATCGGCCAGCGCAAGGGGCTGGGCGTCTCATCGCCCGACCCGCTCTATGTCATCCAGATCGACCACGCCTCGCACCAGGTCACGGTCGGCGCCGATGCCGAGGCGACCACGCGCACGCTGCGCGCCCGCGAGCTGAACTGGATTGCCATTCCCGCGCTCGTGGGCGAAATGCGCGTCCGCGCGAAGATTCGCCACCGCCACGAGCCCGCCTGGGCCACGATCCGCGCGTCCGGCGAGGACGAAGTCGAAGCCGTCTTCGACGAGCCGCAGCGCGCCGTCACCCCCGGCCAGGCTGCCGTCTTCTACGACGGCGACGAAGTCGTCGGCGGCGGCTGGATCGTGTAAAGGCGGAGGCGCGGCAATTTAGACCAGAATCCACAGCTCAGGTCCCGCGAATCCAGTGGTCTCTGGCCCCTCGCCCTCACTTCACCTCATCCACCAGATCGCGCAGCGGCTTCAGCACCGTGAACTCCGTCAGCGCGATGGGCCGCTCCGCGTCATCCAGAATCGCCTGCTTCCGCGCCTTCCATCCCG
>Ga0335075_10018535_pt1 | contig 10317 bp, 8 predicted proteins | sample Lox_Sample_24_FD_206723 | JGI IMG/M metagenome (GOLD analysis project Ga0335075, IMG submission 206723) | Soil microbial communities from Loxahatchee National Wildlife Refuge, Florida, United States - Lox_Sample_2.4 | ecosystem: Environmental > Terrestrial > Soil > Wetlands | place: USA: Florida... | reverse complement strand
TTCGAGCGCATGCGCGCCGAAACGCTCGAGGTGCTCGACACCGACGCCCGCATCCCCTACGTGCGCAGGCGCGGCGAATACCTGTACAACTTCTGGCGCGACGCAGCCAACCCGCGCGGGTTGTGGCGGCGCACCACCCTGGACAGCTATCGCAGCGACGAGACGGACTGGGATGTGCTGATCGACGTCGATGAGCTGGCCCGCGCCGACGACGAGAACTGGGTGTGGGGCGGCGCCGTCGTCATCGAACCCGAGTTCACCCGCGCGCTGGTCACGCTGTCCCGCGGTGGCGCGGACGCCGCCGTCGTGCGCGAATTCGACATGGAGACACTCGAATTCGTCGCCGACGGGTTCGAGTTGCCGGAGGCCAAAACCCAGATCGGCTGGCACGACCCGGACACCGTGCTGGTGGGCACCGATTTCGGGCCGGACTCGCTCACCGAATCCGGCTACCCGCGCATCGTCAAGCGCTGGCGGCGCGGCACGCCTTTGGCCGACGCAGAACTGGTCTTCGAGGGCGCACCCACCGACGTCAGCGTCGGCGGGGCCACCGACCGCACACCGGGCTTCGAGCGCACCTTCGTGTCCCGGTCCACCGACTTCTGGAACAGCGATCGGTACGAACTACGCGGCTCGGAACTGATCCGCATCGACATTCCCAGCGACGTCAGCAGCGTCTCGATACACCGCGAATGGCTGCTGATCGAACCGCGCACCGACTGGACCTTCGGCACCACCACCTATTCCGCCGGCTCGCTGCTGGCCACCAACTACGACGACTTCATCGACGGCGCAAGGGAATTGACCGTCGTCTTCGAGCCCGACGAGCACACCTGCCTGCACCAGTACGCGTGGACCCGTGACCGGCTGCTGCTGATCACGCTGGCCGACGTGGCGAGCCGGGTCGAGATCGTCACGCCGGGCAGTTGGCAGCGCGAACCGCTGCCGGGCATCCCCCCGGCGACCGAGAGCGTTATCGTCGCCGCCGACGAGACTGGTGACGAATTCTTCTTGGATTCCAGCGGATTCGACAGTCCCTCGCGTTTGCTGCGGGGCACCGGCGACGGACCCCTCGAACAGATCAAGGCCGCGCCCAGCTTCTTCGACGCCGAAAACCTCTCGATCGAACAGTATTTCGCAACCTCGAAGGACGGCACCGCGATCCCGTATTTCGTGGTGCGGCCAGACGGGGCCGACGAAGCCCGGCCCACGCTGCTCTACGGCTACGGCGGATTCGAGAACTCCAACACACCCGGCTACAGCCCGGTGCTCGGCCGGCTCTGGCTGGCCCGCGGCGGCACCTACGCGCTGGCCAACATCCGCGGCGGCGGCGAGTACGGGCCGCGCTGGCACACCCAGGCGATGCGCGAAGGCCGCCACAAGGTCGCCGAGGACTTCGCGGCGGTGGCAACCGATTTGGTGGACCGCGGCATCACCACCGTGCCACAGCTCGGCGCGCAGGGCGGCAGCAACGGCGGGCTGCTGATGGGCATCATGCTGACCAAATACCCGGAGTTGTTCGGCGCGCTGGTGTGCCAGGTGCCGCTGCTGGACATGCGCCGCTTCCATCTGCTGCTGGCGGGTGCGTCCTGGGTCGCCGAGTACGGCAACCCCGACGATCCGGCCGACTGGAAGTTCATCGCCGAATACTCTCCATACCAGAACATTTCGACCGGTGTGGACTACCCACCGGTGCTGATCACCACGTCCACCCGGGACGATCGGGTGCACCCGGGACACGCCCGCAAGATGACCGCGGCGCTGGAAGCCGCGGGCCATCGAGTCTGGTATTACGAGAACATCGAGGGCGGCCACGCCGGCGCGGCCGACAACGCACAAACCGCGTTCAAGTCCGCCCTGAGCTTCGCGTTCCTGTGGCGAATGTTGGGAGCCTGACAGTGCGGGTATCGAAGGCGGTGAGCGCGACGACCGTGGCGGTGGCGCTGTTCGCGGCGCCGGGCTGCACCAAGGTGGTCCCCGGTAGCGCCGTCCAGGGCGCGGGCGCACCGGACGCCGCCACCAACCCGTGCACGCGAGTTGACGCACCGTTGACGTCCATCGAGCCGCGCGCCGTCGGCGAGCCACGGTTGCAGATCCCGGAGCCGCCGGGATGGCAGCGCGCTCCGCTGGTCAATTCGCCGATCATCCGCTACACGATGGACAACCAGGCGCTGACGACCCGTCGGTTCACGCCGACCGCGGTGGTCACCCTCGAATCCGAGCTCGGCGACAACCAGGACACGCAAAAGATCTTCGACCAAGAGCGGGCGCAGTTGATCAACGGCCTCCACGCCACCCGGGTGCGCACCGCGGAAACAACCGTGTGCGGCCTCAACGCCGAGACGGTCAGCTACGACGCCCCGCACATGGCCCGGGTTCCGCCGCGCAAGGTCAAGACGGTCATGGTCGCCGGCGCTTTCAACGGCAACACCTACGTCGCGACCGTCACGGTCCAGACGACCGACCCCTCCAACCCGATCTATGCCCGCGACAGCGCGACGATCCTGACCGGATTCCAGATGCTGCCGCCCGCGGAGCGCTAGATCGGGTGGCCAGATCACCGTCCGGCGGATATTTCGACAACGATTTCGCCAAAACACCCCCCAAAATCTGGCATGTGATTTGGCTTAGGTGTAGCTTAAATTTTGCTTAGAGAGATCGCGCTGACCCGGCGGCCGCACCAACCGCCTCCGCACCGGGAGGCTTGAAAGGGGGAGCAGATGAACCCGTTGTTACTGGGCGTCTGCTCGGTGGCCGGCCCGTTGGCCGCGGTAGGCATCTACAAGCTGCAGGCGCACCTCGAACGGTGGGACGCGCGGCGGCACGCCGAGGACTAATCGCGCCCGCTCGGCCGAGCCGAGCTGTCAGCATGCAGGCATGCCGACAACCGATTTCGAGACCCTGCTCTACACGACGGCTGGCCCCGTCGCCACCATCACCCTGAACCGTCCCGAGCAGCTGAACACGATCGTTCCGCCGATGCCCGACGAGATCGAGGCGGCCATCGGCCTGGCCGAGCGCGACCAGGCCATCAAGGTCATCGTGTTGCGCGGGGCCGGCCGGGCCTTCTGCGCCGGCTACGACTTCGGCGGCGGCTTTGAACACTGGGGCGAGGCCATGATGACCGACGGGCGGTGGGATCCGGGTAAGGATTTCGCCGTGATCACGGCCCGCGAAACCGGACCGCATCAGAAGTTCATGGCGATCTGGCGGGCCACCAAGCCGGTGATCGCCCAAGTGCACGGCTGGTGCGTCGGCGGGGGCAGCGACTACGCGCTGTGCGCCGACATCGTCATCGCCAGCAACGACGCCGTGATCGGCACCCCGTACAGCCGGATGTGGGGCGCCTACCTGACCGGCATGTGGCTGTATCGGCTCAGCCTGGCCAAGGTCAAGTGGCATGCGTTGACCGGTCGGCCGCTGACCGGTGTGCAGGCCGCCGAGGTCGAACTGATCAACGAGGCGGTGCCATTCGACCTGCTGGAATCGCGGGTCGGCGAGATTGCCGCCGAGTTGGCACGAATCCCGTTGTCGCAGTTGCGGGCTCAAAAACTGATCGTCAACCAGGCGTACGAGAACATGGGCCTGGCCTCCACCCAGCTGCTGGGCGGCATCCTCGACGGGTTGATGCGCAACACCCCCGACGCGCTCGACTTCATCGAGACCGCCCAGACCGAAGGCGTGCGTGTCGCCGTGCAGCGCCGCGACGGGCCGTTCGGCGACTACAGCCAGGCCCCGCCGGAGCTGCGGCCCGACCCGTCGCACATCATCACGCCCTAACGCTGCTTCACAACGCTGATCGTGTCGACCCGGACCGGTCCGGCGTCACCGGCACGAACGGCAGTGCCACCAGCGGGAACAACCCGCACACCGCGAACGCCAGCGGATAGCCGGCGGCGGTTATCAGCTCGCCGAACGCGGGCGGCCCGACAGCGACCATGAGCCGTTCGACGGTGTTCTGGGCGCCCAATGCGCGCCCACTCCAGAATCGCCCGGCGATCTCCGGGACCGTGGTAAACGGCAGCCCGTTGTCGCCGGTGATCGCCAGTGCAACCACCATGGCCGCCAAGGCAATTGGCGAATGCACATGGTCGGTCAGGGCGAGAACCATCAGGACCAGCGTGGTGACGAGGGCGATCTGCCGCAGCGGACGCATCCGGGAGCCGACACGATCGGCCCACCGCCCGGCGGCAGTGCGGGCCAGCGCGCCAAGCAACTGGGAGAAGCCCATCAACGCGCCCGCCCGCGCGATCGACAAGCCGTGATTGTGCGTAGACCAGACCAGCATGAACGTCAACACCACCGGCTGCGGCAGCATCAGCAACGCCGACGCCAGGTGAACGCGCCACAGGTCGCCGGTCTTTCGATACGGGTTGGCCAACTCCTGCTCATCGGCCTCCGACCGCGCGGGGCGCGGCGGGTCGTGCACGCCCGCAAGGCTCGCTACCGCCGACACCGCGCAAGCCGCCGAGGGGAATAGCAACGCCACCGAAAAGTCGTGCTTCGCAAGCTCGGGAAGCACGACGGCGCCCACTGCGATCCCCAGCGGCTGCGCGGTCTGACGTACTCCCATCGCCAGCGCGCGTTGCTGCGGCGGGAACCAACCGGTCACCAGTCGTCCGCTGGCGGTGACGGCGCTGGCCGCGACCATGCCACCGAGGAACAGAAACACGCCCATGGCGATCATCGAGTGCACAGACGCAGCGGCCAGGGATGCCGTTGCCGTCAACGTCAAACCCACGGTGAGCACTATCCGTTCGCCGACAAGATCCAGCAGGTACCCCCACACGATCAGGGTCACCACCATGCCGAAGTTCGGCATCGACGCCAAGAGGCCCGCCTGCCCCAGGCCGATGCCGCGCTGTTTACCCATCGCGGGGATCAGGAACGCGACGGCGTTGATGAAGACGTTCGCGCTCAACGTCGCCGTCAATGAGATAGCCAGCATCGACCAGCGTCGGCGGCTACTCATCACTACGTGGTTCGGAGCCGGACGCATCCCGGATGGGTGCGGTTCAACCGTAGGTGAACGAAAACACCTGCAGCCCTTGGCTGGGACGCACCTGCAGTGATCCGCGGGCCGTGTCGGTGCCGCTGACGATCTGGCGTGCCTGTGGCGGCCCGCTCACCGGCAGCATCGTCGTCTGGCCGTCGCGGGTCACGGCGAGGCTGCCGGTGCCACCGACGACGAGGTAGACGTTTTTCGCGTGGTAGTTCAGTTCGATGGTCGACGCATCGCTGTCGGCCGTCGCGCCCTGGTAGTCCAGCGCCCACGGTCCTTGCAGGGCGAACGAGTCATCGGGCAGCGCCGCGGGGAAGGTGAACGTCGCATGGCCCTCGTCGTAGGTGCCGCCGCCGGCATAGTTGACCACCTTGCCGACGCCGAGGTACGTCTCCGGGGTCTGCCCGTGCCGCGGGGTGGTGTCGGGTGCGTCCACCGGCGGCGGTAGCGCGACTCCCTTGTGCGCGTTGGTGATCAGCTCACGAATCAGCTTTTCGGTGCCGTCGTAGTCGCCCTCGCCGAACTTGATGTGGCGCACGGTGCCGTCGGCGTCGATCAGGTATTCGGCGGGCCAGTATTGGTTGCGGTAGTTGGTCCACGTCGAATAGCTGTTGTCCTGTGCGACCGGGTAGGTGATGCCCAAATCGGCGGCGCCCTTTTTCACGTTGTCGGTGACCTTTTCGAAGGCGTACTCGGGCGTGTGCACGCCGATGACCTCGAAACCGCTGTCGCGGTAGGCCTTGTACCAGCCTTCGACATGTGGGATGGCGCGCTGGCAGTTGATGCACGAGTACGCCCAAAAGTCCACCAGCACAACCTTGCCCCGCAATGAGTGCAGGTCGATCGGTTGGTTACCAGGTGTGTTGAACCATGCGACGATGCCCTTGAGGTCGGGCGCGGGGCCGCAGTTCTGCAGTTTTTCCGATCCGTTGAAGCAGTTCGACAGTTCTCTGTTCTGGTCGTTGACGATGCCGCCGAGCTGTTGCTGGACCTGCTTGCTACCACCCAACCTGTCCTCCAACGAGTGGGTGTAGTCCGGGATGGCCCGCTGCAGTTTTGCCGGCAGATTGAAGACCAGCGCCACCGCCAGCAGGATCGTCACAATCCCTGCCGTGATGCGGATTCCGCGCTGGTGACGCCGAAAAGCGCTGACCCGCTCGGCAACTCGTTGACCGGCCAGCGCGAAGAACAGTAGCGGCAACGCGGTACCGACCGCGAACGCCACCGTCAGCACGATGATCGGCAGGCCGATGTTCGCGGTCGCGCCGGCGACCACGATCGCAGCCAACACCGGGCCCGCGCACGGAACATAGAGCACGCCGAGTGCCAGTCCGAGACCAAACCCGTTGCTGCGACCGAGGATCTGCTTCTGTGGAATGCGGGAGAACGGGCGTTCCAGCAGCTGCTCGAAGCCGGGGAAGATCAAGCCGAGACCGATCGTGACAAGCGCGACCAGCGCGACCCATCGGATCGCGTCCTGCGGCAAGTGCAACAACGACAGCAGCGCCGAGCCGACCAAGGTGACCAGGCTGAAGCTCAGCACCAGGCCGCCGATCACCCGATACGGCCGCGAGACATCGCGTTTCGGTTTGACCGCGACGGCGACCGCGCCGTCGCCGTCGCTCGGCGCAGCATCGCCGTCGCTTTGCGTACCCGAAAAGAAGATCACCGGCAGCACCGGGAGTATGCACGGCGAAATGCCGGTAATGAGGCCTCCGACAAGGCCGATCAGCGCGAGGGACAACATAATCACTATTCGCTACCACAAAAGCGTTGGATCGGTGTAGTGCCCAGAAAAACGAAAAGGCAGCCCGGCGGACCGGGCTGCCTTATTCGGCGACGATCAGCGATCGCCTACTGGCTGGGCGGCGTCAGCACCGTGTCGATCATGTACACGGTCGCGTTCGCGGTGTGCACCCCTCCGCACACCAGGCCCGCGTCGTTGACCTTGAGGCCGTTGCCCTCGCCGGTCACGTTCACCTCAGCGCCCTGCAGTGTCTTGTGCATGCCGTCGACCTTGGCCGGGCTCGACTGCCCCTGCACCACGTGGAAGGTCAGGATGCTTTTCAGCATGTCGGCGTTGGTCTTGAGCTCGTCGATCGTGCTCGCCGGCAGCTTGTCGAACGCGGCGTTGGTCGGCGCGAACACCGTGTATTCACCGCTGTTGAGGGTGTCGACCAGGTTGACGGCCGGGTTCAACTTGCCGGACAGCGCCGCTGTCAACGTCGACAACATCGGGTTGTTCGACGCCGCCGTCGCTACCGGGTCTTGCGCCATTCCCGTCACGGACGCCGGACCATTGGGATGCGCCGCGGCGTAATCGGCACACCCCGAACCGATCAGGTCCTTGGCCGGATCGGCCATTGCGCTTGTCATGGCCGGGGCCGCCATGCTGGAAGCGGGACTCATGCTGGTTGGCGGCGCGGACTGCGACTTGCTCGAACACGCCGAGAACCCGACGGCCGCGAACGCCGCAAGGCCCACCGCGAACGCCTTTCTCTGAACGTCTTTCATCACGCTTGGCTCCTTTGACTGCTGTGTCAGCGGCGGCTCGCGTCGCTGGTTGACGGGTCGGACAGTGGCTATTCGGAGCAGTCGCCGTGCCGGACGGATTTCACCTATCGGTCGTGGTCATCCGCGCGGTCGCCCGCTCCGAATACCGTGCTGTGGGAGAGTTATTTGAACTGTCGGCTGAGGAGCGCGCCGCCCGGATCGATTCCGAACGGCGCGTGATGACAGAAGCCAGCCAAAAACTTTCGACAGCAACAGATTCCGAACCCTGGCCGGAAGTTGCGTCGATACCGTCGGGACCCGTGGCCGCGGCGTCGGCGGTGGTCGCCGACCGCCTGCTCCGCCGCGCCGTCGCGCACCTTCCGGTGCGGATCATCTACCCCGACGGAACGGTGGTCGGTGCCGGCGATGCGTCGGCGCCGGTATTGATGATCACCCGGCCGGACCGGTTGGCCCGCCGGATGGGGCGCGACGGGCTGATCGGGTTCGGCGAGTCCTACATGGCAGGCGAATGGGAGTCGACGGACCTGGTCGCGGCGCTGGCCGTTATTGCGCCTGCTCTGCGCGACCTGATGCCACGGGAGTTGCGCTGGCTCAGGCCGGTCATCGTTGCGTCCCAACCGCGTTCGTCACGGCCGAGCCGCGAGCAGGAGCGGCGCAACGTCGCCGCGCACTACGACGACCTGTCCACCGATCTATTCGCGGAATTTCTCGACGAGACCATGACGTACTCCGGCGCGGTGTTCGATCGCCTGCCGGCATCCTGGCCCGACCTGGCCGAGGCGCAACGCCACAAGATCGACCAGGTCTTGGACGCGGCCCGGGTCGGCGCCGGTACTCGGCTCCTGGAAATCGGTCCTGGCTGGGGTGAACTCGCGATCCGCGCGGCCGCCCGCGGCGCCTCCGTCCGCGCCATCACCCCCTCGGAACGCCAAGTGTGGCTGGCCCGGCAACGGGTCGTTGCCGCCGGCCAATCCGATCGGGTGCATGTCGAGCTGTGCGATTATCGCGACATCGATGGATGCTATGACGCGGTGATATCGATCGAGATGGTCGAGGCCGTTGGCTATCGCTCGTGGCCGGACTACTTTCGCGCCGTCGAGCGGCTGGTGAAACCGGGCGGCGCGGCGGTGGTCCAGGCGATCACGATGCCGCATTCGCAGATGCTGGCCAGCCGCAACAGCCAAACCTGGACCCAGAGGTACATCTTTCCCGGTGGGCTGATTCCGTCGGTGAAGGCTCTGCTCGAGATCACCGAGCGCCGCACCACGCTGCGGCCGATCGACATGGTTTCGCTGCGCGAGCACTACGCGGAGACGCTGCGGTTGTGGCGGGAGCGATTCATGCAGCGCCGGAAGACGCTGGGGCACATCGGTTTCGACGAAGTCTTTGTGCGAATGTGGGAGCTGTACCTGGCGGACCGGGAGGCCGGATTCCGGTCGGGTCAGCTGAACGTCTACCAGTGGACGTTCATCAACAAGGCTGCGCCGTGATCGTCAACCTGGCGGTCGTGTCGGGCGCTTCGGTGCTCGCGCTGCTGGTGTTGCATGCGGTCACGTTCGGCATCGGCCGGCGCATCGGCCGCTACAACGTCGTCGACGTGGCCTGGGCTGTGGGCTTCATCGCGATCGCGGCGGTCGGCGCCATCCTCGGCCAGGGCGACCCGTGCCGCCGCTGGCTGCTGCTGGCGCTGGTTGCGACCTGGGGCCTGCGGCTGAGCTCGTACATCTATCGACGGTCCGCGGGCCACGGCGAGGATCCGCGCTACGCCGACATGCTGCGCGACGCCACGGTGGGCCAGGTGCTGGTCAAGGTGTTCTTGGTGCAAGGCCTCGCGACCTGGTTCATCTCATTGCCGCTGCAGCTCTCCGCGGTTCTTGGCCCGACGCCGCGACCGCTGTTGGCGGTAACGGCGGCCGGCATTCTCGTGTGGCTGGTGGGTCTGGTGTTCGAGGCTCTCGGCGATCATCAACTGCGGGTATTCAAATCCGACCCCGCGCACCGCGGCGTGCTGATGGCTCGCGGGCTGTGGGCGTGGACGCGTCACCCCAACTACTTCGGCGACGCCTGCGTGTGGTGGGGATTGTGGCTGGTCTCGATCGCGTCGTGGTGGTCGCTCGCGACCGTGCTCTCTCCGCTGACGATGAACTATTTCCTGGTCCGGGTCACCGGAGCCCGGCTCACCGAGAAGTACATGCGGGGCCGCCCCGGCTTCGACGAATACAAATCACGGACATCGTTTTTCATCCCGCGCCCACCCCGATCGGCGCGAACATGACGACCGCGGTGCTCGAGTCGCTAGGCTACCGGTCAATGACCGGACCGCGGCCCAGCAGCGACCTGGACGCATTGTTGCGCCAGGTGGCGCGTGGCGATGCCGACGCGTTCGCCGCGTTGTACGACCACACCCGGTCGCGGGTCTACGGGCTGGTGGCCCGGGTGTTACGCGACTCGGGTTACAGCGAAGAGACCACCCAGGAGATCTACCTGGAGGTGTGGCGAAACGCCGAGGCGTACGACTCGGCCAAGGGCTCCGCACTGTCCTGGCTGCTGACGATGGCGCACCGGCGCGCCGTCGACCGGGTGCGATCCGAGCAGGCCGCCGGCCAGCGCGAGTCGCGATACGGCGCGGCCACCGTGGAGCGGTCCTCTGATGTCGTCGCCGAGTCGGCGATCTCCGCCGACGAGCGTCGCCGGGTGGCGGCGTGCCTCGACGGGCTGACCGACACGCAGCGCCAGTGCGTCGAGATGGCCTACTACGGCGGGTTGACGTATGCCGAAGTGTCGCAACGGTTGTCGGCCAA
>Ga0335075_10018533_pt1 | contig 10318 bp, 7 predicted proteins | sample Lox_Sample_24_FD_206723 | JGI IMG/M metagenome (GOLD analysis project Ga0335075, IMG submission 206723) | Soil microbial communities from Loxahatchee National Wildlife Refuge, Florida, United States - Lox_Sample_2.4 | ecosystem: Environmental > Terrestrial > Soil > Wetlands | place: USA: Florida... | reverse complement strand
GGCTATTACTTAGCTGTAGGTCAACAGTTGCTTCATTGGCAATTAACATGGCTAGGGTTAATTCCCGCCAATGGGCAAACGGGTGTTGCTGCCAACGAAAAGAACTATTGATGTGATGAACAACTCTATGACTAAACAAAGAGTTTCGATGCATCAGCAGAAGGGGGGCTTCTCAAACATCCAGCGACACTTTTTTCTCCTGCTTGATGTTCCGCCAAGCTAATCCCCAACTTATCACGAACGTCATGCTCGCCGCGACGGCCGCCAAATACTATAATACTATCGTCAGCCTCTATATCCACTCAATTCGAAAATAGTAGAAAAAATATAGACTGCTTGCAAGAAATCCTCACAAAAGTCCTATTAAGCGCCTCATTATAGGCCTTCAACACGCCCGGCAACTCCGCTGCTGCAACAACATTCCTCATCCCCCTTCCTCCCGCAGCAATGACGGCTTCAGCGTCCACAGTAGGGGCATACTTCCCTAGGGCGTCGGGGAGAGTAGCAGAGAAGATCGTGTCGCCGAACGAGATGAAGAGTGAGGAACCAAGATATTGAGTCAATACTACAAGCGCGCTCATAACTGAAGTTTTCAGTTTTGACAAAATGACCGGTACTGCAAAATTGGCTCCACTTGATGATGCCAGATAATTAAGAACCGCAGTGATAATCCAGAACTGGCCCCTGATAGTAGTGGCAATTCCCTCCATAAAGCTGGAAATAGGCTCCATAAATGTTGAGATGAGACAATTAGATAGCTTCATGTTTCCTCAAATACATTCAACTTCCACGACCAGCCAGCGGCAATGAATTGAAAGAGGTCGAGCTCATCGCCTCTATCTACCAACCGTATCGATTTCTATTCTACACATAGGAGTGCATCTTACCTTGATCTATTGTAACTGAATTCAAAATGATTTCGACGCACGATGACCCAGTGTAAGATAGCCCGCCCCATTGTAACTCGACCGCTGCAAAGCTAGAAGCCTTCTAACAAATCACTTTGTCTTTCGTATTAGCACGATGCAATATTCTTTGCTCCCGAATCCGACATGCGTACATTAACGCCATCCTAACACCAATTTTGCTAAACCAAGCTCTACGTTGATGGGAATCTAGCTCTAGAGCTCAAGTGGCGCTATTGCTACTCAAAGACACTGCGGGTCCTTGATTGAGCGTAGCTGCTTGTGGAGGATGCAGACGGTTGAACTCTGCACGACGTTCCTTTTCCGCTTTCTTCTCCACAGCATCAGCGTTGTTTCCAAAATCCGTCTGGATATTCCAATCTTCGCGCCGTAATCTTTCAGCATCTAAGGCTTGATCTTCTGCGGATAGTGTTGCTTCTATTAATTTGAATGTGGCAATTAGCACAGAATCTCGGCGGAGTAGCGTATCGAGTGACTTACCTCCCTTGGTAGAGCCTCCTAGCAGTTTCTTCGCGAGATCGTTGGCCTTTTTTTGGCTGGAACTGATGAAAGCGAAGGGTGCCAGTTCGGGAAGATGTAATTCTGGTTCCTGATTAAAGGTCCGGATTGAGTAGCAGTATTCGTTGAAGACGTCGTGATTGTAGATGATGTCTTCGCCGATGATGACCTTATCTGCACAATTTTCAAGGACTTCGAAGGTGATTGGGATGCGCTCCCCGGATGCAAAGGTCCAATGCGTGTTGACCCGACCAAGCGTTTGTTGGTAAGTGCAGTCTGCGAACTGTACCCAATTTGTGCAGGTGTAGTCTATTGGGAGGTCATATAGCACCGCAAACCTTTGCGCAATCAGTTTCGTTTGGACTAACGAAGCCCCGAATGCGAGAGACAGGACTCACCGTTTCTCTATCACATTACATTCAGCACCCGTATCTGGTAGAGCAAGCACTGTATGGTGATCGTCCAGGACTCCTTCCAACCGTATGCGCTGATGTGTCTCTCCCAGCAGGCCAAGGTTCAAGAAACTGAAGCCAGGAAAGCTGCACTCGGTGAGACGGTGACGAAAGATAGAAAGCGTCTCGGTAGCAATCAGGAATGCTCGACCGATTATAACCTCGTATATACAAGTCGGGAGTACGTGGCAGACAAGTTGGTATATCTTATCTGGATCTTCTGCAAAGGACCAAGAGAATTGCACGGTTCCTGCACGAGATTCAATTGTCAGCGGTAAGGCCGTCGGAGAAGCTATTGATCCTGCTCACCTGGAGAACGCACGGGCTTATTATTTCCCAAACGGAAAAAACGAATGGCCGGTGTGATGCCGAGCTTCATCCCTGCAGCAAATGCAGCTGATACAGCGTTCTGACCAGCACCTGTATCTGCAAAGGCAGCAGTTTTCGTGCCATTGATGAATCCCCAGAGACCGCGTTTGACTTTCAAGATCCGAGTGAAGGTAGGTTCCGGTTGACATTCATCCGTGCTTTGAAGGGACGATCGCGGTATATTACGATCACCTCCCTGAGCTGATTCAATGATTTCCAACAAAGCTTGTCGCCATGAATCGAGCTGAGCCGCTTTAGTGAACTTCAGGCAGAAAATTGGCAGCTCAGAGACTGAGAGACTGATGATCAACACATTCCCACCTGCCAACCGAACATTAGATTAGCAGTCCGCTAAGTTGCCCTGGATGAAGCCTCACCTGAATTAGGGAGGGAAACTTGTTGCAAATGTTTTCTTATTAAGATGGATCCTTTCAAAGTGTAAGATTTCTCTTCTGGCCTTTCTTTGACGCAGATCAACATATGAGAGAATAGGAAGCAGTCGAGGGTTTGCCATATTTTCTGGTCTTTACTAACGGTCAAAGTACCATACAGCTGAAGCTTTCCAAAACTATACAGAATTAGTAACATCCATCCAACTATAAATGGATACCCACCGTGATGTGTCCAGACCATGCCAGTTCGAAACCCGAGTAATTAAGCTCTCTGCGATACTTTGCAGAAAGTCTGCAGAGTCGTGAATGTTCCCTTCATGCGTTTCGTTCTCGGTATGCTCGCAGGACTCGAATGCGTTGTCGGCCACGTTCTCTGTGCGTTGTATACTTTCAGGGACCATCGAGACCTTGCTCGGCTTTGGCGCCGAAGTAGTGCTTTTCACTGGACTTCCCCCGGAACTCCTTCCAAGTAGCTTGTCTCTAATGGCCCTTCCTGCGTTCATTGCAATCGGCAGTAGCGTTCTGTTTTATTTTGAGCTCGTGGGTGTCGAGACCACATTCAAAAGGCGTACGCGATATCAGATTGATGAATTGGTGTGGCAGTCGAAACCTCGTCTAGCTGAGCCACCCCCTGAATGGAATCCTGAAACCGCCAGGCTTTCTGCAAGGCTTTCCTCAGCCTCATGCTTATCCAGACCGTGAGTCAATTGAGCAACAGGACACTGCTTAAAATATCTGCTAGACCTGCTTATTGAAATGAGCTGATGAACGAAAAGCGATAACGATGACGACTAGAGACCTCGAGCAGGGCGTCAGAACAACCCCACCAACCAGGCTGGAAGGCTATCCCTCATTTGCAACCTTTATCGCGCGGGATCACGATGCGGCGATTTACCGCAAATATAAACACTTGAGCGCGCGCAACCTTCTATATCTTCAAAGCGAGATTCATGAGCTCGAGGAGCAGTTATATGCTCTTGACAATGCGGATTCAAAGAGCTCATGTTTTGAGACAGAAGGTGCTGCACGGGCTTGGCATCATTACATCTCTAGCAGTAACACAAGAGCGGCAGATCATAGAGCACTGCAGGGCAAGATCAGGACAAAAATCAAGGAATACCGTACATTTATTGAAAGACACAGACAAGAAAATAGAGCTGACAAAGATTTATAGATGAAGCATTGCTGCTTGAAAGCCAAGTTCTAGTACTTCAAAGACCGGACACTCGCTCCTTGAAAAACTTCAAGAAATGGTTCCGGTCAGGAACTTCTGATCCCGTTCTGCTGGGACGGGACGTGTCATTATTCGATGATGAAGAAGATTTGGTGGCCTTGGCGCCAGTGGAATCCGACCGGCTGACCAGGGTTCTGAGAAGATATCTTGGATGGTTCTTACGGGTACACAGCGAACACCCTTCTCAGAAGAGCATTTAGTCAGCGCTAATTTGACATCCGGCTTGCAGGAAAACAGGATTCATGACAGGGACCGAGAGAACCTGTACTACTTTCCAGAACGACGCATTCAATTCGTCAGCGCAATCGTCGCAACACTTTTGAGTGCCATCCTCCTCATAGGAGCCATCTCCTGTCTTCTCGTTGTCGCAAATGAAGGCCGAGCGGTTCAGATAGGAATGATTGTACTCTTCACGTGTATCTTTGCCTTCGTAGTCGGGCTACTGACAAATTCAAGACGGGCGGAGATATTTGGCTCAACCGCTGCGTAAGTAACAGGTCTGGTGACATGCTCGCTACTAACATCGCTTTAGATACGCTGCGGTTCTTGTAGTCTTTGTTAGCAACCCGATAGGCAGCTCGACATCTTATACTAGTCACGTCACATAGAGCGTCTCAAATATCAACAGATCAGTAAAACTAAAAAGCCAATAGTGCTTATGTGCAATTTCGGTATTGTGCCTCTACTCGTACTGTAAGGTCTCGTCTTCAGCAGGGCCTCAAGCCTCGCTCCCTTCTAGCATGACCTAATTCGTGCTATGATACTTAATAAGAAGCTCAAAACTCCTTAAATGGCTAACGTTTCTAAGTGTAGTGAGCGTTCGATCAAAGCGATACGCTCAAACCTCTATTATTTTAGCACTATAGTAGTTTCTCTAAATAGTAGCAGAAAGCCTTAGTCTATTACGCCTCTTATACTTGAAGTCCTATGTAAACATGTGCTAGGGATAACGGCCGAAGAGATAGTTTGATGGAAGCGGTGAGGAGAGATATTAGAGATAAGGGATTCACTGCTATTATCCTGTTTATATTGTATAGGAGGAAGCCATTATAAGGGGTGGGTGGGCGTGAGTTTCCTACGCACAGCGGAGCCTAGAAACTGCCCCTTCATCATGGTCCGGGCCATTAGGATGAGTTCGGCCTCCTGCGGAATAGAAGTATACCCGCATTTATAGCTCGACGAAGTCCGTTTGATGAAGACACGAGTTCACGAGATGATACAATGCGTTCGAATGTCAGGCCAGGTGAGTAGTTTATGACCTTGTGTATAAGCTAATGCTTGGAGGTGTGAAGGGGATATTTTACATGGAATACAAGCGGAGTTAAAGGACCCAAGCCTACCGCGATGTTTAGTATTGATCGCAGAAGCAATTCGTGACTACGCTCTTACAGCGTTTAAGATGCACTAATGAATTAAGTAATTAGACGGCTTGTATGTATACAAAGGAGAAAGCTCACCTCTACTTACTATTTTATCAACGCCACCAGTCCAAATAATAACAAAATGCCTCACACTTTTGCGACGTCTTAAAAGTCGCCTAGAACCTCTCTACCTCAACACGCCTCTATCACACCCTCTAGGTCGGATTGGCCTCCATCGGCGCCATCATCGACCTCAAAGGCAATATTATCATGCAACACAGCATGGCATACCAAGCACAAGATTATTTCGTTCCGTTGAAATCACAAGTAGAGTAGTGATATATACGCAGCATAGAATAGATTGAATTGCTTAAGTTGCCTATATTTTACGGGCCTGCTACGGTCCGTATTTATCTATCCTTCCATTGCCACCGTCCGTAAGCTTTATTTGCCATCCGTAAAGAAACTTTGCCGCCCGTACAATGTCTGCTGAACACCCAGCTTTGATTATCCAATTGCCACGCTGCCCAGCTGGGCAGGGTTTACAGTCCGCAGAGCTGTAATTCCAACACGTTCTGGCTTGGCCTTGTCTGTTCTACGTCATCGAAGTTCTTGTGACGACGCATAACACCGAGAGGCTTTAAGTGGGTTTGTGGCAGTGTGCCTCCGGGATGAGAAAGGGAAAATGATAAGGATTCTGGTAGGCTTACAGTACTACAAAATTATTCTTAAACACCGTTTTCACAAGTTCTCATGATTGAAGAAGCAAATTTGAAAAGTCAGTAATTTCTCAACTGGATTGAGATATGAGAATAGTTCATTTCACGGATATGTGGTCTTCTTTGGACTACTAGGAATGAGGAGAAACGAACCCGGACGTTGAGTTAGGACAATACTATAGCATCAACATTGTGCCTTGTTATTTTAATCATGAGGCTCTGAAGGTTAGATCTTTAGTCTTTACGAGAACTCTTTAGCTTATTTGTAAGTCGCACCCGAAACAAAAGATGAATTAACGTCGCAGTCAATATGCGCTACTATCTGCAGTTGTATTTACTATAACTCGCTGAGCTCGGATGCAGTTGAGTCTATTAACTGGAACTCATAAACCGATACCAAGTCCACCAAATTGAAGCTCCAAGTCCGTCGCACGCCTAATACCATCAAGAAGCTGATGGTTTTGGCCACCGACCGGAGAACCACACTGCGGACATTGAGACGTTTGCATCGGCGCACCACACTCTCCTATCGTAAAGGGGTGTCCATTGGCACAGTAGTACCAATGGCCTGTACCCCTAAAATCTTGTGCCATGGCTGCAAATACAGCAGCCTTTTCCTCATTACTTACGGGCATGTAGAATGTTGAATCACGCATCATTTTTTCAACTTCCTCCACTTCATTTTTCATACCAGCAGTCTGGCCGGGATATTTTTCACATAGTTCTCGAGCCTGTTGAAGATGCTTCTTAGCCTTGCCTAAAAGCTCCGTCATCTTTTCCCCAGGCTCTGCTAGGCCGCGTTCAAGGGCAAGAAATCGAGCCCAATAAATATGTCCCTCTACTACACTCCCTGGCTGTTTCCTCGCAAGAGATTCTGCTATCAGAGCATTACATTCTTTCCTGTTGACACCCAAGTCTATTTGAATGCCGTGAGAACCACTAGGTTTTCTCACTGCGGCTTTCCGTTGAGCATTGACAAAATTCAGGAGAATGACATAGTCGCATCGAATCAGTAGCACCGTGGTTAAGAGTCGATTTCGGACTTGGAGGATATCGACATTCGACGGTAATTCGACATTGATGCCACGGTGTCTGCGGACATCTTGCAACAGGTCATAGATACGACCGAAAGGCTGCTCTCTCTCGTCGACTTGTTTAAGGAATTTTTTGATCTCTTGTCGAAGTTGGAGAATCGACTTATATCTCTGTTCTTTGCCTATTAGTGATCGTATCCGAGAAAATTGCTCGTCACGCGATCCCTTTAGATGAACTGGCCTCGACACATCAGTTTCCGTCACCACTTGGTCGGAAGCACTCTCGTCGTCTTTAGTTTCCTCCCGCAGCTCTGCCTCTATTGTCTGCATCCTTTTGACTAACGGAATGAACCGCGCATTGGCCCATACAATAAACTTCTTAGTCGCCTCATCTAACAATGCTCGGCGAACAATACGACTATAGCGATTGACTGTTCGTAACGGACCACGGCAGGTTGGACAACTTTTCATCCCAGAGGTAGATAATGGCGCGGCGCTGTTTCTAAGTCCTGTAATCAAACCTTCATCATCGATGAAGTAGTAGTCTGACATGCTCATATGTCCATCCATGCTTTCTAAAGTCAGAATATGCCCACATGGTGGTATAATGCAAGGACTTTCATTAAGGTCCACTTCCTCAAAGGTGGAGGACAGAATAAAGTCAACGACCTGCTGCTTTACCGCTGGTTCTGCACAAAGCTGGCAATACTGAATACTTGGGCAGGCCTCCCCACAGAGGGATGGACATCCATGCCCACAACTTAGCTTTTTTGCACAGCGCTCTGAACATGGAAGGAGGTCACAGGGTACTGCACACGGTAACAAACATCGTCCGCGATGTGGGCAGGACCACGTACAGTCCTCAGCGCATGGCGCGCAAGGCTCGTGACACATTTTGCTACAATTCGAATGAACGCAGCAAACCTCACAGAGTTCTGTGCAAAGCTGACAGGGACTCTGGCCATGGCATGACGCTTTACAGCTATGTCTGCAGGTCGTGAACGGTCTATCACACTGAGTTTTACACACTCCATGTTTTCTCTCCGCAATCTGGCCGTCAACCCTGACGTTACATTTCCTGCACGCATGAGCGCATTCATGTCCACAAGGGAGCGCGGCTTCGCATATTGCAGAACACTGATAGTCTTCCGATAGTGGAAGCTCATTGCACTTTACTGTTATTCTGTGTTTGCAATGCGGCATGACCTTTTGGACCTTAACCTGGCATGAAACTTTTTCAAGGGCCTGCGCCTCATGACACCTCAGTTTTTTTGCTATATGTCCACAAGGTAGACAGATGTTGGATAATATTACTCGACATTCTGCCTCGCATTTATCCCCGCATACTCTTGGGCACGCATGGTCGCAGCCCTTCTTCACCCTTTGACACCTCTGAAGGCAACGAACAGCATTGTGCAGTGAGTCGGAATGACACATATTTGGACAAGTGTGCCCACAAAGTAGTCTTGACGAACATTTCTTCGCGCAGCCGCCTTCAGGCGCAAGTCGAACGAAATCGTCAGGTACCGAGACTTCGATGGGCGTATCCCTGTGCCTAGGACAGCACAAGCCAAGACTTGGGCCTATTTTGTTTGATCTTTCCAGAATGGAGATTACCTCGGACCACATGGGAACAGGACTTGCGGTCTGGGAATTGCCGATGATATACATCCCATGCTGAGCGCGGCTCAACAAGACATTTATGCGATTTGATGTCTTTAAGAATCCGCACTTCCGCTCACCATTGCTTCGAACCAATGAGATAACAATCACTTTAGCTTCGTCGCCTTGAAAATTGTCTACACTGGCAATTCTTAACGCATTGAGAAGTGTGGTCTTTTGTGGTTGAATGTGGCTGTAGGTCGAAGTTTCTGTATCATCTTGAAGTCCCTGAGCTTCTAAGTCCTCTAGATCTCGATCTCCAACAACAATTTCGAAAGAGCCCGCTAATCGCTTCTTTATTTTCTGCAGTTGCCCTAGGTATGGGGTAATTACTGCGATGTCCTCATTCCCATAAGTCCCTTGCCGTACAAGGTGCGAGACTAGGGCTGCGACCATGTCTACTTCGAATGTATTAGTCCTTGATAATGAAATAGATTGGGGATCACGCGGGTTTTCTTTCTCTTGATGGTCAAGCCAAAAAAGGCGGTCTCGCATTCCATCAACCTCTGGATACTTCGATACAGATGGGTGATCTTGCAATTCTGGATAGAGTGGCACTCTCACGAGCTCCGCAATTGAAGGATGCATCCGCCGCTGAGTTTTCAATGTACTAAGTAAAACCTTTGAATCCCCAATCTTTGGTTTCACGAGACGCTCAAATAAAGAAATATCTAAGGAATACTTCTCGCCATTAGGATTGTCATGTTGCAATTCGTAATTGTTGATGTGGGGTCGGAGTTGCTCATGATCTCCAATGAGGATAGCGTGTTCAACACCAGGTAGGAGTGCTGTGAGGATGTGTGCCTCTAGAACCTCTCCTGCTTCTTCACATATTATAACCTTTGCTCTTACGCGTCGAAGAACGTCCATCTTCCTAGCCAAACCCGTAGTAGTCACGCCGATGACGTGGGACTGAAGGAGGCATCGAAGGTCTAGTTCTTGGTGGCACTTGTCAAGTGCGAATTTGGAAGCATAAAAAGAGTCGAGGGAACAAAGGAGATTGTTATTGAGCTCGTTAATTCGCTCCTGGATCCAATGCTTATGAAGTGCTGTGCGCTCAGATGCCGACATCTCCTTTAGAGGGACTGATGAAAGTTCGAGGACAGAACGGTTAGATATAATTTTCTTCGGTGCTCCTCTAAGCCAGCCGTCGACGACTTTATACCTCTTGCCACGTACCTCTCGGAACCCATCCTCGTCGACTCCATTTCCAAACAGCTCTCTGTAGCGCCCGGGACTGGTCTTCTGGAGGTAATCTCTTACATTCTCCCAAGACGTTGGATTGTTTAACCCTAATAGCAAATCCTTGATTTCCCCTACTTCCTCTTGACGATCATGATTGTGCTTCCACTTTTCATGCTTTTCAATATTTGTTGCTTCAATTCCCTTGGCAATTTGCTGGAGGTTAAATTTCTGGAGGATATCAGACTTGGACCTCGAGCCAAGTCGAATGATTTGCTTGACACCATCCTTTAGTAAATGTTCCAGGAGCTGATCGAGAGCGTGATTCGTAAAGCAGACGCAGATAATGGGACCGAGATCCGCTGCCTCACGGTTGCTAAGTAATGCCTTGATGATATTCACGCCAGTATAGCTCTTCCCAGTACCTGGTGGGCCTTGTATGAGTGCGAGGCCGGTGCCTAAAGCACGAACCACAGCGACCTGCTGGGC
>Ga0335075_10018532_pt1 | contig 10318 bp, 7 predicted proteins | sample Lox_Sample_24_FD_206723 | JGI IMG/M metagenome (GOLD analysis project Ga0335075, IMG submission 206723) | Soil microbial communities from Loxahatchee National Wildlife Refuge, Florida, United States - Lox_Sample_2.4 | ecosystem: Environmental > Terrestrial > Soil > Wetlands | place: USA: Florida... | reverse complement strand
GACTCAGCCGCCGCCCACCGCGTCACCGCACTCGACGCCATCCGCAGCGCCATCGAGGGAAAGCCCTGGCTACCGCCACTCCCCGCACTCGCCTGACACCAGCTCACGGAACCCCGTGAATGGACACGCAGGAACCTGTTATCGCGGATTTTCTCGCCCAGTGCCCCGAGCATCACCTCATGGTCGAGTGAGTCGAAGCAGCGGGCGATGTCGCCCTCGATGAACCAGGTCGTCCCGGTCCAGGTATTCGCCACCTCGCTCAGGGCGGTGTGGCATCCTCGCCGGGGCCGGAAACCGTGGGAGCGGCCGGAGAACTGAGGCTCGTAATATGCCTCCAGCAGGAGGCGCATCACCTCGCCCACCAGCTTGTCCGTCCAGGTCGGCAGTCCGAGCGGCCTCTTATCCCCGTTCTTTTTCGGAATGTAGTGCCGCTTTACTGGCCGGAACCGGAATCGCTCGTGGCGCAGCGCGTCGATGACGTGCCCGATCCTGGCCAGTGACATGCCGTCCGGGGTTTCCCCTGTGATGCCCGGGGTCATCGCCCCTTTGTTGGAGTAGATGCGCCCCCAGGCGAGCAGGTACAACTGCGGGTTGAACATCTGCCGGTACAGTTCCTCGCACGGCAGGCCCTTCCTGCCGCGCTCACGGATGACGCCAAGTACCGTTTCGGCGCTCTGCATTTCGCATACCTCCCGGTTACATTGATGTCGTTTCACCTGTGCCCCTTCGCCCTGCGGGCGGCTTTCCCGCCCTCCCTGGCAGGCCGTTACCCCTGCGACTACTACGGGCACTCCGTCACCATAGGGCTCGCGCCCCTTAGCCTGAATCCACCGGCTTATTTGTGAATGGCCCTCGCCTTCACGAGGGGTTTTCGCAGGTGGATGAGGGCGTGGGTGTCCTGCCGCTCACCCTTTGTGCGGCTCGTCCGTGGTCTGCGGGTCGGGGTCGGGCGGCGGGTGTGCCTTGCGGCGTGCGGGCGCGGACCGGGTCGGGGCTGGTCAGGCCGCTGTGGCGGGCGGGCCGCAGGCGTTTTCCCACAGGTCCAGCCAGTCCTGTTCGCGATGGTGGCCTGCGGGCAGGTGGAGGACCAGGTTCCCGCGGCCGCGGCGGGCGGTCCGGGCGGGCATGGTGATGAGGACGCGGCGGATGGTGGCGGTGCGGGCCTTCGCGTAGCGGGTCCCGGCGCGGGTGCCGGCGGCGCGCAGCAGGTTGTGGGCCATGGCGGCGAGGACGAGCCAGGCCCCGTTCGCGTTGAAATGACCTGATGGCAGGTGTGCGAGGGGGCCTGCGTTCAGGTCGGCGATGACCTGCTCGACGATGGCGTGGTCGCGGTGCTGGCCTTCTGCCTGGATCATCTCGAACGGCGAGTCGGTGAAGACGGCGTGGTGGCGGTAGGCGGGGAACAGCTCGTCCTGGCCGCAGGCGGCCTTGTCGTTGCGGGCGCGGACCCGGCGGACGATCAGCCGGGCGGTGACCTGCTCCTTATTCGGCCTGGAGGTGAACGCGGTGTAGCTGGCCTCGGCGGCCTCGGCGTCGGAGACCCAGCATTCGAGCTGGTCGTCCCAGATGGCCTGCGGGTAGGCGATCGGCGTCCACTTCTGTTCGGGGATGGCGGCGATCGCGTTCCGGACGGAGGAGTTCACCGGGACGGTGACGGAGAAGTGTGCCTTGTGCCGGATGACGGTCCTGATCACAGCTGAGTTGTAGAACGCGGAGTCGAACCTGGCCAGGATCTTCCCGGTGCAGCCCGCCTCGCGGGCGGTGCCGATCGCCTCGGCGGCCAGGCCGGCCGCGCCGCGCGCGGAGCCGGCGCTGCCGCCGCGCAGCCGGACCGGGCCCGCGACCGGGGCGGCCAGCGGGGTGCTGATCACGGAGATCAGCGGGTTCAGGCCCTTGAGCAGCAGCGGTTTCCCCTGGACCTTCGCGTGCCGAAGCCTTCCTTCTGGTACCCGTAGACCCGTTCCTGCGTGGAGTCGACGTCGATGAAGGCAAGGACCTCGCGGCCGGGCAGCAGCCGCGGGCCGGCGGCGAGCGCGGCGGTCAGGCAGCGGTGCGCCTTGTCGAGCTGGCGGACGTTGCCCCAGGTGAAGGAGCGGAGGAAGGATCCGAGGGTAGACGGGGCGCGGACCCCGCCGAAGACCGTTTCCATCGCGCCGTCGCGCAGCAGGTCCATGTCATCGATGCTGTCCGCCCCGGCGGCCATGCCCGCGACCAGGCACATCGCCTTCGTGACGGCGTTGGCCCCGCAAGGGCCGGCGGGCCTGGCCGCGGCCAGCAGGCCCGGCAGCCCGGCGCGGCCGGCGAGTGCGAGGAGCGGGGCCAGGCCGGCATGCGTCAGCAGGTTCGGGTCGTCGAACACGGCGCTCGTCCGCGCAGGACTGTGCAACAATTGCACTTACGAGGTGTCCTCTCCAGCGGGTCCGGTGGAAGCGTGGTAACTCCCATCATCCCAGGCCAGAGGGCACCTTTTCTTTTAAATGCCAGGCGAACTCGAGGCTTTCGCCGGTGGATCCAGGCTTAGCCCTGGCTTTTCACGACGCCTGACGGCTGAACGGCGTGCTTGAACGAAAAAATGCTCCTGAACTGGGATGATGTGGAGTATCGAAGTCCGTATCAGTCCAGTTCAAGGAGCACTTTCTACGTGAACGCTACCGCATGGTCGCGCGGCCTTGAAGTAACCGGCGGCGGCACCGGCGTCGTGTCGCACGCCGGCCTGGTGCTGCTGCGGCAGCTTGCCGACCGCACGGGCCTGACCGTGGGCCTGTCGGCGGCGCTGCCGTCGCCGGACGGCGGCCTGGACCGGGGCCGGGTCTTCGCCGACCTGGCGTGCGCGATCGCCGGCGGCGCCCGGGTGATCAGCGATTTCCGGGTGATGGGCGACCAGCACGAGGTCTTCGGGCAGGTCGCGTCGGTCCCGACCGCGTGGCGGGCGCTGAAGGAGACCGCCGCCGGCGGGGACAAGACCAGGCGGAAGATCACCGCCGCCGTGAACAAGGCCCGGCGTTACGCCTGGTCACAGGTCACCGCCCGGCACGGGCAGCTCCCTCCGGTCCAGGTCGCGGACCGGCAGCTGGCCGGGATCACCTGCATCCGGCTGGACGCCACCGTCGTGCCCGCCCACTCGGACAAGGAGCGCGCTGAGCCGAATTTCAAGGGATTCGGCCATCATCCGGTCCTGGCGGAATGTGACAATACGCGCGAGCCGCTGGCGTGGATGATGCGCCCGGGCTCGGCCGGATCGAACACCGCCGAGGACCACCTCAAGCTCCTGGACGAGGCGATCGCGGCGCTTCCGCCGCAGTTCCGGCGGAAGCTGATGGTCACCTGCGACGGCGCCGGAGCCAGCCACGACCTGGTCAAGCGCCTGGACCAGCTCGCCTCCCGCCGCGGGTACCAGCTCACCTACTCCGTCGGCTGGGCACTGACCGGGCGGGAGAAGACCGCGCTCAGGCTGGTCCCGGAGACCGCGTGGGAAGCCGCGATCGACGCGGGCGGGAAGGTCCGCGAGCGCCGTTCGGAGGAGGCCTGCGCGAACGAGAAGTGCGGGCACCGGGCCTGCTGGATAGAAGAAGCGCACGTCACCGAGCTGACCGGGCTGCTGCGCAAGGGGCCGGACGGCGACCGGCTGAAGGCCTGGCCAAAGACGACGCGGGTCTTCGCCCGCCGCGAGCGCCCGCATCCCGGAGCGCAGCTCACCCTGTTCGAGGCCGAAGACGGGTGGCGCTACACGCTGTGGGCGACGAACCTGCCCGCGGACACGAAGGGCTGGCGCGGCCAGTGCGCCTACATCGACGCAGGCCACCGGGTCCACGCCCGCGTCGAGGACGTGATCCGCACCGGCAAGGACACCGGGCTCGGCCATTTCCCGTCTCGTGACTACGGGCTGAACACGGCGTGGCTCGACGCGTCGATGACCGCCTGCATCCTGCTGTCCTGGCTCCGGCTCCTGGCCCTGGACGGCAAGCTCGCGAGAGCAGAACCGAAAACGCTGCGCTACCGCGTGTTCCACGCTGCTGCCCGGCTCGTGCGCGGCGGACGCCGCAAGACCCTGAAAATCGCCGCGTCCTGGCCCTGGGCCACCGCCATCATCACCGCCTGGAACCGCATCCAGGCCCTCCCGCACCCCACCTGACCAGCGAAAACCGTCCCTGCAATCAAGGAAGGAGGCTCCGGGGCCCGTGGAACCCCCGGCCACCCGGCCCGGCAGCCGGGCCATCAGCATGCCCCGACACCGAAAAACTGCTCTCAGGGCCGCTCGTCGCGCCGTTCAGGCAGAGACCTCAGCAGTGTGTAGGGTCGGGGACTGGCGCGGTGACTCGCTGGCGTTAGGTCCCGGGGCCTTCGTGGCCGCCGGTTTCCCGGGCAGTTGTGCCACCCCAGTGTCCTTGGCCAGGCCTGTCCCGTTTCCAGTCCCCGCCACCTCGAACCGTGCGTGCGGTTTTCCCGCACACGGCTCACCGACGCCGTTCACCGCCGGCATTCGGCCTTCCCCGCCAGTCCCGGAAGGGCCTGGGGTCGACGACGATTCCCGACAAGGCGGTAAGTCCGAGCTGGTCCGGGGACTGGAAGGCGACCACCTGCCAGCCGAACTCCCGCGACCGGCGGTTGCGCTTGCTGATGAACAGCGCCAGCCGCATGAGCGCGTACCTCCTGATCTTCCCGAAGCGGGCTGCGGAGTTGCCGAACCGGAAGTAGGCGGCCCAGCCGCCCAGGAACCGGTTCAGGTCCTCCACGATCCACTTCGGGTCCAGCAGCAGCCGGGACCGGCGGGTCAGCTCCCTGATCCGGTCACGGGCACGCTGCATGGCCTTGTCCGCGGGCCAGCGGGCAAGGAACGCCACCGGCTTCCTGCCGTTCAGCCCCCGCGAGCGCACCAGCCGGTGATGGAAACCGAGGAAATCCAAGCCCCCGCCCCCCTCCTTCAGGTGCACGATGCGGGTCTTGGCCGCCTTCGGCTCCAGGCCCAGGTCAGCCAGCAGGGTGGTCAGCCGCGCGAGCGCGGCCTCGGCCTGGCTGCGGGACCAGCACATCACGGTCAGATCATCCGCGTAACGGCACAGCTCCCCGTCCCGGTCGTCCCACGCCCGGTCAAGCCGGTGCAGGTAGACATTGCACATGACGGGTGAAATGACACCCCCCTGGGGTGTTCCGGCCGCCTCGCGGCGGACCTGCCCGTCTTCCATCACCCCGGCGCGCAACATCGCGCGCAGGAGCTTCAGGACCGGCTGGTCGCAGATACGTTCCTCCACCGCCTCCATAAGCTGCTCGTGCGGAATCGCCGAGAAGCACGAAGCGATGTCCGTCTCAACCACCCACCGCCTGCCCCGCCAGCACTCGTCAATGAGCACCTGCAGGGCATCGTGCGCCGAGCGCCGCGGGCGGAACCCGAAGCTGCACGGCAGGAAGCCCGCCTCGAAAACCGGCTCGAGCACGATCTTCAGCGCAGCCTGCACGATCCGGTCGCGGACAGCGGGAATCGACAGCGGCCTCATCTCGCCCGTCCCAGGCCTGGGTATCAGCACCCGCCGGGCAGGCAGCGGACGATACCGCCTCTCCCGCAGTTCACTGGCAAGCTCGCCGAGCAGCCGGTCGATGCCGTACTCCTCGACCGATGCCCGGCGCGCCGTCGTTCCGGCGCACCATGACCCACGCGCGCCACAGGACGTCCCTGCGGAGGACCTTGTCCATCAGCGCATGGAACCTCCGTCCGGGACCGGCCTTGGCCGCCCGGTAAAGCACATGCTGCAAGGCTCGGACCGGATCAGACGGGATACCCTCCCGGACCGACCCCGACGCGGCGGGACTAGCACTGACGGCACTCACCGGGCCCCTCCAGACAGACACTGCGCACCAGCGAAGCAGCGGCCCTTCCCTCACCGGCGGTTATGCAGTCCGCCCGGCTCAAGCAGTACTACGGCCGCCTCCGACGCCCACCCGGCTGGCAGTCCGCTTCCCGGGATCACCGGTTATAGGACGCCTCGCTCCGGCAACTCAATCCGCACCCATGGGGACCCCCGGTGTCAAGAGGGCGTGCTGGTTTAACCCGGTGACTGTTATCGCTGGCCGCCGGGTTGGGCGGGACTGGTTTATGGCTTTTCCTCGTCGCTGGCCGGTTTGTGCCGTCGCGCGGTCCGGGGTCAAGCTGGAGCGCCCGCAGCCCCGCGCCGCCCGGCGCTGGGCGAGGACGAACGAGCTTGACGCAGGCAAGCGGCGGCCGATGATGAGGAGCGAGGAAGAGACCTTTCCCCCTGAGGTTGAGATTTAACGGAAGGTCGCTGGCTGCTGGTTTTCCCCGGGTGTGGCTGGTTGGCGGAGTGGTCTCTCATGCACCCATTCGGCTCCTGCCCGAGGGCGGGTGGCCATGACCGTGTGATCCGGGGACCGGGCTGCTCAGTCAGGTCATCGAGCGCGGCGGCGGGGCCGGCTCATGCGGAAATGCGAGCTCGCCCGGGGTTGGCGACCCTCCCCGCTAGGCAGCCGCACCGTCGTTGGCGGCGTCGGTGAGCAGGTGATAGGCGCGGGTGATGAGCTTGCGGGCGACCGCGGTGGTGGCGATCTTCTTGCCGCGGCGGCGGGCGGTGCCCTCGTAGCCGGGGGCGAAGTCCGGGTGCCGCTTGGCTGTCTGGGCGGCCTGGCACAGGACCCACCGGACCCAGGCCGGGCCCTGCTTGGAGATGTGCCCGTGGTGGACGGTGCGGTCGCTGCCGCGGACGGTGGGGGTGAGCCCGGCCCAGGACGCCAGCTTGCGGGCCGAGCCGAAGCGGGTGATGTCGCCGATCTCGGCGAGCAGCACCAGCGCGGTGAAGATCCCCACGCCGGGGAGCTGGGTGAGCACCGTGACCCGCGGGTCGGCCTTGGCCCGCTGGCGCACCTCCTGGTCGAGTCGGCCGATGGGCTGCTGCAGGGCGTCCATCAGCGCCAGGTCGTCGTCGATGATCTCGCGGGAGACGGCCGGCAGATCGAGTGAGGCGAGCCACGCCCGGCCCGGGCCGCTCCAGCAGCCCGCCGGGCGGCCGTATCCGTGGTCGGCGAGGATCGCGTGGATCCGGTTGCGCAGCAGCGTCCGCAGCCGCACCAGCTGCGCCCGGTGCCGCAGCATCGCCCGCAGCTGCCGCACCTCCGGCGGCGCGATCCACGCCTCCGGCAGCAGGTCCGCGCGCAGCAGCTGCGCGAGAGTCGCGGCATCGACCTTGTCGTTCTTCAGCCGCGCCGAGGCGATCGCCTTGCACTGCAGCGGGTGCACCATGTGCGGCTCGAAGCCGTAGTCCTCCAGCAGCTCCAGCAGCCACCCCCAGCCGAACGCGGCCTCGTACGCCGCCGGCGTGCCCGCCGGCAGGCCCCCGATCACCGACAGCACCGGCTTCACGCCGTTGGTCACATTGCGGTTGACCAGGACCTTGCCGCCCTCATCGATCACCGCCACCTGGGAACGGTTGCGGTGCACGTCGATTCCGACGTAGACAGACATAGCCGGGCCTCCTTCCCCCCGAACTCGTTTGACAACCCGGAACTTACGTTGCCGGGTCGAGCAGGGAAAGGGGGTCCGGCCCGAACGGCCCGGCCCCCATAGGGTCAGGTCACCGGGCCGGGGAGGGCCTCCCCAGTTCCCGCCGTCACTATCGGCACGTTCCGCGCCCCATACGCCGGGGAGTCCTTCGCGGCTGCGATTCCAGGATCTTCACCGCTTCCGTGGCCTTCGCCCTGGATTCGGGGGCTCGGCTCTCCCTGTTCCCGTCCTTGCGGACAGGACCTCTAACGACGCCGCAGGCTTCGCTTAATGCTACGGACCGCACCGTTGCTCCCCCTATTACAGGGCCTTTGACGCTGGGCTCCGACCCCGCCCGTTTCCAGACGAAGCCGCCAGCCTGCTACCGGGCCTCCTGACAGCTACCCGGACCGGACTTCCACCGGCAAGCAACGACGAGCTTACGAACACGAAGTTCAACCGTGGACTTATGTCACGGTCTCACCTCCCGTTCTGCTGGGCGCACGAAAAATCGAGGTTAGGTGATCCTCTGTTCGTCCTGACTGCACGTGATAGCGCGGGTTAGGTGCCCCGTTCGCCTCCTTGAATGCCCTCGCTGGGCATCGCCCGGTTCCCTGGAGGTGCGCTAGCCGTTCGATGGTAAGTATTCGGAAGTCCTGTGAGGGCATGCGGACGTGCGGCATGACCATTTCTCGGTGACGCCGTGCGGGTGGTGGCTGCTGGCTATCCGGGTGGCCGTGCCCAGGCGGCCTTGTCATCGGGGGTGGCCTGCCAGGGCAGGTACCGGTCCAGCCGGGGGCCGTCGAGGGGCTTTCCGCTGTTGCGGCCGCACTCGTCGAGGTAGGCAGTGAGGTAGGTGACCGGGTTCAGGCCGTGCATCCGGGCGGTCGCGGTCACGGTCCACATGGTGGCGGCGAGCCTTGCGGCGTCGGCGTTGCGGGAGCCGTAGGCGTTCTTCCTGGTCACGACCGGCCCCCGCAGCGCTCGCTCAGCGGGGTTGTTGTCCAGCCCGGTCATCGGGTAGCCGCGGTGCGCGACCAGGCCGTCCCATTCCCGGTCCAGGGTGGCGAGGGCCTTCTTCGCGGGCTCTTGCAGGCCGGGGGCGGCCATCTGCTCCTTGCGGGCGGCGTCGATCGCGCCGATGGCGTCGTCCCAGGCCGCGAGCGCGTCATCGGGGCGGGCGCCATCCTGCCAGGCGGCGGTGAGCTGCCGGTGGGCAGCGTAGAGCGCCCTGATCCGCTCCAGCCATGCCGTCACCCAGAAGCCGAGCTGGGCGGGGTTAGCGTCGCCGGCCCGGACGAAGTGCCGGCGGACGTGGGCCCAGCAGTAGAGGTTCACGATCCCGTCGGCCTTCTTGCCCGCTGACTCGTAGACGGCGTAGAAGTCGCTGGAGATGACCAGCGTCCGCGGCCCCTCCCCGTCACCGGGGGCGAGCTGGCCGGTCTCGCCGTCGATGCCGGCGTGGCGGGCCAGCACCTCGCCGGAGCGGGTGGCGTCCATGACGAAGGCCGTGGTGTCCGGGCCGATGAACACCCACAGCCACCACCTCGCGGGCCCGCCGCCGTCGCGGGGCGCGAGGACCTGCCAGGACGTCTCGTCGGCGTGGAGGTGCCACGAGCCGCGGTTCCGGGCGAGGGTCGCCTCCGCGAGCGGGAGCAGGAGCGCGCCGGCCTGGGCGAGCGCCCCGGTCAGCGTCGGGGCCGGCACGTCCGCGCCGGACCGGGCCAGGCCCTGGGCCGGGGAGTTAAGGCTGCGCCCGGCCACGTACCGCTCGGTGATCAGCATCGCCAGGAACCCGTGGGACAGGGTGCCCTTCCCGATCGCCTTCGCCGGCCCCGGCGCGGTCACCGTCACCGGCCCATCGCAGCGGCATGCCCTCTTATAGCGGCGCCGGCAGTGCACGATGAGGCGGACGGTGACCTGCCAGTCCAGCTGCTCCACGACGTGATCGCCGAGCCGCGTGAACGCCTGCCCGCAGTCCGGGCAGCAGTAGCCCCCATCGGCGAAGTCCCAGGTCACCTCAGCTTTCGGCAGGTGGCTGTAGTCCCGCCGCCCTGACCTGGCCCCCGGGCCGCGCTTCCCCTTCTCCCGGCCCTGCCCGCCCGCCTGGCCACCGCCTCCGCCGGCGGGCGGGGCATCCGGCCGCGCCCGCTCCGACGACCGGCCGAATACCATCCGCTTCAGGATCGCCAGCTCAGCGGCCATCGCGTCGTTCCGCTCACGCAGCCCGGCGTTCTCCGCCCGCAGCCGCACGTTGTCCTCGCGCAGCTCCCCAGCCAGCCGCGACAGCTCCCGGTTCGCCTCAAGTGCGGCGGCCAGCACCTCAGCCGGGGAAGCCTCCCCGGCCTCCCCGCCCGTCACCACGCCAGCCGCGACCGTCACATGACACAGAGAACAGCATCGGGAACCCAGAGTCACGCAACACGGTCAACGTGTCGGCCCCGGCAAGTATCGTCCCCCCAGTCACAAGACTTGCGAATACTTACATTCGATGTTGCCAGCGCAGGGAACTGCGGCGGTTTTCAGGCATCGTTCCGCCGGATCGACTTTTAAATCGACTGGAGACTCACGGGATCGGCGAGTTGGTGTTATGTAGCCGAGTGTGGCGACGAGTGTACGAGTGCCTGATTTGACAAGGGGCGAGTGCCGGCTAGCCGGACTGCGGTGCTGGCAGCAGCGATTCGGGTGATTCGCGAGGGCGGCCTTCCGCCGGTTTGATTACGGGTGTCGAAGCCAAATCAGACCGGAACGAAAGGCCGCCGGTACAGTGTCGCATTCCCGAATTACCGCCGTGACCAGCATGATCAAGAACGGGACCGGGAAAGTCCCCGG
>Ga0335075_10018531_pt1 | contig 10318 bp, 8 predicted proteins | sample Lox_Sample_24_FD_206723 | JGI IMG/M metagenome (GOLD analysis project Ga0335075, IMG submission 206723) | Soil microbial communities from Loxahatchee National Wildlife Refuge, Florida, United States - Lox_Sample_2.4 | ecosystem: Environmental > Terrestrial > Soil > Wetlands | place: USA: Florida... | reverse complement strand
GCGAGATCGGCTACTCCCAGCGGGTCACCGACGACGTGCTCGGCTTCATCAGGGTCCGGCTGGCCAGCCTCAGGCACGGCACGACCGGCCGCTTCCTCGAGGGCGGGCACCCGATCGATTTCGGCGCGCTGCTGGCCAGGAACGCGGTACTCGAGATCGAGGACGTCGGCGACGACGCCGACAAGGCGTTCCTGATGGGCGCGGTGCTCATCCGGCTGGCCGAGCACCTGCGGCTCGCGCAGCGGACGAGGGCTCCGGGCGTGGCCGGCCTCCGGCATGTGACCGTGGTCGAGGAGGCGCACCGGCTGCTGCGCCGGGCCGGGTCCGGTGACGAGCCGGGCGGGGGCGGCGCGGCCGGGCACGCGGTCGAGATGTTCGCCGGCCTGCTGGCGGAGATCCGCGCGTACGGGGAGGGGCTGATCATCGCCGAGCAGATTCCGGCCCGGCTGGTTAGCGACGTGATAAAAAACACGGCGGTGAAGATCGTGCACCGGCTCCCGGCCGCCGACGACCGGGAGGCGGTCGGCGCGACGATGAACGCCTCCCCGTCCCAGTCCCGCTACCTGGTCACCCTGCCGCCCGGACAGGCGGCGGTCTTCTCCGACGGCATGGACTTCCCGATCCTGGTCCGGGTGACGGACGGCAGTCGGCCAGAGGCCGGCCCGCCCGTCCCGGCCGGCGATGCCCGCGCCGTGGTGCAACCGCGGTCGGCCACCTGCGGCGCCGAATGCCAGGCGCGGCCGTGCACCCTGCGCGACCTGCGCGCCGCGCAGCGGGCGCTTGACGGTTCCGGCCTGATCCGGCCGTGGGCGGAGCTGGCCGTGCTCGCGCACCTGACCGGCTGGCCGATGCCGGTGCCCCGGCCGGCCGTGCTCGGGGCGGTCACCGCGCTGCCCGCGCGGGTGCGCCAGTGCGCGCTCGCGCACGCGGTGGAGGCCGCGGTGGCCGCCCGCCCGGCCGTGATCGCCGACCCGGCGACGCTGGCGGTCCACGTCTGCGCCGCCATCACCGCCCGGACGGAGCGGGTCGAGTGGCTCTGCCAGTCCGACGAGCCGCAATGGCTGCTGGCGGGACCGGTGACCGAGGATGTGGCGTTCGGCGCCGCCCGGCCGTCGGCCATCGAGGCCGCCGGGCCGCTGTCGGACGTGCTCGCGGGATTCATCGACTGCCGGTGGCCGGAGCAGTACCTGCAGGCGCCTGCGGTCAGGACCGGGGCGTTACGGCCGAGGGCGTCACGCTGGCGGCGGCGCCCGCGGCGGCGTCCGCGTCCGCGGACGGCTGGTCCGGTCTACCTCCCCAGCGGCCGGTGACGCACATCCAGATCAGCGCGGCCGCGGTGAGGAACCGGACGGTCGACGTGACCCAGTCGCCCTCGATCAGCTGCACGTGCTGGAACCAGGGGAGCCGGTAGATGTGCGCCGCCTCCATGTAGGTGATGGCGCCGAAGCAGAGCCTGACCAGGACGACCGCGTCCAGGCCGGACGACGGGTAGAGCGCGAGCAGGGCGATGATCATGACGTCGTACCAGGGGCGCTGGAACGGCCAGAAGAAGATCCAGGCCAGACTCAGCGCTAGCGCCGGGCTCACCGCGGGAAGCCCGGGAACCCGGTCGGGCAGCCGGAAGAAGGCGAGCAGGGCGACGCCGATGAACAGCGCCAGCGCCAGCGGGAAGACCCAGCCGGGGACGTTGTCCGAGCCGAGCGTCCCGCCAATGCCGAGCGGCCGGTAGATCACCTGGTAGAGGTTGTCCCAGGTGACCTGCTGGCCGCGCTGGGACAGCACCTTGACGGCGGGCCAGCCGGCGATCGCGTAGGAGGCGACGGTCAGCCACAGCCAGCCGCCGAGCAGGCAGGCGATCCTGGCGGGCGAGCGCCGCACCGCCCACAGGGCGGCGACGAGGAAGAGCACGAACGGGGATTTGGTGCAGGCCGCGGCCGCGAGCAGGGTGCCCGCAGCCGCGCACCGGGCCAGTGTCGGCTTGGCGCCGTCCGGGCTGAACCGCAGCGTGGCCAGGCCGGCTATCCCGAACGCGATCGCGAGGCCGTCGATGTGCCCGCTCGCCACGATCTCCCACAGCAGCAGCGGGTTGAGCGACCACAGCAGGTGGGCGCGCAGGCGCATGGCCGGATTGTCGCGGAGCAGCCGGTCAAGCAGCAGCACCACCGCGCCGAACGCGAGCGCCACGAAGAGCTTGAGCCAGAACGTGATCAGCGCCATCGAGGTGCCGCCGAGTTCGGCCGACACCCACTCCTCGGCCGAGGCGATCGGGCCGTAGTCAGAAAGCTGGTGCGCCCAGGTGGGCGGGCTGCCGACCGCGAGCTTGTCGCCCAGCGTGACCATCGTCGCGGGCGTGAACACGTACGGGCTGTGACGCAGCACGATCATGTTGCCGTCGATGGCGTACGACTGCGTGTCGGTGGTGCCCGCCGCCGGCAGGAACGTGAAGATGGCGATCGCGATGAACGAGACCGCGAGCAGCGGCCGGACCGGCACCCGGGCGCCGCGAGAGACCGCGAGCAGGCCGGCCCCGACGCCGATCGCGCCGACCACCGCCGCGCCCCACGAAAGGAACAGAGTCGTCGGCCTGCCCAGCCGCACCGAGATCCACCAGGGCGGCGCGCCGCCCGGGGCGTGGGCCATCGCCGGCACGACGATGGACGGACCCGCGACAGACAAGAAAAACATCACGAGAAGCGAAACGGTGATGCAGGCCGCCGCGGTCCAGACGAGCCCTCGAGTTCCCCCGCAAGCGCGCATGATCCGGTTAATCACGGTGTTCACTCCGCAGGTGGATACGCCCGGTTTTGCCAGCCTTCGACGGAAGGCCGACCTCAATCGACCGTATCCATCCGCCATCCAAGGACTTACTAAGAACTCTTTGACGAAAACTAAAGATGCCCCGTGCGGCACGGCCCCGGTGGTGATGTTCGTCCTAGTTCCGGCGGGCGTCTGCCGGTCAGTCCGTTATCTCCTGATCGAGCGACGCCTGGACCGTGAGCTGGTCGCGAAGCGCGCTCGCGTCGTCTGCGTCCACCGTCATGACGCGACCGGTGCCCAGGTTCTCGCGGCGGAGGACCGTGCCGGTCCGGGTGGCCCACCATCGGCCGGCGCTTGACCGCCAGATGTGCCACCCGGGAAACTCGTCTTCCAACTGCGCGCTGCGCTCGTCCCACCCAGCCATGATGTTCCTCCCCTGAGTGGGACTTCGGACCTCTATTAAAAAATGAACGTGCATCCGCACGGTGTCAATAGGACACCAGAATCAAAACGCCACGTGCATGTCGATGTTTACCACCCGCTCGAAGTAACGTGCCCATTCACTGATGTATCGGTGGTTGTCGCGGTTTTGTCGTCTGCGGTCTTGCTCGCCGCCGTCTTGCTCGCCGCGGTCTTGGTGGCCGACGTGCTCGCCGCGCTCGGGCTGCCCGTCCCGCCCGACCCGTCCGGGGCTCCGGAGGTCACCGGCCCGGCCGGCGTCGCCGCGACCGGCGTGCCCGAGACGTCCGTCGTCTCGCCCACTTCCACGGTCTCGTCGGAGGTGGCCGCACGGAACTGGTAGCGGATCAGCGCGAACGCGGCGCCGGCGGTGGCGAGTATGGCGGCGCCAAGCAGCGACCAGGTGAGCGCCGTCCGGCGCTTAGCCGGCTCGGCCGGCCTGACCTGCCTGGCCGTGCTGCGCAGGGCCGAGGAGACGCTCGGCGCGACCGTCTTGGTGACGTGCTCGGCGGCGAGCTCCAGTCGAGGAGCGGTCCAGCGGCGCGCGGTGTAGACGCCCTGCTGTACTCCGCTGCTCACCCCGGACGCGGCGGTCTGCGCGGTGGCCGCGGCGGTCTGCGCGGTGGCCTGGGCGGCGGTGGCGGCGGTGCGCGCCGCGACCGCCGCGTTCTGGGCAGCGTTCTGGGCTGCGACCTGGGCATTCTGCGCTGCCACTTGGGCCGCCTGACCGGCCGCACGCGCTCGGGCGCTCACGTCGGCAGAGCCGCTCTTGGTGGTGCGTGTCTTGGTGAAGAACACGATCAGTCTCCTTTGCTTGCTCTCGGTGAGACAAGGTTCCCCTGGACACCCTCTTCAATCATCGGGGTGCGCGACGAAGTGACATTGAGGTGAAGCCGGTACGGTGAATGGAGACAGGCCGGATCGCCCGGCCTGGAGATGAACCGGAGTCACGTAATGACCGAAACGCTGACCGCGACGCTGGCGACGACGCAGGGGACGGTCACTGTCCGGCTGTTCCCTGACCAAGCGCCGAAGACCGTCCGGAACTTCGTCGAACTTGCCGAGGGTGGCAGGGAGTGGACCAACCCGAAGACCCGGGCCACCACGAAGGACAAGCTGTACGACGGCACGATCTTCCACCGGGTGATCGCGGGCTTCATGATTCAGGGCGGCGACCCGCTCGGCACCGGCACCGGCGGCCCCGGCTACAAGTTCGCCGACGAGATCCACCCGGACCTGCGGTTCGACAAGCCGTACCTGCTCGCGATGGCCAACGCCGGCCCGGGCACCAACGGCTCGCAGTTCTTCATCACCGTCGCGGCCACCCCGTGGCTGAACGGCAAGCACACGATCTTCGGCGAGGTCATCGACGGCGTCGACGTGATCAAGGCGATCACCCAGGTGCCGACCGCCCCCGGCGACCGCCCGGTGACCCCCGTCGTGCTGCAGTCCGTCACCATCACCCGCGACTAAGCGACGGTACCCCCGATGACCACGCCGGACCAGGACACCCCCGCGGGGCGGGAAACACCCCCCACCTGTTATCGGCACCCAGACAGGGAAACATGGGTTTCTTGCGTCCGGTGTGGTCGTCACGCCTGCCCTGACTGCCTCCGCTCGGCCGCGGTCGGACAGCAGTGCGTGGACTGCGTGCGCGAGGGCAGCCGGACCACCCGCCGGCCGACGACCGTCTTCGGCGGCCGGCCCGCGCGCACCGCCGTCGTCACCTGGACCCTGATCGCCGTCAACGTCCTGCTATTCCTGATCGAGCTGGCCAGGCCGTCCATCGCCAACGACTGGGCGCTGCTTGGGTACGCGCGGTTCAGCGCCGGGGGGCCGCTGCAGGGCATCGCCTCCGGCCAGTGGTACCGGCTGATCACGTCGGCGTTCCTGCCGCCGGCCGGCGGGGGGATCGGCGGCCTGGGCTTCTTCGACATCCTGTTCAACATGTGGGCGCTCTGGGCGGTCGGGCCGAGCCTGGAGCAGTTGCTCGGCCGGGGCCGCTTCATCACCGTCTACCTGCTCAGCGCGCTCGGCGGCGGCGTCTTGTTCTTCCTGATCGCCCCGAACACCGAGCCTGCGCTGGGCGCCAGCGGCGCGATCTTCGGCCTGTTCGGCGCCTGGTTCGTGGTCTCCAGGCGGTTGCAGATCGACACTAGGGGGATCCTGGTGCTGATCGGGATCAACCTGGCGTTCAGCTTCATCTACCGAGGCGAGATCGCCTGGCAGGATCACGTGGGCGGGCTGATCGTGGGCGCGCTGGTTACCGCCGCCTTCGCCTACGCGCCGCGCAAGAACCGGTTCGTGGTCCAGGCCGGCGCCGCCATCGCGATACTCGCCGTCCTGGCGGTGATCGTGGTGCTCAGGTCCAACCATCTCACCGCCGAGTTCAGCCAGGCAGCGGGCTTCTAAGCGCCCTGTTGGCGTCGGACGCCGGTTCCCCCGCCGCCGCCCCTAGTGCCACTGGGTGGCACCCTAGTGCCACTGGGTGGCGAGCACCACGCCGACGACGATGAGCGCGAACCCGCAGACCAGGTTCCAGCCGCCGAGCACGCTCAGCCCGGGCATGTCCGACTGGGTGATGTAGTACAGCGCGATCCAGACCAGCCCGAGTATCAGCGACGCGATCATCGTGGGGACCAGCCACGGCGGGCTGACCGTCCGCCTCTTCGACTGCGCGGTCGGCGGCGTGTAGACCGGCCTCTTACGGACGCGGGACTTGGGCACCGCGCACCTCCTGCTCGGGGACTGCTAAGGCACCGGGGACGTTCCCCGGGCTAACACTGCGGGCTGCTGCGGGTAAGCGTAATGCACCCGCGGCACGGTTACGGCTGGTACGGCCGGGAGCCTGCTTTCAGGGCCCGGGCGGGGTGCTGGTCGCGGTGGCTGTCGGGGTGGTGGGCGGGGCAGTCGGCGTCGAAGAGGTCGCCGGGCCGCTCGGCGTGGGCGAGACGGACGGGGACGTGGTCGGAGTCGCCGCCGTCTGCTGGACGAAGAGGGTTATCACCGTGTTCGGCGGCTCCGACTTGCCCGCGGCCGGGACCTGGTTCCACACCGTGCCGACCGGGATGTTCTGGCTCACCGGGCCGTTGGCGTAGGTGACGCTGGGCTGCGAGGTGAACCCGTAGCTCTTGAGCTCCGCTTCAGCGGTGGAGAGCGGGACGCCGGTCAGCGTCGGCACCGCGATGTCGCCACCGGAGACGTAGAGGACGATCGGCTGGCTCGGGGGGTACTTCGCGTTGGCGGCCGGGCTCATGTGGTCGACCTCGCCCGACGGCAGGTTCGAGTTAAAGGGCTGCTGCTGGACGTTGGTGAAGCCGAGGCTATGCAGCTGCTGCTCGGCGCTGGTGGCCTGGTCGCCCTGCACGTTGGGCAGCAAGATCTTGCCGGCGCCCTGGGACACGTAGATGGTGACGGTGCCGCCCTTGGCGATGCTGGAACCGCCGGCCGGGTTGGTGCTGATGACGTCGCCGGCCGTCACGGTGGCGTTGGTCTGCTGCTGCACGCTTGGGTTCAGCCCGGCCGCCTTGACCTGGGAGACGGCCGCGCTCTGCGACTCGCCGACCAGGTTGGTCGGCACGAAGGCGCCGCTGCCGCCGCCGCCGTGCAGCAGCAGGACGGCCGCGACGATCGCGGCCACCAGCACGACCCCGGCGATGGTCCACGGCAGCCAGCGGCGACCGCCGCCGCCCTGCTCGCCGTCCCCGGTGTTGTCATAGCCGCCCTCGTTGTACCCCGGCTGGTAGCCGGGCGGGTAGCCGCCCTGCGGGTACTGCGAGACGGTGGTCGGCGCGACGCCCGCGCCCATCATCGTCTGCGGGCCCATCCGCTGGGTGCGCTGCTGGTAGTCGTAGTAGTCGGCCCGGGTCGGCGGCGGCTGGAAGGCGGCCGCCACCTGCATGCCGGACGCGGCGCGCTGGATGTCGGCGTTCATCTCGGCGGCGGTCTGGTAGCGGTCGTTGGCCGACTTGGCCATCGCCTTGAGCACGATCGCGTCCGCCCACGGGGGGAGGTCCGGGTCGAGTCGGGACGGGGGAATCGGGTTCTCCCGCACGTGCTGGTAGGCGATGGCGACCGGGGAATCGCCGGTGAACGGCGGCCGCCCGACCAGCAGCTCGTACATCAGGCAGCCGGTGGAGTAGAGGTCGGACCGCGTATCCACCCGCTCGCCCCGCGCCTGCTCGGGCGACAGGTACTGGGCGGTGCCGATCACCTGGGCGGTCTGCGTCATCGTGGCCTGGGCGTCGCTCATCGCCCGGGCGATGCCGAAGTCCATGACCTTGACGTCGCCGTTCCTGGTGACCATCACGTTCCCGGGCTTGATGTCCCGGTGCACGATCCCGGCCTGGTGGCTGTACTCGAGGGCGCGGAGCACGCCGGAGATGATCTCCAGGATGCGCTCGGGCAGCAGCCGGTGGCCGTCGTTCAGCAGTTCCCTGACGGTCTTGCCGTCCACGTACTCCATCACGATGAACGGGACGGGCACCCCGGTCGACATGTCCTCGCCGGTGTCGTAGACGGCGACGATGGACGGGTTGTTCAGCGACGCGGCCGACTGCGCCTCGCGGCGGAACCGCGCCTGGAAGGTCTGATCGCGTGCGAGATCGGTGCGCAGGGTCTTGATCGCGACCACCCGGTCCAGCCGGAGGTCGCGTGCCCGGTACACCTCAGCCATGCCGCCGCGTCCGACGACACCTTCGAGCTCGTAACGGTCACCGAGCAGCCGCGGCTGTGTCATGTCTCGCACTCTTCCAAACCACCCTGCATCGAAGTGTCATCCCCCTGTGCCGGCCAGCGGCAGTGTCGGCCCGGTTGGCGAGCCGGTATCCGTCGGCGACCCGGTATCCGTCGGCGACCCGGTATCGGTCGGCGACCCGGTATCCGTCGGCGAGCTGGTTGTCGCCGACGCAGAGGAGGACGGGCTCTTTGACGGCGAATGCGTTGGCGCCGGAGACTTTCGCGCGCTCGTCGTAGGGCTGGCCGAACGGGTCGCGCTCGGGTACTCCGGTGCCGTTCCTAGATTAGTCCCTGTCGAGTAGGCGCCGGCTGGACTTGCCGGCAGCGAGGCGGTGGTGAACGACGCCGTGCCGCCGGCCGACTGGCCAGGCGATTTGGGATGGACGCCGTTACCCGTCATCGACGACGTCGGGGTTGTGCTGCTAGTGAGCAGGAGCGCGATGATGGCGATGATCCCGCAGGCCGCCAGGCCGACCCCGGCGAGCGCCAGAGCGCGGCGCCGGGGACGGGGATCGGGGGACCAGGCCGGTTCGCCGTTATAGAAATCGTTACCGTTGTTATAGAAATCGTTACCATCGGGCGGCGGAAAGTTCGGCACCACCGGCAGGTTGGCGGTGATCGGCCCGCTGGTGTGGCCGGACCGGCTACGGGCCTCTCGGATCACATCCGCGCGGTCGGCGACGTGCCGTGCGGTCTCCGGGCGGCCGTCGGGGGCCTTCGCCAGCATCGCGTACACCAGGTCGGCGACCGGGCGCGGCACGTCGGACGGCAGCGGCGGGACCGGGTCGTGCTTGTGCATGATCGCGATCGCCAGCGGCTGGTCGGCCATGAACGGCGGTTCTCCTGACAGGCACTCGTAGGCGACGACGCCGAGGGAGTAGATGTCGGACGAGCCGGTCAGCGGGGAGCCGGTCGCCTGTTCGGGCGAGACGTAGAGCGCGGTGCCCATCACGATCCCGGTGGCGGTCAGCTGCATCGCCTGCAGGGAGTTGGCCTTCGCGATGCCGAAGTCGGTGATCTTCGTCGTCCCGTCGGCCATGATCAGCAGGTTGCCCGGCTTGATGTCCCGGTGCACGATGTCCGACTGGTGGGCGATGTCGAGAGCGCGGGCCGACTGGGCGACGATGTCGAGCACCACGTAGGGGTCGAGCCGGCCGTGCCGCTCGAGGATCTCCGACAGCGGCTGACCGTCGACCAGCTCCATGACCAGGTAGGGGCCGCCGAGCGGGCTGCGCTCGCCGTAGTCGAAGACCCGGGTGATCCCCGGGTGGGACAGGGAGGACGCGTACCGCGCCTCGGCCCGGAACCGGGCGCGGAACTGCTCGTCATCCGCGTGCATGGCGGAGAGCATCTTGATCGCCACCGGCCGCCCGAGGATCTCGTCAAGACCCCGCCAGACCTCGCCCATGCCGCCGGTCGCGATCAGTTCGACCAGCGCGTAGCGGCCGTCGAGAACGTGCGCGTTCACCCTTGCCCCGTAGCGTTGAGGTAGGCCTTGATGACCGCGACGGCGATCGGCGCGGCCGCGGCGGCCCCGTAGCCCCCGCCTTCAATCATGACGCCGACGGCGATCTTTGGGTTGTCAGCGGGTGCGAATGCGGTGAAAACAGCGTCAGGCTGGGCGCTCACGCCGTTCTCGGCGGTTCCGGTCTTCCCGGCGATCTCCAGGCCGTTCTCCGCGCTCTGGTTGAACGCAGAGGCGGTGCCGTCGGAGTCCTGCACCACCGCGATCATCATCTGCTTCTCGTAGCCCGCGACGGTCGCCGAGATCGGCTGGCCGAGCTCCTGCGGCTGGGTCTGGTCCACCACTGACAGGTCGGAGGCGGTGACCTGATCGATCAGGTACGGCTTCATCAGCACGCCCCCGTTGGCGACGGTCGCCGCGACCATCGCCTCCTGCAGCGGCGTCTCGGTCGTGTCGTGCTGGCCGATCGCGTCAAGCGCGGTGAGCGACGGGTCGGGCTCGGCCGTGAAGTTGGACGGCGCCACGGTGACGCCGGGGATGTCCAGCGCCGTGTTGAAGCCGTACTTGTTGGCCGTCGCGCCGATCGTCGGGCCGCCGAGATTGGCGCCGATGTTCGCGAACGGCGTGTTGCAGGACTCGGCGAACGCCGTGATTACCGGCGTCTGGCCGGACCCGTCGCCGCAGGGAGCGTCGTTGTCGTCGTTGAGGAGGTTCCCGTTCGGGAGCTTGAGCGGCTGAGGAGAGTAGACCTTCTGCTGCGGGTTCCGCGTCGTGTTCTGGGTGTACCAGGCGGAGCTGGTGATGATCTTGAAGGTCGAGCCGGGCGGGAGGGTGGTCTGGGCCGCGTTGTTGATCAGCGGGCTGGGGTTCTGCTTGGTCAGCTGGTTGACGACATTGCCG
>Ga0335075_10018530_pt1 | contig 10318 bp, 12 predicted proteins | sample Lox_Sample_24_FD_206723 | JGI IMG/M metagenome (GOLD analysis project Ga0335075, IMG submission 206723) | Soil microbial communities from Loxahatchee National Wildlife Refuge, Florida, United States - Lox_Sample_2.4 | ecosystem: Environmental > Terrestrial > Soil > Wetlands | place: USA... | reverse complement strand
AAGGAGTACCACCGGATGGACCTGGACCTGCGCCAGGCGCGGGAGACCAGGATCCTGACGCTCCAGCACACACTGGAGGCAGAGCTGCTCGAGAAGGACGCCGACCCGCGCACGATCGCCAGCCTCCGGATCAGGTCCGTGCTTGAGCAGGTCGTGCCGCCGCCGTCGGCCGCCCCGTCGCTGCCCGCGATCGCCGCAGCCGACGTGACCGCGCAGCCGACGCAGCTCCACGTCAGCTTCAACGCCGAGCAGATCGTGTACACCGCGATCGGAAGCATCCAGGGCACCGCCAACTTCGGGCCGCAGGCGAAGGAACTGCTCAGCCTTATCGACCGCTACGGCGGCGCGGACGCGGGACCGCTGCGCACCGCCCTGCACGAGGTCGAGGACCCCGGTGTGCCCTCCCGGCTGAGGTCCGACGCGCGCAAGAAGCTGACATCGTTCCTGACGGACGTGGCTCGCCAGATTCCCGGCATCGGCGTGGACCTGCTGCAGAAGTACCTCGAGCGGCAGCTGGGTCTGCCAGGCTCGTGACCTGCTCATTACCAGCGGATCGTCCGATTAACAGCGGGTCGCCGGCCGCGGCCTCAGAGACGTTTCGCGGGCTGCTGTCCTCGGCCATGCGCCGCCGTGGCCCAGCCCCCGAGCAGGCTTCGTCACGCGCATCTCCCAGCAGAAGATCTCGGGCACCGGCCCCTGGGCCTTGAAGTCCGAAAAAATTCGTGGCCCTCGCGGAAAACCAACAGGTCACAAGGCCGCGGGCGAGCCCAGTCTCAGCGCGGGATCAGCAGTCCTCACTTCCGGCATCGCCCGTGCCGGCACCGACCTACGGCTACCACGGAAGATACCGGGGAGGTCGTCACGTTTCCCATCCAGGCTAACTGGCTCTACTGCGAGTACCGCCGCAACATTTACTACGGGCCGGAGGCCGGACCGTGCTGCGGCCCGACTCCAACAGGGCTGCACGCAACCTCATCGAGCACAAATTACGGCGTCCCCGACGGAGCGCCGACGGGCTACACGTCAAGCAATATATCGCTCATCCAGGAGCCTTGGAGGTTCTGCAGGGATTGCTCCTGCTTGTACTGGGGACCCGAGCAGGCGATCAGTTACTGTGCCGCGAACGTTCAGAATGCCGACTCCCCGGGTCATGTTGACATCGTCAGCGGCACGTACTACATGATTAACGGGGAATGGGATGGGACCGGACTGCAAGCAGGATGGCGCTACTGCTCCCACTGCAAGGTTCTGTACTGGGGTGGCCAGTGGGCCAATAGCTGGTGCCCGTACTGGATAATTCAGAACGAGATAGGCAACACTTCCGACACCAACACTCACGCCACGGGCAATACCGTCTATTACCTTTACATGACGTAGCATGACCTGCTCAGGGTTGCGGCATAAGTCACCGGCCATGAGTTTATCTAAGGACATTACCCTGCGAAACGCCCTCTCAGAGCTTAATGGCGAACTCGGCTAGCAGCTGCCGTTCACCGGGCTCGGTGATCACGACCGCCCGGGACTGGTTGCTGCGCCGGACCCAGCCCAGGTCGAGCAGGTGGTCGGCCAGCGCCTGGCCGAGCATCCCGGCCAGGTGCGGGCGGCGCTCGGTCCAGTCCAGGCACGGCCGCAGGAACGGGCGGCGGCCCGCGGGCAGGGCAGCCGCGTCCAGCCCGAGATGGGCCAGCTTGCGCTCGCCGACGCTGGTCAGGTCCCAGCCGCTGGCCGTCGGCAGCAGCATCCGGTCGCGTTCGAACGCGTCGACCAGCGCGACCCCGAGCCGGCCGGCCAGGTGGTCGTAGCAGGTGCGGGCCCGCTGCAGCGCCTTGCCCCTGGTCACCTCGGTCAGCCCGACCGCGTCCCGATGCGGGGCGATCGCGAGCAGCGCCTCGATCGATTCCGCGATCTGCGCGCTGGCGATCCGGTAATACCGCTGGCGGCCCTGGGAGCGCACCGTGACCAGGCCGGACTCGAGCAGCCTGGCCAGGTGGGCGCTGGCCAGCGAGGAGGACGCCCCGGCCCGGGCGGCGAGCTGGCCCGCGGGCAGCTCCTCGCCCCCGAGCAGGGCGAGCACGAAGCGCGCCCGGTGCGCGTCAGCGAGCGCCCGGCCGATCGACGCGAGGTCAGCATCTGCGAGCATCATCACATGCTAGCGTGGCATTATCTCAATAAATATTGAGACGTTCCCTGGATAGCGTGGGGGTATGACCTCACCCCCCGCCGCCATGACGACGTCATCAGCGCGTTCGCGACGGCCCCGGCCGGCCAGTTGGCCGCTCACCGCGACGCTGATCGCGACCAGCCTCGGATTCGGGGTCATCCAGCTCGACGTGACCGTGGTCAACGTGGCGGTGAAGCAGATCGGCGCCTCGTTCGGCGGGGGTATCACCGGGCTGCAGTGGGTGGTCAGCGCCTACACGCTGGTGCTGGCGGCGCTGATCCTGACGGCGGGCGCGCTCGGCGACCGGTTCGGCGCCAAGCGGATGCTGTGCACCGGGTTCGTGGTCTTCACCGCCGCGTCGGTGCTGTGCGGCCTGTCCGCCAGCATGGCGATGCTGATCGCGGCCCGGGCGGTGCAGGGGCTCGGCGCGGCGCTGCTCGGCTCCTGCGCGCTGGCGCTGCTCAACCACTCCTACACCAACCCCCGGGGGCGGACCCGGGCGGTCGGGCAGTTCGTCGCGGGCGCCAGCGCCGCCCTGTCCGGCGGCCCGGTCATCGGCGGGTTCCTGATTGCCGCGTTCGGGTGGCGCGCGATCTTCTTCATCAACGTGCCACTGGGGGCGGCCGGATTCTGGCTCGCCCTCCGCTACGCAGCCGAGACCGACCGGTCCGCCAGCCGCCTGGTCGATACCCGCGGCGCGGTGCTGGCGACGGTAGCGCTGGCCGGCTTCGCGGCGGCGGTGATCGAGGCGGGAACCTACGGCTTCACCAGCCCGGGGGTGCTGGCGGGCCTGGGCTGCGCGCTGGCGGCGGCCGTCGCCTTCGTCGCGGTGGAGGCGCGCACGGCCAGCCCGATGCTGCCGCTGGCGCTGTTCCGGCGGGTCGGTTTCGTTTCCCCGGTGACGATCGGGTTCCTGGTCAACGTCTGCTTCTACGGGCTGATCTTCCTGTTCAGCCTGCTCTTCCAGGCCCAGCAGCGGATGTCGGCGCTGCAGACCGGGCTGGCGTTCCTGCCGATGACCGCCGCCATCCTCGGGGCGAATCTGATCAGCGGACGGGTCAACGCGGCGATCGGCCCCCAACGCGCGATCCTGGCCGGCCTCGGCGCGATGACGGCCGGCTGCGCCGGGCTGCTATGGGTCAGCCCGGCCACCGGCTATCCGGCCATGCTCGCCCAGCAGCTCCTGCTCGGCGGCGGGCTGGGGACGCTGGTGCCGCCGATGACGAGCGTGCTGCTGGCCAGCGCCGAGCGCAGCCGCTCGGGGGTCACCTCGGGTGCCCTGACCGCCTTCCGGCAGGCCGGCAGCCTGCTCGGCGTCGCCCTGTTCGGCTCGCTCGCCGCCGCCGATTTCTTCGGCGGCTTCCATACTGCGCTGTTGATCTCCGTCGTGATCCTGATCGTCAGCGCGGGTGTGGTCGTCGGGGCGGGCGCGATCGGGCGGCGGGCCACCGCCCGTTAAGGCAGCGGCCGCACCATGATGTTCGCGGAGACTTTTTTCTTGATGGAGGAAAAGCGTGCTATGCGGGCGCAAAACTTCCGCGAAAATCCAAACTTCCAAGATCTTTTTGGGCCGGCGAGGCTCCCGTGGTGAACGTTGCCGATGGGGCGCGGGAGTACCTGCAGTACCTCGTCGTTGGCCAGTGCGCGCGCCGTCGGCCCACACGTCGTTCAGGCGATCTTCCTTGCGCCCGGCCCGGGGACGGGGGTGACCTCGCGGGCCGACTCCAGGACGTGCCCGGCCCGGCAGGACAGGTGCAGCTCGACCGGCTCACCGCAGTCGCGGTGGCGGAGCATGGCGAGCGGGCCGTCCGGGCCGACGGCATACCGGTCGCCCCAGGCCATCAGCGCCACTAGCACCGGGTAGAGATCTAGGCCCTTGTCGGTAAGCCGGTACTCGTAGCGGCGGCGCTGGCCGCTGTCCTGGTACGGAACCTTCCGCAGCAGGCCCTCGTCGATCAGGCGGGCCAGCCGGTCGCTGAGCACCTGCCGGGGGATCGCGGTGCGGCGCTGCATGTCATCGAAGCGCCGGACGCCGTTGAAGGCCTCGCGCAGCACCAGAAACGTCTGCCGCTCGCCGATGATCTTCACCGCCGCGCCGATCGCGCAGTTCGAGGTGTCGTAATCCAGGATCCAGGGCCGTTCCATGCTTGGCATGCTAAATCTAGTTGACAGACTCAGCAACTCGGCAGATGCTGGGTCCATGAGCCGAACCCAGATGACCGGCCGCACCGTCGTCGCGATCCGCCCCGCGCGCCCGACCGACCTGCCCGCGCTGGGCGACTTCTTCGCCGGACTGTCCGTCCAGGCCCGCTACCTGAGGTTCTTCTCCCCCATCACGCCAGGCCCATCCCTGCTGAAACTCCTCTGCGGCGACGCAGCCACCGACGTCCTGCTCGCCACCCGCGACGGAGCCATCATCGGGCACGGCATGGCGGTGGACCTTCCCGGGCCGTCCGGGCCGTCCGGGGCGGAGACGACCGATATCGGCGTGGTGGTGGCCGATGCCTGGCAGCATCAGGGAGTGGGATCGGCGCTGGTGCGCGCGCTTATAACCGGTGCCCAAGTGCGGGGCGTGAGGTCGGTGACAATGGACGTGATGCATGGCAACGACCGGGCAGTCGCCATGATCAAGGGCCACTGGCCGGCCGCCCGCACCCGTCGGTCCAAGGACTGCGACACGCTCTGCATCCAGCTCGCCGACCTCGAGCGCCGCCTGCCGCCTGGACCACCCCGTCGCCTCGGCCCGCGCCCGTCAGCTGCGCTGACAGCGGCGGGTCGCAGCTGACGCTACGCCGTCAGCCACCGGCCGAGGAAGGCCGCGGTCGCCGCGGCCGCCTGACCGACGTACAGCTCGTTGTCGTACAGATCCGTGTGCAGGTCGGCGTCCAGCCAGCAGATCTCCTTATCGCCGGCCGTGCGGTCATGCAGGGCCTGCGCGAGCGCCGGTGAGCAGTAGGCGTCGCGCTCCCCGTGCACGACCAGCAGCGGGGTGCCCGCCAGCAGGTCGGCCGCGCCGAGCGCGTCGAAGGTCATCAGCGAGTGCAGCGATCCCCAGGTGACCTGGTTGCGCCAGTGCGGCGCGCGCGACCGGGCAGTGCCGTAGTAGGCGTACGGCTCGTCGCCGCCCATCGCGGCCTCGCCCCCGGAGGCGGCCACCGCGGGCAGGTACGAGTCGTAGCGGTCCACGAATCCCTCGAGGGCAGCGCGGTACTCCCCGATGCCCATCGACTCCGCCATCTCGGCCGGGCTGTTGTAGCCGCCCGCGATCCCGGCCACCGCCCTCACTCGAGGATCCTGCGCCGCCGCCCGGACCGCGTAGCCGCCGCCCAGGCAGATCCCGACCAGGCCGATCCGGGCCGGATCCACCTCCGCCAGCGTGGCCAGCGCGCCGACCGCCGCGCGCAGGTCGGCCAGCTTCCCCTGGCTGTCCTCGTGCTGGCGACGGCCGCCGCTCTCGCCGAAGCCGCGGTGATCGAACGCGAGCGTGACGAACCCGGCCGCGCTCAGCAGCTCCGCGTAGGAACCGGTGACCTGCTCCTTGACCCCGGTAAAGGGCCCGGTGAGCACGATCGCGGGCCACCCCGGCCGCTCCCCGGTCCCCGCCCCTGCCCGCGTCCCGGCGTCGGCTGCGGCCGAGGGCAGCCGGAGATCGCCCACGAGCTCGATCCCTTCGCTCGCGAACGTGATCCGCCGGCGGGCCGTCGCCGTCATGTCAGTATGAACGGTGAGATCTGTCATAACCAGGCAGGCTAGGAATCGCGGTCAGGGACCGCCAGAAGGCACTTCGAAGGCTGCCCGGCATCACCCAGAAGGTGCTGACGGAAACCCTGCGGGGCATGGAGGCCGACGGCCTGGTCGAACGGCGGGTACTCAAAGACACCGCCCCTCAGCACGTGGAATACAGCCTGACCGCGCTCGGCGCGACGCTCAGGGAGCCGCTCGCGGCCGTCTGCGCGTGGGCGGCCGAGCACGCCTGACCCGTCAGCCCCGGCCGGTCGCCTTGAAGAACGTGTAGCAGAAGACCCCGTCCGGTTCCGCCGTCCGGAGCAGGTCGCGGATGCCCGCGTCGAAGCGGTCGGCGGTGGTGAGGCCGCCGGCCACGGCCGGCTCGCGGATGCCCTCGATCATCGCGGTGAAGGTCCGGCGGATGAACCGGTCGGCCCGCGCCGGATCGCTCCCGTCGACGTAGACCATCCGCGGCGACACGGTCACGTCCCGGAACCCGCCCTCGGTCAGCAGCGGCTGCAGCCGCCGGCCGAGCAGGGCGTCGCCGCCCGCGTTCCGCTGCAGCGCCACCTGGCAGGCGATCGCGTCCCTGGCGGCCGGGCTGTCGGGGTGAAAGCAGATCAGCCCGTGATCACCCTCGATTACCGTGATCGTGCCGCCCGGCTTCAGCATCGAGCGGAGCCGCCGAAGCGCCTCGACCGGTCGCGGCAGGTGCTCGAGCAGGAAGCAGACGAAGACGTGGTCGAACGTTCCGGCCGCGAGCGGGCCGTCCGGGCGGGGCAGCGTGTACACGTCGGCCCGCGCGAACGCGATGCCGGTGAGCCCGGCCTGGTCGGCGCGCTTGCGCGCGGCCGCGAGCGACTCGGCCGACAGGTCGATGGCGGTGAGCCGCGCGCCGGGCGAGCGCTCGGCGACGGTCAGCGTCTGCGCGCCCACGCCGCAGCCGACCTCGAGGACCGAGCTGCCGGCCGGGAACCCGGTGTCGGAGTGCAGCAGCTCGGCCAGGGTGTCGGCCTGGTCGTGCAGCCTGGTGTTCTCGGCAGCGCGGTAGCCGTGCACGTACTGGTCGAACATCGTCATGGTCTCGATCACCTTCATCAGCAGTTCGGCGTCGTCGACCGGCGCCCGGTCGAGCTGGTCATGGTCGGTGTCCGCCTGGTCGAGCGCGCCGAGGGCGGCCGCCAGCCGGTCCCGCAGCAGCCCGCGCCGGTGCAGGTCGGCGTCGAGCTCGGCCAGGTGGGCGCGCAGCGTGGTCGCGGCCGACTCCGGGTCGCGCGCGTCAAGCAGCGTCTTGATCTGCGCCAGCCGCAGCCCCGCCTGCCGCAGCGCCAGCGCCTGGTACAGCCGGGTGATCTCGCCCGGCCCGTACCGGCGGTGCCCGGCCGCGGTCCTGGCCGGGGTCACCAGGCCGAGCTCCTCCCAGTGCCGCAGCACCCGCTGCGACAGCCCAGTCGCCTGGGCCAGGTCGCTGACCGTCCAGCCGACGGCCTCGGCGTCGCTCCGCGCAGAACCAGTACCCATGCCTGAACGGTAAGACCTCACACCGTGTCAGGTGCAAGCGCGCTAGTCGGCCGGCTCCGCTACCGTGCCCGCAGTCGCCGCCGCCTCCGCGCCGCCGCCCCTGCCCGCGGCCGGGCTCGCCGTCGCCCGGCCGCCGCCCCGTGCGAGCACCGCCCGCACCAGCAGTCCCGCCGCCAGCGCCCAGAACGCGGCCCCGATCCCGAGGAAGGTCAGTCCCGACGCCGCCACCACGAACGTGATCGCCGCCGCCTCGCGCCCGTCGGCCACCGACAGCGCCCCCGACAGCGACGCCGACAGCGTGGCCAGGAGCGCGAGCCCGGCCACGGCCCCGGTGACGTCGGCCGGCGCGGCGGACAAGAACGTCGTCAGCGCGGCCGAGGCCAGCGCCAGCACCAGATACGCCCAGCCCGCCGTCCAGGACGCGATCCAGCGCCGCCCGGGATCGGGGTCGGCGTCCGGCGACGCCGCCATCGACGCGGTGATCGCGGCCAGGTTGATCGCGTGCCCGCCCGCGAGGGCGCCGGCCGCGGTCCCGATCCCGGTCACGGTCATCGTCTCGCGCCACGGCACCTGGTACCCGTAGGAGGCCATCACGGCCACGCCGGGGACGTTCTGCCCGGCCATCGTGACCACGTAAAGCGGAAGGGCAAGGCTGAGCAGCCCGGCCCCGGTGAACGCGGGCGTCGTCCAGTCCAGGTGCGGGAGGACCGCGCCGTGGATGCCGCCCTGCCGGGCGGCGTCGACGCCGACGACGACCAGCGTGACCGCGAACGCGGCGGGCACCGCCCACGTGCGCGCGAACCGGAGCAGGATCAGCCAGGCGAGCACGATCGGCCCGACCAGGGCGGGATGGTCGGCGAAGCCGCGGACCGGGTCGAGGCAGAGCTGGAGCACGACCCCGGCCAGCATCGCCTGCGCGATCGGGGTCGGGATCGCGGTGATCAGCGCGCCCAGCCTTGGCCACAGCCCGGTGACCGTGATCAGCGCCCCCACCACCAGGAACGCCCCCACCGCGGCGGGCCAGCCGCCGCGAACGACGCCGGTGCTCGCCAGCAGCGCGGCCCCGGGGGTGGACCAGGCCAGGCTGATCGGCATCCGGTGCCGCCGGCTCAGCCAGAGCATGCCGACCGCCTGGGTCGCGAGCAACGCGAGCAGGCCCGAGGCGGCCTGCGACGGCGACGCCCCGACCGCACGCAGCCCGGTCAGCACCACCGCCGACGAACTGGTGAACCCGACCAGGGCAGTAAGGATCCCGGCCAGCACCGGCTGGCTCATGCGTTCCATATACAGAACTCTAGTGAAGTCTGTTCTGTTTACGGAACCCATTAAATAGACTCGCTGACCGTGGACGATCTCGCGCGGCTGGTCGGTGAGCGGCTGCGGGCGGCCCGCCACGAGCGCGGGCTGTCCCTCGGCGCGCTCGCGGAGGCGGCCGGCATCGGCAAGGGATCCCTGTCCGAGATCGAGAACGGAGCCCGCAACCCGACCCTGAGCACGCTCTACGCGCTGGCGGACACGCTCGGCGTGCCGCTGGCGACCCTGCTCGCCGACCGAGCGGGCGCGCGGATCTCCTCGCCCGGCATCGAGGCGCGACTGCTCGACGTCAGCCGTGACGACGGCGCGATCGTGGAGGTCTACCGGCTGCGGCTCCATCCCGGCGCCGCGCACCGCTCAGCCGCCCACGGTCCCGGCGTCACCGAGCACCTGCTGGTCACCGCCGGCCGGGCGCGGGTCGGCCGCCTCGGCCAGGAAACCGAGATCGGCCCGGGCGAGGCGGCTCGGTGGCTCAGCGACGCGGCCCACGGGTACACCGCCGTCGGCCCCGAGCCGGTGAACTCGGTCCTGGTCATCCGGTCGCCGACGGCGTAGCCCCGTCCGCGGTCGAACCGAACACGGCAAGATGGCGGTATGCGCATTGAACGCCGGCTGGCCGAACTCGGTCTCGAGCTCCCCCAGCCCATGCACTTGCCGCCCGGCCTGACGCTCCCGTTCCCGTGGGTGCGGATATCGCTGGGCCGCGCCTTCATCTCCGGCCACGGCCCGCTGCTCCCCGACGGCTCGCTCAGCCCGATCACCGGCAAGGTCGGCCGCGACGTCACCGAGGAGCAGGCCTACGACGCCGCCCGCCTGACCGCCCTCGCCATCCTCGCGAGCCTGCAGCACGCCCTCGGCGACCTGGACCGGGTCACCGGCTGGCTCCGCGTCTTCGGCATGGTGAACACGGCCCCCGGCTTCACCAGGACCCCCGCCGTGATCAACGGCTTCTCCGACCTCATCCTCGACCTCTGGGGCCCCGACGCGGGCCAGCACGCCCGCTCCGCCATCGGCGTGGCCGAGCTCCCGTTCAGCCTCCCGGTGGAAATCGAAGCCGAGGGAGCGATCGATTAAGGCAAAATCCATCATCTCGAACGGACCCGCCCGACTCGGAGGATCCATGGTGCACCGTGTCCGTCTGGCCGACGCCGGCGACGCCGCCGCGATCGGCCGGCTGCTGTACGACTTCAACCGGGAATTCGATGAGCCGACGCCCGAGCCCGCCGCCCTGGCGGAACGGCTGCGGCAGCTCATCGCGGGCGGCGACACCCTGGTCCTGCTGGCCGGCGACGGACCGGACGGTCTGGCCGTGCTCCGCCTCCGCGCCGCCATCTGGAGCGCCGGCCTCGAGTGCTACCTGGCCGAGCTGTACGTCGCCCCGGCCAGCCGGGGGCGCGGTCTGGGACGAGCGCTGATGGAGGCCGCCCTCAGCGAAGCCCGCGCGCGGGGCGCCGACACGATGGACATCGGGGTGGACGAGCCTGACCTCGCCGCCCGCCGCCTGTACGAGAGCCTCGGCTTCAGCAACCGGGTCGACGGCGCCGATGGTCCGCTGATGTTTGTCTACGAACGCGAACTGGACGACGGCGAGGCCGG
>Ga0335075_10018529_pt1 | contig 10318 bp, 8 predicted proteins | sample Lox_Sample_24_FD_206723 | JGI IMG/M metagenome (GOLD analysis project Ga0335075, IMG submission 206723) | Soil microbial communities from Loxahatchee National Wildlife Refuge, Florida, United States - Lox_Sample_2.4 | ecosystem: Environmental > Terrestrial > Soil > Wetlands | place: USA: Florida... | reverse complement strand
CGGCCGGCTCCATGCTCGGCTCCGGGGCGATCGTCGTCATGGCCGAAGGCACCGACCTGCTCGCCGCCGCGGTCAACGTGCTGCGGTTCTTCCGCGACGAGTCGTGCGGCAAGTGCGTGCCGTGCCGCGTCGGCTCGGCGAAGGCTCACGTCATCCTCGGCGGCCTGGTCAGCGCGGGCGGCGGTGCGGGTGACGTGAACGGCGAGGTCCGCGACCTCGCCGATGTGCTACGCCGCACCTCGATCTGCGGCCTCGGCCAAGTCGCGCTCGGCCCGGTGATGAGCGTGGTGCGTCTCGCGGAGGGCCATGGCTGACGCCGCCGGGCGCGAGTTCTTCACCACCCGGACGGTCGCGGAGGCCCTGGCCGGTTTCCGGCCGCGCCGGCGTACCGGCACCGAGAACGTGCCGCTGCGCGACGCGCTGCGCCGGGTGCCCAGCGAGCCGGTCACCGCCTCGCACCCGCTGCCCGGGTTCGCCCGCTCCACGGTCGATGGGTACGCCGTCCGCGCCGCCGACACCTACGGCGTGTCCGAAGGCCTGCCCGGCTACCTCACGGTGACCGGCGCCGTCGCCATGGGCGCCGCGCCCGACACCGCGGTCACCGCGGGCACCGCGGTCATCATGCCGACCGGCGGCGCGCTGCCGCCCGGCGCGGACGCGGTCGTGATGGTCGAGTACACCGCCGAGGCGATGCCCGGCACGATCGAAGTGGTCCGCCCGGTCGCGCCGGGCGAGGGCGTGGTCCGCGCCGACGAGGACGCCAGGCCCGGTGACGAGATCATCCCGGCGGGCCGCCCGCTGCGCCCGCAGGACCTCGGCATGCTCGCCGCGGCGGGTGTGACGTCCGTGACCGTGCACAAGAAGCCCGTGGTGACGATCTTCTCCACCGGTGACGAGGTGGTCCCGCCGGACACGGCGGAGCTGAAACCCGGTCAGGTGCGCGACGCGACCGCCACCGCGCTTGCCGCGCTCGTCGCGGACGCGGGCGGTGCGCCCGTCTCCGGCGGGATCGTGGCCGACGACCCGGGCGCGCTGGAAAAAGCCCTCCGCGACGCGCTGCCGGCCAGCGACGTGCTGCTGATCTCCGCCGGGTCGTCGGTCGGGGTGCGGGATGAGACCGCGAACGCCGTCGCCCGCCTCGGCGAGCCCGGCATCTGGTGCCACGGGCTGGCGATCAAGCCCGGTAAGCCGACCCTGCTGGCGGAGTGCGCCGGGGTGCCCATCATCGGGCTGCCCGGCAACCCGCGGTCGGCGCTCGTCGTGTTCCGGCTGATCGGGACGCCGGTCGTGTGGCTGGCCGGCGGCTGCACCGTGCCGCCGCCGCAGCCGTCGGCGCGGGCCAGGCTGTCCCGCGACCTCGCGTCCGCGACCGGGCGGCTCGACGTCATCCAGGTGACGATGGGCGAAGACGGGGTAGCGACCCCGGTGTTCGGGCTGTCGGCGCTACTGTCGGTGCTGACAGCGGCGGACGGCTACATCGTGATCCCGGAAGACGCGACGGGCCTCGACGCGGGCAGTGAGGTGGACGTGATCCTGTATGCCTGACGGGCGCGGCGGACCGAACAGCCCGTTCATCCGCGACGTGCCCGCGGCCCAGGCGCTGGACGCCTGGCGCGGCGCCCGCGAGGCCGCGGGCTGTCCGGAGCGCCTCCCGGCCATCACGGTGCCGGTCACCGAGGCCGGCGGGCTCGTCACCGCCGCGCCGGTGTGGGCGGTCCGCTCCTCGCCGCCGTTCGACGCGGCGGGCATGGACGGCATCGCGGTCCGGTCCGCTAACACGCTCGGCGCGAGCGAGACCACGCCGGTATGGCTGCCGCCGGACGGCTACGACGTCGTTGACACTGGCGACCCGATGCCCGACGGCCGGGACGCGGTGATCATGCGCGAGCACGTGCACTACGACGGCGACCGGGCCGAACTGCGCGCCGCGGTCCCCCCGTACCAGCACGTCCGGTCGATCGGCGAAGACGTCAGTGCCGGGGAGCTGCTGCTTCCCGCGGGACACCGGCTGCGGGCCGCCGACCTGGCGGCGGCGGCGAGCGCTGGGCAGACACGACTGTCCGTTCGGGAAAAACCGGTTGTCCTCATCCTTCCGACCGGCGATGAAGTGCGGCCGATCGGCACGGAGACGGGGCCGGGGGAAATCCTCGACACGAACTCGCTGATGATGGCCGAGCAGGCGCGGGAGGCCGGGTGCGAGGCGCGGTGCCTGCCGATCGAGCCTGACGACCCGGAGCGGATCGCCGCGGTCGTCCAGGCGGCCGTCGCCGACTGCGACCTGCTGATCGTGATCGCGGGGTCGAGCGCCGGGCGGGACGACTACACCGCGCGGGTGGTCGCGTCCGCCGGGACGCTGGCCGTGCACGGGGTCGCCGTCCGCCCCGGGCATCCGGTGGTGCTCGGAGTCGTCGGGCAGACGCCGGTGCTCGGCGCGCCGGGTTACCCGGTGTCGGCGGCGCTCACCTTTGAGATCTTCGCGGTGCCGCTGCTCGCGGAGCTGTCCGGCGCCCCGCCGCGGCAGCGGCCGAGGACGCAGGCGCGGCTGGCGCGCAAGCTGGCGTCGCCGCTCGGCATGGACGACTGGGTGCGGGTACGGCTCGGTTCCGTCGGCGGGTCCCTGGTGGCGACGCCGCTGCCGCGTGGCGCGGGGGTGCTGACGTCGCTGGTCCGGGCTGACGGGCTGCTCGTCGTGCCGGCCGGAGTCGAGGGGCACCACGCGGGTTCTTCGGTGGCGGTCGAGCTGTTGCGCGGGCTGGACGAGATCGCCCGGACGATCGTGGCGATCGGGTCGCACGACCTGGTCCTCGACCTGGCGTCGTCCGCGCTGCGGGCGGACGATCCGATGGTGACGCTGGCGTCGTCCAACGTCGGGTCGCTCGGCGGGCTCGTGGCCCTGCGCGACGGGCTGTGCCACATCGCCGGGTCGCACCTGCTTGACCCGGAGTCCGGGGAGTACACGCTGCAGTACGTGGACCGGGTGTTCGGCCCGGCGGCGGGCGACGTGGCCGTGGTGCGGCTGGTGGACCGGTCCCAGGGACTGATGGTGGCGGCCGGCAACCCGCTGGGCGTCACCAGGCTGCCGGACGTGAGCAAGCCGGGTGTCCGCTACGTGAACAGGCAGCGCGGCGCTGGGACCCGGGTGCTGCTCGACGTCATGCTCGGGCAGCTCGGCATCGCCCCGTCGTCGATCGAAGGGTACGCGCGGGAGGAGCCCACCCACCTGGCGGTGGCGGCGGCGATCGCGTCAGGCCGGGCCGACACAGGGATGGGGATCATGGCGGCGGCGCGGCCGTTCGGGCTGGACTTCGTGCCACTCGCCACGGAACCGTACGACCTGGTAGTCGCGCCTGGCGCGCTGGAGTCGGCGCAGCTCGCGCCGCTGTGGACGCTGCTGCGATCGGACCGCTTCAAGGCGTCGGTGGAAGAGCTCGGCGGCTACTCCGCGAAGGACATGGGTCGCCGCGTGCGCTGACGGCCGGTGAAGGAGACGTCATGTCAGACCATCAGGCACCGGCTGACCTGGCCGAGCAGGCGCTGGCGTTCTGCGTGGCCAGCATCGGGGACTGGACCGGCCGCGCGGTCCGGATGCTCGCCGAGACCCCTGAGCTCGCCAGCGCCGACTTCATGACCGCGGTGGTGCTAGGCGATGAGGCCCGGGTACGCGACGCGATCACGCGCGATCCGGCGATCGCTACTCGCCCCGACACCGGCACCGGGTGGACACCGCTGCACGTGGCCTGCGCGTCCCGCTGGCACCGCCTGGATCTGGCCCGGGCCCCTGGGCTGGTGGAAGTGGCCCGGCTGCTGCTCGACGCCGGCGCCGACCCGGCGGCGAGGACGCGCGGACCGCGCGCCGACTGGACGCCGCTGCGCTGCGCGGTCGCCGGCGCGGCCAACGCGGACATCGTCCGGCTGCTGCTCGAGCGGGGCGCGGTCCCCGACGACCATGACCTGTACCTCGCGTGCTTCGGCGATGACGACCGCGAGAGCCTGCGGCTGCTGCTCGGCCACGCGCCGGGCATCGCCGAGACCACCGCGCTGTCCGCCCCGATCAGCGTCAGCGACACCGAAGCGGTCCGCGCGCTCCTCGACGCGGGCGCCGACCCGAACCGGCCGCTGCCGGCCGGCCTGTTCGGCGAAAGCCACGAGGGCGAGCCGCCGTGGCCGACGGTATGGGCCGCGGTCCGGTCCGACTGTCCGGTAGAGCTGACCGAACTCCTGCTCATCGACGGCGCCGACCCGGACGCGGCCGGGCCGGACGGCCGCTCGCCGTACCGGCTGGCGACCACCCAGGGCCGGGCCGGGCTGGCCGGCCTGCTGCGCCGGTACGGCGCCCGCGACGACACCACCGCCGCCGAGCGTTTCCTGTCCGCCTGCCTGCGCGGCGACCAGGCGGCCGCGCGGGGACTCGCCGCGGACGATCCCGGGCTAGCAGCCCGGCTGACCGACGCCGAACGCGGCGACGCGATCGTGCTCGCCGCCGACCGCGGCGATACCGCGACCGTTGAGCTGATGCTCGACCTCGGCTTCCCGGCCGGCACACGCGGCGGCGACAACGGCGGCACCGCGCTGCACGCCGCCGCCTACGCCGGCAGTGCGGAAACCGTGCGCCTGCTGCTAGCCCGCGGCGCCGACATCGAAGCCCGTGACACCACCTGGGACAGCACGCCCCTGGACTGGGCCAAGGTCGGCAGCGGGCAACGGCAGGGATCCGGCTCCCGGCCCGACTGGGTCGCGACCGTCCGGATCCTGCTCGAAGCCGGCGCCTCCACGGAGACCCTGGTGGTGTCACCCGACGACCTCAAGCCGGCCAGCCCGGAAGTAGCGGACCTCCTGCGGGCCGCGGGAGTACCAGAACGACGCTGACTAAAGTGAGCCTGGCTCGCTGATTGGCCGCCACTGACCCCAAGGTTCAGAGGTTGTCTTGGGCGCCGGGTTCGAGCGTGAGCTGCTGATCGTCGCTGTCGTAGTCGTACAGCTCCGCGTAGCGGCCCCAGTCGATGGCGGTGTCGAGCTGGTTGCGGGCCTCCTGCGGGGAGAAGCCGCGGCGGAGCACGTCGAGGAAGAACCCGGAGCGCAGGTTGTGGTCCTGGGTGGCGGCGAGGGCCTGGATGATGGCGCGGACGAGCGGGGCATACTGGGCCGCGAGCCGGGCGAACACCTGCTTGCTGGTGAGGATGTCGGCCGCGGCGAATTCCTTGCCCTCAGGGGTGAGCTCGATGTCCGAGCCGTCGATGCGGGCCATGTGCAGCATGACGGCGGCGTCGGTCAGCGGCAGCAGGTCGTCGATCTCGAAGCTGAGGTCGTCGGCGATCTCCGCCAGGCCGTCCCGGCCGCCGCGGGCGGCGAGGATCTCCAGCAGGCCGGCCAGGCCGCCGGGGCTGACGTCCGGCAGCGGCGCGCTGGTGAGGGTGGGGGCGGGCTCCTTGGAAACGGGGGTCTTGGTGACCGTCCCGGTGTCGCTCTGGGCCTCGATGACGTCGACGGCGGCCTGCTCACGGCCGGTGAGGATGCCGTAGATGGTGTCGACCAGGGCTTCGAAGCGGGGAGCATGCCGGTCACGGGGCCTGGGCAGTTCCACGGTGAGCTCGGCCATGATCCGCCCCGGGTTGGAGGACAGGACAAGCACCCGGTCAGCGAGCAGGACGGCTTCCTCGATGTTGTGGGTGACGATCAGGATGGACTTGACGGGCGCGCCGTGCCCCTCCCACAGCTTGACGAGCTCATTGCGCAGGTTCTCGGCGGTCAGCACGTCAAGGGCGGAGAAGGGCTCGTCCATCAGCAGCGCGTCGGGCTGGGTGACGATTGCGCGGGCGAAGCCGACCCGCTGCCGCATGCCGCCCGACAGTTCCTTCGGGTAGGCGGACTCGAAGCCGTCAAGGCCGATCAAGTCGATCGCCTCGATCGCCCGCTCAGCCCGCTCGGCTTCGAGAACGGCGCGGGCCTCAAGGCCGAGTTCGACGTTCTGCTGGACGGTGAGCCACGGCAGCAGGGCGAAGGTCTGGAAGACCATGGACACCCCCGGGTTGGCCCCGGTGAGCGGGGTTCCCCGGTAGGACACTGTGCCGGACGACGGGGCGATCAGCCCGGCGACGCAGCGCAGCAGGGTCGACTTGCCCGAGCCGGACTTGCCGAGCAAGGCGACGATCTCACCCTCGGCGAGGGTGAAGCTCACGCCGTCGAGGACAGGCAAGGCATGGCCGTCGGGAGCGGTGAACGCCTTGGTGACCGAGTCGACGGTGATGATCACCTCGCCGACTTTCGCCATGGTCGCGCTGGTCACGATCCGGTCCTCCTAGTGCTCACAGCGAGTACCTCCGCTCGGCGAGACCGTACAGGCGGCGCCACACCAGCCGGTTGAGGACGACCACGTAGACACTCATCACCGAGATACCTACCAGGACCTGCGGGAAGTCCCCGACACTCGTGGCCTTGAAGATGTACGCGCCAAGGCCGGTGGCTCTCAGGTGGTGGTTTCCGTAGGAGACGACCTCGGCGACGATGGAGGCGTTCCACGCGCCGCCGGCGGCGGTGATCCCGCCGGTGACGTAGGACGCGAAGATGGCCGGCAGGATGAACTTCTTCCACCGCAGCCAGCCCTTCACCCTGAGGTTCGTCATCGCCTCGCGCAGGTCGGAAGGGATCGCGGAGGCGCCGGCGATGACGTTGAACAGGATGTACCACTGCGCGCCGAGCGCCATGAGCAGGATCGCGCCCGCGTCAAGCGGGATGTGCCAGGCCACGAACACGAGGGTGGCGAGCGGGAACAGGAAGTTGGCCGGGAAGCTGGCGAGCACCTGGACCACCGGCTGCGCGTACCTGGTGACCTTCGGGTTCATGCCGATCCAGACCCCGATCGGCACCCAGACCACGGTGGCGATGGCGATCAGCACGACCACGCGGCCGAAGGTGGCGGCGCCGAGCGCGAAGGCGTAGCCGAATTCGCCGAGCCCCGTGGTGTCGTGCACGTACTTCAGGGCCTGATACGCCCCGTAGGCGACCACGGCGGCGAGCACGCCACCGAAGAACACGTCCCCGGTGCGCTCCTTCGTCCGCGAGACCGCCAGCGGATGCTCAGCGAGCCCGAACGGGCGAGTGCCCCGGTCAAGCAGGTGACCCACGGGCTTCAGTGGCCGGCCGATCAGTTCGGGAACGTCGGAGCGGCGCAGTACGTCGAGCACGTAGCTGCGGGGCTTCTCCGTCGCTTCCGACTCCTCCACCCGGAACCGTTCCGCCCACGCGGTCACCGGCCGCCAGAACAGGAAGTTCACCCCGATGACGAGCACGATCATGACGAGGATGGCGAGCCCCACCTCGCCGAGGTTCCCGTTGGTGATCGCGGCTTGGGCGTAAGAGCCGATTCCGGGGAGAGCGTACGAGTGGTTCAGTACGGAGATGGCCTCCGAGGCGGCCAGGAAGAACCACGCGCCGCCGAAGCTCATCATCCCGTTCCACACCAGCGGGATCATCCCCGACGGCACGTCGAGCCGCCAGAACCGCTGCCACTTGGTCAGCCGCAGTACCCGGGCCGCCTCGTCCAGGTCCCTCGGCTGCGAGACCAGCGAGTAGTAGAAGGCGAACGTCATGTTCCAGGCCATCGAGGTGAAGATGGCGAAAATCGACGCGCATTCAAGGCCAAGTTCGGACCCGGGAAACAGGTTGATGAACGCGGTCACGGTCACCGCGAGGAAGCCGAGCACCGGCACGGACTGCAGGATGTCGAGGATCGGCAGCAGCACCTTCTCCAGGCGCCGCAGCCGGGCGGCCGCCGTCGCGTAGACGAAGGTGAACAGGATCGACAAGATGAGGGCGATGAACATCCGGACCAGCGATCTGACCGCGTAATACGGCAGGTTCGCCGGGTCAGTGGAGATCTGGGACGGCGCGGTCTTCGGGAGGAACGGGGCGTTCAGCGCCGGGGCCAGCCGCAGCAGCCCGAACAGCAGCGCCAGCAGGGCCGCCCCGACAACCACGTCGGGCCACCGCAGGGCTGGCCTCCGCCAGAGCCCCCGCGCGGGAAACCCGCCAGGAACCTCCACCAGTCCCCCTCCCTGAGGGTCAGTTCCTCCATCAAGGAGTAAACCAAGCGTGCCAGGGCGGGGTGCAGGCGGCTGCCACGTAGGGACAACCCTAACGTTCTCTGCGTCTTTGACAGGCGCAGATTAGTATGTGCAGACTAGTTTACTGTGAACTTGAGTCGGCTGATGATCCTGGGCTTGCTCGCGGAGCGGGGGCCGATGCACGGCCACCAGATCCGCCGGGCGGGTGAGCTCACCAACGCCGAGGTCTGGGGCGGCATCACCGGCGGGGCGCTGTACGCGGAGCTGCGGAAGCTGTCCGGTGAGGCGCTGATCGCCGCCGTCCGCGAGGAGCAGGTGGGCCGGCGCCCCGCGCGTACCGTCTACGAGATCACCGGCGAGGGTCGCCTGGAGCTGGAAATCCAGCGCGACGCCGCCCTTGATGTCGTCTTCGGCTCCGCGGATCCGGTGTCGGTCGTGCTGCTGTTCGCCGCTGGCGGAGGCATGACCGACCTGCGCGAGCGGCTCGCCGCGCGCAGCCGCCGGGTCGCGGTCCAGCTGGAAAACATGGCATCAGAACGGGCGCGGCTGACTGCCCAGGGCCTGCTGTCTCCGCTGGCGGTGGCGGCGTTCCGGCGTGGCGAGCTCCGGCTGGCGGCCGAGTTGCAGTGGCACGAGGAGTTCGAGTCCAAGCTCGCCGACAGGCCCGAATGAGGCGTCAACTCGCGGTCAACCTCGCCGCCTGCGCCCTGCTGTTGGTCCAGTACCTGCTCGGGATGGTCGTGAACGTGTACGTCGTGCTGCCTGACCGGCATCCCGGCGCCAACGCCAGCGACTACTTTTCGGGCGCGGTCGCCGGGCTCGGCTGGCTGATCACCGGCGGTCCGGCCTGGGCGGCGGCTCACGCGGCGTTCGGGATGGCGATCGTGGCGGCCGCGATCGCCGCCGTCGCGTTCGCCTGGCGGCGGGGCGGCACGGCGGCCAGGGCCACCTCGGTGGTGGGCGCGCTGGCGGTCATCGGGGCCGGGTTCAACGGGGCCAGCTTCGTGGACTACGGCCAGTCGTTCAGCTCGATGATCATGGCGGGGCTGTGGGCGCTGGCGCTGGTGTGCTACCTCACGGGCGCGCTACTCGCGCTGCGCTCGTTACGATAGGCGCGTGCTCGCCGCCGTTCTCGCGTTCGCCGGTGTCGCCGCGGTCATCAACGTGACGCCCGGGCTGGACACGATGCTGGTTTTGCGCACCTCCGTTGCCGCGGGCAGGGCAACCGGGCTGGTTAGCGGTCTCGGCATCAACACTGGCTGCCTGGCCTGGGGCGTGGCGGCCGCTGCCGGGGTAACAGAAGTGCTCGCGGCGTCGCACGCTGCCTACGAGGCAGTACGGATAGCGGGTGCGGTCTACTTGACCTGGCTGGGCTGCTGCGCACTGTGGCGGTCAAGGCGCAGGCGCGGCCAGGAAGAGCCAGCGGCTGACACCGATCACCAGTCGCCCCCGGCTCCGGTCCAGGCGGGTCCCGGGCGGCTGACCGCGTTCCGTTCCGGGCTCACCACGAACCTGCTCAACCCGAAGGCCGGCGTGTTTTACATGAGCCTGCTGCCCCAGTTCATCCCGCACGGCGCGCCCGTTTTCTGGACGGCGATGCTGCTGACGCTGATCGACGTGGCGGAACTGCTGATCTGGTTCTGCGTCCTGTCCACCGCGGCATCCGCGCTGGCGCACCGCATCAACCGGGCATCGTTCCGGCGGAGGATGGAGCAGATCAGCGGCCTGGTATTCATCGGCTTCGCCGTCAACCTGGCGGTCGACCGGACCTGAGGCTGGCATGTTCACCCCTTACGGGTGAGATGCATGCGGATCACGAGGGAACGGTGCCGTCGTGTCTGGGCTGCGCTCCGGCATTACCACGCTGCGCAGCCTGGGCGATGTCGCCTACGAGGTCGTCGCCGTGCGTGACGAGATTGAGGGCGGGCAGTACGTCGGCCCGCGGGTGCTCGCCTTCGGGCCGTTGCTCGCGGTCAGCGGCGGGCACGGCACCCCCGGGGTCGGTGAGGTCAAGCGCGCACGGTCCTGGGCGTGGGACATCGGCCGGAGCGCTCTGGTGTCCTCCGGTCGCGGTGCGGTGAAGGTTTGCGATAGGTGTCTTGAATGCGTTCAGGTGTCCGCCCAGAGGCTCCGCGTGCCGGCGAGCAGGATCTTGAGGCCGAAGGAGAATCCGGCAAGGCCCCGGGCATCGAGCGGGAGGTGCGCCACCTCGGTGCTGAACGCCGGGTAGCGGTCGCGGTCGAGGTCCAGCGGAACCG
>Ga0335075_10018528_pt1 | contig 10319 bp, 10 predicted proteins | sample Lox_Sample_24_FD_206723 | JGI IMG/M metagenome (GOLD analysis project Ga0335075, IMG submission 206723) | Soil microbial communities from Loxahatchee National Wildlife Refuge, Florida, United States - Lox_Sample_2.4 | ecosystem: Environmental > Terrestrial > Soil > Wetlands | place: USA... | reverse complement strand
GAGGTCAAAGAGCCCGAAGGACTTGTGTCGAGTGCCACAGACGCAAGATTAAATGTGACAAAAACATACCTTGCTCAACATGCATCAAACGAGGCCTCGCAGATTCCTGCATTCGTGTCGAGCAAAATTCAATAACTAATCGCCATGGAACCGCTCCAACAGCCAGTGATATTGATATACAGACAAATCCAGCTCTCATCCAAGGCCTCCTAAATCGTGTGGCTCAGCTAGAGGCAATCATTGAGGCTGACAATGATCCATCTGGACTTAACCATGTTGACTACACACGTGATCGCCGGCTTGGTACTGAAGCTGATTCTACACGGATACGGCGAGGATTCCGCTTGGGATCCACTCCGGAAGTTACAATGGAATCTAACTGGGCTGCACCAATGTCCACATCTTCGGCCGCAGCGGTGATCCCACCAGATTCCATATTACCTCCAAACGCGGATCCATCATCTAATCCTGATGCCGCTCAAGTTCTCGAATTCTTAGCTTGGGGCCGCCACAAAGATCAGAACTTCAATGATTGCCCAGAAAATCATAGTGGACCTCGTCGACACCCTACGATGCAAGAACAAGAACAAATTCAACCGACTCATTGTACTCTGTTGGATACCATCCGCACTTCACAGCTCGACTTCTTGGAGATCATACTGCCGGAGAAGTCAAAAGTGGAGAAAATCGTTGATTTCCATACACGATATTTGCTTTGGTGCCATGGCTCATTCGTCACCCTTACTTTCGATTCCGAACTGAAAGACTTCTATATCACCTACAACGCCAATGTCAGAGACTCACAAGTAAACCTCCAGTGGCTTGCTTTGCTCTTCTCTGTTCTGTGTGGCAGTATGACCTGTGCATCTTCTCAAACAGTTGAATCCTGGGGCTTCGAAATCTCAGAAAGACCGATTCTTTCCAAGCAGTGGTATGATGCGACAACTTTGTGTCTAAACCTGTCGCATTACCTTCAAAATCATTCCATCTACTCAGTTCAGGCTATTTCATCTTTAACAATTGCGGCACATTCTCTAGGCTTCTCAAATTCGCAATCAATTCTTCTTGCCGCGGCAATCAAAATCGCGCAAAGCCTTGGATTACACCGACTTGGAGCTGAGGATGAAGATATGGATATGCATGACGTACAAAATCGACGCAATCGTGAAGCCGGTCGAAGGCTATGGTGCCAATTATGCACTCAGGATTGGTTTAGTATCCCGTTCTCCGAATGTTACTCTCTGAACCCAATCTTTTCAAATACTTCGAAGCCACTCAACTGTTTGGACACGGATATGTTGCCGCTATATCAGACGTCACCCACCATAGTAACTTATTGCAACTACCTCTATGATATGGCCTTGCTAATTTCACGACTGCAAGACGCCATGTCCAAGACCAGTACACTATTCACAAAATATGAGCAAGTCTTGGCTACGGACGATCAGATGCGCAAGCTCACTACATCCTATATGCCGACTTTTCTTTCTTCGAATCAACCTGTTACCGAGACATGGCCCGAGTACATTCCTTGGGCCCGTCGCAGCCTCTCCATCTGTGGAGCTCATAAAATCATCATGATACATCGAAAATTCCTTGGCTTGTCTTTCAAAAACAGCGCCTTTTCCTACTCAAGACGTACTTGCGTTACGGCAGCCAGAACTATCCTCAAAGAAGTACAGGATACAAGTAACGAGAATGTACCATTGCTGTGGATCGAACAGGCTTTCACCGTTGCTGCAGCAATTACACTATGTTTGGATGCCATGCATCGAAAACCGGATGAATTGGAGTTCGAGGAAGAGATAATACTCGTTGAGACATCAATCAACTATCTCAAAGACTTCCCACTCAGCATGATAGCCACACGTGGTATCAAGCTGCTTACATTCCTTCACCACCAGATAAACGCCAAAGGCCAGGTGGCTCACCGTTACGAATCGCGTTCTACGATGATGATCGATACCAACCAGGCAAGCCAGATGCTTCCTCCACCTCTTCCTCGCAAGAAACGTCGGCAAGGGTCGTCGACGCAAGTATCGATGATAGAGTCTCAACCAATGAATCAATACCCCACGAATTTCAATACTTCCGACTCAGATATTTGGAATACGCTTGCGGAGATGCTACCCCCTCAGACTGGTTTCGGTGACCAGCATGTTTTTGACGAATTCTTTTCCGACTTCAACTTTGACTTTTCTCCATCGACCAGTAGTGCATAAGTTGATAACCACTACACATGTAAAGAACCTGTCCTAGTGGAGTACATTGGAATGACATATCCTATGGAGTATAACCCGCTGTAATTTACAGCCGCAAGGAAAGAGATCATTATGATGATTGATTGATTGCCATTGTCGCTGTACTTGTAAGCTTATCGTGCTCTGGTAAATGCCGAAGGTATGATATATTAACCATACCACCGCTCCTGAGATAGCACAGCAGTGAAGGTTTAGATCTTCAGCGAGAGCACAGGGGAGAGACCGTGCGGTGTGAGCGCGCGTATAATTGATATCTTGGATGATGATGCGATTGGAGCAGTCTATGATTCAGGTCAATAGCTGCATAATATTCAGGAGCGACGATGTCTTCTCAAGAGCTTGGATGCTATTACGATTTGTCAAGAGAACGCCGTCGAGGATAATTCGGCGGCGGCGGTTTACAGTGATAATTGTTGTGTAGAGGCAGAGAGCGGCGCCATTTGGGGAAGACATTCCCAAACGTAGCAAACTCCAGCGATTGATTTCGAGGGACGCATTGGCTTAATAGAGATTATTCACTCTTCCGTTACAGTTAGAGCTCTTATCGGATTGATATTTCGACCTACGATCAATAGAATGCAAGCGAAACTCTTGATACTAGGACGCCATGTCCGCTCCAAGTTTCGCAAATGAGTAATGAAATAAAATCACAAACCTGATTAAAAGTTTCAACACTCACAGAATGGAAAAATAGACATTGACGGTCGGAGCAATGAGGATTATGGGACAGTTGAAGCTGCTAATTCGACCGCGACCTCGCTATGCCATACCCGAACGAAGACGGGTTCAGGCGTTTTCTGATGGCTGTAACAACCGAGATCCCAAACGGAGAAATCAGTTTAGGCGGTGAGATGATTATTTTCAAAAAATTCCAGCCAAAATTTGACCTACAGGTATGTATTGCATTACAAAAATATTAAAGGACGTGGAATGGCAACTTGCTACTCTATTGGACCGTCACTTTAGCCCACTCCAGAAATACCAATATGCCACTCCAACCCATCATTCCCACATCAAATTACTTTAAGATGGCCTCTGACATCCACTTCTCCACAAGCTCGAAGAAGTTTTTGAACTGGTTCAAATCACAGCCCGGAACTTACTTCCACCAGGATCTCGAAATTGCGGATTTACGCGGTCAAAATGCCGGTCGAGGGATCATCGCGACCAAGAGAATCGAAGCAGATACCGACTTGTTCATTATTCCGCGAAGCCTTGTTATTACCAATGAAAATTCGAAGCTATACACGGAAGATCCTAACATTCTCGAACGACTTGATGAAATTCCGAATTTAGATGAAGAGACTGCGGAATGGCTCAAGCTTGTGGTCACTTTGATTTATGAGGATTTTTGTGGCGAAGCTTCACTATGGAAACCGTACATCAATGTCCTACCAGAAATATTCGACACTCTGATGTTCTGGACGAATGAACAGGTGAAAGAGCTCCAAGCAAGTGCAGTGGTGGATAAGATTGGCAAATCCGAGGCCGATGAACTATTTCGAACCAAACTTTTACCTTTCCTTCTCAATCATCAATACGTTTTCTCTCGGTGTGGACGAATATACCAAGGCGAAGAGAAGACGTTAGTCCAAGCACATCGAATGAGCAGCACCATCATGGCTTATGCATTCGACCTGGAAAGAGAAGAGGACGAGGACGAAGAAGATGATGGCTGGGTAGAAGATAGATCCGGCAAAATGCTTGGTATGGTACCAATGGCAGATATGCTCAACTCAGATGCCGAGTTCAACGCCCACCTTTCACATGGCGAGGAGAACCTCACTATGACTTCGCTGAGGCCAATAGAAGTTGGCGAAGAGGTGTTGAACTACTATGGACCACTCCCAAATTCCGATCTACTACGAAGATACGGATATACGTCGACGAAACACAGAGCACATGACATTGTCGAATTGCGTTGGAGGAACATTACGGAAGCTGTGAAAGTCCATGTTGCTGTTACCGACGATGAGATCCGATCTGCTCTCGAAAGTATCGATGAAGATGACTTGGAAGACAGCTTTGTTCTGGAAGCAGAACCAGCGGAACCGAGCTCGGAAGGCCTTCTTCCTAGGAAACTGACTGCTGTAACAACAATGCCAGAAGATATGGTTACCCAAACGACAACTCTGCTCAATGAACTTAAACATATCAAGCCATCGCTTGAGCAAACGTCATCTGTAACTCTGTGGGACATTTTCAAAACCGCACTGGTATCGAGATTAGCAGAGTACTCTACAACCGCCGCCGAAGACGAAAAACTACTTCGAGATGCAACTGGTCGCAAGCGTATGGCTATAGAAGTCAGATTGGGCGAGAAACGCATTTTACAGGCTGCGCTAGAACTCGTCGGTCAGGAATTGAAAGACAACCACTTGGAGGGAGAAAGGCAGACGAAACGCCAAAGGCTTGAGCACTAGGAGTCTACGACGCTATGTCGCTCTCAAAGAAGGAGATTATTATGAATCTACGCCAGCCTACCTTTGGTATTGAATAAAGGAAAACAGAGTTTCATGGCAATGAAGCACCGAGAGCATACGTAACCATAAATTAGGGCGATGCCAAATTCTCCGCAGTCCTTTTGGGGGCCATCGCGGCGACGTCATATACGATACCACATGGGCGGAATAGCAGCTACAGCTCCATTATAGTTTTAAATGACTTCGGATTCAAATAGCGATCTCCACTACCAACCAATCTTTTGTTATATTTTCGGTTTGCGACACTCCGGAAGTGAGTCGGCAGTAACCTGCTCTTCGTAGCATTCAACCATCGGATACTTTGGCTATTGGCTATCCTGCCACACCACACTTCAACTAAAAATCTCACACGAGAATCGGCCCCAGGGGATCAACACACGGCCTCCAGAAATCATGAAATTCCGCTACTGACGAAAGTAGTCGCACAAGAGTTCCGGATCGGCCCGGTAACGACGCGACCTGCATTGAAAGCTGAAGAAATGCGTCAGTCGATTTACGAAGCTATTGAGATGACATCACAACTCTGGAAATACTCAATACGTAGTGGTACTCTGAACTGAATATAAGATTAGGGCTAGACGTAGGATAGTCCGCGCTCTTCTGCTAGCTTCGAGGCGTTCCTTCATCCATCAGCATGTCACAAACTGACGAAATCAATAGCCTTCGTTCGCTAGTTTCGCCTGACGAGATCATAGCTCAAGGGACACCTCAATACGATGTGGAATCCTTGACTTGGAATGCCGAGAAGATTGAAAAGCCACGTCTTCTACTTCGACCGAACAGTCTGGACCATCTCAGCAAAATCATAGCCTTCTTGGGTAAGAGTAACCTTGATTTTGCGGTGCGGTCCTTGGGATTTGGCAATGCCAGCGCTAAAGATGTTCTGGTCTCCTTGCAGGACTTCGATGACTTCGAATGGGATGCCGATAAAAAGATTGCGATAGTCGGCGCAGGTCAATCTTGGATCGATGTTTATCAAAAGGTGGAGAAAGTAACGTCAGACTACGCTGGTATGGCATCTCTCTCACATATCACATCTCCACTTCCTAATAAGCTTACTTCACCCAGTCATCGCATGTCGCACTCCATCAATCGGCGTCGGCGGGAGTATTCTAGCGGCCGGATTTTCTTGGCTCTCAGCTGAATTTGGCTGTACGTCTGATCCTATCAGCATGCTAGATGCACAAGTGGTGAAACTCGATGGATCCGTAATCTGGGCGTCTGAAGAACCTGATCTTCTATGGGCTCTTCGCGGAGCCGGTGCCAACTTCGGAGTGGTAACGAAGTTCAAGCTTCAAGCAGTCAAGTATCCGCAGAAAGTCTGGGCTGGCCCAATACTGATTTCTCAAAAGTACTTACCGGAGATCGCAAAAGGAATTTCGAGGATGAGTGACAAGCAGAAGATGGACCCAAAAGTCAGTTTGTTTGTATACTTGCTGAAGAAGGAATACCTTGGATTTGGTGAAGTTGACGATGACATGATCGTTCTCCACGTCTTTGATGCGCTTGGGGAAGAGCACGGTCGGAGCGATGAGGCTTTCGGATGGGCGCTGAAGTTACCTGGTAGCGTCGATCACACTGAGGTGAAGAGCTTGTTGGGTGTGTCTCTCATGCAAGAACGTCTTTCCGCCGTGAAAGGAAAGATGGTGTCTGAGCTCTCATCCCTTTCATTGACGGCCTTGCCAGAAGATTTGGTCCTCAAGGCCTTCGATTGGTTTCTCCAAACTCGACAGCATCCAGAGCTTAACGATGCCACGTATGTGGTTTTCGAACTGTTCTGCACGGTAAGTTCATGGCTTACGAATCAGCGTCGAAGATTGAATAACGAGGTGTAGCGAGACGTGATCGGGAAGCGTTCAGATACAGCCTGGCCTCGTCCGCCAGGAATCAAACACTGCGTTGTGTTCGGAACAGGCTGCGCCCCAAATGCCAGCCAAGAGAGTCGACCGCTAGCGAGAGAACGCCTTATTCATGCTCCAGACGAAGTGATGGGTCCAAATATGCAGAAGAACTTCATTCCCAATGCATTCGAAGCGTTCCATGACCCTAGGCTGGTGAGATTCTTCACTGTGTACTTCTATCAAAATTCAGCTAATCGGAAATAGATGTTCGAGGAGCATTATCCGAAGCTTATGGCTCTGAAGAAGAAATATGACCCGAGGAATCAACTGAAAGGAAATCTAAAGAAAGATAATCTTGCGTATGGACAGGTAGATTAGTTAGCGCAGTTCACTTCAGGCTTCCAGTAAGGTATCGTTAGAAAGTTCAAGTCTCCTGATGCGTGTCTCTTCCATCTGAGCGGAGTGTTCGGGATTGCAGCCGTAGTGTGCGGTGTTGGCGCCGATATCGTACTCTAGAACAGCCCTTGAGGAAAAAGCAACACCCGATCTAGGCGGACTCAATAGGCTGACTCCAATGGCAAGTGAATCATTACTACCGAAAGCGCCCCGCATTCTACTACCGTATTCTACCTAAGTTACTCTACTTGCATTCGTACCTTCGATCTTCTTCTGACAAAGAAAACAAAACTCAAAGTCTGCTGGGAAACAATTCTATTTTGCATACTTCTTGATCTCCGTCTTTGACCTTGTACTTTGTGCTACGCTCTATCGGCAGGCTTTCTATTGCTGGATGGCAAGGTAGAATGGATCCACTGCTAGATAAACGATGAACCCAATGTCAAGCGCTTCCAAAGAGCCTCCAAAACTCCCAGCAGCTCAGCTCCTAATCCTATCGATATGTCGCTTCGCAGAACCAGTCGCCTTAACAGGCGTTTACCCTTACCTTCCAGAAATGATCGAGTCGTTCAATGTGCCGAAGAAAGAAATCGGATATTGGGCCGGTATGGCTTCGGCAGCCTTCTCCGTCGGCCAGTTCTTTTTCGCGATCCCCTGGGTAAGAGCTTCGGACAAGTACGGTCGTAAACCTATCATACTGTTGGCCATGTTCTGCGCAATGGCGTCAAGCTTGTTCTTTGGCTTCTCCAAGACATTGTCATGGGCTATCGCCGCGAGAGTGTGCTCAGGAGTGAGCAACGGCAATGTCGGTATCCTTCGAACAGTTGTGGCAGAGATGGTACCTCAAAAGGCTTTACAACCAAGAGCTTTTTCGACACTGCCTCTGGTATGGCAAATTGGAGCCATCCTAGGTCCTATCTTGGGCGGATCTCTTGCATCGCCGGCCAGAAAATACCCTGAACTCTTCGGAGACAGCAAATTCTTGAAAGAATTTCCATTCGCCCTCCCAAATCTTGTCTCCTCGGTTATCTTCACCATAGGAATCATTGCCGGCATTTTGTTCTTGAAGGAGTCCTTGGAATCGAAGAAGCATCGACGCGATTACGGCCTCGTTCTTGGCCGATATCTAACAAGCTGTTGTTCGAGCGCACGATCACAACTCCGACCTACAGACGACTTCGAGTCCAACCCAACCATGCGTAAACCGAACGAAAAAACCAAACCCGCGACATATCGCGAAGTCCTCACTCGTCAATCTACCATCGACTTGCTCGCATACATGTTACTCGGCCTCCACGGAGTAGCTTACGACCAGCTACTTCCAGTCTTGATGCACCTGCCGGTCGAATGTTGTGGTGGCCGCGAATTACCACTCAAATTCACAGGTGGCTTCGGTCTTGAATCCGGACGAATTGGCTTGATCTTCACAGGCTACGCCGTGTTTTCCATGATCACGCAGTTCGCGCTCTTCCCGCCTTTAACTAGGCGTTTCGGCTCGCTGTTTTGCTATCGTGTGGTTACCTTTGTATTGCCGTTGGTATATATTATGACGCCGTACACGGTTCTCCTGTCCTCAGACACCAGTCGACAGCTTGCAGTCGCTGCACTTCTGATGATCAAGGGTTTAGCAAACGTTTTCGCTTACCCTTGCATGACGATACTGTTGACCAACTCCGTTCGTGAACTTCGCCTGCTTGGAGTACTGAATGGGCTTGCGACAGCGGTTGCTGCAATCGGACGAGCACTTGGACCGTACGTAGGCGGAAGAGCGTTCACCTGGGGTGCACACACGGGATACGCTGTTGCTGCATGGTGGACTTTGGCAATTTTTGGAATTGCAGGTCATATTGTGACATGGTGGATCGAAGAAATGGATGGATTCGAGGCAGTTCCGCAAGAAGATCCGGATGAAGAGCCTGAATCCATTCTTTTAGATACCCGAGAGGCTCCACGTCGGAGTAGTGGTGATACGGATGACGGTGCAGTGGCCGAAGGTCTTGAAGAATCTGAGGAAGATGATGAATCAGAGATGGTCGAAGACAAGCCATTGATACATAAGAAAAGTACCAGTTGGAAAGCATAAAGATATCCTTTGATTGCATGTACATGGTTAGAATAGGTATGGACAATATAGAGAATGCATCATTTGTCAATTCAGTCATGGTGTAGAACTTGATGACGAAACTGAAGGCTTTTGTGGGTTTAGACAACAGTTCGAGAGCAAGAATATGACGATGATAACACAGCATCTGAGCCAGTGAATGCCTCTGTGCCTGCCTGTAAAATGTTAACAAAAGCTTCTCCACTGCGTAATTTCATTGAAAGTTCTTCGTCTGAAGAAATGTACCTACCGAGATTGTCTTCAAGTATTGCGTAGATGGGAATCCTTCATTGTCGATCAAGTAGTTGTAGAAGTCCATGATATCTCCAGAGAAGCTTGTGATCTCACTGCTTGCAACGAACGAGTAAACAGTCATTGCACCATTGGGACCAGAATACAGGTTCCACTCATAACCTCCTATCGAAGGTGTGGCGATGGTACTTCCGGTAGAGGAGATAGGACCAGCACCACCGATTGCAGCAAGCCATACCATGACCTCAAAATCGGTACAACCACTTGTGGAATCGCTGCAAGTGAAAGTATCGTACGAGACATCTGCAACAATGTCATCACCGGAGTAGGACCACGACCATTCTGTAGTGTACGAGGTGATATCCGAAAGCTGTACGTAGTCGGTTGGTGCTCCATCTTGAATCTGCGCATAACTTTTGACATTGGAAGGTCCACCGGCCCAGGTCCACGATGTTTCCCAGGTCACTGTGCTTCCACTGAGACTCTCAATCTCTGAACATTGGCTACCGGATGTTGCGGTTGCTTCTCCCCACAGATCGTTGTACAAGATGTATGTTCCAGTTGTAGCGGATCCATATTGACTATGGTAATCAGTACCTTTCGCTCCAAGCAACAGCTATGATAGTGTTTACTTACCTGCACACTGATGTCGCACGAGGTTTGAGGACCTTTGATGGGATATCAGGCTCCGCAGCAGGTGCAGCCAGAGCGAAACAACTCAACAGGCTCACAGTGAGAAAAACTACCACAGCCATTGTAGGGGCCAAAGTAAAATGTTGAATGTACAAGAAATGAAAGGCATACGTCAGCACCAGTCACGAGCGACTCGAAGAGGATTCGCTTCTCATCTTATAGACCTAATGTTTCGTGATGCTCCGCCTTGGACGGTAGGCCAGCTGTGTTTGAATCTAGCAGTACTTTATCCTGTGGGTACACCTGACGGCTAAATCTCCCAAATCCTTGACATGTGGAGTTACCTATTCGG
>Ga0335075_10018527_pt1 | contig 10319 bp, 7 predicted proteins | sample Lox_Sample_24_FD_206723 | JGI IMG/M metagenome (GOLD analysis project Ga0335075, IMG submission 206723) | Soil microbial communities from Loxahatchee National Wildlife Refuge, Florida, United States - Lox_Sample_2.4 | ecosystem: Environmental > Terrestrial > Soil > Wetlands | place: USA: Florida... | reverse complement strand
GGCCAGCCCTGACCCGCGGCACTCGAGCGGAGCCGCGGATCGTCCTGCTCCGGACACGACATCGTCACCGCACCCCGCCAAGAATCCGGTGAGAACAGTGTGATCGCGACGATGTCGACGGGTCCCTAGTCGAGGGTGTCTGCCGCTCAGCCCGGATCGCGCTCGCTGAGGTCAGAAAATCGCGCGGCCTGGCCGTCAGGGCAGCGGCGACCGGGGGGCATGCTGCCTCGCCGTGGCGTGAGAGTAAGGGCGGTGCGGGGCTAGCGGCGGGCAGGGCTGGTTCTGGCGGGGGCGAGCAGGCCGAGGGCGCGGGCCAGGTCGACGGCTTCGGCGCGGTGGTGGGTGCCGAACTTGGCGTACAGGTGCCGGATGTGGGTCTTGACCGTGTTCGGGGAGACCGACAGCTCGCGGGCGATCTCCGGTGCACTGAGGTTGGTGGGCAGGTAGCGCAGCACGCGGACCTCGCTGCCGCTCAGCGGCTCCAGCAGCGGCTCAGGCCGGGAGGGCGGCGGCGCCCCGTGCCGCGGCCCCGCCCGGGTTCCGGCGAGCAGGCCGCGGATCTCGGCGACCAGGGCGGCGTGGGCGGTGCGGTACCGGGCGTGCCGCTCCAGCAGGCCCGAAGCGGGATACAACAGGAACGGGGTCAGGTCGCCGCTGGGCTCGGCCAGGTCCAGCGCGCGCTCGAGGGCGGCGGCGGCGGCATCGGGGTCGCCGAGCGCGTCCCTCGCGAGCGCCTCCAGCACGCCAACCCGGGCCCGCCAGAATCCCCAGTAGTCCTCGGCGACAGGGTCCTCCGGGATGGGGGGGAGCGCGGCGAGCGCGGCCTGCGGGTCGCCCTGGGCGAGCCGCAGTTCCGCGGCGGCGACGCGGATCTCCCGGCGCTCGCGGTCCTGCTCGCCGAGCCCGGCCAGGAACTGCCCGGCCCGCCCGGCCTGGCCGAGGCGTATCAGGGACTGCACCAGCAATGCCCGTATCCGGGCGACGAAGTAGTGCTGCCCGGCGAGCCGCCGGGCCAGCGCCTCGCCGGCCTCGAGGGCGGCCAGCGCCGCGGCGTCACGGTCTCGCTCCAGCTCGAGCGTCCCGCGCAGGAGGCGGATCGCCAGGACGGCGGCGGGCTGGGTGTCGGCGATGAGGGTGCGCTCGGCGCGCCGGACCCACGTCTCGGCCTCATCCGGCTGTCCCTGCCGCACCAGCACGACTGCGACCGCCGTGCAGGCGACGCCGACCGCCGGGTCGCCGGTCCAGCCGTGCCGCTCGGCCAGCTCCACCGCCTGCCGGCCGCGCTCGGCCGCCCGCGCGAACGAGTGGTAGGCCTCGTGCAGCGCCTGGTGGGCCAGGCCGGTGAACTCCAGGTAGGGCCGTCCGCCCTGGCGGGCTAGCGCGATGCCGCGGTCCAGGTAACGCTCGGCGTCCTGGGCCGCGGTCGCCCAGAACTCGGTGCTGCCGAGGCTGATCAGCGCCAGCGCGCTGAGGTCCGTGCCCAGGCCGGGCTGCGCCGCGTCCGCGACCTCGGCCATGGCCTGCAGGTCCCGGGCGTCGGTGGTCACGGCCGGCAGGTTCCCGTACTGGCGGTCCAGCAGCAGCCGGACTACCGCACGCAGAAGCCGCCCGTATTCTCCCCGGCCGGCCGGCACCGATTCTGACTGCCGTTCCGCCAGGGTCAGGTACCGCTCGGCCGCCTCCAGCGAGCCCTGCGCCAGCTCATCGGCCGCGGCGACCACGGCCAGCTCAGCGCCGGCCGCGCGGGTCTGGTCCGGGAACCCGGCCAGCAGCTCATGGACGGTGGCGGCCTGCCCGTCCAGATGAAGCGCCGGCCAGTGACCGGCCAGCAGCCGGGCGGCCCGCTCCCAGTCTTGCGCCGCCTGGGCGTGCCGGACCGCCTCCACCGCGAACCCGCGGGCGGCCAGCCATCCCGCCGCCGCCTTGTGCAGCCCGGTAACCGCGCCCGGCTCGGCCCGGCGCAGCTCCAGCCGCAGCAGGCTGGCGAACATCTGGTGGTAGCGGAACCATGACCTCGTCGCGTCCAGCGACACCGTGAACGCGCCGGCCGCCTCCAGGTCCTGCAGCACCCGCTCCCCGCCCTCGTCCCCGGTCAGCAGCCCGGCCAGCTCCCCGTTGACCCGCTCCAGGATGGAGGTACGCAGCAGCAGCCGCCGCACCGGTTCGCTCTGCCGGTCGAGCACCTCGGCCAGCAGGTACTCCGCCACCGTCCGCTCGCTGCCGGAGAACTCCGCCGCGAACCGCGCCGGGTCCGGGTGTCCGGCCAGCGACAGCGCCGCCAGCCGCAGCCCCGCCGCCCACCCCTCGGTCCGCTCCTGCAACACCGTCAGGGCCGGCTCGTCCAGCTCTACCCCGGCCGCGGCGAACAGGTCCCCCGTCTCGGCCACGGTGAACCTCAGGTCCCCGGCGCGGAGCTCGGCCAGCCCGCCTTCCAGCCGCAGCCGGTGCAGCCCCAGCCGCACGTCATGCCGGGCCGCCAGCACGAACCGCAACCCCGCCGGCGCCCGCATCACCAGCAGCTCCAGCTGCCGCAACACCTCCGGGTCCAGCTCGTGCACGTCATCAATCACCAGCCAGACCGGATCCGCCAGCGCCGCCAGGTCCTCCAGCAGCCGCTCCGCCAGGCCCCACCCGTCCATGTCCGGCGCCGCCGACACCGCCCGCACCAGCCCGGCCCCCGGACCCGTCTGGCGCAGCGCCCCGGCCACCGACAGCCAGAACCGCTGCGCGCCACGCTCCTCCCGCCCCGCCGCCACCCACGCCGCCCGGCCCGCCAGCCCGGTCTCGGCGATCCAGGACCGCAGCAGAACCGTCTTGCCGCTGCCCGCTGGCGCCGACAGCACCGTCACCCGGGCCGGCCCCCCGAGGCGCTCAAACAAGGCCGGACGGGCCACCACCCCGCCCGAGACGCCACCTGCGGCCGCGGAGCGCGACGCCGCCGGAGATCCCACACTCCTGATTGTCCCACCTACCCCGGCTCTCAGCGTAGGCCTCACGCTCCTTCCTCCCGCTAGCAGGTCGCCAGACCCCCGCCGAGCAGCAGCGGCCCGCCGAACGCCACCGCGTAGGCGTTGATCACCCACTCCAGGTTCGACCCGGAGAAGTGCAGCGCGGGCTGGATGCGTGGCAGGGCGGCGGTGACGTTAGTCAGGTCCAGCGCGACCATGAGCTGGGCCGTCGCGATGACGGCCAGCGCTAGGCCGAGGCGGGCGCGGGGCGTCTTTCTGTGGCGACGGCCCGGGTGTCCGGTGTTTCAGTCGGCACGACGATCTCCTTCTCGGGCGTTGATGTGCGGGTTCGGGGCCACGCTGCGGTCGGGAGGGTGAGCGGGCGTCACCCGGTCGATGGGGTCGGGCGGCCGCGACGTGCCGAGGCGTGATCACCCAGATGAGATGGCACTGGCTCACCCCGCCGGGCATTAGCGTGCGAGCCGGAGCCCCGACGAGTACGAGGTGAAGAACTATGAGCGGCCGTGTCGGCAGCTACGGCAGGGCAGCGCCGTGACCCGCCGCCAGGGCAGGAAGCGCACGCTGGGCGCTGCGGCGGTGGTCGCCGTGGTGGTGGTGGGGGTGGCCGAGCGGTCGGCGGTGGCCGGGTCGGTCGCGGTGCTCGGTCATCTGCGCTGGGCCTGGATGCCGGCCGTCATCGTGCTCGAGTCGTCGTCCATGGTTGCTTTCGCCAGGATGCTGCGGCGGCTGCTCGCAGCTGGCCGTGCCCGTTTCGGCCTCGTGCCGATGCTGGCCACTGTCTATGCAGCCAACGCGGTGTCGGTGTCGGTTCCGCTGGCCGGGCCGGAGCTGGCCACCGCCTTCACCTTCCGGCGCTTCACCCGGCAGGGCGCCGATGCCCCGCTGGCTGGCTGGTCGCTGCTGGCCGGCGGGGTGGCCTCCACCGCCGCCGGGGCTCTGGTGATGGCCGGCGGCGGGCTGGCGTCGGGGAATGTCCTGGCCGCGGCGGTCGCCGTTCCCGGCGGCGTGCTCGCCGTGGCTGTTCTGGTCGCGGTCGCTGCGGCCGCGCGGCGGCCGGGGCTGCGGGGCGCGCTGGAGCGGCCCGCAACGTGGGCGCTGCGGCGCGGGTCCCGGCTGGCGCGCCGCCCGGTGGCCGATCCCGGCCAGGTCATCCGGGTCTGGGCCGGGCGGCTGGATGAGCTGCAGCTTTCCCCGGCGGGCTGGACGACGGTGACCGTCCTGGCGGCGGGGAACTGGCTGGCGGGCGCGGGAGTGCTGGCCGTGAGCATCCTCGCCGTCGGGGCGGCGGTGCCCTGGCACGATCTGCTGCTGGCCTACGGTGCGGGGATCGCCGCGCAGAGCTTCTCCGTCATCCCCGGCGGGCTCGGGGTCACCGAGGGAACGCTCAGCCTCGCGCTGGCCGCCGCCGGGATGCGGGCCAGCCGGGCGCTGGCCGCGGTGCTGCTTTACCGCCTGGTCAGCTTCTGGCTTGTTGCCCTCGCCGGATGGCTGATCCTGATCTGGCTGCGCCACCCCTGGCGGCACGCCGGCGCCCGGGAACAGCACAGCCATAACCGCTGACACCGAAGCTGCCCAGGCCATAGATCCTGCTGGCCCTGAGGGCAGCACGCGGTGCGGGTGAGCCGAGCCCGGCCGGCTCGCGTGCCAGGCAAGCTGGGCCACACGGACTGAATCTTCGGCTACGACATGCTCATCGGCCCCAAGCCCGGCCAGGGCCTGCCTGGTCGATGGCCCCGGGCTGCTTGGCCTTGGTCCGCGTACCGACGGTGACATGCGGCCAGCTGAGGATGTTGAAGTTGAGGGGTTTTCGGCACCCACACCGTCGAGGAGTTGCGCACGGCGTGTGAGGCGTTCACGGGGTTATGATCGTGCCGGCCGAGATCCGCACAACAGAGTTCGACCTCGGCGGCATGCGCACCCTGCTCGTGGGATCGGCCGGCGAGTCTCGATCTGGCGCGATCCCGTTCTTCCATGGGCGGCGCGTACGTCGTCGGCTCCCCGGAAATGGAACTCTGCCTGACCGCCAATCTCGTGGTGCGGACCGGCTACCAGGCGTACTCGCCGGACTATCGGCTCGCTCCGGGAGTACACGTTCCTGCCGCCGTTAACGACGACAGTAGATCGACACGCGACGAGGAGGTCATGATGAGGATCGTTTTCGTGCACGGGGCATGCGTGAAGGACGGATTGTGGTGGTGGCACCGAACCGGTGAGCTGCTGGCCGGGCAGGGCCTCGCTAGCGAGGCACCCGCCCTGCCGAGTTGCGGCGAGACGGGTGAGCCGACGGATGCGGGAGGACCCGGACTGGCCGAGGACGTCGCCGCGGTCCGGCGTGTCTTGACCGCGAGCGACGAGCCGACCGTGGTGGTCGCCCACAGCTACGGCGGGATCGTCACCGCAGAGGCGGCGGCGGGCGTCGGGGCCGTGCGCCATCTGCTGCTCGTATCCAGCTACCTGCCCGAGGTCGGGCAGAGCCTCGCCTCGTTCGGCGGAGAGGAGCCCGCCCCGTTCCTCGACGTCGACCCTGAGGGCGGCACCTTCACTGTCCGATTGGACGCCTTGGCTGAAACGTTCCTGCAGGACTGCGACCCGGAGATCCAGCGAGAGGCCAGGGACAAGACGGCCCGCCAGAGCCTGGCGGTTCTCGGGCAGCCGGTACAGTCAGCGGCCTGGCAGCGCGTGCCCTCGACGTACCTCGTCTGCGCACAGGACCAGGGCACCCCTGCCGAGTTGCAGCGCAAGTTCGCCGGCCGGGCGGGCAGCGTCGTGGAACTCGACGCCGGCCACCACCCCTTCCTCTCCCAGCCGGGCGCCGTCCGCGACCTGATCCTCGCGCTGTGACGGCGACCACTGGCGCACAGGTGGACCACCGAGAACTCCTGCTCCAGGCGTATGCGGCCTACAACGTCAAGACGTCGCGGCCCTGGTGGCACTGATTAGCGACGACGTCGACTGGCCCGACGACGACACTGACAGGCTGCACGGCAAGGACGGGGGTGCGGGCTTACTGGACGGAGCAGCGGACCCGGCAGAACTAGGCCCCTGCCCGCGTCGGCGGCTACGGCCCCGAGCACATCCCCGCACTGCTGGAGCAGCACTGGCACGACCAGTACCTCGTCAGCCTTGGCTGCCAGGCACCGAAAAGCTGGCGCAGGGCAGGCTCGGTCCTGCTCGTCCTGCCTTCGGCTCGGCGCTGCTTTCTTGGCAGGTCCACTCGGGCCTGCCGCCTGACTTGGTGGGCCGGCGTTACATGGTGTGCATGATTCCGGTGCGCGGCTAGTTTGGGCGCTCAGTGCCGCGTCCATCGGTCAGCCGCGGTGGCGGAAGTCTGACGGCGCGCGGCCAGGAGTACCACCGCCAACCCGTACGCTCCTGAGCCTGCCCTTGCCGATGCTGACTACGAGGACGCTCCGCGGTTCTCCGCAACGCCCGGAACGCGCTGGAACGCGGCCCGTCCTTGAGCGCCGAGCTGGATGAGGAAGAGATCCGGGACCTGCTGCTTCTGTTCCTGAACGCCTACTTCTAGCCTGGCGCGACACGAAGGCGGCGTTGCTGGTGTTCATCAGGGATGCTGACGTCTGCACCGTCGCGGCCAGGGCGCTTGAGGCGATCAGGAACCACCGGAGCCACAAGAGGGCAGGCAAGATCTGACCTGGACGTTCGCATTGTCGCCGCGCATGCTGGAGTCAGCTTACTGGGCTCGCTTTGCGGTACGGGGAAGGGTTCGTCATGGCTGGTGGTATCTTCGGCGGGCTGCGGATACCGCGCGCTGCCGGGGCGTACCGGGACATCCGAGCAACCACGGAGCGAATATCGATGCAGACAGGTCTAGACCATTATGATCAAGGATGTCTGCGCCATGACCGACGTTACGCCGATATCGGCATAACGTCGGTCATGCCGACCCATGGATTATGCCGATCTTTGCGTGAGTGGCCTGGTCAGGGGGGTGCGTGGCCGGGAGGTGCCGGCATAATCGTGGCTGGTGGCTCATCCTGTTCTTCCGTCTGACAAGAGGAGGAAAGGATGAGCCGAGGTTTCAGCGAGGTCGGCAAGGTGCGGGTCCGGGGGCCGCTGGCGGAGTTCGCGCCGCTGGTGGCGGCGGAGGCGCGGGAGCATGGCTACACGCCGCTGACGACGGCGAGCGTGCTGCGGCTGATGGCGAATCTGAGCCGGTGGATGGAAGCACGCGGCATGAGCGCGCAGGATCTGAGCCGGGAGCGGGCGCGGGAGTTCACGGCGGCCCGGCGCGCAGCGGGCCGCCGGTCGGGACGGTCGCCGCGGAGCCTGGCTCCGGTCCTGGCAGCGCTGGCGCGCGCCGGGGTGCTGGCGCCGGATTCGCTGGCCGTCCCGGCGTCGGAGCAGGAGCGGCTGCTGGCCGCGTTCGGGCAGTACCTGCGGTGCGAGCGGGCGCTGGCGGCCGGGACGGCCGGTGCCTACCTCGGCCGCGCGCGCCGTTTCCTGGCCGGGCTGGGCGGCAGCCTGGACGGGCTGGCCGCCGTAGATGTCACCGCGGCGGTGCTCGCGGAGGCGGAGAGGGTGTCGGCGGGGTCGGCGCAGTATTTCGTCGTCGCGCTGCGGGCGTTCTTGCGGTTCTGCTACCTGGACGGCCATACGGCAGCGGACCTGGCCTGGGCCGCGCAGCCGGTGACCGGCCGGCGCCGCTCGGCGCTGCCGATGGGGATCAGCCGGGCCGGCGCCCGGGAGCTGCTGGCGTCGTGTGACCGGCGCCGGGCCGTCGGCCGCCGGGACTATGCGGTTCTGGTGGTCCTGCTGCGGCTGGGCCTGCGCGCCGGCGAGGCCGCGGCGCTGACGCTGGAGGACATCCGCTGGCGCGCGGCGGAGGTCACGGTGCACGGTAAGGGCAGCCGGGAGGAGCGGCTCCCGCTGCCGGCCGACGTCGGCGAGGCGATTGCCGCCTACCTGGTCCGCGGCCGTCCGGCCAGCGGGCACCGCCAGGTCTTCCTGCGCGCCACTCCGCCGGCCGGGCCGCTGAGCCGCACTGGGATCTCAGACATCGTCCGCCGGGCCTGTATGCGGGCGGGGCTGCCGCAGATCGGCGCGCACCGGCTGCGGCACACCGCCGCCTGCCAGATGGAAAGGCGGCGCGCCGCTGCCCGAGATCGGCCAGGTGCTGCGGCACAAGAGCCTGGAATCGACCGCCATTATCGGCGTCACCGAGCTGCGCGCGCTTGCCCTGGCCTGGCCGGGAGAAGGTGAGGGAGCATGAGCGGGCTGGCCGGTCACGTCGAGGACTACTTGCGGCTGCGCCGGGCGCTGGGCTTCAAGCTGCGGTTCCCCGGCCGGGTGCTGCCCGGCCTTGCCGCCTATCTGGAGGCTGCCGGCGCCACCACGGTCACCGCCGAGCTGGCGATCGCCTGGGCCGGGCAGCCCCGCGGCGTCCACCCGATCATCTGGTCGCACCGGCTGGGCGCCGCCCGCGGCTTCGCCCGCTACCTCAAGACCATCGACCCGGCTGCCGAGATCCCGCCCGCCGGGATCTGGCCGGCCACCGCTCCCCGTCGGCAGCCGGTCATCCTCGCTGACGGCGACATCGCCCGCCTGATCAAGGCCGCCCGGACGCTGAACCTGTCCCGCTCGGAAACTCGGTCTCGTGCCGTGAGCTGGGCTTTTGCTGCGGGATCAGTGGCGTGGCTGCGACTATCTCGGGGTGCTGTTGTCGCTCGTCTACCGCTTGGTGAGGTGCCTGGTCGGCCTGCTGGCGGTGCTGGCCCGGTCTGACCTGTCCAAGGACGCCGAGCTGCTGGTGCTACGCCATAAGAACCAAGTGCTGCGTCGCCACCTCAGCGGTCGGCTGCGGTGGGACCATGCCGACCGGCTCTGGCTTGCAGCGCTGTCCCGGCTAGTGACCCGCCGCCAGTGGACGGAGGTCTTCCCGGTCACCCCCGCCGCGATCTTGCGCTGGCACCGCGACCTCGTCGCCCGCAAGTGGGACCGCACCAGTTGGCGTCGGCCAGGACGGCCGTCCAGAGGCACTGGCGTCGGTGCTCTGGTCGTTCATAGGCCGGGCTTCCGTTCGCAGGCTCCGCGCCCCGCCGGCGGCCGACGAGCTGGGCGCCGGTCATCCTGGGCGGCTGGCCACCGCCATGATCCGGCGCGGGTAGGGCTTCATCTGGATTGTAACCGCCGCCTCGGCGAGGATGCTAGCCGCGGCTCGCTGACCCATCTCGGCGATCAGCGTGTCGCTGCTGGCGGCGATGGCGCTGAACGCCGCGTGCACGCGCCCGGCCCAGCCGGGCGTCTCCTCATATGCTTCGACGGCTAGGCCGGCGGCCGCTATCAGCGGCTGGTAGTCCGCGACCGCGTCGGCGCCGAGCACGGGCAGGCCCTCGACCGTGGCCGGGTCGACCTCGAAGCAGATGATCCCGGCCCGCCCGCCGGGCCGCATGATCCGCGCCAGCTCGGTGAACGCGGCGCGCTTGCCCGGCGCGTACTGCAACGCGTCGATGCTTATCACCGCGCCTATCGCTGCGTCCGCGAGATTGGTGTGCTCGAAGGTACCGTGCTGGAACCTGGCGCGCCCGGCCAGGCCAGCGCTGGCGGCGCGCTGGCGGGCGGCTGCCAGGCCAGCGGGCGAGGGATCGACGCCGATCAGCACAGCCCCGGACTCCCTGGCCATCCACAGGCCGGGCCCGCCGGTGCCGCAGCCCAGGTCGGCCAGCAACTCACCGGGCTTGATCTGCAGCAGCCCGCGCAGCCGCTGCGCTTCCGGGGCTGTCAGGAAGCCGATATGCGCGAACTGCTCAGGGAAGTCGCCGCCATAGGCGTTCATCCGCCACAACCGGCTGAACGTCTCACTGCGCGGCAACGCTTCATACGCCGCGTCGTAGCCCTTCAGCACCGCGCGGAACACGCCGTCGTCCGTCACATCCTCGCTCCGGCCGCCGAGCGCGCCGGGCGGTGCCAACCGCCCCGCCTCGCCCTATCGTTCATCGCCACCATCCTGACCTGTCGCCACCGGCTGTCCAGTTAGAGCCACGGCAACCCGGAAGGATTTGCCGCGCAACTGCCGGATCCGGAAACAGGATCGGCGCCATCGGCGCGCAACCCGACGATACGTCTGGAGGCAACGTGAAGCCAGTCGCATCTCACAGGATGACAACCAGCACCCGGTCGGGCGGCCCGTCCCGCGCTATCGACAAACTCAAGCTCGAAAAACGTGGCGAAGAACTCAACGCCGCCCGCGCCGCCAACCGTGAACTCAAATGGAGACATGATGAAGCTAAGATTTGGCTCTGGCGCACATCTCGTGATGGTAACGACGGCTTGATTACGGGCACCCAGGCGCGGCACCCTCGCGCAGGAAGCGCTACCGAACTTAGTGCTGAA
>Ga0335075_10018526_pt1 | contig 10319 bp, 9 predicted proteins | sample Lox_Sample_24_FD_206723 | JGI IMG/M metagenome (GOLD analysis project Ga0335075, IMG submission 206723) | Soil microbial communities from Loxahatchee National Wildlife Refuge, Florida, United States - Lox_Sample_2.4 | ecosystem: Environmental > Terrestrial > Soil > Wetlands | place: USA: Florida... | reverse complement strand
TTCAAGCCGAGGATAAGTCGGCCATTAGGAGTAGCCGGATCGTAAATGCCGTCTTGATCGCCGACGAGACAGGAGCGGAAGCCACACAGGTCGAGAAGTTGATACCAGTCGGTGCAGTTGCGGGCCAGGCGTGTGACATCGTAGGCGAAGATGATGCCGACCTGTTCATGATTGACGAGGGTGACGAGTTCCTGAAAGCCTTGTCGTCCCTGGGCGGTGCGGCCGGTGCGTCCCAGGTCGGTGTCGATGACGCGAACCAGAGTTGCATGCCAGCCGGCGGCAGAGGCGTGGTGCTGAAGGTTATACTGGAGTTTAAGACTTTCTTTGTTCATGAAGGGTTGATTGGGACTGGACTGGCGGACCTAGACGATGGCCAGGCGACGGCGGTGACTCGGTTGAACCGTTTCGGAGGCGTTCATGAAGGACTTCCTTGAAAAGGGTTGTGCGCTCGTGGACGATTTGCTGTTTCAGGTTTTCGGGGAGTCGCTGCCAGAGTTTTCGGTGTGAGCGCGACATGAGGCTTGGCACTCCTTCAGCAGAGCGAGAAGGGCGAGGATGGCTTCTCTGGTGAATTGTGTGCGGAGCCGAGGCGTATGGTCGGCGGCCAGGTTGGTGGCAGCGACAGGGATGCGCAAGCGTATGCCGTCGCCATAGGCCACGAAGACGTGACCGGGACGTTGGGGCGGATGACTGATCGACAGGACGGTGAATCGTCGGCCGAACAACGAATGAGTGGGTTCCGTCACCTCGATCTCGTAGAGAGCCTCATCCGGTGGTTTCTTGAACTGGGCATTCTGTTGCTGAGTCGTGCATCTCCTTGAGCGCCACTTGGCGATTCAGCTCTTGATCCAGGGTCACGAACACTTCGCCGATGCCGCCCTTATCGTGCGGACGGAGAACCAGATAGTGCAGGCCTTCGACAGGTTTCGCAACCGAAACGGTGGAGGGCAACGGACTCGGCTCGTCCGATTCGGAAGGCGTGGGCAACAGGGCGAGACTGGCCTGCACGTCGGGATCGGCCAAGCTGCGGAGTTCCTCGCGCAGAGGCGTAGGCACTTCAACGGCAGCCAGGCTTTCCTCGACATCGCCGCAATGACGATCGAGGTGCTTTTGCACCAGGGCGTCGAGCACGTCGCGCTCGTCGGCGCGGAGGGTCCGCTGTTCGACTAGGATGTCGCCGAGGGGCTTGGTTTTCTCGTGAATCCAAGCGTTGATCGCGGCGATGAGGGCGTCGCGGTCGAGGAAGTCCATCTGCAAGGCCAGGACGCCGAAGAGCAGGTTGCGGTCGGAGTAGGCGGCAGACATGGCGTTGTCCTCTGGGATCGATCCCGCGGTCGGCCGCGGAATCGCCAGCGGCTACTCTATCACAAGCGAACATGAGTAGGTAGGGAAAAAAGGAGCGGTAGGGCAGGGTGCAGCCACTACCCTGCCGTCGCGTCATCGACCCACAGCTCAAGACGCTTCTCTTTTGCTCAGCCGCCGAAAATTGACCCGCACAGGGCAACGCTGGCGCACGGCGAAGACACTTGATACGATTTGCCTATTACCGCCAGCATCAGCCCGAAGCACACGCTAACCGCAGTCGGCCGATCTGCTCCAGCATCGCCGCGAACAGCATGTGTGACACCACCTCCGCCATCTGGCAAACCAATCGGCGAAGAAACTTCTCGACCTGATGTGTTATCCCGTGTGGCGCGAGCGCTCGTGGACCGATCGTCCGGGTTGGCCGGCGCAGGTTGGCCAAGGTATGTCGAACAGGGTTGCCTCGGTTTTTGCTGCTTCTCCGGATTTTCCGGAGCGGCCTCGGTCGCTACCAGTTCCGTTCGCCACTTGGCCACGTCGTCGGACTTGTCCATCGCCTCGTTCATGGCGTTAAGGAGGGAGTCTTGCTCACTTTCTCCATAAGCTTCGTGAACACAGGGTTTTCTCGGATCGGATCCAGGTCAGGATGAGTTTCCAGCGTAACAATGTCCTTGTACCCCCCTTCCAGCGCATTCTGCAATGCCGCTAACGCCATTTTCACGTATTGCGCTCGCGCACTTGGTTGGTCCAGTACGGCCAACGAACACTGCGCGTAGCAACGCGTTGCACAGATCAGGAACTCGGAATCATTCTGATGGTCCAGACGAAGTTTCTCGGCAAGCTGGGCCGCCCTCTCATACCGGCCAACACGCGCCAGAACCTCCAGCAAATCCACTTTCTTGCGGTAGCTCCTGACATCCTTGTCGGCTAGTTCCTCACGAATCTCGAAGCATTCCTGGAAACACCTTACGGCCAGGGTATCATCACCGGCGCGCGCCGCAACCACGCCACGACTGTAAAGGGCTTTCGCCAGGTTCTGGCGTGGCCCGACAGCCTTGTCAATCTCCAGGACTTTTCGGCTGAGCGCAATCGATCGATCGATATGGGGAAGCGCCTCCGGCAAAGGAGCCCCCAGGGAGAACAGCATGGCGCCGTACATTTGGTGGAACTCCGCGAGATCGGCCATGAGTCGAAAATCGGGAGGTCGGGGTTTGCCAATTTTTTTGAGCAACTCCACCCCATTCTCGTCCTCGCGGAGAATTGCTTCGCGAGTTTCCTCACACTTTTGATAATAAACCCGGGACCGATTCAAGTCTCTGAGACGGAAATAGATTTCTCCAACCAAATGATAATTGCGCGTCAGGTTCTGGCGTAAGTCATTCACCTGCTCGACCTGACTAGGAACGGCGGCAACAACGCTGAGCACAGTCGGCAACGCGGCCGGGTTGACGGTCATGAAGAAGGCCGTCTGGTCCCTGGCAGTCTCGTTGAGGAGATTCTCTCGCAGAGCCAGAGATGTCAGGACTGGTTTTTCCGCCTGTGCCGAATCGCCCAGGAAATAGTGGATCAGCCCTACTCGCGTGTACTCTTCGGAGAGTTGCAAGTCGTTCAACCTGGGGGTCAGCCGGTCTTCCTCAGCTAGTTTTTCATTCCGCCGCATGCGCTCCCTACGAGGAACGGCCGCAAGCTGCTGGCGTAGCGCGAGAGCACTTTGGTAATAATCCAGCGCTTTCCTGAGATCTCCCAACTCGACACTGATTTCACCCAGGAAGCGACACGCCCAGGCCATCTCCAGTTGCAGACGTTCATTGTCTGGAGTGTCTTTTAATGCCGACTGGGCCATTTCGTAATACTGTTGCCAGTATTTATAAGCGTCCGCGGTATTTCCGAGTTCTCGAGCGATTGCTCCCATTCGGAAAAAAGCATCCCCCGTGTTGCGGCGCATCTTCCCGGCAGGGCCGCCGGTGACCTGTTTGAGGCCGTTCATGGCAGTCTGAAGTAGATCGAGCTTGAGCTGATGAGCGCCTGGCTGCTTGCCGAGCTGCGCTTGTACTTTGTTTATCAACAGCCCCAACGTGTTCAGGGCCAATTCCGCCTGATCCGCCGCGATCTTCTCACTTGCCCTGGCCTTTTGCTCATTTTCGATGGCAATCTTCTCCTGCCGCTTCGCCTCCAGCTCATTGCCGATGGCGATCTGTTCCTGCCGCTTCGCCTCGATCAACCCCAGTGTCGTTCCAACGATCCCGGCCAGGAGGGCGAACAGCACCAAGCCCGAGGCGATCACCTGCCCCTTGTGTCGGCGGACGAACTTCTTCAGCCTGTAACCGGCACTCGGCGGTCTCGCTTCAACCAACTCGTCAGCGAGGTAACGTTGGATGTCGCGGGCCAGGCTATTGGCCGTCTCATACCGCCGGGCGCGGTCCTTTTCCAGCGCCTTCATGACCACCCAGTCGAGTTCTCCTTGCAGCGACTTAGCCAATTTGGCCGGCTCGATACTCCGCCTGGCGGCGATGGTCGGCAGGTCGGCGGCGGTGCTGAGTTTCGTGCTGGGCCGCGGCGGTTCAACATCTCGCACCATCCGCAGCATCTCCACGATTGCCCCCCGTTTGAACTGCTTGGCGTCGATTGGAGGCGAGCCCACCAGCAACTCGTAAAGCATAACCCCTAGCGAGTACACGTCGGTTCGGGTGTCGATATCCATTGAGGTCGGGTCGGCTTGCTCGGGCGACATGTAAACTGGCGTACCTACGATTGTCCCAACGTCCGAAAAGCTCATCTCGGTGAGCTTCAGTTCGGTGGCCTTGGCCACCCCAAAGTCGATCACCTTCGGCGTCGGCCGGCCGTCTACTTCGGTGACCAGCACGTTCCCCGGCTTGAGGTCGCGGTGGATAATCCCCTTCTGGTGGGCGTGCTGCACCGCCTTGCACACCGCGACGAACAATTCTAGCCGGGCCTCCACCGACAGCCGTTTGCTGTCACAGAATTGCGTCAGTGGGATGCCCTGCACCAGTTCCATGACGAAGAACGGCTGGCCCGAGAGAGTGGTGCCACCGTCATAGACGCGGGCGATGTTCGGATGGTCCATGACGGCCAGCGCTTGCCGTTCCGCGTCGAACCGAGCGAGAACGGCTTTTGAGTCCATTCCCGACTTGATGAGCTTCAACGCCACCTTCCGCTTGACCGGCTCGGTCTGGCTGGCCAGGTAAACGGACCCCATCCCGCCTTCGCCGATGACGTCGATGAGGATGTAGCGGCCCGCAATGACCGTACCGAGCCCGATCTCCGAACTGCGATTGGGCTGGATGACGTGCAGAACTGGAGCCTCCTCGGGTTCCGGCGTGTGCGCTGCCGTGGCGCCGTGGTCCGGCGCGCCCGGCTCGGAGTCGATGGTCTGGCCCAGGTCGGCGGGCTGCTTCTCCGAAACGTAGCCGGATTTCTCGTGGGTGGCGAGCAGCGCCGCGACGGCGGCTCGCAATTGCGGCTGGCCGGCACAGGCAGCGTCCAGAAAGGCGGCGCGCTCGGCGGGAGATTTGGCCAACGCTTCCTGGAACAAGGTTTCTTCATTCATAACAGTACTCCGCAATTCGCCGAGTCGCCGGCTAGGGCTAAAAAGGGAAGACGGTTGATTCTAACCCCCGAAAATGCCATTGCAAAAGTTTTCCCCCCAAAATCGATGCCGCCACCCCCTTGCATGATGTGGCCGTTGCCACTGGTCAGGACGCCGAGTCTGGGATGCCAGACCGGCCCCTCGCCGCCGGAGCTCGCGGCGGACTCGATTTTCAGCCTAGCGCCCTGCTCGAAAATAGGTTCTTCCTTCTCGACCACCGATAACAGCGCCATCGCGGCTGTCCCGTACAAGCGGACAAAGAGCAAGCAGCGCATTGCGTACCTCTCTCTTACGGGAAAAAAATCGGAAGAGCCATCGGAATTAACACTCCCCTTCGCTCACTCAACCGAGTACCATTGATGTTACACACACGCCTCGCTGGCGTTTTTCTTCCCAAACTGCACAGGAGCCTTCGATGCAGAACAACACCTCTCCTTCCTGTCCGGAATGCGACGGCCTAGACCGCCGCGACTTTATCCGCACTCTGGCCCTTGGTGGGGCCGCCTTTACGGCCGGCTCCGCCTCCCTGCTTCTGCCCGGCAACGCTTGGGCCGACAAAAAGCCCATGCCGCGCGTCGCCAACCCCGTCGCCGAGGATCTTGTTAAAGAACTATTCGCCGGCCTAACCGATACCCAGAAGAAGGCCGTTGTCAAACCCTGGGACCACCCGGCCCGCAAGTCGGTGAACCCCAACCGGGCGCTCGACAAGACCATCGGCGCCGTTTACACCAAAGAGCAGCAGGAACTTGTGCAAAAGATCGTTCGGGCTATCGCGTCCGATGACAAAGGCTGGCACCAGATCTCGCGCGGCGGTACATGGGACGCCACCAAGAGTTTCGACGGAATGGGGGCGGACATTTTTGGCGATCCCTCCACAGGCAAGTTCGCCTTCCTCTGCACCGGCCATCACCTGACGGTTCGCTGCGACGGTGATAGCGAGGAAGGGGCGGCCTTCGGTGGACCGATCTATTACGGGCACAGCCCCAATGGATACTCCGCGAAGAACGTGTTCTCCTATCAGACCCGGCAGGTTCTGAAAGCCTATCAGGCTCTGGATGAGAAGCAACGTAAGCAAGCGACCGTGGCGATGGGCAACCCAGGAGAGGGGGCCCGCTCGATCCAGCTCAAGAAGGACGCCAAACTGCCGGGCATCGCTTACGCTGACCTAACGAAGGACCAGCAAGAGCTGTTCGAGCAGGTGATGACGACCGTGCTGTCGCCGTTCCGCCAGCAAGATGGAGCCGAGGTGGTGGCGATCATCAAGGCGATGGGCGGGATGAAGAAGGTGCATATGGCCTACTACTCCGAGGAGTATGAGAGCGCCCAGACTTCGGAAAAGCAGCCGTGGAGCTTCTGGCGGCTGGAAGGTCCAGGGTTTGTGTGGAACTTCCGGGTATTGCCGCACGTGCATACTTTTGTGAACATCGCTTCGCGGATTGGTTAGGCCGTTTGGCTGCGGCGCAACAACGAAGCGCGTCCTTATTGTTGGAAGCGCTTCGTTGTTGGCACTCGTGCTGAGCTACAGAGTATTTGAGCTGATTGCGGCCCTCGACCTGGAAATTGCCTGGCCCTTTTTCCTTCGCTGCACGATTGTTCTTACTACCTGTAATCAAAACCAAGAAGGAAGAGACGTTCGTCCGACATCGTTGGCGTTATTCCCCACTGGATCAGTAGAGAATCATACCGGCAGTCCCAAAGAGTCCCCAGTTCGAGCACGCGCCTGCTGGGCGCCCGAATGATCGTGGACTAAGCGCCTCGGCCCGTGGGTTGACTCTCGCTTGGCGAGCTATCGAGGTTTTCCGTGCCTGGCGGCAGTCAGGTGATCGAACAGCTGGCTGAACTTACCTACCATCATTACGCAAATCGGTCTTCGTTGGCGTTCACGACAATCACGACGATACCACTACCTTTCAGTTGCTCTCAGATTTGGTGAGGAAATCCACCACTGGTTTCCGATCCTTCGGGGCGAGCGGATAATGGCCTGCACCTTCCTGGACGATCACGGTGATCTTCCCGCCGAGTTCCCGGTAACGTTTCTCGGCAACACGCGTTTGGCTGTCGAGCCAGGGATCGAGGGTGCCACACACGTGCAAGAGCGGCACGCTGGCCTTGGCCAAAGGGGCCAAATTGTCCAGCGGCTGCGTTTTCGTCATGTGGCAGCGGAGGACGGCAGCTTTCGCCTCTTCGGTGCGCTGGCATTCCGGCGCTCATTCGGCGAGCGCTCGCAGCACTTCACGCGCCGGATTCGTGCCAATGTGTTCCAGTGCCTGGATGGCGCGATGATCGCGTAAGCGCTCGGCGGTCCAGTCACGGCTTTGATCGAGCAATCGCTGGATGCGGCGACGAACCTCCAGCGATGGCTTGCCGTCCAGCGCTTGCCGCAAGGCAGGAGTGATCGCATCGCCGAGTTTGCTCAACTCTTCCGTGGCTTTCTGGCGGACCATGAAATGATCGCTGTCGAGGTCCGCAATCAGATGCGCGACGGTTTTGGCATCGGGGCGCGGCACCGGCGGCAGATGCTTCTGCAACAAGGGCACGGCCTGTTCCGGCGCAGCGACGAGCGCCCACACCGCGTCATACGCCTTGGCCGCATCCTCGTTCGAGAGCGCCGTCCGGCAAGCCTCCAGCTGGCGTTGCGTCAGCGGCTTGGCGTGCCAGCTGCCATCGCCGCGCCGGCCGGTGATGTCCCATAACAGGATGGTCGAATCGCCGGCACCGCTGGCCACGGTCAGGCCATCCGGCGAGAAGTCCACGCTACGGACGAAACTATGATGTCTCTCGAAACGCCGGATCAGCCGGCCCGTGGCCGCCTCCCAGACGTGGACGGAACTAGCTTTCGGGGGATAACATAGGGGGCTAGGGTGGTGGAAGCAGCCAGCTTGCCGTCCGGAGAGGACGCCAGCCCACCGACTCCCTCGCCATGCCCCGCGTACCGGCACAACTCCTTGCCGCTTACTCTACTGCGCTGCGTCCGCGGCTCGGATGGGAACGTACAACGGGCGGTTCGCCGAGCGCGATCTCGAGCGCCTCCTCGCACCAGAGAGCGACGGCGAACAACTTGTTCTCGCTCCAGGGTTGGCCGACAAGCTGAACGGCCAAGGGCAGTCCATCGGCCGACAGGGCGGCGGGAAAGGAGATGGTCGGAAAGCCGGTGTAGCTCCACGGCGAGTTGAAAGCCGGATCGCCGGTGCTGCCGGCGTCTGGAGCCGGGCCGGTGGTTGCCGGGGTCAGCAAAGCATCCATGAAAGTGGTACAATGCAACATTTCGCATACCAAAAGTTTTTGATGTTCATTGCAGCGGGCGTATTCCGTAGCAGGGTAGCCCAAGCCTTCTTCCACCAGCGCGCGAATCAGGGGATCGTAGTCTTCCGGGTGCCGCCGCAAGCGCGCCTGATGATACAGGGCCGATTCGACCGCCATCATGGTGCGATGGCGCGGCAGCACTTCGGCGAACGCCGGCGGTTCCGGCACATCGACGATGGTTGCGCCCTTCTGTTCCAGGCGAGTGCAGACTTGCTGCATCATCTCGACAACGGCCGAATCCGCCCGATGATCGAAGAGGCCCCGCAAACGGCCAAGGCGCGGAGGCCGCTCCCGGCTTGGCGGGGGGTTCGATTCGGCCTCCGGCTTGTTGGGGCGTCTGAACGGATCGACGATCGCATTCAGCAGAATCTCCAAATCGCGGACGCAGCGGGCCATAGGGCCGACGTGATCCAACGACGGCGCCAGCGGCACAACCCCATCGGTGCTGACACGGCCGAAGGCCGGTTTGCAGCCGGCGACGCCGCAGTACGAGGCTGGCCGCGTGATCGAGCCGCCGGTCTGCGAACCGAGGGCGCCCAGGCACATGCCGCAGGCCAGCGCTGCCGCCGAGCCGCTGCTCGATCCGCCCGGCGTTCGCGCCGTGTTCCACGGATTGCGCGTCGGCGGCGGATCGAAGCTGGCGTATTGCGTCGTCACTGTTTTGCCCAGGAACACCGCGCCTGCCTGGCGCAGACGCCGTACTACCGTGGCATCTTGGCGGGCAATGCTGTTTTTCCACAAACGCGAGCCGGCAGCGGTCGGCCAATCGAACACGTCGAAAATGTCCTTGATGGCCAGGGGAATGCCGTGCAATGGGCCGCGCCAGCCGCCGCGCTCGATCTCGCGGGCGCATTCTTCGGCGCGGGCCAGCGCTCCCTCACGGTCGATCAGCACCCAAGCATGAACGCGATCCTCGCAGCGCTCAATGCGTTCCAGGCACGATTTGACGAGATCAATCGGAGAGAGCCGGCCGAGGCGAATTTCCTCTGCGGCAGCGTGGATGGTGGGAAGCATGTTTTCAGTTTTCAGTTTTCCGTTTTCAGAGTACGTTAACCATTATAGAGGAACACGAGGAGCGTACTGAAAACGAATACGAAAGACTCATGACCAAAGTTGCCATTCTCGGTGCCTCCGGTTACACGGCTCTGGAACTCATCAAGATCCTTTTGCGCCATCCCGGCGTCGAAATCGCGGCGGTGACATCGCGGCAAAGCGATACGCCGCGTCTCGCCGAGCTACACCCCAGTCTGACCGGACGCATCGACCTGCGCTGTGAGCCGTTCGAGGCCGATCGTCTGGCGGAGCGCGGCGTGCACTGCGTTTTCAGCTGCTTGCCCCACGGGGCCAGCATGGCGACGCTGCCGGCACTCTTGCAGCGCGGTCTGCGCGTCATTGATCTCAGCGCCGATTATCGGCTGCGCGATCCGAACCTCTACGCGCAGTGGTATGGCGAAAGCCATGCCGACCTGACGCACTTGGCTCAGGCGGTGTACGGATTGCCGGAGGTGTACGGCGACGCCATCGCCGCGGCGCAGCTCATCGCCAATCCCGGTTGTTATCCGCAGACGGGCATCCTCGGCCTGGCGCCGCTCGTGGCCGGTCATTACATCGAGCCGCGCCGCATCGTCATCGACAGCAAAAGCGGTGTCTCGGGAGCCGGACGCACACCCAAGCTGGCCACGCTTTTCCCCGAATGCAACGAAAGCGTGTCCGCCTATCAAGTCGGCAAACATCGCCATACGCCGGAGATCGAGCAAGTGCTGAGCGACGTGGCCGGTGAACCGATCGAAGTCCTTTTCACGCCGCACCTGATCCCGATGGACCGCGGCATCTTCTCGACCATCTACGCCGTGCCGCGGCGGCCGCTGTCCGAGCGCGCGCTGCTGGAGATGTATCGCTCTTATTACGCCCATGCTCCATTTGTCCGCGTGGTCGAGCATCTACCGGCGACGAAGGACTGTACCGGCACCAACTTTTTCGATGTCACTCTGCGCGTGGTGCGCGACGCCATCGTCGTTTTGGCTTGTGAGGACAACCTGGTACGCGGCGCCAGCGGCGTGGCCGTGCAGAATTTCAATCGCATGTTCGGCCACGATGAGCGCACGGC
>Ga0335075_10018525_pt1 | contig 10319 bp, 5 predicted proteins | sample Lox_Sample_24_FD_206723 | JGI IMG/M metagenome (GOLD analysis project Ga0335075, IMG submission 206723) | Soil microbial communities from Loxahatchee National Wildlife Refuge, Florida, United States - Lox_Sample_2.4 | ecosystem: Environmental > Terrestrial > Soil > Wetlands | place: USA: Florida... | reverse complement strand
TTCAGGCGGCTCTGGTTGGCGATTTCCACCGCTGTCTGGCTCGCGTTGGCACGCGCCTGCAGCAGGGCGCTGCCAATGTCGGACAGCGTGTTGACCGCGGCAACCAGGTTGGCCTTGTCCTGGTTCAAGCTGCCGTCGTTGGGCACATTGGCAAGCGCGGCATTGACATTTTGCGCGAGCGTCTGGAAGTCGAGCTGGGTCGGCAGCTTCAGATTGCCGGTGGCGCTCGTCGTCGCGATGGTATCCGACAGGTCGTTCAGGCTGCCGCTCTGGTCGATGGCGCTCTGCGCCGCCTGCACCTGGTCCAGCACCTCGGTGACGGCCTTGATCTTGTCAAACGTGTCCTTGATCGCCACCAGCGCCTTGAGCACGCCGCCTTCCGCTTCTCCCGGGATCGCCGCCATCGAGAGTGCCACATCGAACAGACCCGAGACGGCCGAGAAGACGCACTGCGCGATCAGGTCGTTGACGTAGTCGGCATAATCCTCCTGAAATTGCTGAATGATACCGATCGGATCCCCGGTATGGCTGATAACCTGCCGCTGCTCCTCGAGCTTGGCGGCCAGCGTCTTGATGTCCGCCAGGGACTTTTGCTGCTGCTGGTTGAGCGTGTTCAAAACCTGGTCGTAGTAGCCGTTCATGTTCGCCTGGCCGGCGGCCAGGGCACTGAAATAGTCCGTCAGAACCCCGCCGATCTGCTTCACGTTGTCGTTCAGATTGGCAATCGAGTTCAGTACCTTGTAGCTGTTGATGGTATCGCGGATCGAAATCTGGTACTGGCCGATCGTGCCGGACAGGGACTGCGCCTCCTGCACCATGTCCGACACATAATTGCGATACGACTCATAGGTGACGTACGGCACGTAAACCACATCGGTGCCGAATGTCGCCACGTCCTCGGCCAGGTACAGCGCGTGGGCACGGGCGCGCGCGAGATCGATGTCGTTGGTGTCGGATGGAATGATGCCCGCCAGCCAGCGCAGGTAGTTCACCTCGATGGCGCGGATCGTGTCGGCGCTGGGGCCGCGGGCGTGCAGCAATGCCTCGGCCGCCACCAGGGACAGTTGGATATCGTCCTTCAACGCACTGACCAGATCGCCGGACGGCTTGTCGGCGATCACGCAGCAGATTCCTACGGTGGCTCGCTGCGTCGCCGGATCGATGCCCAGCGTCTGGAACAATACCGCGTCCAGCGCCACCTTGCGCTGGGCTGCGCTGCCGCTGCCGGACTGGAACACGATCGCGCCGTACATTTCCTCGCACACCGCGGTCAGGCCATCCAGGGCCTTCGCACTCATGCTGAGCACGGGCGTCCGCGTCGCCTTGCTGGTGTCGATGATCTGCGCAATCAGCGTGATGTTGTCGCTGGGCAGCGCGATCGGACCGCCGCCGGCCTGCACGTTTGCTTCCAGGATCTGGGAAAAGCTGCGGAACGACTGCAGCGGGAAGTTGGCGCCTACCAGGTCGGCGCCCAGCAGTTGCACCTTCGCTAGGTCCACGCGCTCCTGATAGACATCCACCGTTGGCGTGACGATGCCTGACGCCCAGGAATCCACGGTCTCGGGAAACAAGGCGGACCAGTCGTAATTCACGGCGCGTGCCACGGGCACGCGGACCGCATCGCCCCATTTCTGCAGCAGGCCGCCCTTGACGATGCGGTCCCAAGGCCCCGCCACCAGCTTGTTGGAGATCAACGCCGCGATCGGGGTCAGCGTCACCGAAATCGGAACTTCCAGCGTCAGCCCATTCACCAATGAGTATTGGTGGGTATATGCGAATATGCTCGGGGTGCCGGCGGGAACGTAGCCGTCCTTCCACTGGCCGGCACTGATCGCGGTTGCAAGCTGCGGATCGCGACTCAGGCACACGAGGCTGCCATAGCCTGCGACGAAACCGAAGCCGTTGTTGGCCTGAGAGGTCCAATAACTCCAACCGCTGGCGGTCATCCCGGTGACGGCGAGACTGCCATCCGGCTGCTGCGAGGCTTCAGCCTGGAACTGCGTCTGCAATGCGTGAAAACGGCTGGCATCGTAAGCGAACACCTGCAGCAGCAGGTCGCCCGCGGTCTCCATGGTTACGAAATGGGTGCCGAGCTGGCTGATCTGCGCAAGGTAAGCGGTAGCGTCATCTTGGCTGATCCGAGAGTCAAAAAGTGCGGATCCGTCGACCGGTTGCGGCGCCGGCTTGAGAGTTGCGATCGCCTGTTTGGCGGCTGCGCTCAGATACGTAGAACGATCGACCTCGCTGGGCGAAACGTAAAACGGATGCGTGGCGGTGGCATTGATGCGCTGCACCCGCACCAACATGTACTGTCGCTGAAGCGAGAGGTCCAGGCCGAGGAAAGATCCGGCCGCGGCCAGGGCGGTTGTCCGGTCCGCGTCGTCCAATGCCAAAGGCCCGGCGGGAACCTGAATATCCGCCTGGTCCCCTGCTATCCCCGCGACGCGGTAGGCATAGATCGTGCTGAGCAATGACTCCGGTGAATCATGAATGGTGATTGTCGGATAATCGTCCCAGTTTGGATAGGGCGCGTTATGGCGCATCGGATTAACCGGCGCGAGCGCACCGATCGGCGGCGCGAAGAACGGCGTCGTCGTGGGGTTTTGCCGCATATCCCAGACGGGACGATACCCAAACAGCAGATTGGCCGCCGAATTCACCAATGACGTGGAGGACATGACGGTACCTATCTCAAGTGGTTAAGGAGGCAGGATGGGTCTCAGGCAGCCAGCAAACCGACTCCATGCGGAGTGTCCTCCGGCCGCTGCCGCTCAAGATTGCTAAGTACACTGTTTCGCATTTACGGTGACGTATTGCGGTGTAAGAACTTTGCAGTATAGGGCGTCAATTGTCAACAGCACAATCGCCGCCTGCATCACGCCGCAACACGGCGACGCACATTCCTCGCGTCTAGCCTACGATTCTACTCGCCCGCGTGCGGTCAACAGCATAGTCGTTCGGTCCTTTTGAAAAAGGTCTGCCTAGTAATGGCAACTAAGCTCGCCCGAAATATGTCACCATATTTATGAAACATGGTACTAAGGCAGCGCGTCCTGGCGGCGGCAACCCAAGTCTGACTCGACTTCACCCGATGCGTTCGGCATTCCCGGGCAGTCAGCCGCTGCTTGGGTTCCATCCATGAAGCATGGGGTTGGCCTTTTGGACCAGGTGACGCAAACGCCGGTTCAGCACCGTGAGCGAAAACGCTCGACTAGTTGTGGCTGAGCGTCAGCATAGCCTTGTGGCGCCACCGCTGACGAAGATGCGCTTCGACCTATGACCGGGATCATTTGTGTGACAGCGCAGGCCGTTATTTAGCACAATCCCCTCCTTATTTTGGATTTATCCCAGGGCTGCATGGCGCAGACTTCACCGCCATGCCCTTTCGACCAGGGCACAAGCCTTCACACCTACGCCACACGAGCGCTTCGTAACCGCGCGCAAGCTACTGGCAGCGCGGTTAGTGCACAACAGGAATTTGCCTCTCCGGCCGGAAAGCGGGCAAATATACAAACAATTCACGTCGTAGTCACAGATGCAATCGTGTACACCAATGCAGCGGGAAGGGGCCAGCCGATCTTTCCGTGCGGCTGGTTTCGAAAGCCTGGCGGGCCGATTTTATGTCAGAGCGCCGCCACTTTTGGGACGCAGGTTTCAACCGCTTCCTCGATCCGGTCGAGACCAAGATCGAGCTCTACAAGCGACGTGGTCAGCGGCGGCAGAAGTTTGAGCACTTGGTCATGAGGTCCGCATGTTTCGGCAATGACGTCCGCCCTGAACAAGCGATGCACGAGTTCCGTGGTGGTTCCGGCGTCGGCAAAGGCAATGCCGGTCAGCAACCCGCGCCCTTTCACCCAGGCGGCGCCGGGTGGTAGTGCAGCGGCGATGCGTTCGACCCGCGCGCGGACGTGCATCGCCTTGCCGGTGACGTCGTCGGCGAAATCATCGTTGCGCCAATATGTTTCGAGGGCGGCAGTGGCACCGACGAAGGCGAGGTTGTTGCCGCGGAACGTGCCATTATGCTCGCCAGGTTGCCACTGGTCATGCTCTGGCCGAATCAGCACCAGCGAGAACGGCGTTCCGAAGCCCGACAAGGACTTCGACAATACGACGATATCCGGATCGATGCCGAAGGGTTCGAAGGAAAAGAACGTGCCGGTGCGGCCGTTGCCGGCCTGGATATCATCCACGATCAGCACTGCCCCGAGCTCCCGCGCGAGCGAAGCCAGGGCCCGCACCCAATTGGCGGAAGCGGCATTGAGGCCACCTTCGCCCTGCACCATTTCGACCAGGATGGCGGCCGGCGGCTCTACGCCGGAGCCGCTGCTTTTTAGCATCCGCGCGGTCACGTCCATCGTGTCCACGTGTTCGCCGAGATAGCCATCATAAGGCATGAACGTCACGCCATTGAGCGACACCCCTGACGCCCGGCGCTTGGCGGAATTGGCGGTGGCCGCGAGCGCGCCCAGGGTCATGCCGTGAAAGCCATCGGTGAAACCGATCACATTGGTGCGGCCGGTGACTTTCCTTGCAAGCTTCAGCGCGGCCTCGACGGCGTTCGAACCAGTGGGGCCAGGGAACTGAAGTTTGTAACTCAGAGCGCGTGGAGCGAGGATGATGTCGTGAAACGCGGCGATGAATTGTGCCTTCGCCCTGGTGTGCATGTCGAGCGAATGAACGATGCCGTTGCACGAAAGATAGTCGATAACCCTGCCAACGATCGCCGGGTTGTTATGGCCGTAGTTCAGCGTACCGGCGCCGGCCAGGAAATCGAGATACCGCCTGCCGTTCACGTCCTCCATCCAACTTCCGCTGGCGGTCGCGAATTCGACCGGATAGTCGCGGCAATACGCTCGCACCTAGGACTCGTGAGCAGAAAAGATATCGAGTGCCATCGCATCGTCTCCCAGCCGTTCGAGGAAGTTCCAGGCCCGACAGTCCGAGGGTGATGCCCGCCCGGACCGCACCCGCGGTCAGCCTACCTGTACCGCTCCAGCGCAACATCCAAAAGCGTCTGCAGAAACTTCCGGTAGTCCATTCCCTGGAACTCCGCGGACATTGTGTTGTTCTCGTGGCCGGCCAGGTTCGGCCCGATGCCCGGATTGGCGTTGTGCTCCAGAAAACAGACGGAACCGTCGGTTCCGACCCGGAAATCCGCCCGGCTGTAGTCCCGGCAGCGAAGAATCTTATGAGCTCTCACTGCCAGGGATTTCATTTCGTCGATAAGGCCGTTGTCGATATCGGACGCCGGCAGCATGACTTCCGTTCCCGGGTACCATTTTTTCTCAAAGGCCCTGAACGCCTTGAGCGGGTCGGCATCCGGAAACCTGAATTCTAACGGCCTGAGCGCATACGGCTTGTCGTTCCCGACGACAGGAACTGAAAACTCCCTGCCGACGACGAACTCCTCGGCGAGCAACGGTTGCCTGTACGCCTTGAAGAGATAGTCAACCTGCTCGCGCAGATCCTCGGAAGAGCGGATTACCGAATCGTAGAATATTCCGAAGCTTCCGTCCTCACGAACCGGCTTGAGAATGACCGGATATCGCAAGCCTTCCGCCGCATCGTCCGGGCGGGCGATCAATTTATGGCTCGCCATCGGGAAGCCGTGACTGCGCAAGATGTCCTTGGTATAGACCTTGTCACGGAGCGTGATCAGGTTGAACGGATCGGAACCGGTATAGGGAATTCCAGCAAATTCCAGGACGCATGTCGCGAGATAATCATGCGCATTGGTTTCGGCGAAGCTGTCCGCGAGGTTCACGACCAGGTCCGGTGCGGCATCGGCAATCCTGTCCAGTAGCTGCCAATTCGCCTCGATGAGCTGCACGTCATGGCCCAGGGCCGTCAGTTCTTCCGCGACGATTTGCGGAACGTACTCCATGTCGTGGTCGGCAACCAAGTCTTCCGGGCGGCCTACAACAAGCTTCTTTGAAAGATTATAGACCACGGCGAGCCGCATGCGAAAGCCCCCCCTTTATGACCAGTTTCCTGGTCTGCGCCACATGTCGCATGAGTATCTCGAAAATGTCAACGAACGTCTCACCCAACGGCGCAATGCGCCGCGGTCAGTGCGTTTGCTTGCCGCGCAGATACGGGTTGACCAAGTGCTCGATCCGCTGATGCTCCACCTGACCGAGATGGCGGTAGCCTCGGATCAGACCGCGGCAGGTTGCCGCCCCGCAGCCGCATTGAAACGGGCTTGTCATGTCCCACTCATTGGCGTCGTAATCAAACATGATCTGCTCTCCGGCCGATATCGCACGGACGGCGATCAGCTCGAGCCCCTCCACCCGCGCATTGGCTTCGCACGAGTGGTTAAGGAACCGGAATACGTTGGCTGCTACCGCCGGATCCGTGCCGGCGGTGTCGACGTGCCGATCGATCCCGATCCGGATTGAGTGCCGTGTCGGCGTCTTCAGTACCTTCCCCTCCAAATGCAGGATGACTTCGCCGGCCGCGATGTCGGCCAGCGCCTGGACCTGCGTCTGGCCATCGTGCCGGCGCGCACCCGCCTTTACCGCCGAGCTCACTTCTCTTGGTCTCGTCGGACGAGACCGCCGCGCCGGGGAACATTGTCGCCGTCAAGCCGCCAGCGACGGGCAGCGTATTCGACGATGCCGAGGATCAGGTCATCGTAGTCCATTCCGGCAGCGGATGCTTCGAGCGCCATATCGCTCCAGTCGCGGAAGATGCCGGGCAGTGCGTTGACCTCCAGAATGTAGGGGCAGGAATCGTCTTCGATGTCGAGGCGAAAGTCGATGCGTGCATAGTCCCGGCAGTCCGTCAGCAGGAATGCGGCCGTGGCCAGCCGCTCGAGTTCTCGCAGAAGGTCCGGGTCGAGCCGGGCCGGGCAGCAGTAATTCTCGCCTGCGACCCAGCCATCGGGGGTTTCGGACTTTATACTATAAGAATACACGCCGCGCCGCGGATCGCGAAACATGATCTCGAAAGCCGGCAGCGTGACGAGGCGATCGGCACGATTGCCCAATAGACCGATGGTTATCTCGCGGCCCGGGATGAAGCGTTCGACAAGCGCCGGCTGCCGGTACGTCCCGATCAGCCACGCGATCCGGTCTCGCAACCGTCGCTCATCGTCAACGATGCTATCCTGGCTTACACCTTTACCCGAGCCTTCGCGTGCAGGCTTGACGAACAGGGGGAAATGCAGGGCCGGGTCCAGCCGCTCCTCCGGGGTGGTAAAGACCTGAAAGCGCGGGGTCGGAAGGTCGTGGAAAGCCAGCCAACGCTTGGTCATGACCTTGTCCAGGGTCAGCGCGAGCGCAAGCACGCCGGCACCCGTATAGGGCAGGCGAAGCATGTCGAGCAGCGCCGGTACCTGGCTTTCACGGCTCTCGCCGAAATGCCCTTCGCACATGTTGAAGCATAGGTCCGGTTGAAAGCGTGGCAACGTATCGACAAGTGTCGGGTCGCCTTCAAAAAACTCCGACACGTGCCCACCCCGCCGTAGTGCCGCGAGGATCGGCTGCAGATCCTCGAGCGTGCTCAGCTCGGCCCAGGTGTCCAGCAGCAGCGGTTCGCAGCGCGGCGCGTTTTCCTTGATGTTTTCGAGCAAAGCGATACGCACGAGGCACCTGTGATCAGACGCGGGTTGCTCGGGAGAATCACGCGGGAATGGCGACAGCACGAGCCTTCTGCTCGGGCGCGTCGATTGTCGCTGCCACAGGCTCCACCTCCGGCAGGCTTGCGTAGACAAGGTACCCCGACTCGGCCAGCGTGATTGCATCGCCCTGCGCCAACGGATCTTCGCCGCGCAGCAGTGCCGCCGCCACCGCATCGCTGGCCGGACGGTGCTGTGCCTCCCCCGTGAAAAGGTCAGCGAGCCACAACGAGGCAGCGAGTCGCCGCAGAATCGTGAACGGGCCCAGCGCCAATCGGAGCGTTCGTGCAGTGTCCGCTGCCAGCCTGCGATACCGAGCCGGGGTCACGCGCGGCGCGAGCATGGAAAAGCTGGCTTGGTGACGGGCGAGTACCGCCGAGAACCAGGATGCGAATTCCGGCATTTCACAGACCGGTACGGGCGCATCGACAGACGAGGAGACCCAGCGAGCGTCTGCCTTTCCCCCGCGGGTCAGATATTCGGCATGCTCGTCGGCCGACAGAATCGCACCAACGATGTGACCCCGTGGAGACAGCGTTCGCACGAGCCATACGCCTGCGGCCAACGGGACCAGCGCAACCCGGTACATGCTCAGCGCTTCATGCGTCTCGTCCGATTCACGATCGGTCGGATGGGCCGGGCCGACCAGCGAGAGGGAGATGATGTGTTCCCCCAAACGATCGATGCCCTGGTTGTCGCCCTCGATCCGGCAGCCGATCTGCCGCGAAATGTCTGCCATGTCGGGGCAGATATCCACAATCTCATCGGGCCAGAGGACGCGGCGCAAGCCATAGGAACTTAAATCGTCATAGATCGGCTGGCCGGGCAGGACGACGAATGGCTCGTGGCTGACTGAAAGCAGGCTGCTGGCGGCCTGCATTCGGCGCAGGTGCGTGGCGGTGCGAATGAATCGTTCGCGGGTATCGCCCGGAAAGCCCGGGATCAACCCGACCTTCACTTCGATGCCGGCATCCAGGAAAGCCTGCACGGCCGCGAGGTTCTGCGTCTCGGTCATGCGTTTGTTCATCAGCTTCAATGTCTCGTCGGCCAGCGACTCGACACCGATGAAAACGCGCATGCAGCCGGCCTTGTGCAGGAGTTCTGCCGTCGGCTGGTCCATCTGCGCCCGCATGTAGCCGCTCCACCAGATTTCCACGCCGCTGTCGAGCAATGCGGTTGTGAAATCGCGCAATCGGTTCATCTGGCCGTTGAGCAAGGAGTCGGTGAACCATATGCGCTCCGCACCCCACCGGCGCTGCAACTCGGCGACATCGGCGACCGCCTTGTCCATCTTGTTCAGCCGGAAGCGGCGCCAGAAGACCCATTCGCTGCAGAACGAGCACTTGTCCGTACAGCCACGCGACAGTTGGTACGTCACCACGCGCTTGCCGGCGATCCGGTACGCCGGCAGGTGCATTTCATCGAAGTCGGGCACCGGCAGGTCCGCCAACCGCAACAATCGCCGTTCGTTGTACTGAAAGCTCCGCGTGGCTGGATTGTGGGTGACCACGCCATCGGTTGCCGCAATAAACTTGCGCTGGGATGAAGAATAATGCCCGTAAAGATCGAGCAATGTTTCCTCTCCCTCGCCGACGACGACTGCATCGAACAAGCCGGCGCGCAATCCGAGTTGCGCCGAGGCCGTGCTCTGGGATACCTGCGGGCCGCCGGCGACGATGCAGGGCGGGTGCCCGCGCCGCTTCAGATGCGCGGCGGCAAGAAGGGTTGTCAGGTAGTTCGACGTCCAGACCGAGAACCCGACGAACGCAAGATCCGGCAGCTCGTCGAAGACCGTTCGACACAGTCCGTCCATACGTTGCAGATAGGAGCGCAGGTAGAGGCTGTTTATGCCGCGCCCGAGGCAGTATGGCTCTAGGATCGTATCATCGATGTCGACCACATCCCGGTTTGCGCGGACATTTTCAAGCAATGCGAGGACCAGCGGCAAATCGGGAATGTCGAGCACGAACGACTCGCCGAAGACGCCGAGCAGGCGATAAGTCGGCGTGGCAACGTCGGGGCAGAACAGGCGAAGATCGAGGAAGCTGAAATCGTGGCAGCCCGACGCCTTGAGATAGGCGAGCAGGGCTGCGGCGCCGGCTGGCGGCCCATAGATGGCGTAGGGCGGTACGATCGCCAGCAGGTTCGGCTTGATACCAGCCTGCAAAACCATGGTCCGTGTTCCCCGCAGAGTGTCAGACGCCTCGGCAAGCTATGAGCGCCTTTGCCAGAACCTTCCGCGGACACGGCGTGGCGTTGGACAGGCGATTGGGCGCGATGTTAACATTCCGCCAGTGCTGGCGCTATGCCAATATCTGCTCTCGTTGTCACAGGGAGGCTGGTGTCATGGACAATTCGTGCCTGCCGGCGATCGAAAATCATCTGGTATTTCCGACACGCTTGATGACGATCCGATTTAGCGACGTAGCAACGATGAACGCGGCACTCCTGGCGATCTACGACAACCACGACGAGTACCAGAGTCCTGAGTACCTGGAAACATCCAACAGTACCAATATGCTGCGGTGGTGCGAAACCGTCCCGGCCGTTGCCAGGCTGCGCGATCTGTTCTTATTCGGCCTGAACCACTGGCTGTCCGCCGAGGGCATCGTTGGCGACTATACCGCGGAGATGCTGATGTTCCCGGTGTATTCGCTACCAAACCAGTTCGTGCCCGCGCACAATCATCTGGCGCACG
>Ga0335075_10018524_pt1 | contig 10319 bp, 8 predicted proteins | sample Lox_Sample_24_FD_206723 | JGI IMG/M metagenome (GOLD analysis project Ga0335075, IMG submission 206723) | Soil microbial communities from Loxahatchee National Wildlife Refuge, Florida, United States - Lox_Sample_2.4 | ecosystem: Environmental > Terrestrial > Soil > Wetlands | place: USA: Florida... | reverse complement strand
CCGAAGCGGGTGTTGGTATCTACACGGATTCCGCCTTTATTGTCCGTCAGGGTCTGATTGTAGGCCGCAGTCTGATACGCATTTTGCCCGGGCACGTTCGGCGCGGGAATATATTTCAGCATGTTCTGTGCGACCGGAGAGATGGCACTGGCTGGGATGACAGCGTTGGGAAAAACGCAGGTTGCAGTATCGGTGCACCCTGCGGAGTAATAAGGTTCGCCGTTAGTTACGGTATATCCCAATTCCTGCGACAGAACGCTTGCCCAGTACCCGCCCTGCACTCCCAGGCCGCCATTCGCAGGATCGGAACCTTCAAGCGCTGCCGCCTGATCGATTAAATTTCCGGTACGATCTGCCAGCGAAGGCACAGGAAAGAACTGCGTCTCGCCGATGGTTTGTTTGGTTCCCTGGTAATCGCCAAAAAAGAAGAGCTTATCCTTCTTAATCGGGCCGCCGACTGTTCCACCAAACTGGTTTTGAATGAAGACGCCGCGATTGGAGGAGAAATAATTCTTCGCATCCAGGTCTGTGTTGCGCAGAAAGTCGAACGCATCCCCGTGAAATTGATTGGTTCCATTTTTGGTGACAACATTGATCTGGCCGCCGCTGAAGTTTCCATACTCCGCGTTGAAGTTATTGGTAATGATGCGAAACTGCGCGATGGAGTCGAGATTGGGAACAAACGCCGCCGCGTTGTGTACGCCTTCTTCCGCATCGGCCCCATTCACCATGTATCCGTTGCCTTCCGGCTGGCCGCCGTTGACGGATTGCAGGCCCATATTATTCGTACCGCCGTCCACGCCGGAAACGCCAGAACCGGAGGATGTTGCCACGTCGCTATAGGGCGAGACGCCCGGCTGCAGCGCCAACAGGTCAATGTACGAACGGCCGTTGAGAGGAACCGAGGTGATTTTTTCACCTTGAATCACATCGCCCATTTGCGTGCTTTGCGTTTCCACCTGAAGAACGTCGCTACGCACTCTGATCGTGTTTGAAACCTTGCCGATCTGCATTTTGATATCGAGCCGGATGGCGGAGTTGGCGTTGATGATGATGCCGCTTTCCTGAAAATCGCGAAATCCCGGCTGACTGATGTTCACGCTGTAGGTGCCAACGCTCAAGGCCGGAAACCCTTGGAATCGGTGACGGTCGTGTGCTGAATGTTGGTTGCAACGTCAGTGGCGACTACGGTGACTCCGGGGACCACCGCACCGTTGGGATCCGTAACAACTCCGGAAATGGAACCGGTGATGCTTGCCCAGGCTGCGATGGACCCCAGCACAACGAAGATACCGATGAGGGCTGAGATAGACTTGGTGAAGCTCTTCATAAATAAGGTCCTCGCGTTGATGTTTGTATCAGAACTCCGCAATAGAAACGTTTGAATAAAGCCTTAGATAGAATCGGATTGAACCATCCTTGACCTGTCAATGTCAATCAAAAACGTAAGCTGCGAAACGATACGAAGCGAAACCAGAGAAGGAATGCATGTGGGCTAAACGCGGCGCTACTCTGCGCGCAGCGTCGTCAGTGACGGAAACGAATGATGCGTTTGAGGCGAACGATGGAAACTTAGCCGATCTGGTTATAGTGCTGCGCGACGCTCCAGCCAACGGTTGCAGCAGGCATCAGCTCGAGCTCGCGCACTTCCCCTCCCCGGCGGACCGGTGAGCCATCGGGACCCGGGTTGGGCAGGAAACGATTCGTTGCCGAACTGAGACATGCCGTGAGTTCGGGTAGAACCTGCGATACACGCGACACGACTGTCGCCTGAGGAGTGATCGAGATTTCTGTCGATTTAGAAATCACCGCGCTGACAATCGTGCGTGCTGCATCCTGTGCGCTGGAGGAAACGCCGGGAAGATTCGCCAGCAGGCTGAACCAGCGATACTCGCGCGGCGCATCTCCGGAGAAAAGTGCGTTCAGATGAGAGCCGGTCCGCATGAGACCAGGGCAGACAGTGAGCACATGAATTCCCTTTGCCCGCAGCTCTGCATGGAGTCCCTGGGAGAATCCGGTGACAGCAAATTTGCTGGCGGTGTACGGAAGCAAGTGCGGCACCGCAACCTTGCCGCCGACTGAAGAAATGTTCACGATCACGCCGTCGCGACGACTGAGCATCTGCGGCAGGACCATCATGGAGCACTGGACGCCGGAGAAGAAATTCATGTCCATCACGTTACGAAAATTTTCGATCGTTTGAGATTCAATCGGCCCCACTGCAATTACGCCGGCGTTGTTGACAAGGATATCAATGCCTCCAAAGTGCTCTGTCGCGCGTTGGACAAGAGATTGAACTTCTTCCGGTCGACGCAAGTCGGCAGGCATGGTCATGATGCGATTTGGCTCGACAGATGTTCTCTCGAGAACAAGCAGGCGAGCCCGCTCGAGTTCGTCTGAGTCTCTGGCTGTCAGGACAAGTTTCGCGCCGTGATGTCCAAACTCCTCCGCAAGGGCGAGGCCTAACCCGCGAGACGATCCGGTGATCAGCACGACTTTGTCGCGGAGCTGCGCGGCGTTGGGGAGCTGCTTGGATTCAGGAAGCGGCTTCGACGCTCTTCGACGTTCGCGTTGCATGAGTGCCGCTGCGACGGCTGCAGCGGTCAGAACCGCGGCGCCGGCTAATGTCGAAGTTACAATCCAAGCTGCATGTTTGACTTTCATGGATTCTCCTCGCTCGCGTGCATTCCATAATGGATGGCTTGAGACCATGATTGTATGCCCGTTGAGCTGAGAGTTGAGGCTAGTAAAAGCCAGGAATCAATGAAAGCAAGCTCGCCGGGGGCTTGTGGCAACCCCTCTGCTGTGAGTCCAATCCTACTGTGTAGCGGAAGATAAATCTTCCGAGAAGGAGGGTAGACTATCGCCATCCAAAGATTCTGCAACGAAACTCCCGCAGCCACCAGAGGTTTGGATTGGCTTCGGGTGGCAGCCAAAAAAGTGTAACAACCCATGTGATACCGGAAGAACGAGGGAAACGCGGGCTGAGCCCGTAAGGCCCGATTTATTCCGGGAAACCAAGGTTGTGATCTGGAAGCCGAACCAGACCTGCGAAAAAAATCGGACGGTGTATGGGCGATTCTCCTGCAAGGGACATCGCCCTTCGCTTTGTAGCGCGCAAGTTTTATATAACTGCAACTGAACTTCGCGGATTATCCATCTGAGACAGCGTGTACCGGGAGGCGAGATTGCTGGCGACGATTGCGTGGGTATCGATTGCAGTGGCATTTGCATGTGCGCTGTGGATTGCGGCGGATGAAGTACGGCATCCGCAGGCGATGGCAATCATGAATATTGTGTGGCCGGTGACAGCGCTGTATCTGAGTGTGTTTGCGTTATGGGGATACTACAAAATCGGACGCGCGAAAACACGAGGCACAAGGCACCACCACTCCATGTCGATGGAACACGCCGAGCAACGCAGCAACCCGACGGCGGCGCAGGTTGCGGTGGGCACTAGCCATTGCGGGGCGGGATGCATGCTGGCGGATGTGGCCTGCGAATTCTGGATTGCCGCTGCCGGCATTACGCTTCTGGGTTCGGTGTTGTGGGCGGAGTACACAATCGACTTTGTTGGTGCGTGGGCGCTGGGAATTCTGTTTCAGTATTTCGCCATCCAGCCGATGCGGCATTTGCCGGTGGGTCAGGCGCTGGTAGCAGCGATCAAGGCGGACACGCTGTCGATTCTGGCGTTTCAGATTGGAATGTATGCGTGGATGGCGCTGGTGTTCTTTCGCCTGTTTCCGCGTCCACACCTTACCCCGTTCGAACCGCAGTACTGGCTGATGATGCAGATTGCCATGATCTGCGGATATTCGACCAGCTTTCCAATGAACCGATGGCTGATCCGCGCAGGACTGAAAGAAGCGATGTGAGAAGAGGATGTTGGGAACAAGCTAGCCGCAGGAATGATTATGCCCTTGGAGTTATCATCTTCTGATAACTTACGGTATGAGCACACTCAGAGTAGGAATCGCCTCGTACAAGAAGATGAAAGAGCGCACCCGCGCGATTGCCCGCGGAGAATTGAAGCCGGGCCCGCGCGATCCGAAGGTCTGGTTTCCGTCGACAGAGAGCATGGCCCGGATTCTCTCGTCGAGAAATCAGGATTTGCTGGATGTGATCCGCAGAACTTCGCCGCAATCCTTGACCGAGCTTGCCGAAACCACAGGACGGAAGAAGCCGAACCTGTCGCGCACCATCAAGACCATGCAGCGCTACGGGCTTGTCGAAGTAACACAGCAGAAGAACGGTCGACTCGTACCCAAAGTAGCCTACAAACGCGTCGAATTGACAATGGAATTGGGAGCGTGACTAATCCCACCCTTCGCGCTCGCCGCGACGAGCGCGAAGGATGGAGTAACCGGCGGACCTACTAGTGATGTCTTTGAAAAGTTACTTGAGGCTGCTTCCTCTGGTAGTCGTAGCCTAGCCGAAGGTCTTCCAGTGGGACTGTCATAGAAAATGACGGACTGTGCCTGAGAACAATGTAAGTACCGTTTATCTCCGCCAACTCTGCGCTGATCAGACCCCACATACCAGTTGGAAGCTGCACGCAAGTCAAGGTGGTCTTTCCCTCTTGCTGCCATGTCAGAAGTTGTCTCACTTTTGGATCAACTGCCGCTGAGTGCAAGACCATGATTTCAGCATCCGTAGCTACCCTGTTTGTGCTGCCTTGCCGCACGTAACAATCACCTCGAAAATGAGGCCTTGCCAGGCTCGCCTTCACATCTACGACGGCGATTCTCTTTGCATGATGTTCGTATATATCGATAATTACGGGAATGGATGGGCGGCACCTATTGCGCGCTAGATTGCTAATAGTCTGCTGCGCTTCGTCCGCGCCGACGCTTATACCAGCGATCGTTTTATCGGGATTTTGCCCGATGATGATCTTTCCTCCACCGCGTCCAGCTAGATCATTGGCAAAGGCGATCAGCGTGTTCCGGATTGCATCTGTGTCAGCAAGACTTGCTTTGCGCTCAAGAGTGTCACTTTCATCGGCGTCCACTAGACTGTTGAGTTCATCGAGCGAAATCATACGAGCATTGTAACTGCGCTCCACTCTGCTTAAATAGAGGGATGAGAGATGGAGCGGGGACAGCCGTAGATGTACTGGTGATTGGGGCCGGGCCGACGGGGCTGGCATGCGCCATTGATGCGCAGAATGCAGGCTTCGACACACTGCTGATCGACAAGGGCTGCCTATGCAACTCGCTGTTTCATTACCCGTCGAACATGACCTTCTTTACGACGCCGGAGCTGCTGGAGATCGGCAACATTCCCTTCAGCAGTCCGAACCAGAAGCCGAACCGGCAGGAGGCGCTGGAATATTACCGCAAGGTGGCGCAGCATTTTCGGCTGAAGCTGCACCAGTATCAGCATGTGGATCGCGTCGAAGGCGAGGCGGGCGATTTCATCGTTCACTGTATGGACACTGCCGGGCGGCCGCACCAATACAGGGCGCGAGCGCTGATCATCGCTACCGGATATTACGATCGCGCCAACTATCTCAACATTCCCGGCGAAGATCTGCCCAAGGTCTTTCATTATTACCAGGATCCGCATCCCTACTTTGATCAGGATGTGCTGGTGATTGGCGGCAAAAATTCCGCGGCGATTTCGGCGCTGGATTTATGGCGGCACGGGGCGCGTGTGACGCTGGTCCATCGCGGGGCCGCGATGCACAGGCACGTGAAGTACTGGATTCTGCCGGACATTGAGAATCGCATCGCCCACAATGAAATCCACGCACATTTCGAGACGGTCGTGGAAGAAATCATGATCGACTCCGTGCGTCTGCTCACACCAGAGGGCCCGATCACGCTGAAGAACGACTTTGTGTTCGCGATGACGGGCTATCATCCGGACTTCAGCTTTCTAGAAGCCCTTGGGGTTCGTCTAACAGGGACGGACCGCACGCCGCAGTTCGATCCGCAGACGTTGGAGAGCAATGTTCCTGGAATCTACCTGGCGGGAGTGGTAGTTGCAGGCGCGAGGACGAACGAAATCTTTATTGAAAATGGGCGCTTCCACGGCGCGCAGATTGCGGCCGGACTGCGCCAGAAGCTGCGCACGGCTGTAAAAATCTTATAGAAGAATGTTGGCCCAAACGATGGCGCGAGTGGGTCGGCATCGCCATCGAACTCCTGCTCCAATAGAATGAAATCAACGACTTTAATGCGTCAGCTTTTCCCACGCAGTATTCGATGGCAGCTGATCTGGGGCACGGCGTTACTGCAATGCCTGCTGGTAGCCGCTGTGTTTGGATACGTCTATCACGAGCAGCGCAACAGCCTTCGACGTCGCACTATGGAGAGGCTGACTTACCAGGCGAATGTGCTGGCGACCATCGCAGGCTCCGAATTGAAGGACCAGAAACTGGCGCGCCTGCAACTGATTCTGGACGGAATGGTGGCAACGCCGTCGATCCGCGCGGCGCGCATCACAGACATGTCCGGCGACACGCTGGCCTATAGCAACGAGGCGGGAAAGACATCCTATCCGCCGCTTTCAGATGCGGAGCGCCGGCATTTAGGTCCATTGACAACGGCCAGCATCTTCGACGATGGAAGGCGCGGCATCGTTGCGGCGGAAGCGATTGAAATCGACAACGTGCCCATCGCTGTGGCGTGGGTATATCCCGATACCGCGGAAGACCAGGTCGATTTATCCAGCCTTCTGCGTTCCGCGTTATTGTTCGCACTGCTGGCGATTGCCGCCAATGCCCTGTTCTCTCTGTTGCTGGCACGGTCTGTGACGCGCCCGTTACGAGGTCTGCTGCGCGGCACCAAGCTGCTGATTCGCGATCCGGAACGCAGCGACGTATTCCCTTTGAAGACACGATCGCGGAATGAAGCAGGCGAGCTGACGCGCTCCTTCAACACCATGGTGGCGGCACTGAAGGAACAGCGTGCCGGGCTCAACGAAACGCTGGCGCTGCTGGACTCCATGCTGGCGAATGCCCCCATCGGCTTCGCGTTTTTCGATCGCAAGATGCGTTACGTGCGCATGAACCAGTTTCTGGCGGAGATGGACCAGCTTTCCATCAGCCATCACCTGGGCCGAACCGTGCAGGAAGTCTTTCCTGGCTTGGTAGGCACGCAGCTGGCGGCGGGCATTGAGCATGTGTTCGCGAGCGGTCAGCCGGTCCGGGAGTTGGAAATTCACGGTGAATTGCCGACCGCGCCGGCGAGCCCGCGCATCTGGCTCATCAGCCTGTATCCAGTACGGACTGGAGGAGATCGACCGGCTAACTCGCGTGCGGTTGCAGTCACAAGCAATGGTGGATCGGCGCTTGAACCACCGCCAAATTCTCCGAGCTTGCGCTGGGTGGGCGCTGTGATTGTGGACGCGACGGAGAGAAAGCTGTCAGAGGAATTGCTGCGGAGAACGGAAAAGCTGGCGGCGACGGGCCAGCTGGCGGCTTCGATTGCGCACGAGATTAACAACCCGCTGGAGGCGGTGACGAACCTGCTGTACCTGCTGGACCAACAGCCGCTTGATGAAGAATCGAGACACTACACCGATATGGCGCAGCAGGAAATCGCACGCGTGTCGCAGATCACGCAGCAGACGCTGCGGTTCTATCGGCAGTCTTCCAGCCCAACGCTGATTCAACCGGCCGATGTGCTGGACTCGGTATTGGACCTGCATCATGGCCGATCGAACGCCGCCAAAGTACAGACGATTCGCCGGTACCGCGATGGGGCGGAGCTATATGCCTTCAGCGGAGAGATGCGGCAGCTGTTTGCGAATTTTGTCGGCAATGCCCTGGATGCAATGCCGAATGGCGGAAAGATGTATTTGTCGGTCCGCGCTTCGCAGGCGTGGTATCAGCCGGAAGTCCAAGGGGTGCGGATCACGATTGCCGATACCGGCTACGGGATGACGGAGGCGGTTCGCGAGCGCATTTTTGAACCGTTCTTCACCACCAAGGAAATCACGGGCACCGGGTTGGGATTATGGATAAGTTCGGAGATCATCGCAAAGCACCAGGGAACAGTCAAAGTCCGCAGCCGGCCCGCAGTTGCAGTGGCGGAGAATGACGGAACCACGGACGCCGGGATTGCATCCGGCAACGCAACGACTTCGGCGGGAAAATGCAGCAGCGGCACTGTCTTTATGCTGTTTTTCCCGTTTAATGGACTGGCCGACAGCGCCGTAACGGAAGAATCTGAGTGAAGTTGTTTTGTTATTCACAACAATTGTGGAGCGGGACTAAGTTCCACTGCATCTGCATAAGTAGCTGCTTGCCAGTACCAAAGGCAGGCAAAAACCAAACGGCGGACGCGAACGAAGCGCAAGGTAGTGCATAATGCTTGCAAGGCCTGCGAGAGAGGCTTGTCGACCTAGGAAAACGCCGTGAATCTCCCCAACTCCATAACGATGAGCCGCATCTTTTGTGTGCCGTTGCTCATTTGGCTGCTTTCGCGGACATTTCCCTTCCACTCGTTTTATGGCGAGGCGGAAATTCTAGCCTCAGCGCTCTTCATCCTGGCGTCGATTACAGATGGGGTGGACGGCTATCTGGCCAGAAAACGCGGCCAGATTACGACCATGGGGATGCTGCTGGATCCGCTGGCAGATAAACTGCTGGTGACGGCGGCCTTTATTTCGCTGGTGGAGATGAATCCCCGGATTGTTCCGGCGTGGATCGCGGTGCTGGTGATTGGCCGGGAGTTCCTGGTAAGCGGGCTGCGTTCCATCGCAACCTCAGAAGGTTTTACGATCCAGGCCAGCGACCTGGGCAAACTCAAAATGGTGACGCAGATTGTCGCGGTGGTGGCGGCGATTCTGGATCACCGCTGGACAGTGTGGCATTTCGGCTGGTTCATTATGCCGGTGCATGTGATTGCCATTACGGCTGTCTACTTTATGGCGCTGGTGTCCATTATTTCTGCCACCGATTATTTTGTCGCATTCTGGCGAAAGATTGAGCGCGCGTCTGTCACGCGGCGGCGGGAAACCTTTATTATGAGCAGGAAGAAAGACGTTTCCACCGTCGACCGATTTTCCTGATTCCATTTTCGATCCGGTTGCGTCCATTAGTTGTGGGCCGCAATTGTCGCTTCTGTCTCCTCCTTACAGCGAAGCCCATAAAAAACCCTCGTTTGCTGTGGGGCTCACGAGGGTTTTTTTATGCGACTTGAAAAGGAGATCAGCATTACCGCTATGCGTGTGCCGCCTGCGGGGAAACGCGATGCGTTCCGTGGATAAAGTGATAAGGCGGCCACGGACCAGACAGCATGATCTGGCAATCACGCATGGTCTGGCTGGCGCACGAATATTTGTTCTGATAGCGAACAACGCTCTCGTGCTCAATCAGGTGGGCAATATCAAGCAGCATCTTTCCGCTGTCGGTGCGACGGCAGGTGATGTCTTCCTCCAATGGAGAAAACATGCGATGGACCTGGACAAAGACCGCTTTGGCCTTGGTCTGGCGTTCCCGCTGCACCGCGGCCGTCTCGCGAAGCCGGGAAAGATATTCTTTTCCGACGCAGGGAGACGACAAATACTTGGGTGAATCGGGACCGGCATCCTCAAACACCACCTTCAGGTGCATCTCTGCTTTGCCGCGGAGCCGTTCTACATTGGCGGTGAATTGGCGTTGATTGCTGCGGACCGAGCGGCGCAAGGCCTCGTCGTCGGGAAATACGGTTCCAAAACGGAAGGGCAATACGGTGGAGTGCTCAAAACAGTTGGCAATCACACGCGCATGATCGACGGCCGATTTTTGTTCTAAATTGTCTTCTGGATTGTGTTCACTTACGATGACTGCGAAATCACTGGCGGGGTAAAGGAAGATTTGATTTCCGAGGACACCTACCTGGCTATCGAACGGAACCGGTTTACGATGGTGAGCTAGTTCTGGAAATGCTTGTTTCTCTGCAATGCAATATGCATACCATGCCATGCTTAGTCACTCCATCACGCTGGAACGTACCGACTAGAAACGCCCAGGCTGAAAGTTTGTTTTAGTTTGGACTACATCGAATGCGGTCTCCAAAAAGCAGCTATGTACCGATGCATCAACAATAGGGCTGCGACGCACCAGCATCATCCTAGTCCTAACGATCAAAACCGGCAACTGGTTCGATCAAGAATCGAGGGACTTTTTTTGGAATAGTTTCTTGCGGCGAAAAACACGTGTCGTCCCGCCAACAAAGTAGTGGTGGCAGGCACCTATCGGATGTGGCAATGAGCGCGATTTCGCAGGGGTTGAAGCAAGTTACGCGGCATAGAAGATACTGCGCTGTTACAGCAAACACGAGAGTTCCAGCCGGGCACGGAGGCTCAGACGGAACTCCCAGTTAGCA
>Ga0335075_10018523_pt1 | contig 10319 bp, 6 predicted proteins | sample Lox_Sample_24_FD_206723 | JGI IMG/M metagenome (GOLD analysis project Ga0335075, IMG submission 206723) | Soil microbial communities from Loxahatchee National Wildlife Refuge, Florida, United States - Lox_Sample_2.4 | ecosystem: Environmental > Terrestrial > Soil > Wetlands | place: USA: Florida... | reverse complement strand
CGGAAAAATCTTCGCCCATCCGCGAAGGCGACTTTGTACTCATCGACATCTGGGGCCGCATGGACTCGCCCGGCACCATCTTTTACGACATCACCTGGACCGGCGTGGTGGGCCGCGAGCCCTCTGAGCGCGAGCAGCGCGTCTTCGAGACCGTGCGCAATGCGCGTGACGCTGCCATCGCCGCGGTCACGTCGGCCTTCGCTGAGGGCCGCGACTTTCGCGGTTTTGAGGCCGACGATGCGGCCCGGGCCGTCATACGCGACGCCGGATTTGGCGAGTTCTTTACTCACCGCACCGGCCACAACATCGCGCAGGAGCTCCATGGCTCCGGCGCACATCTTGATAACCTCGAGACCCACGACGACCGCCGCATCCTGCCCAATACCTGCTTCTCCGTCGAGCCGGGAATCTACCTGCCCGAGTTTGGCGTGCGCAGCGAAGTGGACATGATGACCGCGCCGGACAAAGCCTGGGTCACGGGAAATATTCAGCGTGATTTGGTGAGGATTTAGGCAAACAGACCGGGCCGGAAATGCGTCTTTACCGGCAAAGGATGTGCGCATGAGAAAGACGGCCTGGCTATTCGGTCTGCTGGTGTGTGTCGCGGTATCGGCGCAGACCGTGCCAACGGCTACCGATCTGCCCAGCCATCCCTTTTTCATCAGGGCTACCTGGTACATCGGCGGTTCCGGCAACTGGGACTACCTGACCATGGACCCGCAGGCCGACCGGCTCTACATTGCGCATGGCACCACGGTGCAGGTGGTCGATGTCGACTCCGGAGCACAGGTGGGTGAGATCACCGGCTTTTATGAAGCGCGCCAGGTAGCGCTCGACGACACCGGTCAGTACGGCTTTGCGAGCGATGGCGGCCGGGGCAAGGTGGTGGTCTTCGATCGCCAGACGCTCAAAAAAGTCGCCGAGATCGACACCGGCGCGAATCCGCGCTCGCTGGTCTATGACTCCGAGACCAAGCTGCTCTTCGTGGTGCGCGCCAACCCTCCGGCCGAGACGCCTGCCGCGCAGGCCAGCCGCAGACGCGCCGCCCAGAGGGAAACGCCGCCGGCCACATCGCCGCCGGGCCAATCGTCAGCAAAGCCATCGGATGAGTCGTTCATCACCATCATCGACACCACATCCGATGCCGTGATTGGCGAAATTGCGCTGCCCGGCCTGCTCGGCTTTGCCGTCGGCGACCAAAACAGCTTGATCTACGTGGCCGTGACTGACCGCAACCAGGTATTTCGCTTCGATGCGCAGGCCTTGGCCGCGATGCTGCCGCACCAGCCCGCTGAAGCCGCAACCGCGGCGGCAGACACAGACGCCGCGCCCGCCAAACCCGCGACGACTCCGGTGGTCTCTCTCGACTGGACCAACCGCATTCATCCGCAGAGCGCAGCGGAGGGCCATCTAACAGCATTCAATCTCAGCCCCGAGTGCGCCGACCCCACCAGCCTGGCCTTCGACAACGCGCACAGCCGCCTCTTTGCCGCCTGCAACAATCGCAAGCTCGTGGTGCTCAACGCCGGCACAGGGGACAAGGTCGCCACCCTGCCGATCGGCCCCGGAGTGGAAGCCGTCGGCTATGACAATGAACATGGCATGTTGTTCACGGCCAACGGCGGCGCCGAAGGTAGCCTGACTATCATCCGCCAGGACGCAACCGACTCCTATAATGTGGTCCAGACGCTGCCTACGCGCCAGCGCGCCTCAACGCTGGCCGTGAATTCTGACTCCGGCGCGGTCTATCTTGTGACGGATTATCTGGGCGTGGATCTCGATAAGCCCGGAGGCATCGGCACGCTGGTGCAGAAGCCCATGCAGGGCAGCTTTCAGGTGCTAGAGATCATCGCCAACTGATCGAGCCTTCTGTCAGCATTTCGAAGAGATCTCTACTGCTGCGGCTCTTCCTGTTGCGCATTGGCCATCGGCCGCATCATGCGGCGGTCAAAGACGCGGTAATCCTCCGGAACCTTGAACGTTGCCGGGTCGGGGACGCTCAGGTTGATGTCGGTCAGCCACAGGGTCTGGTCGCCATCGCGCGGATCGTGGCGCACCACCTTCACGTTGACGCCAAGCGCGGGCGAGTACCAGTACTCGACGGTACGCAGGATGGTGTTGGTGTTGCCGATGGTCTGCTTGTAATAGGTGAGCGTCTCGCGCGAACGCTCGACTTCAAGCCCCTCGTACGTATCCGTGCCGAGGTTCTCGCGGGTCAGGTAGCTTCTTCCATCCGGCTGCAGGCCCACCGGCGTCAAGGCCTCGGTCATCTGCGGAGAATAATAGTTGTTCAGAAAGCAGGTTTTGCCGTTCGGATTGCAGCTATAGGAGGTATGCTCCAGCGGATCGGTGTACTCCACCACGCGGACTCGCGATTCGTCCTTGGTGTCACTCGCCGCAAATGTGCGGCGTTCCTGAAAGATGCGGCCATCCATGTCCCGCGCCACGAAACGCGCGTTCCATGAAGTGATGGTCGAGTTGTCGGGCATGATCTGGACCCACTGGGTTCTGGCGATCGCGCTAAAAGGCGCGTTCGGCTTGGGGCCGAAGTAGAGCGGACGGATGAACCGCGGCGCGCGGCCATCGGGCGCATGCAGGGCGCCGTCCTGCGCTGCAGCCGCAAAGGTCAACAGCGCAAACAGCAAAGCAAGGGCAGGTCGTTGGGTTGCCGGCATAATCCCTCTTACCCCGTAGCCGAAATGCCATCGGCAAGGCTGTCGAACAGTCTTTGCACCCTTAAAATTCTGGTTCATGCGGCTCGCGGATGTCACGCAAAATATGCCCGCATGAACGCAAAGGACCCGAGAGGCCATCTTCTTCAGTTCCGTTCCTGCTCAGGCCTACTTCGGTGGCGACTGTCCACTCCCGGGCGCAGGGCTTTGCCCGCCGGAAGGCTGCTGGCCGTTGTTCGTAATGTCCTGGCCGTCGTAGATGATCTTCGTCGTCGACCCGAATCGCTTGTAGTCGGTGTACTTGATGACGTCGCGGATGTGCACGTCCTGGGCCATGTAGCCGTAGCCGCCTGAGAAGTGCAGCATTCCCTCCCCCTTGGTATACACCGGGAACCAGTAATGGCCGTCGATCTGCTGCCGCCAGGTCATGAACGGCGGATGCAGATCTTCCTGGCCCTTCTTGGTATCGTCGGGCACCATGCGCCCGTTGGTCACCACAATCTGCAGATCGGTCGCGTCCACCCAGATGCGCCCGTTGAGATAACGCTTGTGCTTCTCGATCACCTTCGGGCTCACATCGAACACCAGGCAATCGACCTCGTCTACTCTTTGCTTGCCCACATACTTTACGTCGTACTGCGGCAGATCGGCCGTGGTGAGCACAAACGGATAGCCATGCTGAATATCCTGCAAGTCTGAAGGCGACATCAGGATTCCCGCCTGATCCAGCGTGCTGGCCGGCGCGTAGACCACCTTCTCGGTGCGCGCGCCGTCGGGATTGAAGATCACGTCGTCCACTTCGTAATACTCGCCCTTCACCTTGCCGGTGTCGTCGTCGATCACCTGCACCCGTGCCGTGCGGCGGTAGGTGTAATGGTTCAGCGCATCCTGGAACTCCGTCTCCTTGGCGGCAAACTCTTTGATGACCTGATCCACGGGAGTCGCCGGCTGGGAGAGATCCATGCGCCCAAAACCGGCATCGAGCGGCATGGGCGTAAAGCTGTCCTTGCCCTGCCCCGCAGCGGCCGCCGCCATGGCCAGCAGTGAGACGACTGCAATCCAACCGCAACTCCGCACTGTTTCTTCCTCCCTTTCCGGTCAATATTCAGGTCATGCCAGCCGGCTCAGATTTCATCGCATCCGCAGATCGCATGCACATCCATTGCCCCTTGTCACTTTAGACGGATCGCGGCCCGATAGGGACACGAAAGAATTTAATCGGGTGGACCGGTTGCCTGCCCGCTGCCGCTACACTCTTCTCAGGGCAGGCCGCGTGACCCCGGCCGCGCTCTCAATCGGGCCCCTGTCTCCGAGCACCAGAAGATTGATAGCATCAAAACCTGGCAGTTTTGCGTATCGAACGCAAAGAGAACCATAGCTTTCATGCCCGATTATTACCATGTCCCGGCGTTGATACTCACCGCGCTGCTGCTCCCGGCGTTCGGATATCTCTATCAGCGCTATCGCGATGCGCGCACCCTCCTCTGGCTGATGGGCTTTGTCTTCACCCTGGCCGCCATGGTCTGCAACGACGTCATGGGCTGGTGGGGCATGTCCACGCAGGAGCATCCCTGGATCGCGGCCTCCGGGCAAACCGCCATTCAGCTTGGCGCCGCGCTCTTTCTCGCCTCCCTGTCTCCGCTGCGTTTCCGTGTCGGCCGCTACAAGATCTGGTACGTCGTTCCCTACATCCTTCCCATGATGATCTACTCCGCGCTCCTCTACGGAGTGTTTCGAGGAGTCGCACCGGGCTGGCCGATGCTGGTCATCTTTCCCGCGCTTGGCGTGGTCTGTCTTGTCTCGGCTCTTTCCTGGGCCGGCGAGCCCAATGTCATGCCCCCCTGGATCGGCCTTGTCGCCTGCGCGGTGCTCGGCACGGCGTCGTTTGCCGCTTTCTTTACCCTCGGCGCCGCCTGGGCGCTCACTTTTGTCGAGTGCGCCAACTTCCTCATGGCTGCGCTGCTCATGCTCTTCGTCTTCCGGCGATTTTCTCCCGGCCTGATTCTGAGCGTGGCTGGATTCGTCGCCTGGTCTCTCTATCCCTTCCAGATTCTGCCGTTTTTCGCCAATAACCCGCAACTCCAGATCGACCTGGTCCGCATCATCGTGATGGGCAAGGTAGTGGCTGCGCTGGGCATGATCGTACTCACGCTCGAAGATGAGCTGGCCATGAACAAGGCTGCGCAGGAACGCGAGCGCCGTGCCCGCCGCGAGCTCGAAGCCTACTCCAAGCTCATGATTACCCGCCGCCGCGTGGACGATTTCGACCGTCAGGGCGACGAGATTTGCGAGATGGTGGCGGAGCACAGCCGCTTTGCGCAGGCCGCGCTGCTGCTGCACAGCTCCGGCCGCTACCGGCTGGCCGGCTCCGCGGGCCTTGACGCAGCCACCGCCAAAGCCCTCGCCGATATGGCTGCCCGCATTCCCGCCACCGGCTTCCTGGCGTCCGGTTCTGCTCCGCCGGCCATCGAGCAGAGCCAGACCCTCAGGCTCGACCTCACTCCGTGGCTCTGGCCCGGCGACGACCTCAAGCGCCTCCACTTCACCTCGGTGCTGGCTGTGCCCATGACCAGCCGCTCATCTACTGAAGGCGCGTTGCTGCTCTCCGGCCTGCGCCCCATCGCAAGCAGGCGCTCCGAGCCCGAGCCGCTGCGCGCCGACGATCTGCTTCCCATCGAGCTGCTCGTCGGCCGTCTCCAGGCCACACGCAACCAGACCATGATGTTCGAGAAGCTTATCGACTCAGAGAAGTTCGCTCACCTCGGCCAGCTTGCGGGCAACGTAAGCCAGCAGTTGAACAATCCGCTCACTGTGGTGCTCGGCTACGCGTCGCTGCTCGAAGAGACCGCTCCGCTCGAACCGCCGGACCGCAAGGCCGTCGAAGCCATCCTCGCCGAAGCCCGCCACATGCGCACCACTCTCGAGAGTCTGGCCCGCATCTCGCGCCCCTACGGCGACGAGCTGGCCGCCGTCTCCGTCGCCGAGCTTCTCTCCGACATGGGCGAACTGCACCGCACTGAGTTTCTGCGCCGCTCCATCGAGTTCCGCCTCAGCATCGCTCCCGCGCTGCCGCGAGTTCTGTGCAGCGCGCAGCAGCTTCGCCAGGCGGTGCGCCATTGCCTGCAGTTCGCCATGGACGCGGTCGACGCGCCGGGCAGCGGCGCCAGGGAAGAACCCAAGACCATCCGCGTGGAAGCTGCCAGCGAAGGCGATCTCGTCCAGATTCTTGTCGGCCACTCTGGTCCCGGCTTTGCGCATCCCGAGCGGGCCTTCGATCCGTTCTCTTCTGCAGGCGAAGGCGAACACACCAGTCTCGGGCTGAGCCTGTGCGCCACCATCCTGCGCGACAACAACGGCCGCGCGCTGGCCGTAAACCTCGAACCGCAGGGCGCAGCCATCATCCTTGAACTGCGCGCCGCCTGAGTTTCGCGTCCGAGCCACCGGCAACACACGATCCCGCCTACAAAAGAACTACATCCGGCCCGCGGTCCGCAGCGGCCATGCCGGGTCAACTTTCCAGCCGACGACTGCGCCATTCTGGAAGTACACCACCGAGCCGCCGTAGCCGAACTCGTTCTGCGAGAAACGCGTAGGCGTGCCTTGCACCACCAGGACCACGTTCTTCGACGAGCCGACCCCGAAAGAGTCGAGATCGGGGTCGACCGGCGCATCCGGCCATAGCTTTACCCGGATCGGCGCGGATGCCGGATCGATCTTCCATCCCGACACCTTGCCCTGGGTGAAATCGATCTCCGAGCCCCCGTAGACCAGCTTCTCCGCTGTGGCCGCGGTTGGCGCGCCGGCAATCGCCGTCACTTCGCTCCGGGTGAGGCCCGTGGTGACGTAGGGCACCAGCCTGGCAGGTGCGGCCTGCGCGGCGCCCAGCTCTCGCCGGTGCGCGCTCTGCGTCGAAATGCGGTCCGCAGCCTCTGTCCGGTCTGAGGGTTGAGCGGCATCGGCGCTCTGCGCATTCACTGCCGAAACCGGTGCGCTGGGATGCGGCGTGAGATCCCGCAACCGCTGACCTGCACCGCTCCAGACCGCTCCCACCGCCTGCCGAAATCTGCCTGCGACTCCATACCGCAGTTGCGAGTAGAACCCTCCCACGGTCGGGTCAGAGGCCAGAGTGGCATCCATTGACTGCAGCACCAGCGCCGCAATGAACATGGCGCAAGCCAGCGCACCCAGGCTCACCAGAGTCGTAGAAGATGGCATCAGCCGCCGGTGCTGCCTGGCTCCACGGCGTTCGGTTGTCTCCGTGCGCTGCGGCTTAGCGCCGGGACGGCTCGCTGCCTTTGCCCGGTACCTTTGCCCCGCAGGCTGCCGCCGGGTGGTTCTGCCTGGTCCTTCTATCAGCAACTTATAGGCGGTATTGAGCGCCTTGAGCTTCTCTTCGGCTGCGGCCCGCAGCTTTTTATCATTCTGAAAACGATCCGGATGCCAGACCTTGATCAGCACCCGATAGGCCTCTTTGATCTCGCTCTCGCCGGCGTTGGCATTGAGCTCCAGCACCTCGAGCGCAGTGCACCGGGCGCACCGGTTTGTGGCGCCCTCGGCCACATTGCCGCATGAGCAGTACCGGATGCTGTCCGAAACTTGCATAACCTGGCCGCTATCCTGAGTAGTTGCAATCGATTATAGGAGCGAAATACACCCCCGGCCGTGCCGCAAAGGTGTCATCCGGCTTAACAATTCGTAAAATAGAGGCTGGATGCCCTTCACCGAACAATACGATGTGGCCGTGGTCGGCGCCGGCCACGCCGGATGCGAAGCCGCCATGGCGGCTGCCCGCATGGGCCTCAAGACCGCGCTCATCACCATGAACCTCGACCTGATCGCGCAGATGAGCTGCAATCCGGCCATCGGCGGCGTGGCCAAGGGCCATCTCGTCCGCGAAGTGGACGCCCTCGGCGGCATCATGGGCGAAGTCGCGGACGCGGTCGGCATCCAGTTCCGCCTGCTCAACTCCTCGCGCGGCCCGGCCGTCTGGAGCCCGCGTGCCCAGTGCGACAAGCAGCTCTACCGCGTGAAGATGCGCGAAGTGCTCGAAGCCCAGCCGGGACTGCATATCCGCCAGGCCGAAGTCGTAAACCTCGTGATCGAAGACACGGATCAGGGGTCAGGGATCGGGGATCAGAATTCGAGCGTCGGCAATATTTCGGCATCGCCCATTCTCCCGCAGGGAGAACACGAGAATAGCCCAGGGTGGAACCCTGGGTCAGCGTCGCCACAGGAGCTACCGCGTCCCGTGGGGCCGCGGCGAAAAGGCCGCGTCCTCGGCCTCAAGCTCCGCGACGGCCGCAACCTGCTCGCCGGAGCCACCATCATCACCACCGGCACCTTCCTCAACGGCCTCATCCACTGCGGTGAGGAGCGCTACCCCGCCGGCCGCAGCGGCGAACCGGCCTCGGTCCTCCTTGGTGAGGCGCTCCGGGCTCTCGGGCTTCGGACCTGCCGCCTCAAGACAGGGACGCCTCCGCGTCTCGACGGCCGCACCATCCACTGGGAGCGGTTCGACGAGCAGCCCGGCGACGCCGACCCCACCCCGTTCAGCTTCAGGACGAAGAAGATCGTCCAGCCGCAGGTAAGCTGCCACATCGCCTTCACCACCCCGGAGACGCTGCGCCTCATCCGCGAAAACGTGCACCGCTCGGCCATGTACTCGGGCCGCATTGAGGGCATCGGCCCGCGCTACTGCCCGTCCATTGAAGACAAGATCGTCAAGTTCCCAGACAAGACCCAGCACCAGTTCTTCCTTGAACCCGAGGGCCTGAACACGCACGAGGTCTATGTCAACGGCATGTCCACTTCGCTTCCCATGGAGGTGCAGTGGCAGATTGTGCACTCCATTCCGGGCCTCGAAGACGCCGAGATGCTGCGCCCCGGCTACGCCATCGAGTACGACAGCGTGGACGCAACTGAGCTCGACCGCACGCTGCGCGTCAAGTCGATGGAGGGCCTGTATCTCGCCGGGCAGATCAACGGCACCAGCGGCTATGAAGAAGCCGCCTGCCAGGGCATCATGGCAGGCATCAATGCTGCGCTGTGGCTCAAAGGCCAGCCGCCCTTCACCATGGATCGGACCGAGGGCTATACCGGCATCCTGATCGACGACCTGATCTCGAAGGGAACCAACGAGCCCTACCGCATGTTTACTTCGCGCGCCGAATTCCGCCTGCACCTGCGCATCGATAATGCCGATCGCCGTCTCACCCCGCACGGCCGCCGTTTGGGCCTCATCGACGACGTCGCGTGGGCTGAGTACGAACAAAAGCAGGTCCGCATGGCCGCGCTCGCGCGACTCCTTACCACCGGCAAAGTGGATGCAGAAAAGCTGCGCGCCGCCGGACTCGAAGACCTGAACTCAACCGCCGGACAAACCTGGGCCCAGCTTCTCAAGCGCCCTGAAGTGACCATCGAGTCAATTCTGGCCACGATGCGGGAAGAGCTGGCGCACGAGCCGCTCCTGGCAAGGTGGGCGAACAGCGCGCAGCCGGACTCCGGCCCGGCTGCACTGGCGGAGTCCATTCGGTCAGCGTCTTCGCCAGCCTCTTCGTTTGATCGCGCCGCCATTCGCAACGAGGCGCGCGCCGTAGAAACCGAGATCAAATTCGCCGGCTATCTCGATCAGCAGAAAAAGTCGATTGAAAAGCTGAAAGCCGCTGAGGCTGTCGCCATCCCCGAGTGGATCGAGTACGGCGCCATCAGCGGCCTCTCGCGCGAGATGCGCGAGACGCTCGAGCGCGTCCGCCCGCGCACCATTGGCCAGGCCAGCCGCCTTCCCGGCGTTACGCCGGCAGCGCTCTCGCTGGTGCATGTTTCGATCCGCCTGCAAGGTTCTAAACGGGCTGGTTCTAAGGATCCAAACAGCGCAATCAGCCGTCTTGCCTGACGGCTCGCCAATCGGAATTAAACGGCAGATTAATTTTCCAATCAAATCCGGCATTCTGCGCGTCGCGAGACAACCTCCTTCGCGAAAACGGTTTCATAAGCCCGAGAGTGGCTTGAATCCCCACCGCTCCCGGGAACCGAAGCGGTTTCCCCTTTTCTTGATCGCCCTTCGTTGCCGCAATCATCCGATCTCGAATCGCTCCTCCTCATCTTGAGAAGCGTAGGGCCATCCATCTCTCAATGGGATGATGAATCGTAATTTGCCGAATTGGAGCACTGCATGGCATCGGCTGTTCAACCCATCCGTGAGTTCGCCAAAAAACTTGCGTTCCGCTACGCGAGTCTTGGCGCACCCGAGTATCCCTATATCGTGGAACCAGTCCAGCTCGCTACGTTTGTGAACGAGCTCGATCGATTGAGGAATTTCTCCGGCTCGATCGTGGAGATCGGCGTCGCACGCGGCATGACCACGCGGTTCCTCTGTGAACATCTGGCGGCCAGCGGACGAACACACGAGAGACTGTGCGCAATCGATACCTTCGACTCCTTCGTTTCGAAGGACGTCGCGTATGAAGTTGAGCACCGCGGCAAGGCGCCCAAGGAGATATGGGGCTTCGGATACATCGACTATGATTCGTGGACGCGCAACTTCAAGAGATTTCCATTCCTCGCCGCCTACAAAGCCGACTGCTCGACCTTCGATTACTCACTTGTTGCGCCGATCAAATTTGCTTTCGTCGATGTCGATCTTTACCT
>Ga0335075_10018522_pt1 | contig 10320 bp, 8 predicted proteins | sample Lox_Sample_24_FD_206723 | JGI IMG/M metagenome (GOLD analysis project Ga0335075, IMG submission 206723) | Soil microbial communities from Loxahatchee National Wildlife Refuge, Florida, United States - Lox_Sample_2.4 | ecosystem: Environmental > Terrestrial > Soil > Wetlands | place: USA: Florida... | reverse complement strand
AAACCGCGCTCGACATCACGGTAGCGGCGTTCGCCGGCATCGGCGGCAACGCGTCGATCGCGTTCGCGCCGGTACCGCTCCCGCAGGGCTTCGATGTCGATGGAGTTGCTGGGTGGCATAAGAGGTCCGTTGCTGGTCAGATGCCCATCGGGGGCGGTTCGGACGCGGATCTGGCCTCGGCCAGCCTGCGCAGATTGTTCTCATGGTCGCCCCGGCCGAGACGATAGGCGCTCAGCACCGCAATCATCGTCAGCCACATCGCCAGGATCGTCGGCAAATACCAGGCGCCGAGGCGCCACAGCGTGTCCGCGGGGACCTCGCCGGGCTGCGCGCCTGCCGGGAATTGCGCCATGGTCAGGATCAGGGACGCAGCGATGAGCCCGACCCCGAGCACGGTCTTCCGCACGAAGGTGATCGCCGCGAAGAAAACGCCTTCCGAGCGTCGCCCGGTGCGCAATTCCGACTGGTCGACCAGATCGGCGATCATCGCCGCGGTCAGGATCTGGAAGCAGATGATAAGGCCGGTGTCGATCGTATTGGCGATGAGGACGAGCCAGAAGACCGAGGGATCGTCATTGCCCGGCAAGAGGCCCGCAAGCCGCAGCACGATCGGAAGCGGCGCGCCGAGGAAGGCGATGAGGCCGATCACCATGGCGCCATTCTTCTTGCCCATCCGGCGCGACACGACCGGCGCAATCGTCGCGCCGATGGCGGCGGAGACAAATACTCCGAGCGTGATGAGCCCGACCTGCAGCGACGTGAAACCCCAGAAATAGGTCGTGAAATAGAAGGTCAGCGATGCCGACAATCCGGTCGCCGCGGCGCCAAGCATCGCCGCGACGAACAGGGCGATGAAGGAACGGTCCGCAAGCGAATGGTAGATTTCGCTGAAGATGATCCGCAGCGTCATCCGCCGAGGTGGCGGTGCGGGGCGCATGTGCGCGATGCAGGAATGCGTGCCCGCGGCCGAGACGAGGATGGCGACCAGCACCATGCCGGCCGCGATCGCACCATAAGCGACATAGGCTTCGCGGTTGAACTGCCCGTTGGAGATCGTCGCGGTGACGAACAGCGGGAAGACGATGGCGAACATCAGCACCGTCATCACATTGCCGCCGGACCAGCCGAAGAAGTAGCGATAGCTCTGGACCGAGGCGCGCTCGTCATAATCGTAGCTGAGCTCGGGCGCGAGCGCGCTGCTCGGCGTTTCGTAGAGCGTGATGAAGATGCGGGTGAGGATGCTGAGCAGCAGCAGGTACCAGAAGAGCGCGTGCTGCCCCCATCCCTGCGGCGGCATCCAGAGCAGGGCGTAGCTGACGGCGACGGGCAGCGCGGCGGCATACATGAACGGATGCCGGCGTCCCCAGCGCGAGCGGAAATTGTCCGACCAGTAGCCGACGACCGGATCGGCGATGGCGTCGAACAGCAGCGAGATCGTGATCGCAAGCCCGACCAGGCGCGCGTCGAGCCCGATCACCTGCGAATAGAAGATGAGCAGGAAATAATTGAAGCCGGTTTCCGTGACCCCGGTGGCGACGGCACCGAAGCCGAACGCATTCTTGACCATCCCCGACGGAGAGGCGGATCCGGGCGCACGTCCCCGGGCCTGTTCGCCCCCGCCGGTCATTCGGCGTCCCAAGATACGCAGCTGTACATCGCAGTCCCAGGCAATGGCGGCTGGCGCCCGGGCGCCAGCCGCGTGGAAGATCAGAAGCGGTAGCGAATGGTCGCGCCGTAGGTACGCGGCTGGTTGGCGTAGCCGAACACGCTCCCGCTCTGGGCGACGCCATCGAACGCCGCGGTCAGATACCGGTCGTTGGTGAGATTGCGGACATAGAGGCCGCCCTCGAACCCGTTTTCGAGCTGAAGCGTCGCGGCGAGATTGATCTCGTTGACCTCGCGCCTGAAGCGGCGCCCGACGGCCAGCGCGGCGGCGAAATTCGGCACGCCATTCACAGTCGTGACAAAGCCCGGCAGGCCCTGCTCGACCTGCGTCTCGCTCTCGAAACGATAGTCGCCGCGCAGGATCAGGCGCGCGCCGCTGTCGAACTCCTGCGTGTAAGCGAGGCCGGCGGACATGGTGAGCGGCGAGACGCCTGCAACCTCCTCGCCCGAAGTGTCGCCGACCGGCGAGTTCACGAACGAATCGAACGTCGCATCCAGATAGGTGACCGACAGGAAGAGCGTCAGCGGGTCGACAGGCGTCACGGTCCCGTCGAACTCGAAGCCCGTCGTGGACTGGCGCCCCGCGTTCGAGAGAACGAAGCCCGTGCCGGTAAATGTATTGTCCTGGAACCCGTCGATTTCCTGCTGGAACAAGGTCAGATTGAACGTCACCCGCGGGAAACTGGCGCGCAGGCCCAGCTCGTAAACGGTGGATTCCTCAGGGCCCGCGAAGCGACTTCCGCTCGTGAGATTGGGGAGCGCCAGCCCCGCGTCGCGGATCGGCGAGGGCGCCGGCCGCGGAAGCGCCGCCGGCGAGCCCGGAACGAAGTCCTCGGGCGTGGGCCGGGAGTCGCGCGACAGGTTGAACGAACTCGCCTTGAAGCCCGTCGCATAGGTCGCATAGATGTTGAAATTCGGGCTCAGTTCATAAGCGGCGCGCACCAGCCAGGACAGATCCTCGTCGCGCGTCCGGCCATCCTCGACCGCGTTGGGATAATTGAGGAACGGCGGCAGGAATTGCAGCGCCTGCAATCCGATCAGCGGATTGGCCGCCGTATTGGCAAGTGCCGGCGGCACGCCGAGCGCCACGCCGAGCGCGACCAGATCGATGGCGGAAAACGGCTCGGTGCTGATGACGTTCGAAGCCGCATCCTTGCGATCGTGCGTATAATTGAGCCCCAGGGTGAAGGTGAGCCCGTCGGCCGGCCTGAAATCCAGCGTGCCGAAGATCGAATAAGCGCGATTGGACAGCGAGAACTCGTCCCGGATGCCCTGGCCCGGCTGGAAGAATGTCGTTCCGACCGGGCGGCCAAGTATCCCTTCGACGGTGGTCAGCCCACCGCGGGCGAGGACATTGAGGTAGCTGCGCGCATCCGCGCCGAGGGCGAGCGTGTTCGTGAAATCGATCTGCTCGTCGAAATAGAAACCGCCGACCAGGAAATTGAGCGGGCCATCGAAATCCGAGGTGAGGCGCACTTCCTGCGTGAAGGTATCGATCGCCGTCACCGCGGTGCCCGAGCCGATGAGGTCGACGGAGGTGAAGTCGCCATCGTCGACGCTCGCGCTGCGCACCTGGCGATAGGCGGTGATCGACGTCAGCGTGAGCGCGTCGAATTCATAGTCGATCTGCGCCGAGGCCCCGTAATTCTCGATCTCGTTCTCCGGCAGACGGTTGAGCCGGACCGTGTTGGAGAACGGGTCCTCCGCCACTGCTGCGGGGCCGCCATTGATGGCGTTCAGGATCGCGCCGGTCGGGCCGTAGATGAGATTGGATGCCGCGCAGCACAACTCGTCGATGCGGCTGTAATCGCCGATCAGCCGGATCTCGAGATTGTCGCCCGGCGCGAACAATAGCTGACCGCGCAGGTCCCAGCGGTTGCGGTCATTGACGTCGGTGTCGAGGTTGAGCACGCGGACATAGCCGTCGCGGCGGTTGAAATTGCCCGCAATGCTGAACGCGACCGTGTCGCTGATCGGACCGGTGACGTCGCCCCTCAGCACGACCTGGTCATAATTGCCATAAGTGAGCGAGGCCGAGCCGCCGAAGGTGAATTGCGGGCGCTGTGTCACCACGCTGATGACGCCCGCCGACGCATTCTTTCCGAACAGCGTCGATTGGGGGCCGCGCAGCACCTCGATCCGCTCGATGTTCGGAAGGTCGGTGATCTGGGCCGCCGAACGCGAGCGATAGACGCCGTCGATGAAGACGCCAACCGACGGCTCGATGCCCGGATTGTTCGAGCCATTGCCGAAGCCGCGGATGATGAAATTGGTCGCGCCCGAATTCTGGTTCTGCTGGACGCGCAGGGACGGCACGAGCGACTGGAGATCGATCAGGTCGCGGATCTGCGCCTGCTCGATCGTCTCGGCGCTGGTGACCGTCACGGCGACCGGCGTGTCCTGCAGCGTCTGGGCACGGCGCGATGCGGTGATCACGATCGCGTTGTTGTTCTCGGCGGCCGAGGACTGCGCCGCAGCGTCCGGACTGGGCGGTTCGCTGCCGGCCGCGTCCTGGGCCAGCGCGGAATTGCCGGCGAAGAGCGCGCAGGCGGAAATGCCGATTCTCAGGCTGTGTCTCATATGACCCTCCCCATCGCGGCGAGCCGATGTGTCCCGGCTTCTCCCGATGCGAGCATCTATTTCACACTAGATATTCTAGTGCAACCTAGAATTATGAAGGGGCGCGCCTTGCGGCCTTGGCCTGAACGGCTACACTGGGCGGATGCTGGAAACGGACATGAAGGGCGAAGCGCGAGAGACGGCGATCGACGTGGCGCGCCCGCTGTCGCGGAGCCGCAAGTCGGGCAAGAAGCGCGATGCGATCATGGCGGCCGCGACGCAGATCCTCAACGCGCGCACCTATGCGCTGGCCACGATGACGGAAATCGCCGCCGCGCTCGATCTACGCGACGCCACGCTCTATTATTATTTTCCGAGCAAGCAGGCGCTCTTCTTTGCCTGCCATTGCCGTTCGATGGACCGTTTCGAGAGCTTCCTGGACCTCGCCGATCGGGAAGGAAGAACGGGCGCCGCCAAGCTCGAACGCTTTCTCTTCCACCTCATCGACGATTCGGCGAAGAATGGGCCGCTGCTCTATTTTGGCGACTATTATCATCTGGACGCCGACCACCGCGACGCGATCGCCGGACGGGCGGGACGGCTCACCGTGATGCTCGAGCGCTTCCTCAAGCTGGGAATCGAAGACGGCTCGGTCGTGCCCTGCGAGACGCGGCTCGTCGTTCAGTTGCTGATCGGAATGCTCGTCTGGCTGGCGAAATGGGTGCCGACGATCGAAGACCTGACCGCCGATCGGCTGCTGGCCGCGATCAGCGCGTTCAGCATGCACGGACTCGAAAATCGCTGACAGGATGCGGGAAAGGCGCGGATGACATCATGTTCACCGACATGAAGCAGGGCACGGCGGCGGACTGGGCGCATATCGGCGCAGAGCATCGCCGACACCAGGAAAGCGCCGCGGCGGAGCAGATCATGGAGAGCCTGAAGCGGCTCGAGGGGATCGAGGTCGGCTTTGCAGCAAATCAGCTGACCCACAGCCTGATGGCGGGCACGCTGGCGCGGCGGTCGGGAGCAAGCGACCAGGAGGTCGTCGCCGCCCTGTGCCACGACCTCGGCAAGCTCTTCTCGATCCCCAATCACGGCGCGATCGCGGCGGAGATGCTGAAGCCTTATGTCGACGAGAACATCTATCACGCCGTCTACTGGCACCAGGAATTCCAGGGCCGCTATTATTTCGAGCATCTCGGTCGCAACCCGGAGGGGCGCGAGAAATTCCGGAATGAGCCCTGGTACGATTTCGCGGAACGGCTGGTCGACGAATGGGACGCACCCGCATTCGATCCCGGCTTCGCAGTCGACAGCCTCGAAAGCTTCGCGACCGAGCTAAAGCGCGTTTTCAGCCGACCGAAGGCGATGGTCTGACGCTTCGTTGCGAGCCGATCGGGACGATCGGCAGCCTGCAATGCGGACGCGCGTCGAAGCTTCCCGGATCAGGTCGCACTTATCTGGCGTCACCTTTGTGATCGAGACACTCTAAACGTGATGTCAGCATCCAGCTGCTGCCACCCAGCAGCAATTCCACATAGGCTATCGCTTGCCGGTTTATCAGCGCGGTATCATGCGTAGAGCTATCCTGTCGGAGCAGTGCCGGGCAAAAGCGGTGACGCACAACTTACACGTCTGGAAGTGGCCCGAGCAGTGGTGCAAATTCTATCCCGCTCGAAGGTCGATGTAGCGCAACTGGCCGCCGTCATATTATGACAATCTGGGGAGATGTCGCCGCGAATCCGTGAATGACCGCTCCGGCCTTCTTGGCTGACGTTTCGCCGCCGCGCACTTTAGCGACAGCTCTGGGCGCAAAGCCGACACCTGACGGAGCTGTTACCCGCGATGCGATAACCGCAGCGAATGCTCAGGAACGCTCGGAGAAGCGCGTAGCGTCGCACGCAAAATGTGGGGGGGGGGATTTGTGGAGCCGTTCGCCGGCCCCTTTGCAAAAACCACCGTTTTTCAACCACTAAGGGCTTGGCGATGGTGACCCCTACGGGAATCGAACCCGTGTTTCAGCCGTGAAAGGGCCGCGTCCTAACCGCTAGACGAAGGGGCCATGAAGGCGAGGCCGCGCATTAGGGGCTCCGGCGCGGGCGGTCAAGCGTCCGCCCATGCCGCATCGTCGAGATGCAGCTCGGCGGAGGAACGGCCGTTCCATTCGTCGCGCTTCATCCGCCCGGCGAGCCACAGCCGGCGGTGCGCGGGTGCGCCGAGCAAAGCCTCGCCGAGCGGAGTGTCGGCCATGCGGAAGGCCACCGCCTTCAGGCGGCGACCGTCGGCGCCGGCGGCCATGACCCGCAGATGCCCGCTGCCGACCACGTCGGCCTTGAGGATGCCGACCGGGCCCGCCGCTACCCGCGGCGCGGGCCAGCCGGCGCCATAGGGACCGCCGGCCTCCAGCGCATCGCAGGTGTCGGGGCAGACCCCGCCCGGCGCCATCACCGCGTCGAGCAGCAAGGCGCGGCCGTCGCGGCTGGCGGCGACATCGTCCGCAAGGCGCGAATCGAGAAAGTCCGCGAGCGCATCGAGCTTGTCGCCCGCGACGGTGAGCCCCGCCGCCATCGCATGGCCCCCGCCGGCGACCAGCAGACCGCTGTCCTTCGCAGCGAGCACCGCGGCGCCGAGATCGACGCCCGAGATCGAGCGGCCGGAGCCCTTGCCGACACCCGCCTCGTCCAGCGCGACGACGATGGCGGGCCGGCCCAGCCGCTCCTTGAGGCGACCGGCGACGATGCCGATCACGCCCGGATGCCAGCCCGGCGCCGCGACCAGAGCGACGGCGCGGTTGCCCTGCGTCGAGACCAGAGCCTCCGCGGCCTCGCAGACCGCCACCTCGATCGCGCGGCGCTCCTCGTTGAGACGGTTGAGCTCCGCGGAAATCGCCTGCGCCTCGGCCGGATCTTCGGTGGTGAGCAGGCGGACGCCGAGGTCGGATTTCCCGACACGGCCGCCGGCATTGATGCGCGGGCCCAGAGCGAAGCCGAGATCGGTCGAGGTCGGCGCGCGGGTGAGGCGCGCGGCGTCAGCGAGCGCGGCGAGGCCGGTGTTGCGCCGGCCCGACATGATCTTGAGGCCCTGCGTCACGAAGGCGCGGTTGAGGCCGCGCAGCTGGGCGACGTCGGCGACGGTGCCCAATGCGACAAGGTCGAGCAGGTCGATCAGCTTCGGCTCGGGCCGCGTAGCGAAGAAACCCCTGCCCCGCAGCAGGCGCAGCACGGCGGCGCCGAGCAGGAAGGCGACGCCGACCGCGGCGAGATGGCCGTGGGCGGCCGCCTCGTCGGCTTCGTCGAGGCGGTTCGGATTGACGATGGCGAAGCCGTCCGGGAGCGAGGCGGCGCATTTGTGATGGTCGCAGACGATCACGTCGGCGCCGGCGGCGCGCGCCATGGCCAGGGCCTCGAACGCCTGGGCGCCGCAATCGACGGTGACGATCAGCCGCGTGCCGCCGTCGGCGATCCGCACCAAAGCCTCGCCCGAGGGGCCATAGCCTTCCATCAGCCGGTCCGGGATATAGGCTTCGGGGCGCAGGCCGAGATCGCGCAGCAGCCGGACGAGCAGGGCCGCGGAGGTCGCGCCGTCCACGTCATAATCGCCGAAGATCGTGACCCGCTCGCCGGCCTCGACCGCGTCGGCGAGGCGTATGGCGGCCTTGTCCATGTCGCGGAACAGGGACGGGTCCGGCATGAAACCGCGCAGGGTGGGCGACCGGTGCCGCTCCAGATCCTCGCGCACGACGCCGCGGGCGAGGAGGAGCTGGTCGACGAGGTCGTCGGGACGGAAGCCCTGATCGCCGCCCTCCGCCGACGTCCCGCGCCAGCGCCATGGCTGGCCGAGGATCGAGCGGCTGACGCCGCAGGCGAAGGCGGGGTTCATGAGCATGACCACCAACCTAGCTGCGCCGACTCCCCGGCGGAAGGCCCTGCCCTGCTAACCATATTCCTTTCCGGCCTCTTCATCGCTCGGTGTCAGACCTTCACGTGTGGGAATGCGAGAGAAGGAGATGTCCCATGCGACTGACCTCGATCCTGTGTGCCGCTGCCCTGCTGCTGCCCGCGAGTGCCGCGACCGGCCAGAGCCCCCTACATGCCCAGAGCCTGCCAGCCCAAGGCGCCGCGCAAACCGCGCGGACCGTTCTCTACGAGCTTCGCGAGGGCAACCGGCTGGTCGGTGCGCCCTCACTGCCGCTCCAGATCGGCCGGACCACGGCCGTGTCGATCGGCGGCGCCTATGCGCTGCGCCTCCGCGTCGACCGGGCGGCGCCCGATGGCGGCGCGCCGGCCTATCTGGTCCGCTCCAGCCTGTCGCGCGCCGACGATGGCGAGCGGCTCGCGACGCCCGACATCACCGTGGTCGAGGGCCTGCCGACCCGTGTCGACCTTGCCGCCCGCGACCTTTCGATCGGCGTGACGATCCGCTAGCGGATCAATGCTCGCCGGGGGCGCGGCGGTGTTCGCCGCGGACCCAGCGGACCGTGCCGGTCGAGGCGCGCATCACGACGCTTTCGGTGGTGAGGCAGCCCTTGCGGCGCTTCACGCCCTCCAGCAGCGTCCCGTCGGTGACGCCGGTCGCGGCGAAGATGACGTCGCCCTGCGCCAGTTCCTCCAGCGAATAGATGCGGTCGAGATCGGTGACGCCCCACTGGGCGGCGCGGGCGCGCTCGTCATCGTTGCGGAACAGCAGCCTGCCCTGGAACTGGCCGCCGACACAGCGCAGGGCCGCGGCCGCCAGCACGCCCTCCGGCGCGCCGCCCGAACCCATATAGACGTCGACCGTGGTGTCCGGATCGGTGACCGCGATAACGCCGGCGACGTCGCCGTCCGGAATGAGCTTGATGCCGCAGCCGAGCGCGCGCAACTCCGCGATCATCGCGGCATGGCGGGGCCGGTCGAGCACGCAGACGATGAGGTCGGACGGCTTCACGCCCTTCGCCTCGGCGACCGCCCTGATATTCTCGGTCGGCGTCTTGCGCAGATCGATCACGCCGTCGGGATAGCCGGGGCCGACCGCGATCTTGTCCATATAGACGTCGGGCGCGTGGAGCAGATGGCCTTCCTCGGCGATCGCCAGCACGGCCATCGCATTGGCGCCGGCCTTGGCGGTGATCGTCGTGCCCTCCAGCGGATCGAGCGCGATGTCGATCTTCGGCCCGCTGCCCTGCGCCGCGCCGACCTTCTCGCCGATATAGAGCATCGGCGCCTCGTCGCGCTCGCCCTCGCCGATGACGACGGTGCCGTCGAATTCGAGCTGGTTCAGCGCGTCGCGCATCGCCTCGACCGCGGCCTGGTCCGCCGCCTTCTCGTCGCCGCGGCCGACCAGATGCGAAGCGGCCACCGCCGCCGCCTCGGTCACGCGGACCATTTCCAGCACGAGCAGCCGATCGAGAACCTGGCTTGCATTGACCATTTTGCGTGTCATCCTCTCATGACGAAACGGGGGAAGTTTCGAGGGCGGATAAGCGAGGCCCATGACAAAGTCGAGAACGGCGCTGAGTCTCCACGCCGCCCTGATCCCGTTCCTTGCCCCCGCGGGCGCGAACGCGCAGCCCGTCGATCCGCAAGCGATGATCGAGGCCCAGCAGCGCGAACTGCGCGCATCGATCAACCCCCGCTGCCCGACCAGCACCAATCCGGACGAGATCGTCGTGTGCGGCCGCACGAACCATGAGCGCTACCGCGTGCCGCCGCAGGAGGTGCCGGGCGCGATCCCCAATGGCGACCGCTCCGGCGGCGAGCAGCGCGCCGCGCTCAACAACGACGACCGGCGCTGCACGACCATCGGCCGCGACCAGCAATGCAATGGCGGCCTCAACGTGCTGGCGATCGGCGGCTTCATCGCCCAGGCCGTCGAGGCGATCATCGAGCCGGATTGAGGCGAAGTTCACGAACTTCACGAACTTCACGACTTGCACATGGAATCGGCCTCCGGCGCCGGATCGAGGATGCCGGAATCCGGCGCGGCCTCCGGGCCGGGCACCCAGCCGGGCGGGATCATGTGGCCGTCCGCGGTTTGCGTCCAGCCGGCGGCGATCTGCTGGTCCGCATATTGCTCCGAAATCGCCTCGTGCTTGGTGAGGATCGAGCCGCGCAC
>Ga0335075_10018519_pt1 | contig 10320 bp, 9 predicted proteins | sample Lox_Sample_24_FD_206723 | JGI IMG/M metagenome (GOLD analysis project Ga0335075, IMG submission 206723) | Soil microbial communities from Loxahatchee National Wildlife Refuge, Florida, United States - Lox_Sample_2.4 | ecosystem: Environmental > Terrestrial > Soil > Wetlands | place: USA: Florida... | reverse complement strand
CGGCCGGACGGCTCGACTTCTACATGGGCGGCAATCTTCTCTTGGCCTTCGACGCGGTGGCGCGCGGCGTCCCGATCGTGGTGGTCGCCGGGGATTTCCAAAAGGACCCGCAAATCATGATGTCGCATCCGGGGGTCGGGCTCGACAAGTGGGCGGACCTGCCGAAGGCGACGACGGCTTTCGTCAGCAAGGAGGGCCTCGTCACCTTCTACCGGTGGATGGAGTCCGCCTATGGGTTCAAGGAGGACATCGTCAAGCCCTATACGTTCAACGCCGGGCCGTTCATCGCCGACACGCACTCCATCCAGCAAGGCTATGTCACCTCCGAGCCGTTCGCCGTCGAGCGCGAGGGGCATTTCAAGCCGAACGTCTTCCTGCTCGCCGACAACGGCTACGGAACATACGCGACCACGATCGAGGCCCGCGGCGATCTGGTCAAGAATCATCCCGACATCGTGCAGCGCTTCGTCGACGCCTCCGCGATCGGCTGGTACCACTATCTCTATGGCGACAATTCCAAGGCGAATGCCCTCATCAAGAAGGACAATCCGGACATGACGGATGCGCAGATCGCCTTCTCGATCGCCAAGATCAAGCAATATGGCCTGATCGATTCCGGCGACACGCTGAAGCTCGGCATCGGCGCCATGACTGACAAGCGGATCAAGGATTTCTATGAAGCGATGGTCAAGGCGGGGGTCGAGAAGCCGGGCCTCGATTACAAGAAGGCCTATACGCTGCAATTCGTGAACAAGGGCGTCGGCGTCGACTTGCGGCCCAAATAAGGGGCGCGGAATTCGATGCCATGAACGATCGCCACGAAACGCCCGCAGACGCGTCGTCGCCGCGCGCGACGGGAAGTGGACCTGCGCCATTCGCCCTGCCCCGCTCGCGCCGCTACGTTCTGAGAAAAGCGCGCGTGCTTGGCCGCTCGCTGCCTGAGCCCATCGGGCCGCTCGACTTCGACGGCTTCGCTCTTCTCGACATCCTCGTGGATGAGGGCAGGGTCGCGAAGGTCACGCCGGCGGGCGCTATCGCTTTCGGCGACATCGCCGAGGTCGCCATGTCGGGGCGCATCGTGCTGCCCCTGTTCGTCGACGTCCACACGCACATCGACAAGGGCCATATCTGGCGGCGCAAGCGCAACCCGACCGGGGATTTTCCGACCGCGCTCAAGGCCGTGATCGAGGACCGCACGGTCAACTGGACCGCGGCCGACGTCGCCGCCCGCATGGAATTCAGCCTGCGCTCGGCCCATGCCTACGGCACGACCGCGCTGCGCACCCATATCGATAGCGTCGGCGCGCAGACGCGCATCAGCTGGCCGGTTCTGGCGGAGGCGCGCGAGCGCTGGCGCGGGCGGATCGAACTGCAGGCTTCGCCTTTGTTCAGCATCGAGTATGCGCTCGACGATTCGCACATGGCCGACATCGAGGCGATGCTCGACGCGCATGGGACGGGAATCCTCGGCGCGGTGACCTACATGGTGCCGCGGCTCAGCGAGGGCCTCGTGAGGCTGTTCGAGCTTGCCGAGCGCAAGGGCTGGGAGCTCGACTTCCATGTCGACGAAAGCGCCGATCCCGCGGCCCGCTCGCTTAAGGTCGTCGCCGACATGGCGATCGAGCGCCGCTTTGAGCGCCGCATCCTGGTCGGCCATTGCTGCTCGCTCGCGCTGCAGGAGGACGACGAACGGAAAAAGACCATCGACGCCGTCGCGCGGGCGGGGCTTAGCGTGGTCTCTCTGCCGATGTGCAACATGTTCCTTCAGGATCGCGAGCCCGGCCGCACGCCGCGCTGGCGCGGCGTGACCGCGCTGCACGAGCTGAAGAGCGCGGGGGTGAGAGTGATGATCGCCAGCGACAACACCCGCGACCCGTTCTACCCTTATGGCGATCTCGACATGATGGAGACCTGGCGTGAAGGCGTGCGGATCCTGCACCTCGACTATCCGTTCGCCGACTGGGCGCTCGCCGTCTCGGCTGTCCCGGCTGAGGCGATGGGGCTCGACTTGGGGAGCTTGCGCGAAGGCGGGCGCGCCGACATGATCCTCACGCGCGCGCGAGATTTCCCTGAACTGCTGGCGCGCCCGCAATCGAACCGCATCGTGGTGAGAGGCGGCGAAGCCTCGACCGCCGAGCCTCCCGATTATTCCGAGCTCGACGCGCTTTACGGCCTCGCGCCATGAAGCAGCTTTATGACATCGCTGCGCTGCGCGCCGAGATCGGCCCGGTCAAGTGGGAGGACAATCCCATCCTGGTCAGGCAGAAGAGCCGCGACTTCTACTGGTATTCGCCGGTCTTGAAGCGCGAGCTCGAGGCGGTCACCGCCGACGTCGTGGTGACGCCTTCGAGCGAAGAGGAAGTGCGGACGGTCCTGAAAGCGGCCTATAAGCTCGGGATTCCGGTCACCCCGCGCGGCGCGGGCACCGGCAATTACGGCCAGGCGATGCCGCTCATGGGCGGCGTGCTTTTAAACCTCGCCGAGATGAACAAGATCCGCTCGATCGAGCTGGGGCGCGTCGTGTGCGAGCCCGGCGCGCTGCTCATCAACATCGACAAGGCGGCCGAAGCGTCGGGGCAGGAATTGCGCATGTTCCCCTCGACCCGCGGGACCGCGTCGATCGGCGGCTTCGTCGCCGGCGGGTCCGGCGGGGTGGGCTCGATCACCTGGGGGGGCTTGCGCGATTTCGGCAACGTGCTGCGCCTCAACGTCATGACGCTCGAAGCCGAGCCGCGCACGCTGGAACTCAAGGGCGCGGATCTGCACAAGGCGGTGCACGCCTACGGCACCAACGGAATCATCGTCGAGGTCGAGGCGCCGCTCACCGCGCACTACGATTGGGTCGACCTGATCGTGGGGTTCGACAAGTTCGACGCGGCGACCGCATATGCGTTGGCGCTCGGCGAGCAGGATGGAATCCTGAAGAAGCTCATCACCGTCGTCGAGGGTCCGGCGCCGCACGATTATTTTCTGCGCCATCGCGCCCTCATTCCCGAGGGCGCGAGCGTCGTCATCCTGATGATCGCGCCCCACGCGCTCGACGCTTTCGAGGCCTTCACCCGCGCTTATAAGGAAGCGCGGATTTTGCTCGATTCGAGCAAGGCATCGCCCGAGACGCTCGCAGGCCTGCCGCCGAACTACGAGCTCACCTGGAACCACACCACGCTGCGCGGGCTGCGCGTCGACCCGAGCGTCACCTACCTGCAGGTCCGCTACCCGAACGACGGCGGGCTCGAGGCGGTCAAGCGCATCCACGAGCGCTACGGGCCGGAGGTCCTGGGCCATCTCGAGGTCATCCGCTTCAATGGGCGGATCGCGTTCGCCGGGCTGCCGCTGGTCAAGTTCACCACCGAAGCGCGGCTGCAAGAAATCATCGCCGGGCACGAATCCGAGGGCGCGATGATCTTCAACCCCCACCGCTACAGCCTCGAGGAAGGCGGCATGAAGCAGACCGACGCGATCCAGCTCGCGTTCAAGCGCGAGACCGATCCCAAGGGGCTGCTCAATCCGGGCAAGATGATCGCCTGGGAGAATCCGGACTTCGATTATTCGGCGGGCCGGAATTTTCTCTTCCCCGGCCTCGAGGCGCGGGCGCGCGCGGCGCAAGGCTGAGCTTGGCCTTGCGCGTTCTGGTGCTGTTCACCCATCCGGTCGAGACGAGCTTCGCCGCGGCGCTGCACGCGAAAGTCGTTGGGGTCCTGCGCGGGAGCGGACACAAGGTCGACGATTGCGATCTCTATGCCGAGGGCTTCGATCCGGTGATGTCGCGCCAGGACCGGATCGACTATCACAATGTGGCTTTCAACCGCCGCAACGTCGCGCCTTATGTCGATCGGCTGCTCGCTGCGGAAGCGCTCGTCTTTTCCTATCCAGTCTAGAACATGGGCTTTCCGGCGATCCTCAAGGGTTTCGTCGACAAGGTCTTCCTGCCCGGCGTCAGCTTCACCCTGAGCGAGGACGGCGCCTACAATCCCTGTCTTCACAACATCAAGCGTCTCGGCGCGGTCTGCACCTATGGCGGCTCGCGCTGGCTCACGTTCATGATGGGCGATCCGCTGCGCCGCTTTCTCACCCGCTCGATGCGCCGCATCTGCGCGCCCGGCGCGCGTTGCGACTATCTCGCTCATTACGACATGAACCATTCGAAACCGGAGCGCCGCGCGGCGTTCCTCAAAAGGATCGAGGCGCGCTTTTCGAGCTGGTGAAACGAGAGCGCGGCTCATTCCGTTGCGCCAGCATCCTCGCCCTCGATCGCGCGGCGTTGCTTGGTGAGCTCCGCTCCGGCGAAATCCATGAAGGCGCGCACGCGCGGCGAGCGGCGCAGATCGGAATGGGTCAGCATCCATAGCCCCAAGTCGAGTTCCGGCACCAGATAGCCGAGGCGCGCGAGCTCTGGGGTCCGATCGCCAAGGAAGCACGGCAGCAATGTCGCCCCAAAGCCCAGAAGGGCGAGCTGCAGCAGGCAATGGGCGGAATTGGCCTTGGCGACCAGCCGTTCCGGCGGGACGTTGGCCTCGACCCACCGCCGGCTCGGCGCCGGTCCGAAACTGTCGCTGAAGCCGATGAAATTGAGCGAATCGATCGGCTGAGCGCCAAGTTCCCCGATCAAGTCGCGCCTGCAATAGGGCGCCCATCGCCCGGTGCAGATTCTTCGCCCGACCAGCGATTCGGGCGGGTCGTTGGTCAGGCGAATCGCGATGTCGGCGTCACGCCGGCTCAAGTTCAGCGACTGATTGGAGAGGATGAGCTCGACTACGATGCCGGGATTCTGCGCCTGGAACTGGGCCACGATCGCCGGCATGAAATGCTGGCCGATCGCTTCGGGCGTGGTGACGGACAATTCCCCGGTCGGCTTAACGTCGCGGCCGGCGACCCGGCGCTCGAATTCGAGCACCGACTCGGCCATTGTGGCGGCGAGCGCGATCATTTCCTCGCCGGCCGAGGTGGGCTCGTAGCCGGCGCGCGAGCGCTCGAAGAGACGGGCGCCGACAGCGGTCTCCACCGCCGCCAATCGCCGAAACACCGTCGAATGATTGACGCCGAGACGCTCCGCCGCCCCGACCAGCGACCGGGCTTCCGCGATCGACTTGACCAGTCGAAATTCGTCCCAGCTGAACCCTGAATTCATGTTTGCAAACGTTGGTCGCCGCTCGTCTCCGCCCAGGCCAGGCGCTTGGATCGCAAGTTCTTTACCATGTCCCGCGCGCCCGCCGGAGAGGCGCGCGATTGCGAGGTCATTCAGCTTCTCCGGGGCGCGGCGGCGCGGCGCAGCCGATCGTTGATCGCCGTCCCGAGCCCGCGCTCGGGGATCGGCGCGACCGCGATGCGCTTAGCGCCTTCGGCGTCGAGCGCGCGCAGATAGGAAAACAAATGCGACGCGGCCTCGACCAAGTCTCCGGAGGGCGAAAGATCGAGTCGGGCGCGCGCCGCGCTGCTCTTGAGGGCGCCGCCGAAATCGAGCGCCGCTTCGTCCGCCGATGCGCGGGACGCGCCAAGACGAAGCTCGGCCTTGGGCGCATAGTGCGACGCCAATTGCCCGGGCGCGTTGGGAGCCGCGCGCGCCCCGCTTGGCGTATCGATTGGGAAGCCGAGCGCGGCTTCGATCGCCTCGCGGGTGATCGCGCCGGGACGCAGCAATTGCGGCGCGGGCCCAAGGCAGGCGACGATGGTCGATTCGAGGCCATGGCGACACGGCCCCGCGTCGAGGATGAAGTCGACCCTGCCGTCGAGGTCGGCTGCGACATGGGCGGCCGTCGTTGGGCTCACCCGTCCGGACCGGTTCGCTGACGGCGCGGCAAGGGGAACGCCCGCCGCCTCGATGAGCGCCCGCGCCGTCTCGTGCGACGGCGCCCGAATCGCCACGCTGTCAAGGCCGGCGCGCGCAAGCAAGCTGATCCTTATGGTTGAAGCGGCGGGCAGGACCAGGGTGAGAGGCCCGGGCCAGAACGCGCGCGCCAGCGCCTCCGCCTCTCGCCCGAACAGGCCATGTTCGCGCGCGCCGTCGATGTCGAGGACATGGGCGATGAGCGGGTTGATCGCGGGCCGCTCCTTGGCGGCGTAGACGCCCGCGACCGCTTTGTCCAAGGTCGCGTCCGCGGCGAGGCCGTAGACGGTCTCGGTCGGCATGGCGACGAGGCCGCCCGCGCGAAGGCACGCCGCCGCGGCGGCGATCGCTTCCGGGCTTGCGTCCACGAGGCGGGTTGTCTTCAGCTCGAGCGCCATATCATTTTCGGTTCGCATTTGCGCGCAAAGTCGACTGTACATAAGCTTATTTGCCCCTGCCGCCGCAAACGGCGGCCGCGGGGGCCGCGGTCCGTTCGCGGCCAGGGAGGAGCGTGACATGCCTTATCGTTCGCCGGTCGCCGATATCCTCTTTTCGCTCAGCGCCGTCGCCGACCTCAAGGGGCTGATCGGGCACGGGCTGGCCTGCGACCTCGATTGGGAGGCCGTCAATTCCATCGTCGCGGAAGCGGGCCGCTTCGCGACCGAAGAGATCGCGCCCTTGAACCGGCCCGGCGACCTTGCCGGCGCTGTTTACGAGAACGGCGCGGTCACGACGCCCCCCGGCTTCGCCGACGTCTACAAGCGGTGGGCGGGGGCGGGCTGGAACGGCGTCTCCGCGCCGGCCGAGTTCGGCGGCATGGGTCTTCCGCATATCGTCAATGTCGCCTGCACCGAAATCTGGAACGGCGCCTCGATGGCCTTCGCGCTCTGCCCGCTCCTGACCGAGGGCGCGGTCGGCGCCTTGAAGGCGTTCGGCTCCCGCGAACTCGTCGGCGTCTATCTCCCGCCGATGGTCAGCGGGCGCTGGACCGGAACCATGAACCTGACCGAGCCTCAGGCGGGGTCCGATCTCAATGCGGTCAGAACCCGCGCCGAACGCGCCGAGGACGGGTCCTATCGCCTGTTCGGCCAGAAAATCTTCATCACCTATGGCGAGCACGACATGGCCGAGAACATCGTCCATCTCGTCCTCGCCCGCCTGTCGGGAGCGCCTGCGGGCACGCGCGGCCTGTCGCTCTTCCTCGCGCCGAAATTCCTCGTCAACGCCGATCGCTCGCTCGGGCCCCGCAACGATTTGCGCTGCGCCAGCATCGAGCACAAGCTCGGCATTCACGGCTCCCCGACCTGCGTCATGGCCTATGGCGACAACGACGGCGCGAAGGCCTGGCTGATCGGCGAGGAGAACCGCGGCCTTGCCGCCATGTTCGTGATGATGAACGCGGCGCGGCTCGCGGTCGGGACGCAGGGGGTGGCGATCGGCGATCGCGCCTATCAGCAAGCGCTCGGCTTTGCGCGCGAGCGCCGCCAGGGCCGCGGGGCCAAAGGCGGCGAGGGCATGGTCCCGATCATCGAGCATCCGGACGTGCAGCGCATGCTGATGACGATGAAGGCCAATGTTCACGCCGCGCGCGGGATCTGCCATCTGACCGGCGTGTCGCTCGATCTCGCTGCCCATGCCCACCGCGAAAGCGAGCGAACGGCCGCCGCCAATCGCGCCGCGCTGCTGACGCCGATCGCGAAAGCGTTCTCGACCGACATCGGCGACGAGGCGGCGTCGCTCGGCGTTCAGGTCCACGGCGGCATGGGCTATATCGAGGAGACCGGCGCCGCCCAGCACATGCGCGATTCGCGCATCGCCGCGATCTACGAAGGCGCGAACGGCATCCATGGCCTCGATCTCGTGCAGCGCAAACTGCCGCTGGCGGGCGGCGAAACCGTCAGCCAAGAGATCGCCTTCATCCGCGAAGTCGCGGGCGCTGTCGGCGCCTGCGGAAGCGCGCGCTTCGGGGACACGGCGGCGCGGCTCTCCGAGGCCGCCGGCGCGCTTGAGGAAACGACAAGCCTGACGCTCGGCTGGCTCGAGACGGATCAGGCTTCCGCTCTGGCCGGCGCATCGCCCTATCTGCGCCTGTTCGGGCTTGCGCTCGGCGGCGCGTGCCTCGCCAAGGCCGGGCTTGCGGCGGAAGAGCTCGCGGCCGATGGCGACGAAAGCGAACTCGGGCGCGTCGGCCTCGCCCGCTTCTTCGCCGAAAAGCTCAGCCCCGCCGCGTCCGGACTCGCGCGCGCGATCGCCTCGGGCGACGCGCCGCTCAAGCCTTACGAGGCGATCCTGACGGAGACCGCATGAGCGACATCGAAATTGCCCGCGAGGGTGCGGTCTTGTCGGCGGCCTTCGCCCGTCCACAGAAGAAGAACGCGATCACCGGCTTAATGTACGAAGCTCTAATCGAGGCGTTCGAAACGGCCGAGCGCGACGCGAGCGTCGGCGCGTTTGTGCTGAGCGGCAAGGGCGGCGTCTTCACCGCCGGCAACGACATCGCCGATTTTCTCGCCGTCGCCATGCATGAGGCCGGCGAGTTTCCCGCCTGGCGGTTCGTGCAGAAGCTCGCGGAGTTCGAGAAGCCGCTCGTGGCAGCGGTCGACGGCCTGGCGATCGGGGTCGGAACGACGCTTTGCTTTCATTGCGATCTCGTCTACGCCGCTCCGCAAGCACGCTTCCAGATGCCCTTCGTCGACCTTGGCCTGGTGCCCGAGGCCGGCTCCTCGCTGCTCGCGCCGCAGCGCTTCGGGCGCGCCAAGGCGGCGGAATTTCTCTTGCTCGGCGAGCCGTTCGGCGCCGATGAGGCGCTCAGGCTCGGCCTCGTCAACGCCGTCCTGCCTCAGGGCGAGCTTCTCATGCGTGCGATGGAAAAAGCGGCTGCCCTCGCCGCCAAGCCCCGCGCGGCTCTGCTCGCGACGCGCCGCCTCATGCGCGGCGATAACGAGGCGGTCAAGGCGCAGATGGCGGAGGAGATGCACGCCTTCTCGGCCGCGCTCAAGTCTCCGCAAGCGCACGCGGCGTTCCAGGCGTTCCTGTCCGCGGGAAAGAAGTAAGTGGAGACGCAGCCCAAGATGACCGCTCGCCGACGGGCCGGCCCGTCTCAATCCAGCGGATGAGCCCGTCGTTCACGGCGGAGCGGGGGCGCGCCAGACGGCTTCGTAAGCCTCGCGAAAATTGTCGCGGGTGACTTTGAGGCCGGCGGCGGAAAGCCAGGCCGGGGGCGTGCGTCCGATGACTCCGAGCAAGAGGGCCTTGGCGGCGGCCGCGCCCTGATCGTAGGGGCGCTGCGCCGCCACCCCCTTGAGCGGCCCCTCCTTGCGCAGCTCGGCGACCGCGTCGGCGCCGAGATCGACCGTGATCAGGGGCAGGCTCGGCGCGCCGTCGCGGATCGCCGCGAGCACGCGCAGCGCCGGCGCGTCCCAGGCGATGAAGCAGCAGTCGAGATCGTCGTTGGCGGCGAGCAGCCGCCGGTATGCGCCCCCCGCGTCCTCGACTCTGCCGAAGCGCTCGCGCACCAGGGTGAGATCGGGACGCTCGGCGGTCATCCATTTGCGGAACGCGATCTCGCGCTCGTTGGTGACGAAGAATTCGGCCTCGTAATTGAGAATGCCGACGACGCCTTCGCGCGGCGCATAGGGGGAAATGAGCTCGGCGGCGATTGCGCCGAGACCGAAATTGTCGGCCGAGGAGACGGCGAGATAGTCAAGGCCGGGACGAAGGCCCGACGGCGCGTTGTCGAGCAGCACGAGCTTCTTGCCCGCCCTGCCGACGGCCCGGTGCGCCTCGAGCACGGCCGACGATCCGATCGGCAGGCTGATGACCGCGTCGCTCGCCGCGGTCGCGAGGCGCATGAGCTCCCGGCTCTGCTTGTCCCGGTCGAATCCGCAGTCCACGATCTCCGACACCGTGGCGCCGTATTGCCCGAGCGTGCCGATGATTCCGGCCAACTCCTGGCGCGACCAGTCACTCGTCGTCGTGTGCAGGACGATGGCGGCTGAGATGCGTCCCGCTCTCGCCAGTTCGGCCTCCGAGTCGGTCAGGATCAGTTGGTCCGCCGGGAAAGGGCTCTCACCGTGCGGTCCGAGGCCGATGGTCAGCATGGCTCACCTGGTTTCTCGACATTTGCGATTTGGCATTCAACGCCGGCTTGAGACAAGCCCTCGACCAGCGGGCGGCGGGGACGCCGCCGCCAAACGGCGCCGTTTGGTCTTCGCTTGGGCAAGCCAGGCCAGAAGGGCGGGATCGCGCCGCGGGGAGCCCAGCGCAACCCAGCCGCCGGCGGAAGCGAAGACCTGTCCGGCGGCGTGGCTCGCCGCGCCCACAAGCTCGGCTGAGCCCGCGAGCTGCGAGCGCACGATGCGCAAATCCTGGGTCGCCAGCGGATGCGAGCGGCGGTAGATCGCCTCGCGCACCGCGGCGAGAAGGATCTCGCCGGAATGGGCGAGCGGGCCGGCCAGCACCACCACCGCAGGGTTCATGAGATTGACGATCGGCGC
>Ga0335075_10018518_pt1 | contig 10320 bp, 7 predicted proteins | sample Lox_Sample_24_FD_206723 | JGI IMG/M metagenome (GOLD analysis project Ga0335075, IMG submission 206723) | Soil microbial communities from Loxahatchee National Wildlife Refuge, Florida, United States - Lox_Sample_2.4 | ecosystem: Environmental > Terrestrial > Soil > Wetlands | place: USA: Florida... | reverse complement strand
CCGGCAGTCAACGCTGGCTGGCGAGCCGACGTATACGAGACTGGCCGCGTTCGGCATGATGAATGTCTGGCCGACAGACCTAAGGAGCACCCGATGCATCAGCCGCCCATCCCGCATGTCGCCGGCAGTGATCCGGACGTCGCGGAACTGATTCAGGCCGAGGCACGGCGCCAGCGCGACAAGATCAGGCTGATCCCATCCGAGAACTACGTCTCCGTAGCGGTGCTGGAGGCCAGCGGTTCGGTTCTGACGAACAAGTACTCCGAGGGTTACCCTGGCCGCCGCTACTACGAGGGCCAGCAGTTCATCGATCCGCTCGAGCGGATCGCGCGCGAGCGGGCCGAGACCCTGTTCGGCGTCGACCATGCCAACGTCCAGCCATACTCTGGTTCACCCGCCAACCTCGCCGTCTACCTGGCCTTCCTATCGCCTGGTGACACCGTCATGGGGATGTCGCTGCCGATGGGCGGCCACCTCACGCACGGCTGGCCGGTCTCGGTGACGGGCAAGTGGTTCCGGTCGGTGCAGTACGGCGTCCGGGCTGACACCGGCCGGCTCGACCTGGACGAAGTCCGCGACCTGGCGAGGCGCGAGCGACCGAAGGTGATCTTCTGCGGCGGGACGGCCATCCCGCGAACGATTGACTTCCCGGCGTTCGCCGAGATCGCCAACGAGATCGGTGCCGTGCTGGTCGCGGACATCGCTCACATAGCGGGACTGATAGCGGGCGGCGCGCATCCGTCGCCGGTCGGCTACGCGAGCGTGCTCACGACGACCACGCACAAGACGCTCCGCGGGCCGCGCGGAGCGATGATCATGTCAACGGCGGAGTACGCGCCGGCGCTCGACAAGGCAGTGTTCCCTGGCCTGCAAGGGGGCCCGCACAACCACACCACGGCCGCGATCGCGGTCGCACTGCGGGAGGCGGCGCAGCCGTCGTTCCGCGCTTACGCGCACCAGGTCGTCGCGAACAGCAAGGCGCTTGCTGATGCGCTGCTCGCCCGCGGTTACACGCTGGTGTCTGGCGGCACCGACAACCACCTCATCCTGCTCGACCTCACCGCGCAAGGCATCGGCGGCAAGCCTGCCGCCAAGGCTCTCGACCGGGCAGGCATCGAGGTGAACTACAACACCGTCCCGTTCGACACTCGCAAGCCGTTCGACCCGTCGGGCATCCGCATTGGCACCCCGGCCATCACCACCAGGGGACTGACCGAAGAGCACATGACCCAGATCGCGACGTGGATGGACGAGGCGATCACGGCTGCTGCGAAAGACGACGACGAAGTCATCGAGCGCGTGGCCGCCGAAGTGCGCGACCTGCTCGCTGGCTATCCGATGCCCGGCTGGTTCGCTAACTGAGCGAACCGGCTGGGACTCTGAGGCTTGCCTGGCCGCGGGCTTGCCAGCGCGACTGAGCGAATGTATGTTCGAATGCAGTAGTTCTGCCTGTCTTCCCCTGGGCGGTGTCGCAGCACCCGCGTGGTGCCTGTGCCAGGGAGCGGGAGCATGCGCGGTATCCGCGGCGAGCCGGTGGAAGTCTGGTTGCGGAACGACCGGCCTGCAAGATTCGTCTGGCGCGGGCGGCTGCACACGGTCATCTTCGTCCTGGACCGGCAGGTCACGGCGGCCGCGACGCCTGCCGACGTCGACCCGGCTAGCGGCGGCTCGGCTTCCAGCGGTCCCGGTCCCAGCAGCACCGGGGGAACCGAGTGCTGGCGTGTCGAGGCGACGCCGGCGCGCAGCGTGCCACCGGCCACCTACGAGCTCTGCCGCGACCTCGCATCCGGGCGCTGGTTGCTATCGCGTGCCTGAATCATCAGCAGTTACGCAGGTGCGCCTCAGGGTTTCGCGCGAACCGCTGGCTAGGTTCCCGTACTGTATACCTGTCTGACCCAGCCGGAGCCGTTCGTCAAGCTAGGACATTCATGACTTCCGTACCGGACAAGATCGCTAAGGCTGCCTGGAGCGTCGTCCCTGCTCCGCTTGAGCGGAAGCTGCGCACAGAGGCCGGTACGCGGTTCCTCCGGTTCATTCTGGTCGCCGCCGCCGCAGTGATCACCAGCCAGGTCGTGCTGGGCGTGCTGACCGGCCCGGTCAACCTGAGCGCGGGGACGTCGGGCGTCATCGCCTCGATGGTGGCGGCCCTGGTGAGTTACCTGCTCAGCCGCTGGGCGTGGGAACGCAAGGGCAAGCCGGACTGGCTCAGGGAGACCCTGCCGTTCTGGGTTGTCTCCATTGCGGTGTGGGTCATCCTCGGCCTGACGTCGCACTACGCGAGCGTCTGGGCGCACCACATGGGCTACGCCCATCTGATGAAGCACGTCGTCGTCCAGGGCGCGTACTTCCTGATGAACTGCGTGACCTTCGTGCTGCGGTTCCTGATCTTCCACTACCTGCTGTTTACGGATAAGAGCCGCGACGAAGAGGCTGCGGCCACGGTCGGAGCCGACCTGGCGACCGCCGAAACTTCGGGCGGAAGCGACACCGGGCCCCTGGCGCTCGTGCCCGGCGATCCCTCCCCGCCGCACCGCTGACCTTCTGCGGGAACGAGCAATCCGATGCGACTGCCTGGCCAGCCGCGCTGTGTCATGCTGAAATTCCAGCGAGCATCCAGGTGCTGGCAGCGTGACGCGGCCGGAGGGGGCGCCAGCAGTCGTGAATCCGGTCAGCGAGGAGTCGTACCGGATACTGCGCTCCCGGCTTGACCTTTCCCCGCTGCCGAAGTTCAGCCGAGACGTGACCGAACGGGTCATTCATGCGAGCGCGGACTTCGACTACTTCACTGACCTGATCTGTGATGAGGAGTCGCTCGCAGAAGCGGTTGCCGCGCTGGCGGCCGGCGCTCCGGTTGTGGCCGACTCGGCCATGGTTGCTGCGGGTATCACCGGGAGCCCGGTGCTGTGCAAAATCGCCGAACCGCTAACGCACCGGCTGTCCAGGACAACGGGCATCAGCACGCCCGCCGCCGCCGTCCGGCTGGCGTTCGGGGAGACCGGACCTGGCGCATTCTGGGTTGCGGGCGGCAGCCCGGAAGCGCTTGCAGAGATTCTCAGCCGCGGGGTTGAGCCGGCCTTCGTGATCGGCTTGCCGGTTGGCTTCGCGGGCGCAGCCGAGGCCAAGGACGCGCTGCGGGCTAGTGGCATCCGGTCAGTGAGTAACGTGTCCGAGAAAGGCGGGCCGGCGGTGGCCGTCGCGGCGTTCAACGCCCTGCTGTCAAGCGCGCTGGCCGTGCCAGGGTCGCGAGCGGGCTGGGGCCCGGAGGAGCAGGCCGCCCGATCCGACGGCGACGGTACGGTTTAGCGGCGGAACGACGGCGCGGCGTGGCCAGACCAGGGCGCAGCAGGCACGGTGCAGAGGGCCATGGTGCGGAGGGCCACGGTGCGGAGGGCCACGGTGCAGACGAAAGCGAGTGAGCGGTAACTTGTCACCCGAAATGCATGTATTTCCGGATGAGCAGCGTGCCGCCGTCTACCGGGTGATCGAGGAGCGCCGCGACGTCCGGCGCGACTTCCTGCCCGACCCGATCCCGCTGGACGTGCTGGAGCGCGTGCTCGCTGCTGCCCACCGGGCGCCGTCGGTGGGGTTCTCGCAACCCTGGGACTTCATCGTCATCGCTGACCCGGACCGGAGGGCGAGAATCAAGGCCCTGGCAGAGAGCGCACGCGAGGACTACGCGGCCGCCCTGCCGGCGGCGAGGGCCCGCGCGTTCGACCGGCTGAAGACCGAGGCGATCCTGCAGGCGCCGGTCAACATCGTCGTCACCTGCGATCCGACCAGGGGCGGGCGGCACACCCTGGGCCGGCACGCGCAGCCGCAGACCGCCGTCTACTCCAGCGTTCTCGCCGTCGCAAACCTCTGGCTTGCGGCCAGGGCGGAAGGTCTAGGCGTCGGCTGGGTCAGCTTCTTCACCGAGCGCGAGCTCGCCGCAGAGCTCGGCTTGCCCCCGCATCTGGAAGTCGTCGCGTACCTGTGCGTCGGTTATGTCGCCAGTTTCGCGTCAGGGCCCGAGCTTGAACTGGCGGGCTGGGCCCGTAGGCGCCCGCTCGGCTGGGCCGTGCATGCCGAGGAGTACGGCAAGCGGGAACTTCCCGGCCGCGCTGCCGTGAGCCTGCTCGACGAGGTGACGGCAGCGATCCGGCCGCTTGACGGCGATGCGGTGGCGGCCGCGCGGCAGCGCCAGGCCCAGCTGACCAAGCCGGCTGGCTCGCTCGGCCTGCTGGAGGAAGTCTCGGTGCAGCTGTCCGGACTGGCGGGCAGTTGCCCGCCGCCGCTGCCGGAGCCTGCTGCCGTCGCAGTATTCGCTGGCGATCACGGCGTCCACTCGCAGCGAGTGACTTCATGGCCCCAGGAAGTTACCGGGCAGATGGTAGGAAATTTCCTGGCAGGCGGTGCTGTCGTGAACGCTTTCGCCGCACAGGCCGGGGCGGAGGTCGTCGTGGTCGACGTGGGCGTCGCCAGTGACCTCGGTCAGGTACCTGGCCTGCTGCCCCGCAAGATCGCCAGGGGCACCCGAGACTTCTCGTCGGGCCAGGCGATGAGCAGGGACGATGCAGTAACGGCCATCGGAGTTGGCATCGAGGTGGCGCGCGATCTGGTGGCGGCGGGCAACCGGTGCCTGCTGACTGGCGACATGGGCATCGCGAACACGACGGCATCAGCAGCGCTGATCTGCGCGTTCACTGGCCGGGATGCCGCCGAGGTGACCGGCCGCGGAACCGGGGTGGACGACGAGACGCTGACCAGGAAAGTAACTGTGGTGCGCGCGGGCCTCGCGCTGCACGAGCCTGATCCGGCCGATCCGGTCGGCGTCCTCGCAGCCTTCGGCGGTTTCGAGCACGCTGCCCTGGCCGGCTTCATCATCGCGGGCGCCGCGCTCCGAGTCCCGGTCATCCTGGACGGTGTCATCGCCGGCAGTGCCGCCCTAGCGGCATGCGCTCTTGCGCCGGGTGCTGCCTGCTGCCTGATTGCCGGACACCGCTCGGCCGAACCCGGCCATACGGTGAGCCTGGAGCACCTTGGCCTCCGGCCACTCGTCGACTTGGACCTGCGGCTCGGCGAAGGAACCGGCGCTCTGCTTGCGCTGCCCATTGTGCAGAGTGCCGCCCGGGCGTTGCGGGACGTAGCCACCTTCGACTCGGCCGGCGTGACCGAGAAGTAATCACTGCCAGCCCTCGAATGCCTGACCGACTAAGACTGGTCTAACTGTGCCGATTCAGGCACCAGCAGGCGGCCGGTGATTTGCCCGCCAGCCGGCCCGGTGGTCACTGGGCTCTGGCTGGCCCTCTCGCCCGTCCAGGTTGGAGCATTACTGCCGGTAATCTGCGCTAGCAGCGCACAATTACGTAAAGGGCAGATACTGTCAGCCCGGGACTGGACAACACTAGCCCTAGCGTTTGAAAGTCTTGAGAGTAAGCGTGACCTGATCGGCGCAGCCGAACCAGGCAGTGGTACTGGCTGCCCGCGAGCCTGCGGCACGGCCGGGATGCGGCACTGGACACGGCAGGACGCTGGGCAGGCGTACGAGTGAAGAGCACTGCTGGGGCAGGAGACCCGGAAGCATGACCGAGGGAACGGACGCGGCCGCGGCGCAGCTGCCGCCCGGCGGAGCTGGTCGGCCAAGGCCGGCCGCACCTGCCGATCCGTCATTCCGGGGTGCCGCCACAGTGCCCGGTCTTGTCGGCTCAGCGGCTTCGTTCGCCGAGGTAGCCATGCCTGCCCCGGTGCCGGCCGGTTCTCCCGACGTCGTGACGGCGGCTGAGCAAAGCGGCACGGAGCGACCGAGCGGCAGTGGCCAATCGAGCGGCAGTGGCCAATCGAGCGGCAGTGGCCAATCGAGCGGTGCCGGCGAAGCGAGGAGTACCGGCGACCCGAGGAGCACCGACGACCCGAGCGATTCTGGCTATCAGGTCGGCGAAGGCGATCCGGGCGGCACCGGTGCGCGGACCGGGACGGGTGTCCGGACGGGCACCGGCTGGCCGGGTGGCGCGCCAGCCGATTCGGACTTCCTCGCCGTGTCGCCGGAACAACAGGCAAACCCCGCGGCCGGCGACTCGATCTGGGTGCGGACCGTCGATGCGGAACCTGGCGGCAGCCCCGGCAAGACGGATGCCGATGACGAACCGTTCGCCCGGGTGGACGCCAAAAAGCTCGAGGCTGCCCTACTCGGCCTGCGTCATCCCATCGTCACCGTGCCGTTGCTGTTCGAGTCGCCTGCTGTTGCCGAGGCAAGGGCGGAACGGGTCAAGCTGCTCAGCCAGATCGATGACTACCTGCTGCCGAGGCTCCGACAGTCCGGCGCGCCGATCCTGGTGGCTCTGGTCGGATCGACCGGCGCGGGCAAGTCGACCCTGATGAACAGCCTGGTCGCGAAGCAAGTCAGTGCCACGGGCATCCGGCGCCCGACCACGAACAGCCCGGTTCTCGCGTGTCATCCAGACGATATGCGGTGGTTCGCGGAGAACGTCTTCCTGCCGACGCTCCCGCGCGTCCGCCAGCAGGGCCTGGCCATGCCGGGCAGGGACGGACTGCTCGTGCTGGCTGCCAGCGAAGGCATGCCGAAGGGCGTGGCGGTGCTGGACACGCCGGACATCGATTCTGTTGTGCAGGCGCACCGTGATTTCGCCGACCAGTTCCTGGACGCGTCGGACCTCTGGCTTTTCGTGACGACCGCCCGGCGTTACGCCGATGCGGCCGTGTGGGAAATGCTCCAGGACGCCCGTGATCGCGGAGCCGCGCTGGCGATAGCGCTGTCCAGGGTTCCGCCGCAGGCTGCGGGCGAGCTCACGACTCATTTCGACGCCATGCTCGAGGCTAACGGGTTGCGTGAAGTCCGCAGGTTCATCATTCCTGAGACCGTTATCACCGACGCGCAGCTGCCGCCCGAGGTCACAGCCCCGATCCGTGGGTGGCTGGCCGACACGGCCAGGCAGGACGATCGTCGGGTCGCAGTCCTGACGCAGACCATGTCGGGCGTGCTCGACACCTTCCGCTCGCGGGTGACAGCCCTTGCCGACCAGGTGACCACGCAGCTTGGAGCGAGGCGCCAGCTGCGCGAGACGGTCGACTCTGCGTACGCAGCTGGCCTGGATGAGTTCGAAGAGGCGACCGGGAACGGGTCGCTGCTGTACGGCGAAGTGCTGGCCCGCTGGCAGGATTTCGCTGGCACTGGCGATCTGCTGCGCACGCTTCAGGTCCGGCGCGGGCGGGGCGGCGGCAGGCAGCGAAGGCAGCAGCTGCCAGCCAGGGCAATCGCGCTGAAGAGCGCGCTGCACGCCAGCATGGTTTCGCTGGTCACCGCTACTGCCGACCGGGCTGCCGAGCGTGTCGTAGCGGACTGGCAGCAGCAGCCTGCCGGGAGCGCGCTGCTCGCCGACAACGGGGCGCCAGCGAGCAGACCGGACGCTAGCAGCGCCGTCCCGAGCGAGGCAGACTTTGTCGCTTCCGCGCTGGCCGACCTCGGCCTGGTAAGCGATGTCAGCACCGACGCTGCGGACCGGGATCCGGCAGCGCTTGCCAGGGCAACCGCCGGGCTAGCGGCCGCTGCCGCGGCGGCGGTAAGGGCCTGGCAGGGGAACATCCGCCGGCTGGTCAAAGACGAGAACGTAACCCGGCGCTCGATCGCGCGGGTTGTCTCGTTCGATGAGGAGTCGCTGGCCCTGGTGCTCACCATCGGCGTTCTCGGCTCAGCGGCACCGGTAAACGCCGGGGACGATGCGGCAGCGGGCAGCGCCGTGCTCCAGCAGTTGCTGGAGTCGCTGTTCGGCGCCGGATTGCTGCGCGACATAGGCGCGCGCATCCGCTTGGACTTGCGCGAACGCGTGGGCCAGCTCTTCGGACTGGAAGCCGAGCGGTTTTTGGCGATTATTGACTCGGCCGGCGTGCTCGAGGATGGCGCAGCCAGCGAGTTGCTGCAGGCTGGCTACGCGCTTGAGGCGGCGCGATGACCGCTGCGCTGACTGCCGAGATTGCTGACGGTGCCGAGCGGGCCGGGCTGTCCGCTCGGCTGACGGCGCTGGCCAGGCTGGTGCAGATCGGCACCGCGCGGACAGGTCCCGATGGCTTCAGCGAGGACCTGCTGACGGAGGCCAGCGACTTGCTTACCAGGGCTGGCCAGCGGCTCATGCTGTCCTCCCGGCACACCGTCGTATCGCTGGCCGGTGGTACCGGCAGCGGCAAATCTTCGTTGTTCAACCAGCTGGCTGGTGCGGACTTCTCAACTGTTGGGGTGACGAGGCCCGTGACGAGGGCAGCGCATGCCTGCGTCTGGGGTGTCTCGGGCTCCGGCTCGCTGCTGGAGTGGCTCGGCGTGCCGCGTCGGCACCGTTATGCGAGGTCCAGTGCGCTCGGCAGTGGCGAGCAGTCGATGAGCGGGCTGGTGCTGCTCGACCTGCCCGACCACGACTCGGTAATGGGACATGCCACAGACCTGGTCGACCACCTGGTCGGCTTGTCGGACTTGATCGTGTGGGTGCTTGATCCGCAGAAATATGCGGACGCGGCGGTGCACCGGCGCTTCCTCGTGCCGCTGGCCGGGCACTCTGAGGTGATTGCGGTGGTGCTGAATCAGGCCGACCTGCTGTCGGCCGGTCAGGTCGAGGATTGCGCGCACGACCTTCGGCGGCTGCTCGATTCCGAGGGCCTGCCAGACGTGCAGATCCTGGTTACCTCGGCGAAGAACGGGGCAGGCATTGAGGAATTGCGCAAGCTCCTCATCGAGGCAGTAACCGCTAGGAAGGCCGCGGCAGCTCGGATCTCCGCCGATGTCGGCAAGGTGGTGGCCAAGTTCGAGCCCTACGGGGCAGCCGAGCCGGCCATCGAGGCCGACCCGGCAGGGTCAGCCGACGTCGACCAAAACCACCTGCGACCAGGAACGGCAGCTGAGCTTGCCGCGGATTTCGCTACGGCGGCCGGGGTATCGGCTATCGGGGACGCGTTGCGGAGCGCGCGCGAGTTGCGTGCCATGGACTATGTGGGCTGGCCGGTGAGCTGGGTAGCTGAGCGGCTAACCAGCCCAGACCCCGTCCGCAAGGTCCGCCTCGGCAAGCTTTGGGAAGAACTGCGCGGCGTCGCGGCCGGGCCGTCCGGCGCCCAGCAGGCTGAGATCGACAACGCGCTGACCAAGGTGGCCGATGAGAGCGTGCCGGCGCTGCCGAAGCCATGGTCGCGGACTGTCCGGGCGGCCATCAGGTCGAGGTCCGCGGATATACCCGCCAGGATCGGCGATGAGATCGGTGCCGCGTTGCCCGAGAGCGCGGTCGTTGACAGATGGTGGCGACTCGTCGGTGTGGCGCAGGGCCTGCTGCTCGGCTGCGTACTCGTCGGTATCGTCTGGGCCGCTTCGCTTATCACCCTCGGCGTGGCGCACGTCGGATCTGGCATCCCCAAACTGTTCAGTGACCCGTGGCTGCTGCCCTGGGCCGTTGCCTTGGTCGTCGTCGGCCTGGCCGGCGGCTCGCTGATAGCCCGCCTCTGCACGCGCGCGGTCAGCCAGGCGGCCGAACGGGAAACCGACGACCTAGCCGACGACATCCGTGGCCGCCTGACGGCATTGGCCGGTGAGCTAGTGGTAGGTCCAGCCGAGTCAGAACTCGATGAGCTGGACCGCTTCAGGGCAGCCCTGAGCACCGCGGCCGGCCACGGCGCGTGGGGTTCAGCGCTCGGCTAGGCGTGCCGGCTCAGCGCTCGCCCGGGGCGCGTCTGGCCCAATGCTCGCCCAGGGCGCGTCTGGCCCAGTGCCCGGCTGACCCCCGCCCGGCTGACCGTCCGGGCAGTACGCATATTCTCGCGCACGCGTCCATCCGGCCGGCGGGCACAGTCCACAGGCCCGCGAGGGGTGGCGCCGTTGTGCACAGGCCAGCTGTGGCTGCCTGCCTAGCCTGGAGAGGCTGGCACATTCTTGACACGCGCTGGCGGCGCAGGGCCGCCAGCATGCAGCGGCGGGCGCTGACGAGACTGACGGTCGCCGCGCCGGATGTCGAGGAGGCCAGGACATGGCTAATGAGGCGACCTTTAGCGTGAGCGGGTACGTGGCGACGCAGCCGAAGGGCGGCTGGACCAGGGACGGGACGCGTACCGTCTTCATGCGGCTCGGCTGGACGCCGCGCCGGATCGACAAGGCCACCGGAGAGTGGACTGATCAGCCGAGTTCCTTCGTCAGTGTCATCTGCTACCGGAAGGTGGCTGAGAACGCCGCGCTGTGCTTGCGCAGGGGTGACCCTGTCGTAGTGAGAGGCAGTCTGCGCGTCCGCGAGTACGGCGAGGAGAACGGCTCCAAGCGAACCACGGTCGAGGTCATCGCCGACACCATCGGGCACGACC
>Ga0335075_10018517_pt1 | contig 10321 bp, 9 predicted proteins | sample Lox_Sample_24_FD_206723 | JGI IMG/M metagenome (GOLD analysis project Ga0335075, IMG submission 206723) | Soil microbial communities from Loxahatchee National Wildlife Refuge, Florida, United States - Lox_Sample_2.4 | ecosystem: Environmental > Terrestrial > Soil > Wetlands | place: USA: Florida... | reverse complement strand
CGTCTGCAGCCACGCCTTGGCCCAGTCGCCGAGGAGCAGCCCTGAGCTCCCTTCCAGTGCGCGCAGCAGGTCGGCCAGGGTGGCGTTACCCCAGCCGTGCTCGGCGAAGTAGGCCTTGATGCCGGCAAAGAAGCGGTCCCGGCCTACGTATGCGACGAGCTGCTTGAGCACCGAGGCGCCCTTGGCGTAGCTGATGCCGTCGAAATTCGCGATCGCCTCGCTCAGCGTCGACACGTCCGCCGCGATCGGATGCGTGGTCGGCAGCTGGTCCTGCATGTAGCCCCAGGTCTTACGCCCGCCTGAGAACGTGGTCCACGCGTCGGTGAACCTGGTGCCCTCAGCGCTGGACAGGGCCGCGCTGAACTCCGCGAACGACTCGTTCAGCCACAAGTCGTCCCACCACTTCATGGTGACCAGGTCACCGAACCACATGTGCGCCATCTCGTGCAGGATCACCGTGGCCCGCAGCTCGTACATCATGTCGGTGACCTTGGACCGGAACAGCAACCGCTCGGTGATGGTGACGCATCCGACGTTCTCCATCGCGCCCGCAGCGAACTCAGGCACGAACACCTGGTCGTACTTCGCGAACGGGTAGGGCGTGCCGAACGCCGCGGTGAAGTAGTCGAAGCCCTGCTTCGTCACGGTGAACATGTCGTCCGGCTCGAGGTAGTCCGCCAGCGACGCACGGCAGGCCAGCCCGAGCGGGATCACCTGTCCGCCCGGGGTGGTATGCGTCTGGCTGACCAGGTGGTACTCGCCAGCCACCAGGGCGGTCAGGTACGTCGAGATCCTCGGCGTCGGCGGAAAGTGCCAGGTCGCGGTCCCGTCACCGGCGTCCTTCGGCTCAGGGGCTGGCTGGTTGGACAGGACCGTCCAGTGGGCGGGCGCGGTGACGCTGAAGGCGAACGTCGCCTTCAGGTCGGGCTGCTCGAAGTTCGCGTAGACGCGGCGGGCATCGGCGGGCTCGAAGTTGGTGTAGCAGTACACCTTGCCGTCCGCGGAGTCCGTTGCTCGGTGCATGCCCTTCGAGTCGGTCGCGTAGCCGCAGTCGGCGACAACGCGCAGCTCGTTGTGCGCTGCCAGGCCAGGCAGTGCGATCCGGCCGTCGGCGCAGGCTGTCTCCGGGTCGATCGGCGTGCCGTTCAGCATGATCTCGTGAACGGTCTCGGCGACCAGGTCCGCATAACTGGGAGTGCCGGGCTCCGCGCAGTCGAAGACGATCACCGAGGTGGACCTGAAGACCTTGTCGCCGCAGGTCAGGTCGAGCTCCACGGTGTAGGAATCCACCGTGAGCAGGCTGGCCCGGTGGCTGGTCTCGGCGCGGGTGATCTCGGCAATCGGCATACGTTTCGTTCCCTTTTCGACAAAGCCGGCGCTGGCTGTCCCCCAGGGTAAGTCACGCCCAGAGAGGGAACGGCGGGCCCCCGTCCGCGGCTGCCCGTCCCAGACCGCATTGCCGGGGCGACTCTGCGGGCCGATGGAGCTGGTAGTTGCTGCATCAGGTACTTGCCCTGCCAGGGTGTTTAGCCCGAAGATCTTTACAAGGGACCAAACGGGGAGCCGGCCTTGGAAGATACCGTCACGTGCCTGGTCCGGGGGCCAGCAAGCCGATACCCGCGCGGATTCATATGGCTTATCCCGGCCTGGTTTGTCATTCTCAGCCTGGCTGCGCTTGAGATGGGGCGCATTGCCAGCACTAGCGGCCGGCTACCGGCGTGGCTCGGGCTGACCGAGATCGGCGGGCTGGCAATCGCGACAGTCACGGCGTTCAGCGTGCTAGCGACCATGCGGCAGCCTGCCTTCCGAGCCGATGAGCACGGCATCCGCCTGGGCTTCAGCAGCAAACGCAAGCGCCCGAAGCTGCGTCAGGTGCAGCTGGCCTGGCCGGAGATCGCCCAGCTGCGGATTGTCCGGCGGCATTACGGGGCGTTCCTGGAGATCACGCTCGGGCCCGCGGCGAGGATCGTGCACCGGCCTAGCCTTGGCCGCCAGGCCTTGGTGCTACTCGGCATGCTGATCATGCCGTTCGCGTTCGGCCGGGGCAGCCCGGCTCTGACCCATCCCCGGATGGACCCGCCGCGCTACCGGATGAAGATCTGCGACATCAGCGCGGCCGACCTGCAACTCGCCCTCGCCTCAGTAAAGCCGGACGAGGTTCGGATGCTGTCCGGCAAGCTCCGGTTCTTCCTCGCGCCGCAGCGGCAGCCGATGACGCGCCGACCGCCGACGCCAGTAGCCTGAGACTGGCTCGCGGCTCGGGCTCTGCAAAAGTACGGCCTACCTGGGACGCGTTCCCCACCGCCGCTGCTCAGGACGCGGCCGTCGCCGCTGCCGAGCCAGCGAGTAAGGTCCCGCTGTCCGACGTCGGACCCGAGTTCGTACCGCCGGCGCAGCGCTTGTAAGTCCGCCCGCTACGGCGTTCGTCCCGCGGCGCACCTGGTCGAAGCCCGGCGTATCATCGCCGCACACGACCGTAAGGAGCTGCAGCATGGCACATGAAGTCAGCGGTGTCGTCGCCACCAGTAAGGGCGCGCCCGTCAGCGTTACTACTGTGATCGTGCCCGATCCTGGTCCGGGCGAGGCGCTCGTCACCGTCCAGGCCTGCGGCGTGTGCCATACCGACCTGCACTATCGCGAGGGCGGCATCGGCGACGACTTCCCGTATCTGCTCGGGCATGAGGCCGCGGGCGTTGTGGAGGCGGTCGGCCCGGATGTGACTGGCCTGGCACCTGGCGACTTCGTGATCCTGAACTGGCGCGCGGTCTGCGGCCAGTGCCGAGCCTGCCTGCGCGGCCGCCCGTGGTACTGCTTCGCCACGCACAACGCCAGCCAGAAGATGACGCTCGCCGACGGCACGCCGCTGTCTCCCGCGCTCGGCATCGGTGCGTTCGCGGAGAAGACGCTGGTCGCCGCCGGCCAGTGCACGAAGGTCAACCCGGAGATCAAGCCAGAGGTGGCTGGCCTGCTCGGCTGCGGCGTGATGGCAGGCCTGGGCGCGGCGCTCAACACCGCCGGGGTGGGCCGCGGCGACTCAGTCGCGGTCATCGGCTGCGGCGGCGTGGGCAACGCCGCGATCCTCGGAGCAGTGCTGGCCGGAGCGCGGAAGGTGATCGCCGTCGACGTGGACGACCGCAAGCTGGACTGGGCCCGCGGCTTCGGTGCCACCGACACGGTGAATTCCCGATCGGCCGACCCGGTGGCGACGATCCGGGACCTTACCGAGGGGAACGGCGCTGACGTCGTGATTGAAGCCGTCGGCCGCCCCGAGACCTACAAGCAGGCGTTCTACGCCCGTGACCTCGCCGGTACCGTCGTGCTGGTCGGCGTGCCGACACCGGAGATGCAGCTGGAACTGCCGCTCCTTGACGTTTTCGGCCGGGGCGGCACGCTCAAGTCGTCCTGGTACGGCGACTGCCTGCCGACCCGCGATTTCCCCATGCTCGTCGACCTGCACCTGCAGGGCCGCCTGCCGCTGGAGAAGTTCGTGTCCGAGACGATCGCGCTGGACGCGGTCGAAGAGGCGTTTGCCAAGATGCAGCGCGGGGAGGTCCTGCGCTCGGTCGTGTTGCTGTGACGCAACCAAGCGGGGAAACCGTGGCCCGGATCGCGATGTGGTCCGGGCCGCGCACCGTCTCAACGGCGCTGATGCGGTCGTTCGGGAACCGGGCCGACACCGTGGTCGTCGATGAGCCGCTGTATGCCTTCTACCTGGCCAGCACCTCGGTCGATCACCCCGGCCGCGCTGAGATCATCGCGAGTATGCCGGCGGACTGGCGTGAGGTGCTCGCCCAGCTTGCCCGCGCGCCGCTGCCGGACGGCAAGTCAGTCTTCTACCAGAAGCACATGACCCACCACCTGCTGCCGCAGGTCGAGCGCCCAGCTTTCGCCAGCCTGCGCCACGCGTTCCTGATCCGCGACCCGCGGCAGCTGCTCGCGTCCTACGCCAAGGTGCGATCGGCACCCACGCTGGCTGATCTGGGGCTGGCGCAGCAGGCCGAGATCTTCGCCGCGTTCGGCGGGCCAGTGATCGACTCGGCCGACATCCTGCGCAATCCGCGAGCCGCGCTGGAAGCGCTGTGCGACGCGCTCGGCATCGGCTTCGATCCGGCTATGCTCTCGTGGCCGCCAGGGCCACGGCCCACGGACGGCGTGTGGGCGCGCTACTGGTACGACCGGGTCTGGCGGTCAACCGGGTTCGGCCCGTATCGAGAGCCAGGTGGCGCCGCTCTGTCACCCGACTTGGAGCGACTGGCCGCGCAGGGCCAGCCGTTCTACGAGGAACTGGCCGCGCACCGCCTGCGCCCCTAGCTTCCGCCCGCGACAGCGAGCCAGAGCACGCCGCGCCGGCGTCGTTCAGCGGACACCCTAGCGGTTCCCTGCTCACAACAGGTGCAAATGTCCAGCCCAGACGCAGGAAACCGCTAGGGTGTCGGTTCCAGCGGGCCCTTAGTGAGACTGACATCCCGCCGCGTTTGGCCCGCTCACGCGCCATTCACGTCGTACCGGCCCCGCGATCGGGGCTGTCCGTCCACACCACGGCTGCGGCGAGATACCGGTACACCCATTCCTCGGCAAGCTTGCGCGTCTCGCAGAAGACGATCGGCACGTTCGGGTATCGCACCTGCAGTTCGGCGAGCGCGTCGGCGATCGCGGCTGGCCGGAAATGCTCGCTGGTGAAGATCTGCGAGTACCGATCCTCCACGACCACGGCGGCCGCCGCCAGCGCGGCGAGCTCGGCCACTGCGAACCTGAGCTTTCCGTTCATCAGCGAGGACACCAGGTCGCCCAGGCTCTTGCGCTCTACCGACGCGATAACCGCGCCATCGCGCTCCACGGCGTAGTCCCCAGCTGCCAGCGCCCGGCGGACTACAGTGACCTGCTTCTCGGCGAACCGGTAGGCATAGCGCTCGTTCGAGTCGACCAGGATGGTCAGATCGGGCAGTCCCCCAGCCCGCGCCTTCGGGGTAGCCACCCTGGGCCGGGCCTGCTTGCGCGTCCGCGGCGACTGCCAGAACACCATCTCCCGGCCGCGCGCCGTTGTGTAGACGATCTGAGACCGGTTCTCTCGGGCTCGATCCAAGATCAGGTCGATCGCGGCGCCACGCCGCACGCAGGACCGGACGGGGACCCGATCTACGATTTCCGGTGTCTCCGGCCACTCGTCTGGCCAGACCGGGTGAAGGTAAACCGCGCTCGTTCGCGGCCACACGTCGCGGGCCCGGAAGACCAGACCGTCGCCGAGCGGGACGCGCAGGAGGTACGGCAGGCTCGACGCCGGATCCGGGTTGCGCGCGATCAGGAGTTCCACGCATCCAGTCTGGCCCAGATCAGGCCTTCACAGCCTCCGACCGGCGGTTGATCTGGTCATAGCGCTTGCGGGCGCCATCCCTAAGGATCTTGAAGGCAGCGAACCTGGCCGCCAGCATGAAGATGACCACCGGCAGCAGATAGTTGCCCAGCTGACCCGGCACGAACTCCACCACAGCAACGCCGGCCAGCAGCGAACTCAGCGACACGCCCAGCGCCAGCAGCATCGAACGACCCTGGAACAGCGGCCGGGCCTCCTTCGGCATCCGCCGCAACTGGATCTGCCAGCAGACGGCCACCCCGGCGGCCGCCACGCCAAGCACCGCAAGCATCACGATCCGGTCCGCGATACCTCGCTGCGAGACAGCCAGCGCCGCGATCACCACGAGCCAGGAACCGTAGATCACCCAGCGGATCAGCGAGCGGACCGACCGCTCGGCCCTTGCGACGGCAACTTCGACGTTGTGCCCGTAGACACTCTGGCCGGGCGCGATCCGGGCGGCCTGCACAAAATGCCTCGCGGCGTCGCCCGCCTTGCCAAACTCGAGCGTGAGCCGGCCGAGCTCGTTGACGGCACTGCTGTGCTCGGGGTCCAGAGCAAGCGTCCGCTCGAAATGCGCCCTCGCCGCATCCGGCTCGCCAAGGGCGCGGCTCACCTGGCCGGACACGTAGTGGACCGAGGGCTCGTTCGGCGCGAGTTGCCGCGCGGTTGAGCTGGCCTGCTGAGCAAGCTGCAGCCCAGAGCTGTCCCCCGCTGGACCGCCGGCCACGGCCAGCGCCGCCTGAGCGAGGTTGAGGTGATTCATCCAGAGGTGCGGGTCCAGCCGGCAGGCCTCGGCAGCAGCGTCCAGGGCCTCGCGGGCCTGACCGATACGACGCTGGGCGATGCTGCGGAGCCGGAGCGCCCACGCTGACGCTGGGTCGAGCTGCACCGCTCGGTCCGCAGCCGCGAGGCCCTCGGCCGGCTGCCCGGCACCGATCTGAGCCTGAGCCAGCAGCGACCAGGCTCGGCTGTTGTCGGGCTCAGCCGCAACGACGGCCGCTACCAGTGCGAGGGCCTCGGCAAACCGGCCAGCCCCGAGCATCACATCCGCCCTGCTGAGCTGCGCGGCGACGTCGCTCACAGCAGCCGCTTCTTCTTCAGGTAGGCGGCGAGCTCATCGTAGGCGCCGCCCTCATTGGCAAACAGCGCAACGTTCCTGGCGGCGTCAAACCACGGGCCCACTGAAGGCCGGACCTCCCCGACGGCAGCTTCCAGGTCGGCTTGACCGATCATCCGGGCCTCGCCACTGCGGACGGAGTCGAGCAGGGCCAGCTCGGCCGCCGACTCGCAGATGTGCGCGATGTCGGCACCCGAGTAACCGTCAGTCAGCTTCGCCAGCCGGTCGGGGTCGACTCGCTCGATCGGCCGGTTGCGCAGGTGGAAGCGGAAAACAGCCGCCCTGGCCGCCTGATCCGGCGGCAGCACCAGCAGCGTCCGGTCGAACCTGCCCGGGCGGCGGAGCGCACTGTCCAGGTCCCACGGATGATTGGTCGCGGCTAGCAGGAAGACGCCCTCGTTGCCGCCGGTCACGTCGTCGAGCTCAAGCAGGAGCTGGTTCACGACAGCTCGCATTGGCGTATGCCTGAGCTGGGTGCGTTTCTGCCCGATGGCATCCACCTCATCGAGGAACACCACGCACGGCGCGCTTCGCCGGGCCAGGCCGAAGAGCTCGTGAATATTGCGCTCACTCTGGCCGAGCATGCTATCGACAACGTCGGCGAAGGACACAGCAAGGAAACGCGCGCCCAGCTCCCCTGCGACCGCGCGGGCGATGAACGTCTTTCCGCAGCCAGGTGGCCCGTACATCAGCAGGCCGCCGCGCAGGCTCTTGCCGTAGAGGCGGCGGAGTTCGGGATTCCGCATCGGCGCAAGGAAGGCAGCTTCCAGGCGCTGCTTCACGTCCTTCATCCCTGCCACGTCAGCCAGTCGCAGTGCGGTGTGCTCAACATCGAAGGGCAGGGCCTCGGGCTGGTCGGCGGCCTCACTGGCCTCGCCGGCGCCCTCAGCTCCCGACGAGGCGGCGCCATCTGAGCTGACGAACCTCGGCGGCAGCACATCGGCCAGCTCGGACTCGGCAGCCCGCCAGTCGAATTCCTGTCTGGCCGGCTCAGGCCTCGTGATCAGCGCCAGGGCTCCGGCGTTCGCCGGATCGAGCTGCAAGATGGCTCCAGCCTCACGGATCGCCTCATCCCGCTGCCCAGCCTCGACCAGCAGCGTTGCCAGGTGCAGTCGCAGCCCTACGTCGTCCGGCATGGCCTCGACCGCCCTGCGCAGGCTAGCCAGCAGAGCCGGGTCGTGCTCCATGCGAATCCCCCAGACTTTCATCCCAGGCCAGGACTAACAGTACGGCTCGGGTCGAAATGCCGAGGTATTTTCGATGCTGACCTGATGGCGATTGCCGAGACGCAGGGAGCGCCATGCTGCAGACCTTCGATGAGCGCAATAAGGACCTGATCGTCAGTGTCGGCGGCAAGCTAGCGCATCGCGACCAGGCCGGGGTCAGCCCGTTCGACTCCGTCGTCCATGGCGGTGACGCGGTCTGGGAGGGCCTGCGGCTCTATGGCGGCCGGATCTTCCGACTGGATAAGCACCTGGCCAGGCTCCGGCGGTCCGCCCAGGCGCTGGCGTTCGATCAGATCCCGGCGGACGACGAGATCATCGCCGAGATCCGCCGCACGCTGGCTGCGAACCAGATGACCGACAACGTGCACATCAGGCTGACCCTCACTAGGGGCATCAAGATCACCAGCGGGATGGACCCGCGGCTGAATCAGTCCGGGCCGACACTGATCGTGCTACCCGAGCACAAAGCGCCGGTTTACGACGCTGGCGGCATCACCCTGATCACCTCGAGCGTGCGCCGGACCGCTCCGGACAGCCTGGATCCGAAGATTCATCACAACAACTTGCTGACCTCGATTCTCGCCAAGGTCGAGGCGAACGTGGCCGGGGCCGACGACGCCGTCATGCTGGACCAGCGCGGTTTCGTGGCTGAGACCAACGCCACGCACATTTTCCTGGTCACCGCCGGCGTCCTCGGCACTCCGACGACGGCGGCCTGCCCGGAGGGCATCACCCGGCAGACCGTGCTCGACCTCGCCGCGGGCGCCGGCCTAAGCTGCGCAGTCGGCGACTACAGCCTCACCCAGCTCTATACCGCCGACGAGATGTTTGTCACCGGCACGATGGGCGGCCTGACCCCCGTGCTCGCGCTGGACGGCCGGCCGATTGGAGACGGGAAGCCCGGCCCGGTGACAGCGCTGCTCACTGAACTGTTTGCCGACCTGACTGCCTCATCCGGCACAGAGGTCTGCTGACGCCACGGCGCATAATGGCCGAGTGACAGCAGCGAACGTTCCGGTCGTAACTTTGCCGCGCGGTGGCCGGATGCCCATGGTCGGATTCGGCACCTGGAGAATGCGGCACGACGTGGCACGCGAGGCTGTACTGGCCGCTCTGGCCGCCGGGTACCGGCATATCGACACCGCCACCATGTACGCCAACGAGTCAGATGTCGGCCGGGCGGTGCGGGAAAGCGGGCTGGACCGGGCCGAGGTATTCATCACGACGAAGATCCGCCCGTCCGACGCCGGGCAGGCGAGCTCCATACTCCGCCAGTCCCTGCGCGCGCTCGACACTGACTACATCGACCTCTGGCTCGTGCACTGGCCGCCATCGCGCAAAGGCGAGAGCCGTCAGCTCTGGAACGAGCTGCTCGAGCTCCAGGCCGACGGTCACGTCATCGATATCGGGGTGAGCAACTACACCCTGAGGGAGGTCGATGAGCTGATCCGGTCCTCCGGCCAGACTCCGGCAGTCAACCAGATCGACTGGGGTCCGACCCGCTACGACGGTCACGTGCTCGCGGGGCTCGCTGAGCGCGGGATCGCTGTCGAGGGCTACAGCTCTCTCAAGAACACCAACCTCGATGACCCGATGCTGGCGAAGATCGCCGCTGTGCACGGAGTAACGCCTGGCCAGGTGGTGCTGCGCTGGCAGCTCGAGCACAATGTGATCGTGATCCCGAAGTCGGCCAGGCCAGAGCGGATCGCAGCCAATCTCGACCTGTTCGGCTTTGCCCTGAGCGCTGAGGAAATCGCCAGCATCGACGGCATGGCCCGGAACTAGCCGCAGTGGCGATTCGCTGCTGATAATGGCCGCATGATTCGGCAGCAGCCGGCGCGGTTCTCGCCGTCAGCCCATGGGTTCGCCTTCACGAACAGCTGGCCGTCCGCGCCAGCCGTGTCAATCTCGACTCCGTTCGGCGCCATCGGCATCGGCAACGCTGCCTCCGGGCTCTGCGGCGGGATGGTGTTCGCGGCGCTGGACTACTGGCAGGCGCAAGTGCTTCCGCCGGTCAGCCAGCCTGCTCCCGGCACGCCGCTGTATCAGTTCATCGTGCGGCGGCTGATCGACTCCTGGCGTATTCCGGCTGGTGTCGCCGAGTACTACCAGTGGATGAACTTGCCCGACGGCGACGCCAGCCTGACCGTCTTCGGCCGGTCGGTGGTAAACCAGCGCGGACTGGCGCGGCGGACGATGGAGGACGAGTGGCCGGAAGTCAGAGCCAGCCTCGATGCGGGTGTGCCGGCCGCGCTCGGGCTGGTTACCGTTGCCTCCGCGAACCCGGCACAGCTTGGCCGTAACCACCAGGCGCTGGCCTGCGGCTACCAGATCGCGGGCAGCGAGGTAACCGTTCAGGTCTACGACCCGAACCGCGGGCAGGACGACGGCGTCTTTATCCAGTTCGACACGGCAGACTCGGCGGCAGCGACTGCCTTCAGGCACAACCTCAACATCGGCTACCCGGTGCGCGGTTTCTTCCTGACCGCGTACTCGCCAGTGATGCCGCCTGGAACAGCCGGGTCTGGAACACCGGTCCGATCCGTGACGCCCTTTGTCAGGCCCGCACCGACTGTCAGACCCGCCGGATAACGTCGCCTGCATGGACTGGAAAATCGAACTCGT
>Ga0335075_10018516_pt1 | contig 10321 bp, 5 predicted proteins | sample Lox_Sample_24_FD_206723 | JGI IMG/M metagenome (GOLD analysis project Ga0335075, IMG submission 206723) | Soil microbial communities from Loxahatchee National Wildlife Refuge, Florida, United States - Lox_Sample_2.4 | ecosystem: Environmental > Terrestrial > Soil > Wetlands | place: USA: Florida... | reverse complement strand
GGCGGGCGAGGCCGTCCCCACCGACATCGCCGTCCACGGCTACCTCACAGAAAACGGCCGCAAGATCAGCAAATCCAGCGGCACCACCGTCGACCCGTACGACCTCACCGGCACTTACGGCACGGATGCGGTGCGCTGGTGGCTGCTGCGCGAGGTGCCGCGGGGCGCGGACGCCGACTTCACCATTGACCGCCTCGTCAGCCGCGCCAACGACGAGCTCGCCAACGGGTTCGGCAACCTCCTCAACCGTGTCGTCACCATGATCCACCGGTACCGCGGCGGGCGCGTCCCTGCCACGACGGCGAGCGCTCCCGGCGCGGCCGCTCTCGACGGGGTCATCGGGAACGCTCCCGGCCTGATCGCCGGGGGACTGGAAGATTTCGACTTCCGCCGCGCCACCGAGGGGGTCTGGCAGATCGCGGACGAGGCGAACCGCTACGTCAACCGCACCCGCCCGTGGGATCTGGCCAAGGCCGGCGACCGCGCGGAGCTGGATGCCGTCCTGTCCACGCTCCTGCTCGCCTGCCAGGCGATCGGCACGCACCTGGCGCCGTTCCTCCCGGATGCCGCGGCGCGCATCGTCCGCCAGTGCGCGCCCGGCGGGGGCGGCCTCCTGCCGGACCCGGCCCCGCTTCTGCCCAGGATCGCCCCGCCCGTCCCGTACCCGCGTTGACTCTCGCCCCGGCAGGGCCTATAGGGAAAGTATCGGAAGGCCTTGGCTGCGGATGCGGATCGCAGTCCGTCACCCGGCAGCGCCGCCGGAGGTGAGTCACGTGAAGTTCTCGCATCGTGGTTTGAGCTGTCGGCTGGTAACCGTCGCCGCGGCGCTGCTGGCGGCGGTGTCCGTCGCAATCCCGGCCGGATCGGCCGCCGCCGCGGGTGGCACGCGGCCGCCGACGGGCGGCACGCAGCCGCCGGCCGGCGGGCAGCGGGTGGGCAGCGGCACGCTGAGTGCCGTGATCACCAGGGATTCCTACGGGGTGCCGAGCATCTACGCGAACTCGATGGCCGGGATGTGGTTCGGTGACGGGTGGGCGCAGGCCGAAGACCGCATGGTGCAGCTCGAGCTGACCCGCAGGACCGTCGAGGGCACGCTGTCGGCGATCTTCGGGCCCGGCGAGCTGGCCCAAGATGAAGACGTCCGCACGTTTTTCTACACCCCTGCCGAACTGCAAGCCCAGTACCGCAGCCTGCCGGCGTCCGCCCGCAGCGCGCTGGACGCGTTCTCGGCCGGGATCAACGCCTACGAGGCGTCGGCCTACGCCAGCCCCGCCAGCGAGCAGGCGGAGGTTCCGTATGAGTTCTTCGTGCTCGGGAAGGCGCTCGGCCTGAGCGGGCCGTACCGCCCCGCGCCGTGGAGCCCGGTCGACACGGTCGCCGTTGGCGACTACCTGGCCAGGGAGTTCGGCACCGGCGGCGGCAACGAGTTGCAGAATCTGAGCTTCCTCAACTACCTCAACGCCGAGCTGGCGAAGGACTCTGATCCAAAGGCGGCCTCGGACGCCGTCGCGGTCTTCAACGATGCCCGCTGGATCAACGACCCGACCGCGCCGACGACGGTGCCCAGCGGGCCGTCATCGGACCCGCCCGACCCGCCGGCGGCGACCGCGAGCACGCTCGCCGCCCTGGACAAGGCAGGCGCGCCCGCGATCCAGCGTGCCTCGACGACGCTGGCCGCGGACCGCGAGTCGATCCTCAAGACCGGGATCTCGCTGGACGTGCTGGCGCACGGCGGCTCGGACGCCTTCGCCGTGGCGCCGTGGCGGTCCGCCGATCATCACGCGCTGCTCTGGGGAGGCCCGCAGGAGGGGACCGGCAACCCGAGCGTCGACTGGGAGGCGTACCTGCACGGGCCCCGCGGCTACGACGCCGGGGGCATGACCATCACCGGCGAGCCGTTCATCCTCATCGGCCGCAACGGCAGCATCGCATGGACCTCGACCAGCGAGGAAACCGTCGACGAGCGGGTCTACATGGAGCAGGTCAACTTCTCGGCCAGCCCGCCTACGTACGAGTTCGACGGCAAGCAGGTCCCGATGACCGCGATCACCGAGCAGATCCCGGTCGCCGGCCGGGCGCCGGTGTCGTTCACCGTGTACCGCACGATCGACGGACCGGTGTTCTCGACCGACCCGGCGAAGGGCGTCGCGTTCTCGCTCCGGTTCGCGTCGTGGATGCACGAGACCGGGTCGCTCGTCGGGTTCTCGCAGCTCGGCGGGGACACCAACCTGCGGCAGTTCCAGCACTCGATGAGCCTGGTCACGACCCTGCACAACTTCCTGTACGCCGACAACCGCGGCAACATCGCCTACTTCGGCGACGGCCTGGTCCCGGTCGAGCCGCCGTTCTCGAAGGTGGACCCGCGGCTGCCGGCGCTGGGCAACGGCACCGAGCAGTGGCTGGGCTTCCTCCCGTTCTCGCAGATGCCGCACAGCGTCAACCCCGCCCAGGGGTACCTGGACAACTGGAACACCAAGCCGTCACAACAGGCCTATTACCAGCAGAACGAGGGCAACGAGTACTGGGGCACGATCTACCGGTCGACCCTGATCAGCCAGCTGCTCGCGGCCAGCACCCACATCACCGTCGGGTACCTGGAGCAAATAGAGCACGCGATCGGCACGATCGACGACGTCGACGACACCAGGCCCGCGGCGCCGTACTTCATCCCTTACGTGGTCCGCGCGTACCAGGCGCTGGCCGCGGCGCACAGCCCGCTCACCGACCCCGCGGCCCACCCCGACCTGGCCGCTGCCGTCGCCGCGCTCGCGCACTGGAACGGCGTCACGACCCTGGGCAGCCCGGCCATGTCCATCTTCATGAACTTCCTTGAGGCCTTCGAGCGGAACGTGTTCGAGGGCGGCACGTTCCCGGGCGAGCAGTACACAGGGACGGTGAACTTCAGCGACGCCAACCTGGGCTTGGGCACGTTCGGCGGCCTCGGCGACATGGGAACCTACAACTTCCTGTACCACATCCTGGCCGGGACGAGCGGCCTTGTGCCCTGCGGGACGCTCTGCTACCAGGGCTCCTACCTTGGCGGCCACGAGGACCAGCTGCTGGTGGAGAGCCTGAACGACGCGATCACGATCCTGTCAGGCACCGGCACCCAGCTCGGCCAGGACGTCCCCGGATTCGGCACCACCGACATCGCCAAATGGGGCTACGAGCCGGCCCAGAACGTGAACTGGACCGGCCTCCTCGACCCGCTGGTGGTCGGCGTGACTACGACGTGCGGGATCAGCGCCGCGCAGAACCGCAGCACGTTCATGATGGCCGTGGACGTTGGCCCGGTCGTCACCGGGCAGGACCTGCTGCCTCCAGGGGACAGCGGGTTCATCTCGGCGGCCGGCGTGCCGAGCCCGCACATGTGCGACCAGGTCAGCCTGTTCAACGACTTCACCTACAAGCCGATGCCGAAGTCTTGACCGCCTGGAGCGGTGCCCGTCGGTGAGTACGCGAGGGTCGCGCATACTTACGCCCTGAAGGAATCAGTCCAGGTTGCTGTCTTGCAGGACAAACTCCGAGGCCCGTTGGGCATCTCTGCTGCCAGCTTGGGAAGCCCTGCGAGGTATCCGGACGGATCGAGCCAGAAGCCGCGCCATTCGTCGTTCCACTCGATTTTGATAAATTCCATTGTGTAAGCATTCGGAGCTGTGCCGGAACTCGTCCTATAGCCGAGCTATGGTGACGCGGCCTTCATGGAAGTGCTCTATGACGTACCCCTCGACCGGAAAGTAGAGCCATATGTCGTGGCTCGTCGCGATGATCTCATCCATCGCTCTTACAGCTACTGGAACAGTCGTGCTCACCGTGGGAGTTGCAAGGTTTGCCCAGAAGATTACAACAGGCGAATCAATTGCGATTTTTGCAGATATGGTATCTCTGATGATTGCTGCCGCGTCAGGCTCTCGCGGCGCCTCATACTGCTCAGCCCGCGAGACTGCGTCCCAATTGATAGTTCCCCAGCTGGTCTGGGGGAGCCTGCTCAGGCTTGCCGACTCAATTTCCTTGCTCTCCTCGAAGTCTAGAGTGCGCAGGTTCTGCTGCTCTTCCGGGGTGAGAAATTCGAGTAGTTCTGTTAGGTTATCGGGCTGGCTGCCATAGATGTTTCTTACGTCCATAATTGAAGCCTCTTAAGATATTTGATGAAGTCCGCCTCGGTCCCCTGCCACGGCACAGCCCATTTCTGCGCGGTCGCACCCCTCCCGACCTGAACGTTGAAGTGGGGGCCCTTCGCGGGATCGTAATCGATTCGGAACTGTTTCCAGACGCCGTTGACCCGGGTTGTGAAACCGATAACCTTTCCGTACCCGGCAGATCTTTCTAGCGTTCCGTAGAGAGGGTTCCTAGTGGCGGGATCCACTTCGCCGAGTAGGTCGAGTGCTTTATTCCTGGCTTGTTCATAAGAAGAGGACTGAGGAAGGGTTATCTCGCGCCCGCGGCCATCATCCGGTGGATTCTCCTCGCACGGCTTCATGAGACCCAGAGGGTCGGTCTCGAGCTGAGGATTAGAGACGTAGGCGTGCGGGTTCGGCGCGGGCCCGAGCCCGAGCGGGTCCGGTGACAGGTACGCGCCGGTGACGGGGTCGTAGTAGCGCTGGTTGTTGTAGTGCAGGCCGGTCTCGTCGTCAGCGTACTGGCCGGGGAACCGCAGCGGCGTGGAGGCGCCTGACGGGTGCCACACCGTCCCGCCCCATAGCGTGCGCTGCTGGTAGCCCGCGAGGGTTCCGTCCGGCGCGACCAGTTCGGCTGGCGCTCCGGTCAGGTCGGTGACGATCGCGTAGAACCGCTGGTCGATCTCCTCCTGTGTCGCGTCGCGTGACGACGTCCGGGACGACTGCGCCAGGGGGGCGAACGTGCCTGGCTGGTAGTCCCAGGTGGTCACCTGCTCGCGGCCGTCGCCGACGATGTCGGACTGTTCGGCGAGGACGGCGCCGTCCCAGCTGAACCGGGTTTCGCCGAGCGGTTCTCCGGACGCGGATACGTGTTCTTTCGCGATGCGGCGCCCGAGCGGGTCGTACCGGTACCGCCATACCGAACCGTCAGGAGTGGTGACCGCGACCAGCCGGTTGTCCGCGTCCCATTCATACCGCCACGTTTCTGGTTTCCGCGAGATCCGTGATCGGCTGCGCGCCACGACCCGGCCCGCCGCGTCGTGCCGGTAGCGGACGTTCCCGGCCCGCGCGATGATCGTCCCGGTGATCTCGCGGGTTCCCTGCGCCCCGGCGTCGAGCCAGCCGTCGGCGAGTGACGACGGCAATGCCGGCCAGACCGCGCCGGACACGTTGCCGGCCGGGTCGTACGCGTACCGCTCGGACCATTCGGGGCCGCTGATCGTGGTGATCCGTCCGGCGGCGTCCAGCCTGAACTCGCGGCTTCCGGTCAGCAGGTCCTCGGTGCCGGTGACGAACCCGTCCGGGTTGTAGGCGTAGCCGCGCCGCTGCAGTAGCTGCCCGGGCAGCGCCGGCCCCTCCGGGCCGGGCCCGGCCGCGGTGCCGGGGCCGGTGAGCGTCTGCGAGGCGAGCCGTCCCCGGGCGTCCCACCCCTGCTCGAGGACCACGCTGCCGGGCATTTCGCGCCGGGTTTCCAGTCCGTCCGGCCCGTAGCCGAACCGCAGCTGCCGCCCGGCGGCCGTCATGACCGAAGGCAGCGCGGCCGTGTTGTAGGCCCAGGCGGTCCCGGCCCCCGCGGGGGTAACCCGGGCGGTCACCCGCCCGGAAGCGTCGTACCACGTCCGGACCGTGCGCCCGTTGCAGGTCTCGGCGATCACCCGGCCGAGCGCATCGTATTCCAGGGTGAGTTCGGCGTCGGCGTTACGGGCGCGGATCAGGCGATCGCCCGCGTCGTACCCGAACGTGGTCACCGCCTCCCCAGACGACTGCCCGGTCAGGTTGCCGAGCACGTCGTAGCTGAATGACATCTCCTGCCCGGCCGCGTTGACCCGCCGGATCACCTGCCCGGCCGCGTCGCGGGAGTACCGCGTGACGGCGCCGTTGTAGTCCGTCTCGGCGGTCAGCCGCCCCGCCGCGTCGTACGAATACGACCAGGTCAGCCCGCCGTGCGTCACCGATGTGACCCGCTGCTCATGGTCGTAGCCGAACGAGGTCCGCGTCCCGTCCGGCCAGACCATCGCGGTGACCTTGTCGAACGGCCCGTACTCGTACGCGGTAACGGCCCCGGCGGCTGACACGTGCCGGAGAAGGTTCCCTTCGCTATCCCATGCCCACGTCTCGATAGCGCCATCTGGCAGCGTCCGCGCGGCCGGCAGCCCCTCGACCGTCCACGCCAGCGACGTCACGCCGCCGTCCGGGCCAGTCACGCGCCCGACGCGCCCGAACTGGTCTCGCTCGTACCGGGTCGTGGTCCCGTCCGGCGCGGTCACGGCAGCCGGCAGCCCGGCCGTGCCGCAGGTCACCGTGGTGACGGCACCGTCCGCCCCGGTCACCGAGGCCAGATGCCCGGCCAGGTCGTAGGCGTACCGGGTGACGGTCCCGTCCGGCGCGATCACCTCCGTCCGGTTTCCCCGCTCGTCATATGCCTGCCGCCATACGGCGCCGTCGGGCTCGGTCAGCAGCACCGGCAGGCACCGCTCGTCGTACTCCGCCCGCGCCGCGGTCCCGTCGGGCCTGGTGACCGCCACCAGGTTGCCGCGATCGTCATACGCGTACCGGGTTACCCGCCCGAGCGGGTCGGTGCGCGCCGTTACCCGGCCGCGCTCGTCATGCCCGAACCGGGTCACGCTGCCCACCGGGTCCGTGACCGCGACGACCTTGGCGGCGGCGTCGCCGATCTCATAGACCGTGACGGCGCCGGCGTTATCGGTCCACCGCGTCACGCCAGGCTCGTACTCGAAGGCACCCGACAGCGCCCCGGCCGGCGACTGGCCGCGGACACACCGTCCTGCCTCGTCATACGAGTACCGGTAGGAGTACCCGTTGCGGTCGGTCCACCCGGTCAGCCGCCCCGCCTCGTCGTAGCTGAACCGCAGCGGCTCCCCGGAGGAGTTGACGACCCCGGCCAGCTGCCCGTCCGCGTCGTAGGAGTACGACACCAGCGGTACCCCGCCCAGCGTCAGCTCGGTGATCCGGCCGGCGCCGACGGTCACGGCGATCCGGGACCCGTCATCCCTGGCGACCGCGACCGGCTCTCCCGCGTCCCCGTACTCGAACGTGATGGCATGCCCGGCCCGGTCCGTGACTGACACCAGCGGCAGCTCGCCCTGCCCGCCGCCAAGCCCGGACCACCAGTACCCGGAACGCCGCTCGAACCGCCAGGTCAGTCCCTGCTGCCGGTCGGTCACCGTCCACCCCTCACCGTCCCGCCACAGCGGCCATGCCGGCCCATGCTCCGGCAGCAGCCCCGCCCCGTCGCCAGCGCCGTCGCCGGACGCGGCGCGCGGCCAGGTGAGGATCCGCCCGTCGGCGAACGCTCCGATCAGCCGGTCGGGATGCACTTCGAGACGCTGGTCGAAGGCGGACAGCCACGAGGTCCCGAGCCAGCGCCCGGTCCGGTGCGAGGACCGGTGGACCCGCTCGATCACCGCCGGCAGCACGCCCGGCAGCGACACGTCCGCCTGCGCCAGCAGCACGTCCCCGGTCGCGACATCGACCGGGTCCCCGGCAGTATCGGTCTCCGGGGCCGAACGCGCCGCCGCCGGCCCCTGCTCCGAAGCCTCAGAAAGCCCCGCTGCGCGGCCATCGCCCGCGCCGGCGTCAGCGGTGCCGCCGTCGCCGGTGTTCAGGAGCTGCGTGATCCGGCCCGGCTCTCCGGGGCCGGGCGCCGCGCCGCTGTCCGCGCCGCCGCTGTCCGCGCCGCCGGAACCGGTGTCGCCGGGACCGGGCCGGATGTCATCGATAAGCCGGGTGTTCGCGTCTTCGGCGTCCTGTGACGTCGCGAGGCTGTCCAGCACGTTCTGCATCGTCTCGTCGCCGAGGTCGCCGAGCTTGCCGCCCGCGTCCTCGACAGCCTGGGCGACACCATCCTGCGCGCCGCGGAAGAATGCCGTGAGCTCGCCGCCGTCCGCCATCAGAAATTCAGCCCCCGGATCCCGGCCGCGAACGTCTGCGCGTGACCGCGCATGGCCGCCGCGTACGTCCCCAGCGCCTGCGCGTGCGCCCGGGCCGCCGCCGCGTCCAGCTCGAATCCGGTGCCCTTGCCCGGGGATGCCGCGCCGGAATGCGACCAGTCCAGTCCCGCCAGCGCCGCCTCCACCTTCGCGAACAGCGGCTTCAGCGCCGCCTCGGCCACCATCGAGATCAGGTACTGCTCCAGGTCCATGATCAGCGAGTCCATCAGCTTCTCCGCCCCCTCGATGATCAGCGGCACCGCGGCCTCCGCGATCCCGAACGTCGCCACCGCCGCCGCCTGGTCGGCGAAGAACGCCGCTGCCATCTCCACCAGCTCGGCCAGCGCCTCGGCCTTCTGCGCCACGATGTAGCCCGCTGCCACTTCGAGGGCGCCGGCCAGCACCGCGCAGCCGTCCAGGATCTCGCTGACATGCCGCGCCGACAGCTTCTCCCACCCGTCCAGCATCCGCTCCGACGCCGCCGACCGGTACGCCTGCGCAACCCCGGCGACCGCCCGCGTCCCGTCCTGGTGCGTGGTCTCCACCGCCTGCCCGAACCGGCGCACCAGCGACGCGAACTCCATCACCGTGTCCTCATTCACGTACGGCCACGGCACGCCGATCACGTTCAGGAAGTTCACCACCGGCAACGGCAGGTCATCGATCGCCACCCGCACAACCTCCCCGAAGAAGCACGCGGACCGCCCGGCGGGACCCGCCTCCCCGCGGAAGCCCCGATACCTATCCTTTACGGTGCACACGCCCGAACGGTTCAGGACGGATGGATCATAACCGTCTTCATCCTCAACTATGACGAGAACGACGGCCTGTTCGACCACGTCGTGCCGCCCACCCCTCCGACGTCAGCGACCACACCTCGACCCTGAAGTTCCTCGAGCAACTACACGACCACGCTGGCCCTGCCGACGGTTCCCCCTGCCACCCAGTCCTTCCCGGTCCAGCCGAAGGGCACCCGGCGCCACACCCGGTAGCCGTCGGGCCCGGCACATGGAAGCGAAACTGCGTGAATCCCTGTGCGGAAGTCTCCATGGTTTCAGGGAACGCCGGTAATTTGGCCACATGGGAACAGACGGATCTATCAAGCCTGGAGGTAGCGGGGCGCCGGAGGCGCGGTGGATGAGCATCGTCAGCGGGTACTTTAACCCGCTTCACGTCGGTCATCTGCGGATGATGGAGGCGGCACGCGCGATGACCGGCTACCTGGTCGTCATTGTGAACAATGACGCGCAGCAGATGATTAAGAAGGGCAAGATCATCGTGCCCCTCAAGGACCGCATGGAACTGGTGCAGGCGCTCCGGGTGACCGACGAAGCGATAGCCGCAGTCGACGACGACTCCACGGTGAAGCGCACCCTGCGGGTGATCCGGGAGAAGTACCCGGATGCCCAGCTGATCTTCGCGAACGGCGGAGACCGCAGCAGCGCAGCGAAGATCTCCGAGGCCGACGTGTGCGCTGAGCTGGGGATCGAACTGCGCTTTGGTGTTGGCGGCGAGGACAAAGCGGACTCGAGCACGCGCATCAACGCCATGCTCGGCATCTGACCTGGTCGATCCATTTACTGGATTCCCGGCTGCCCCGCGCGTGAGACCGAAACGCACCGGATTGCGTGGCACCATTTCCAGATACGTCGGCTTATTACTGGCTTTTCTCGAATTAATACGCTATTATCTATGTATGCGGTTAGTTTCTCATCGTCCATCTGAACGGAAGGTGGCGTCTCGTGGCACAGCACCCGTTCCCCGGCCCCGGGCATGACGGCGATGAGCCGGTGCCTGGCGAGCCGGAGCGGGACTGGGCTGAGGAGGACGACCGGTACCTGGCCTGGCTGACCGGAGAGGTGGATGCGGGCCGCATTGAGATCCCCCCGGAGGAGCCGCCGCCGGGTGTGACGGTGTCGCTGGGCGAGGCCGGGGACGCGGACCTGGATGAACTGGCCCGGATGGCCCGGGGGCTTTCCGGGACGGGCTTTTCCCCGGACCAGGCCGCGGAGGTGATGCCGCCGGGCCCGGTGCTCGGCGCGCTGACCGGCCGGGCCGTCGAGGACCTGGCGTCGCTGGGCGATGATGAGCTGCTCGGGGTCGTGTCGGCGGCGCGGCGGCTGCAGGCCCGGGATGAGTATCTGGAACTGGCCGCGGTCGCGGAGTTCGCCCGCCGCCGCGAGCAGCAGTACGAGGCCTCCAAGGCGCGCGGGGATAAGCCGCGGCAGCGGGACGGGGAGTTCGCCGCCGAGG
>Ga0335075_10018515_pt1 | contig 10321 bp, 8 predicted proteins | sample Lox_Sample_24_FD_206723 | JGI IMG/M metagenome (GOLD analysis project Ga0335075, IMG submission 206723) | Soil microbial communities from Loxahatchee National Wildlife Refuge, Florida, United States - Lox_Sample_2.4 | ecosystem: Environmental > Terrestrial > Soil > Wetlands | place: USA: Florida... | reverse complement strand
CAGGTCTACTACTACGACGCCACCCGTCGGTCGCTGCGGCACGCGTGGCGGACCGGCTCGAGGTGGCAGTTCGAGACGCTGGACGGCCCCGGTTCCGTGATCTCCGGCCACGACGGCGACCAGGTCGGGTCGGCGGTGAGCGTCACCGAGATGATGAACGGCCCGCAGGTCTACTACGCCGACGCGACCGCCCATGCGCTGCGGCACGCCTGGTGGACGTCGGCCGGCTGGCATTTCGAGACCCTGGACGGCCCGGGCTCGACGCTCCCGGGCCACACCGGAAACCGGGTCGGCGCGACCGTCGCGGTCACCGATTACTAGAGTGGCGCAATGCCCCATCTGCTCCATTTGGACTCATCGGCCGACGTGGAACACTCGCGTTCCAGGGCCATCACCGCCACCTTCGCCGCGGCCTGGCGCGAGCGGGGCCCTGGCCACTCGGTCAGCTACCGGGACCTGCACCGCGACCCGCTGCCGCACCTGGCCGACGCGGCCCTGCACTGGCCGGCTCGGCTGCGCCCGGAGGGCGCCGCGCCGCCCGCCGCCGCCGAGGCGCTCCAGCAAGAGCTGATCGAGGAGCTGACCGCGGCCGACGTGCTGCTGGTGGGCGCGCCCCTCTACAACTACTCGCTGCCGTCGAGCCTCAAGGCGTGGATCGACCACATCCACGTCCCCGGGGTCACCGCGCCGTTCGATGTCCCCACCCAGCCGCTGGCGGGTCGGCCGGCGGTGATCGTGAACGCCCAGGGGTCGTCCTACGACGCGCACACGCCGACCGAGGGCTGGGACCACGCCGTCCCGGTGCTCGACCTCATCCTCGGCACCTCGCTCGGGATGACGCTCACCGTCATCACCACCAGCCTCACCCTCGCGGAGACCGTCCCCGCCCTGGCCGACGAGCGCGACCGCAGCCGGGCCGAGCTGGCCCGGGCGCACGAGCTGGCCGCCGCCACCGCGAGGCGGCTGGCGGTGCCTGTCCCGGAGTAGCGCCGCTTCTTGCTGCTATCTGCGGTCCGGGCTCGGCCGCTGACCTGTCGGCTGTCCCATCGACAGGTTCGCGGACATGTCGCCTACGTCATCGACACGGCCTATCAGTGTCGCTGGCGTAGGCGACAGGTGTCGTTGGGGGTCGATGGCGTCGCTGACGGGTGCGGGCGCGAGAGGTGAGGCGGGTGGGGGGCTAGGCGGGTGGGGGGGCCTGGGGGTTGGCCTGGCAGACGGTGACGGCGGCCGGGAAGACTTCCTCGGTGCCGTCGGCCCGGGTGACCACCAGGACCGGAGTCAGGCCGGTGTCGAGCTGCTCGCGTTCGGCCTCGGTCGGCATCCGCGCGGTCACCTGGTCGCCGGCCGACAGGCCGATCACCTGGAGCATCGGCACCGCGACGACGAAGGTGCCCTTGCCCGCGCGGGTCACCACCAGGCCCGCCTCGCGCAGCTGGTCGACCGCGTGCTGGTAGGTGACGCGGGTGACGCCCCGGCTGGCCTGCATCTCGTTGCCGGAGGGCAGCTGCGCGCCCACCTGCAGCTCACCCTGGATGATCTGGTCTCGGAGCAGCCGAGCGATCTGCAGGTATACCGGTTCGCCGGAGTCGTAGTCGATCTGCACCCGGTGTCTCCATCCCCTCGCACCGCGGGTTACAAAAAAAATTATAGAGCAAGTGGCATAGGTGTGTAGACACCTATGCCCATAGACCGCTATCGTTAGCAACGCGCACCGTGACCGGATGGTAACTGTACTAGCTGGCCGCGAAGCGCGGCGCGACACTGGCATTCAGGGGGGGTTTGCCAGGTGTGCCCGGCAGATTGAGGGGTCTGCTGAGGCAACGCGCGGCCATCCCTGGTCCACTTCCCGGTTGCTCGCTGTCGGACCGGGGATGGCCCTTCCCCCTCAGTATGGCCGGGAGGCGCCCACGACGGGGGCGGGCGCTTCCCGGCCACACTGAGAAGCTGACCGAACGTGCCGACTTGCCGACTTGCTGAAAGCACCTGGGGGGGTGCCGAGCCACCCGCAGCGCGCCCTGTCCACCCACGGACGCGCTGCGGGTCAGCTCGCTTCGAAGGACGCGCGCGGGCCGAGCAACTCGGCTCGGAACTGGGCGATCGACGCGGCCGCGTCGAGCGCCTCGCGGTAGGCGTCGGCCGACTCGGCCAGCAGCCCGGACAGCCGCAGCAGGTAGCCCCGGATGCCGGGCAGGAGCTGGTAGCGGGGGGCCAGCGGCGGGGTGCCGCCCACGGTCGGGTGGCGTCCGTCGTCCGGCCCGGCCGTTTTCTGCCCCGGCGGCCCGGTCACGATCAGCAGGCCGACCTCGGGGCTGTCGGCGCTGCCGACGGCGAGCGACTGGCACGGGATCACCGACGCGAACGAGTCCACCCGCGCGAGCTGGCCGAACAGCAGCGACATGCGCCACCAGTCGGTCTCCGCGTAGGACGGCGCGCTGTCGTGGCAGGCGGCGATCTCGGCCCGGAGCTGAAACGGGCCGGTGCGGCCCGCCCGCGCCGCCCGGTCGGCCAGCGCGAGGCCGTCGGCGATCTCGGCCCGGTTCCAGCGCGACCGGTCCTGGGCGAACAGCGGGACGAACTCGCGCTGGTGCCGGCGGGCGCCGCGGCGGGCGTCGTGCAGCAGCATGAGCGACAGCAGCCCGGCCGCCTCCGGCTCGTCCGGCATCAGGTCGACCAGCACCCGGCCGAGCCGCAGCGCCTCGTCGAGCAGGCTCTCGTGGACCGGGCCGTCGGCCCCGATCCCCCCGTAGCCGGCGTTGAACATCAAATAGAGGACGTGCAGGACGGCCGGCAGCCGCATCGGCAGATCCTGCTCACGCGGCAGCAGCGGGGCCCCGACCCGCCGCAGCCGCTGCTTGGCCCGGAACACCCGCTGCCGCATCGTCCGCTCGCTGACCAGGAACGCGTCCGCGATCTCGGCCGCCGACAGCAGGGTCAGGCTGGACAGGCTGAGCGCGACCTGCGCCTCGATCGGCAGCGCCGGGTGCGCGCAGGCGAACAGCATCTCCAGCCGGTCGTCGGCGATGAGCTCGGCGTCGGCCACCAGGTCAGGCGGCTCGCGGGCCGCCTCCCTGGCGATCAGCCGAAGCTTCTGCGCCTCCACCAGCGCGCGCCTGGCCCGGTCCATGGCCCGGTTCCTGGCCGTGGTCATGAGCCACGCCATCGGCTTGCCGGGCACGCCGTCAACCGGCCACCGGACCAGGGCGCGCGCGAAGGCGTCCTGAACGCAGTCCTCGGCCAGTTCCCGGTCCCCGGTCAGCCGGGTGAGGGTCATCGCGATGTGATCCCAGGCGTCAGCGGAGACGGCCGCGAGCTGCTCCGCTACGGTTGCGTCGCCGCCCGTCACGGGCTCGTTGGCCGTGATGCGAGTTGGATTACCTCCTCGAGCTGGTCGCCGTCAATGATGTCGAAACCGCGTATCTGTCCATATGTGCGGGCATAGGGACCATCCGTGATCGTTACATCTCGGCCGCGAAATTCCAGGGTGGCTGCCGTCGCGGGCTGCGGGCCGCCCACGACCAGGATCCCGTGCCTTTCCGCGGCCTCGCCGCGGGGCGCGGGGATAGTTGTCGTCTCCAGTTCGACGCGGTCGTCGTCGACCGAACCCTCGGCGCAGACCAAGAGCAGGTACTGCATGATCGCCTCCGTAGCCAACCTTGTTCACGCGGTCAGAAAGAGACCCCAGTGAGGCCTCATAGTGACTAGACGAACAAAGACACGTGCCTACTACGCAATCCCAGGAAATAATTTAGACGCCTGACCTGCCATGCAGCCCCATAGTAATGTCTGAGTCACAGAACGGCGGGGCATAAGAGCCACCTAGGGACCAAGGTCCCGAACCACGCAGGCGCGCCGAATTTGTGACGCAATAAACCGGGTCTCGTTTGGTGCTGATCGAATTTGGTCCTTTAATTTTTCGTTATTTTTGTTTTTCGAAATATTTGCTACACGCCGATGAAGGACATGACGTGCTTGATCCGCGTGTAGTCCTCGAGGCCGTACATGGACAGGTCCTTGCCGTAGCCGGAGTGCTTGAAGCCCCCGTGCGGCATCTCGGCGATGAACGGGATGTGGGTGTTGATCCAGACGACGCCGAAATCGAGCCGCCGGGAGACGCGCATCGCGCGGCCGTGGTCCCTCGTCCAGACGCTTGAGCCGAGGCCGTAGGCGACGCCGTTGGCCCAGCGGACGGCCTGATCCTCGTCGGCGAACCGCTGCACGGTGATCACCGGGCCGAACACCTCGTCCTGGACCAGCTCGTCGTCCTGCCTGAGGCCGGAGACGACGGTCGGCTCGAACAGGTAGCCCGGGCCGGGGACCCGGTGACCGCCTGCGTGCACGGTCGCGTGGGCGGGCAGCCGGTCGAGGAAGCCGGCCACCCGGGCGAGCTGGCCGGCGCTGTTGAGCGGGCCGTAGCACGCGTCGGCCACGTCCAGGCCGCCGGTCGTGGTCGACCGGGCCTGCTCGGCCAGCGCCGCGGTGAGGTCGGCGGCGATGCCCGGCGCGGCCAGCACCCGGGTGGCGGCGGTGCAGTCCTGGCCGGCGTTGTAGTAGCCCGCCGCCGCGATCCCCTTCGCCGCCTCGGCCACGTCGGCGTCGTCGAAGACGATGACCGGGGCCTTGCCGCCGAGCTCGAGGTGGACGCGCTTGACGCCGTCGGCGGCGGTGCGCGCGACCTCCATCCCGGCCCGGACCGACCCGGTGATCGAGGCCATCGCGGGGATGTCGTGCGCGATCATCGCCCGGCCGGTGCCCCGGTCGCCGCACAGCACGTTGAACACGCCGGGCGGGAAGAACTCGGCCGCGACCTCGGCCAGCAGCAGGCTCGAGACCGGGGTGGTGTCGGACGGCTTGAGCACGACCGTGTTGCCCGCGGCGAGCGCGGGCGCGATCTTCCATATGGCCATCATGAGCGGGTAGTTCCACGGCGTGACCTGCGCGCAGACGCCGATCGGCTCGCGCCGGATCATGGACGTGTGGTCGCGCAGGTACTCGCCCGCGCTGCGCCCCTCCAGGATCCTGGCGGCGCCGGCGAAGAAGCGGAGCTGGTCCACGCTCGGCGGCAGCTCGTCGGTGACCGCGATCGCGACCGGCTTGCCGGTGTTGCGGGTCTCGGCCGCGATGAACTCGTCCGCGCGCCGCTCGACCGCGTCGGCGAACTTCAGCATCGCCCGCGAGCGCTCCGCCGGGGTGGAGTCGCGCCAGCTCTCGAACGCGGTGGCGGCGGCCCGCAGCGCCTCGTCGACGTCGGCCGCGGTCGACACCGGGGCGTGCGCGTAGGCGGCGCCGGTGCTCGGGTCGACGACCTCGCTGTAGCCGCCCTCGCACGGGTCGGCGTACTTGCCGTTGACGAAGTTGCGCAGGCGTGCCTGTGTCATCCCAGCCTCCAGTGGTGCCCGACGGTATCCGACCGTGCGTGCTGAGCTTGGCAAAGCTAGACGGCCGCTACAAGTGATTCCGTGGATTTTTGCACATTTGTCTTCGAAATCAGTTGACATCCGGGCCGCTCCTGACAAGCATGAGGGTACTCAAGCTAGCGGCGGAAGGACGTGATCGGATGGCCCACGGCCCGCGCGGCGGTCCGGTCGGCACCGCGGTGCTCGACGATATTTCCAAGCGGATCATCGAGCAGCTGCAGGCCGACGGGCGCCAGTCGTACGCGGCGATCGGCAAGGCGGTCGGGCTCTCCGAGGCCGCGGTCCGGCAGCGCGTCCAGCGGCTGCACGAGACCGGCGTCATGCAGATCGTCGCGGTCACCGACCCGCTCCGGCTCGGCTTCCGGCGGCAGGCGATGATCGGGCTGCGCTGCGAGGGCGACCTGGAGAAGGTGGCCGATGACCTCGCGGCGATGGACGAGATCGACTACGTCGTGCTCACGGCCGGCTCCTTCGACCTGCTGCTCGAGGTCGTGTGCGAGGACGACGACCACCTGCTGGAGATTCTGAGCCGGGTCCGCGGGGTGCCGTCGGTCACCTCGACCGAGACCTTCGTCTATCTCAAGCTGCGCAAGCAGACCTACACATGGGGAACGCGATGACCTTTACTCCCGAGCAGCTCCAGGACGCGGCCAAGCAGCACCTGTGGATGCACTTCACCCGCATGTCGACCTACAACAACGCCGACGTGCCGGTGATCGTGCGCGGCTCCGGTCCGTACGTCTACGACGACAAGGGCAAGCGCTACCTGGACGGCCTGGCCGGCCTGTTCGTGTCGATGGTCGGGCACGGCCGCACCGAGCTGGCCGAGGCCGCCGCCAAGCAGGCGTCCGAGCTGGCGTACTTCCCGCTCTGGTCCTACGCGCACCCGACGGCGGTCGAGCTCGCGGCGCGGCTGGCCGAGCTCGCCCCGGGCGACCTGAACAAGGTGTTCTTCACCACCTCGGGCTCGGAGGCCGTCGAGTCGGCCTGGAAGCTGGCCAAGGCGTACTTCAAGCGCATCGGCGAGCCGACCAGGTACAAGGTGCTGAGCCGCGAGTACGCCTACCACGGCACGTCGATGGGCGCGCTCGCCGTCACCGGCCTGTCCTCGATCAAGCACGACTTCGAGCCGCTGCCGGCCGGCGGCATCCGGGTGCCGAACACCAACATCTACCGCGCGCCGGACTTCGCCGCCGACTGGTCCGAGGAGCAGTTCGGCGTGTGGGCGGCCGACGAGATCGAGCGGGCGATCCTGCGCGAGGACGCCGAGTCGGTCGCGGCGGTCTACCTCGAGCCGGTGCAGAACTCCGGCGGCTGCTTCACCCCGCCGGCCGGCTACTTCCAGCGGGTCAGGGAGATCTGCGACAAGTACGGCGTGCTGCTGGTGTCGGACGAGGTGATCTGCGCGTTCGGCCGGCTCGGGTACTACTTCGGCTCGACCAGGTACAACTACCAGCCGGACATCATCACCTTCGCCAAGGGCATCACCTCCGGGTACTCGCCGCTCGGCGGCATGATCGTGTCCGACCGGCTGATGGAGCCGTTCACCCAGGGGACCGCGACCTTCCTGCACGGCATCACGTTCGCGGGCCACCCGGTCTCGGCCGCGGTCGCGCTGGCCAACCTGGACGTGTTCGAGCGGGACAACCTGCTCGGCAACGTGCGCGAGAACGAGGACGGCTTCCGTTCCACCCTGGGCAAGCTGTCCGACCTGCCGATCGTCGGTGACATCCGCGGGGCCGGCTACTTCTACGGGATCGAGCTGGTCAAGGACAAGGCGACCAAGGAGACGTTCGACGACGACGAGTCCGAGCGGCTGCTGCGCGGCTACCTGTCGCACGCGCTGTTCGACGCCGGCCTGGTCTGCCGGGCCGACGACCGGGGCGACCCGGTGATCCAGCTCGCCCCGCCGCTGATCTGCACGCAGGAGCACTTCGACGAGATCGAGCAGATCCTCCGCTCGGTCCTGACCGAGGCCTGGTCGCGGCTTTAAATTCGGCTTCAGAAGGCTCAGTCGTGAGCGGGGGTACCTGCCGTTGCTATTTGACGGCAGGTACCCCCAATCTTTTCTGTCGCGATGTACGATGCCCCGGTAGTCAGCCGATGACCGACGGGAGTCGGAAAGGCTGGGCCGCACGACACGAGGGGCATCGTGGCCGCGCTGACGATGGGCCAGCAGAGGGACAATCTGCCGCCCGAGGTGACCCGGTTCATCGGCCGACGGCGGGAAGTGCCCGCCATCGTCGGCGCCATCGACCAGCACCGGCTGGTGACCCTGCGCGGCGCGGGCGGGGTGGGCAAGACCCGGCTCGCGCTGCGGGCGGCGCGCGAGATCAGGGACACCTTCGCCGACGGCAGCTGGCTGGTCGAGCTGTCCGCGCTGCGCGACTACGAGCTGCTGCCCGGCGCCGTGGCGGCCGCGCTCGGGCTGCCCGACGAGGCGACCGGCGACCCGCTCGAGGCGCTGGCCGCGAACCTGGTCGAGCGGGAGCTGCTGCTGGTGCTCGACACCTGCGAGCACCTGGTCGAGGGGTGCGGCAGCCTCGCCCGCACGCTGCTGGCGGCCGCGCCCGGGCTGCGGATCCTCGCCACCAGCCGGGAGCCGCTGGGCGTGCCGGCCGAGCACGCGCTGCTGATCAGCCCGCTCGAGCTGCCCACGCCGGGCTGGTCGGGGTCGGCCGGGCGCGGGGCCGCCCAGGCGGACGCGGTCGCGCTGTTCGTCGACCGGGCGCAGGCGGCCGTCCCCGAGTTCGCGCTGAGCGAGGCCAACGCGCTGACCGTGGCCGAGCTCTGCCGACGGCTCGACGGCATACCGCTCGCGCTCGAGCTGGCCGCGGTCCGGCTGCGCGGGATGCCCGCCGACGAGATCCTCACCCGGCTGACCGACCGGTTCCGCATCCTCGGGGCGGCCCGCACCGCCACCGGCCGGCACCGGACGCTGCGCGCCGCCATCGCCTGGAGCTACGACCTGTGCACCCCGGCCGAGCAGCGGCTCTGGGCCGAGCTGTCGGTCTTCCCCGCCGGCTTCGGGCTGGCGGCGGCCGAGCGAGTGTGCGGCCCCGGCACCCGCAAGACCCTGATCCGGCTGGTCGAGAAGTCGGTCGTGCACCACAGCGAGGCCAGCCGCCGCTACCAGCTGCTCGACACGATGCGGGAGTTCGGCGCGGAGCGGCTCGCCCAGACCGCCGCCCGGGCCGACGGCGTCGGCGGCGGTCCCCCGGCCGGCCCGGCCGAGCTGCGGGCCAGGCACCGCGACTACTACCTTGAGCTGGCTGAAGCCGGCGCCGCAGCCGGCCTCGGGGCCGAGCAGACCGGCTGGCTCGCGCGGCTCGGGGCCGAGACCGACAACCTGCGGGCCGCGCTCGACTTCTCGTTCAGCGCCGGGGGGCAGCAGAACACGGGACTGCGGCTGACCGTGCTGCTGCAGCCCTACTGGCTCATGACCGGGCAATTCACCGAGGGCCGGCGCTGGCACGACCTGGCGGTGGCGGTCAACCCGGGGTCGCGCGAGAATGCCTGGGCGGTGTTCGGGGCCGGCTTCCTCGCGGTGCAGCAGGGCGACCTGAGCACCGGCGCGCCGCTGATCGACCGCGCCGCCGCGCTCGCCGCCGACGACGAGAACCTGGCCGCGCACGTCAGCGGCGCCCAGGGCATCGCCGCGTTCAACGGCGGCGACCTGCAGACCGCGCAGGCCAGGTACCAGGCGGCGCTCGCGAGCTACCAGCGGATCGGCTTCGGTGACCCGCTCGCCCTCGTCATCTACCCCAGGCTCGCCTCGGTCTGCATCCTGACCGGCGCGCTCGACCGCGCCGTCCAGCTGTGCGAGGAGTGCCTGCGGCGCTGCGACGAGACCGGCGAGCAGTGGGCGCGCGGCACCGCGCTATGGGTCCGCGGCGCGACCCGCTGGCTGTCCGGCGACATCGCCGCGGCCATCGCCGACTCGCTGTCCTGCCTGCGGATCAAGGAGTCGGTCAACGACCTGCACACGATCGCGATGTCGTTCGACCTGCTCTCGGTCTGCCGGGTGGCGACGGCCGAGTACGAGCTCGCGGCCGTGCTGCACGGGGCCGGCGAAGCGCTGTGGACGCTGCTGAACGCGCCGGTGCTGATGGGGCCGGGCTACGCCGAGATCCGCAAGAGCGCGGCCGACACCGCCCGGGCGGCGCTGGGCGAGGAGCGGTTCGACGAGCTGCTCAGCCGGGGCCTGGCGATGCACCTGGCCGACGCGCTGGCGATGGCCAAGGGCGAGACGCCGGCCGACGGCGTCCTCGGCGGCGAGTCCGGCGGCTCGGCCGCCAGGCAGCTCACCCGGCGCGAGAAGGAGATCGCGGCGCTGGTCGCGGCCGGGCTCGGCAACCGCGAGATCGCCGCCCGGCTCTTCCTGTCCAAGCGCACCGTGGATTCGCACATGGAGCACATCTTCACCAAGCTCGGCTTCTCGTCACGGACGCAGCTGGCGAGCTGGGTGCTCGGCCAGGGCCGGTAGCCGGCTCCTTCGCTGGTGACGATCACCGCGCGCGGCCCGGCGTTTATCCTTCGCCACCAATATTCATCAAGAACTAGCGCCGCTACCTTCCCGCCCGTCACCGGACGTTTACCGGCGGGCGGCAAAGTCTCCGCATGTCAGATGACGCGGAGCCCGCCTTGTCCCGGCGGCAGCTGCTCGCTGCGGGCACGACCGGGCTGATCGGCGCCGCCGCGGTGCCGCCGGCCGCGGGGGCGGGCCGCAGGCGGACCGGGGCGGCCGACGGCACCCCCGAGCAGGTCCACCTCACCTGGGGCGACGACCCGGCCAGATCCGTCGTGGTGTCGTGGGCGTCCCCCGGCCGGGCGGTGGCGCCGCGGGTCAGGATCGGGCAGCGGGTGATCCCGGCCGTCGAGCGCGGCTACGCCGACCCGCGCGG
>Ga0335075_10018512_pt1 | contig 10322 bp, 12 predicted proteins | sample Lox_Sample_24_FD_206723 | JGI IMG/M metagenome (GOLD analysis project Ga0335075, IMG submission 206723) | Soil microbial communities from Loxahatchee National Wildlife Refuge, Florida, United States - Lox_Sample_2.4 | ecosystem: Environmental > Terrestrial > Soil > Wetlands | place: USA... | reverse complement strand
GGGAAGGGGTTGCTGCCGTGCTACGTGGCGGACGACGACCCGCGGCTCGAACGCCTGACGCCGCCGGTGCCCGAGATCGCGGCGGAGTATTCGGTGATCGTCCATCGCGACCTGCGCCGCGCGGTCTGTGTGCGCGCGGTCATCGATTGGGTGCGCTGCGCCTTTGCCGAACATAAGGACGCGCTCGCCGGGAGCCGCTAGGATCGTAAAAACGATCCTGGAGGAAGTCATGCCCGACGCGCCGCGAATGCATCGAGTCCTGATTACCGGCGCCGGAGGCGGCATCGGCCGCGGCCTGCGCGAGACGTTGCGCGGCGTCTACCCGGTCCTGCGCCTCAGCGACCGCATCCCGATTGCCCCGGCGCGCGATGGCGAGGAGGTCGATCAGACCGAACTTTCCGATATGGCAGCGGTCGAGAAGATGGTCGCCGGCTGTGACGGCATCATCCATCTCGGCGGCATCTCGGGCGAGAACACCTGGGAGAAGATCCTCGAAGGCAACATCGTCGGCCTTTACAACACGTTCGAGGCGGCGCGGAAGGCGGGCGTCAAGCGCATCGTCATGGCGACCTCGAACCATGCGGTCGGCTTCTACCCGCGGGCGCAGACCATCGATCACAACGCCCCGATCCGCCCAGACAGCCGCTATGGCGTGTCGAAAGCGTTCGCCGAGGCGCTGGGGAGCCTTTATTCCGACAAGCATGGGATCGGCTTTATGGGGGTCCGGATCGGCAATTACGGCACCCACCCGATCGACAGCCGGCGCCTGTCGATCTGGATCAGCCCGCGCGACATCACGCAGCTGATGCGCATCGGGCTCGAGCACCCCGATATGCGCTACGAGATCGTCTACGGCGTCTCGGGCAACAAGCGCTCGTGGTACGACAACTCCAACGCCTTCCGGCTCGGCTACAAACCGGAAGACGATTCCGAGCCGCAAGCCGCCCAAGTGCTCTCCGCCGAGGCCGGCCAGCCCAAAAACCCGATCGCCGAGAAATACCAGGGTGGCACTTTCCCCGCCGAGGAATACGACGCGCCGACGGAGCGGACCTCCTAATCCCTCTCCCGTGTACACGGGAGAGGGGAATTATGATGCCGTAGCGAGACGACGCTGGCTCGCTAGCCGCGCGCGAATAGCGCTTCTGATCGAAACATACTGCACCGCGAACAGCGCGATTTTTGTCGAGATCGGGAAGAGCGCGATGAATGCCGGCCAATTGGCCGTGAAGGCGAGCGCCACGAGGAGGTTCGCCGCGGCGGTCAGAAACATCAGCCCGGCCCAGACATAACCAAAGACCGTCATCCGGCCTTCGATCAAAGGCAGAAACTGCGCGGGGACATAGCGGTTCATCCATCCACGGCGCAGCAGAAAGACGCCGACGATCGTGTAGACCACGCTCGGCTTGGCCATCACAAAACGCGGGTCGTTGGTAAGGAGGGTCGCCGTCGCGGAAATCACCACCAGCGCCAGGCTGATCCATTGCAGCGGTGCGACCGGGCGATGCCGGATCATGTTCCACCCGACGACGCCCATCGCGGTGACGACGCCGACGACGATCGCGACACGAAGATCGACATGCATCGCGGTCAGCGCCGCGAACACGATCACGCCGAGGGAATCGACGATAAGGGGACGCGCGGCTTTCAGGAAATTTTGCATGCCAGTCTCCCGTGCTGACATTAATGTCAATAATGATATTGCGCCGAGAATGAGCCCCGTCAAGCCCCGTCGGGATTATGCGCCCCAGCGCGCCTGCCAGCGCGGGATCACCTCGGGGTTGCAGACATGGCGGGGAACCTGCCCGGCCAGCAGACAGCGGACAGTCTCGACCGCCGTATCGGGGAGGGCGGTGTAGGCTTCGCGGCTCTGCCCCACCATGTGCGGCGTCAGGATCGCATTGGGCAGCTCGCGCAACGGGCTGTCCGGCGGGAGCGGCTCGCTCGTGAAAACATCCAGAGCCAGCCGCAGATCGGCCCGCCGCTTGGCCAGTTCGCACAATGCCGGCTCATCGATGATCGCGCCGCGCGCGGTGTTGATCAGCACCGCGCCATGCTTCAACAGCGCCAGTCGCTCGCCATTCAACAATCCCACGGTCTCGCTGTTCAGCGTCGCGAGCACGCAGACAACATCGCTGGTACGCAGCAAGTCGTCCAGCTCGACAAACCACACGTCGCCGAGGTTTGCGGTCGGGCTCCGTGTGTAAGCTTGGATCGACACATTCCAGCCAGCGAGGCGTGGCGTGATGGCGCGGGCGATCCGCCCATAACCGACTATGCCGACGGTCTTGCCGCCCAGCATGCGCGCGCTGACCTCGGCTGGCCGCGGACGGTTCGCCTGCAACAGCGCCTCGCTGCCGTGCAGGTCGTACAGCGCCGCGAGCATCAACATGATGGTCGCCTCGGCCATGCTCTCGACATTCTCGCGTGTCTGCCCGTTGGCGACGAGGATGCCGAGCTCGCTCGCCGTTGTGAGGTCAAAGCCCTCAATGCCGGTCGTCGGCGACACGATCCCGCGCAGGCGATCCGCCGGCTCCATCAATGTTCGCGGGCAAGGAAAGCTCGAGGCGGCGACGAGAACGTCGACGCCGGTCAAACTCGCGCCGGCGGCATCAAAAGCGGCGGCGCTTTCATAAAAAGCAACCTCGTGACCCAAGACGCGCAGCTTTTCGACGATCGGCACAAAGATCGGCAGCGAGCGCTGCCGGCCGACCGCGAGAACCCGCACGCTAGCGCGTCAGCCTTCGCATCGCCGCGTCGATGCCGGCGAGGGTCAGCGGGAACATGCGGTCGTCGACAAGCTGGCGGATCATGCCGATCGACATCGTGCCGCCCCAATATTTCTCCGGCACCGGGTTGAGCCACACCGCTTGCGGGTAATGATCGAGCAGCCGGCGCATCCACACCGCGCCGGCCTCGTCATTCCAGCGCTCGACGCTGCCGCCAGGCCGGTCGATCTCGTAGGGGCTCATGCTCGCGTCGCCAACCATGACGACCTTGTAGTTCGGGTCGTAGGTGCGCAGCACTTCCATGACCGGGATCTGCTCGACATGGCGGCGGCGCGAATCCTTCCACACGCTGTCGTAGAGGCAGTTGTGGAAATAGAAATGCACCAGGTTCTTGAACTCGCCGCGTGCCGCCGAGAACAGCTCCTCGCAGACCCGGACATGGTCTTCCATCGACCCGCCGATATCGAGAAACAACAGCAGCTTCACGGCGTTGTGCCGCTCCGGCACGAGCTTGAGGTCGAGCCAGCCGGCATTGTTGGCGGTCGAACGGATCGTGTCGGGAATATCGAGCTCGAGATCGGCGCCTTCGCGCGCGAACTGGCGCAGCCGGCGCAGCGCGATCTTGATGTTGCGGGTGCCGAGCTCGATCGTGTCGTCGAGATTGCGGAACTCGCGCCGGTCCCAGATTTTGACCGCGCGCCGGTTCTTGCCCTCGTGCTGGCCGATGCGCACGCCCTCGGGGTTGTAGCCGTGCGCGCCGAACGGCGAGGTGCCGGCGGTGCCGATCCATTTGCTGCCGCCCTGGTGCCGGCCTTTCTGCTCGGCGAGCCGTTGCCGCAGCGTCTCCATCAGCTTTTCCCAGCCGCCCAGCGCCTCGATCTGCGCCTTTTCCTCCTCGGTCAGGTAGCGCTCGGCGAGCTTGCGCAGCCATTCCTCGGGCAGCTCGGTGGTCGGGTCCGTTGGGGTTTCGAGCCCCTTGAAGCATTGCCCAAAGACACGGTCGAACCGATCGAGATAGCGCTCGTCCTTGACCAGGGTGGCGCGCGACAGAAAGTAGAAATCGTCGATGTCGAACGCGGCGACGCCCTCCTTCATCGCCTCCATCAGCGTGAGGTATTCGCGCAGACTGGTCGGCACTTTAGCCGCGCGGAGTTCGAGGAAGAAGGAGGTGAACACGATCCGCTACGCAGTAAGCGGCACGAGCGCATGTGACAGCTGGATCGTGCCGATATCGCCATTCCAATAGGCAACCAGCGCGGCGGAATTCATTGTGATCCAGCGGTAGACGGTCGCCTCGTCCTCCGATGAAAGTTGTCCTGCAATGATGTGAGGCGACGGCCGAATTGCCACGACTGCCGTGTTTTCCACGGTCATCCTGTTGCCGTGCGTCATGTTCACCTTGATGCGCACGTCATGACGCGCATTCCCGCGCGGACTGACCCATACGGTCATGGGTAACCCCGTTTCATCGGGGTATAGGTTCGCCATCTCGAACAGTTCGTCTTCGGCCGAGCGTGCGGCGATTTCGGTTTTCACATCATCCGGCATCGCTACCTGCTTTCCCGACGATTGAGGAACGCCAACCGCTCGAACAGATGCACGTCCTGCTCGTTCTTCAAAAGCGCGCCATGTAGCGGCGGGATCAGCTTTTTGGGGTCGCGCTGGCGCAGCGTGTCGGCGTTGATATCCTCGACCAGGAGCAGTTTCAGCCAATCCAAAAGCTCCGAGGTCGACGGCTTTTTCTTCAGCCCCGGCACCTCGCGGACATCGAAAAAGATCGTCAGCGCCTCCTGTACGAGCTCCTGCTTGAGCCCGGGGAAATGCACCTCGACGATCTTTTCCATCGTCTCGCGGTCGGGAAAGCGGATGTAGTGAAAGAAGCAGCGGCGCAAAAACGCGTCCGGCAGTTCCTTTTCATTGTTCGAGGTGATCATGACGATCGGCCGCTGCTTGGCGTTGATCGTCTTTTTCAGCTCGTAGACAAAGAACTCCATCCGGTCGAGTTCGAGCAGCAAATCGTTGGGGAACTCGATATCGGCCTTGTCGATCTCGTCGATCAGCAGCACCGGCGCGGTGTCGGCGTCAAACGCGTCCCATAATTTTCCGGGCTTGATGTAGTTGGCGATGTCGCGCACCCGCTCGTCGCCGAGCTGGCCGTCACGCAGCCGCGACACCGCGTCGTATTCGTAAAGCCCTTGCTGCGCCTTGGTGGTCGATTTGATGTGCCAGGTGATGAGCTCGCGGCCGAGTCCCCTGGCGACCTCATGCGCGAGGATGGTTTTTCCCGTTCCAGGCTCGCCCTTGACCAGCAGCGGCCGTTCGAGCGCGATCGCCGCGTTGACCGCGACCTGCAGATCCTGGGTCGCGACGTAAGATTCGGTGCCTTCAAAACGCTGCATGAGCCGGTAACTCGCTGTGATGTCGCCCAACGACATACCGTGAGCGACCGCGACTTACCAGCGCAGCAATCGCCATGCCGCCCCTCGCGGGGCGGCGAGCGGCGCGATGGGGAAGCGTATGGGCGGGTTAGGCGTGTTCGTGCGGCTGCGGCGCGACGTTGACCACAGGCGAGGCTGCGGTCGGCGGCGGCGCGGTCACCTGAGCCGGCTGGGCAGCCGCCTCGGGCTTGTCCTCTTCCGCCATGCCGGCTTTGAAGGCCTTGATGCCCTTGGCGAAATCGCCCATGACCCGGGGCAGCTTGCCGGCGCCAAACAAGACCAGGACAATGGCCAGCACGACCAGCCAATGCATCAAACTCATCGAACCCATTGCACGACCCCGGCAGCTAAACGAGCATTCAGTCTAACAGATTTCGCGCCGTGCCGCGAATCGCGGCAAACCAGCGGCTGGGTTACGACTTCGTTCCGTTTTCCCTTAAAGTCAAGACTCGCTTCGAGGAGCCTTTATTCATGAGTTATGTGCCGCCTGCCGATCCCGCATCTTGGGACGAGCGTTTGTCCGATGCGTTTTCTACCGCCGCTCGTCATGCCGCCGAGAGCGAGATCAACTGGAGCCGCGATCTTACCGTCGAGATTCCGCGGCAGTTCGATGAAGACCCGCCGTGGAACGAGGTGCTTGGGCCGGTTCGGCCGCGCGGCGGCCCCAACGGGCTGATCCTGCACGGCGGACATATCGTCGCGGAGTGGGGTAACACATGGCAGGTCGACCAGACCTTTAGTGTTGCCAAGAGCTATCTGTCGATCCTCGCCGGTCTCGCCGTCGACCGCGGCCTTATCCGCGACGTGCATGAACCCGTTCGCCATACAATTGACGATGGCGGGTTCGAGGGCCCCCACAACAGCAAGATCACCTGGCATCACCTGCTGCAGCAGACCTCCGAGTGGGAAGGGACGCTGTGGGACAAGCCCGACCTCATCGATCGCAATCGCCAGGTCCGTGGCGCGGCGATGACGGGGGGTGCCAAAAAGGGCACGCACCGTGACCTGCGCGAGCCCGGCGAATTGTGGGAATACAACGACGTCCGCATCAACAGGCTGAGCCTCGCGCTGCTGCGGCTGTGGAAGCGGCCGCTGCCAGAGGTGTTCCGCGAACTGGTCATGGACCCGATCGGCGCCTCGCGCGACTGGGAATGGCGCGGCTATCGCAATTCGCAGGCAATGGTCGACGGCAAACTCATCGAGTCGGTCGCCGGCGGCTCGCATTGGGGCGGCGGCATGTTTATCCATGCCCGCGACCAGGCGCGCATTGGCCTGCTGATGCTGCGCGGCGGTTTGTGGGGCGAGAAGCGCATCCTCTCGGCGGATTGGATCGCGCGCAGCCTCGTGCCGTGCCCGCTGTTTCCCGTGTACGGCTATCTGTGGTGGCTCAACACCGGGCAGAAGCGCAGCACCAACGCTTCGGCGGGCAGCTACTACGCGGTGGGCGCCGGCGGCAACACCACCTGGATCGACCCCGAGCACGACCTCGTCGCCGTGCTGCGCTGGGCCGATCCGGCGGCGGCGAACAAATTAATGGCTACGGCCGTGGCGGCGATCGGTTAAGAAGAGAACCCATGGCTGCCGGCAATATCGTTCAGGGCGCACTGTTCACGGTGATGGTGGTGCGCGCCGCTGCACTGCGCGACCCCGCTTTTGAGACCGAGCTGGGGCAGCAGATCGGGCGCAGCCCGCGATTCTTTCAAAATGCGCCCGTCGTGCTCGATCTGCGCGGTGTCGAGAACCTGACCGAGGCCACCGAGCTCGAGGACATTAAAGAAAAATTGCGTGCCCTGACGCTGACCTTGGTCGGCGTGCAAAACGCGCAGCCGTCGCAGCTCGAAGCGGCGACCGCGGTTGGCTTGGCGAGCTTCGCGCCGACCTCGGGCGGCGGTCAGGCGCGGTCCGGGGCGGCCGCACCACCGCCCGCGCCCAAGACCCGGCTCGTCACCGAGCCGGTGCGCTCGGGCACGCAAATCTATGCGCGCGGCAGCGATTTGATCGTCACCGCCGCGGTCAGCCCCGGCGCCGAGCTCGTCGCCGACGGTAACATCCATGTGTATGGTGCATTGCGCGGCCGCGCGCTGGCCGGCGCGGGCGGCGATGAGGCGGCGCGAATCTTTTGCACCCGGCTTGAAGCCGAACTTGTCAGTATCGCCGGGCGTTACATGGTCAGCGAGCAACTGCCCGCCGGCGTACAGTCGACGCCGGTGCAGATCGCGCTTATTGATGACCAGTTGACCATCACCCGTAATTAACGCTCATCTTGGGTGGTGGGGAGCTGGTGAAATCTGCACGGGAACAAAGCTCGCGTAACGCGCGTATAGGGGGCCAGAGGGGAGGCCGGGTTGGCGAAGGTAATTGTGATCACGTCTGGCAAGGGCGGCGTCGGTAAGACGACGACTTCCGCATCGTTGGCGGCTGGCCTGGCCTTGCGTGGTCATAAAACGGTGGTGATCGATTTTGACGTCGGCCTGCGCAACCTCGACCTCGTGATGGGCTGCGAGCGCCGTGTTGTTTTCGATTTTATCAACGTCATCAATGGCGACGCCAACCTCAACCAGGCGCTCATCAAGGACAAGCGCCACGACAATCTCTTTATCTTTCCGACCTCGCAGACGCGCGACAAGAACGCGCTCAAGCGCGAGGGCGTCGAGCGGGTGATGGAGGAGCTGAAACAGCAGTTCGAATACATTATCTGCGACAGCCCGGCGGGTATCGAGCACGGCGCGATCACCGCGCTCTACTTTGCCGACAGCGCGGTCATCGTGACCAACCCGGAAGTTTCCTCGGTGCGCGACAGCGACCGGATTATCGGCATTCTTGCCTCGAAATCGCGCCGCGCCGAGCGCAATGAGCCGCCGGTCGACGTTCACTTGCTATTGACGCGCTATGACCCGGCGCGCGTCGCCAAGGGCGAGATGCTGGCGGTCGATGACGTCAAGGAAATCTTGTCGATCCCGCTTCTCGGGGTGATCCCGGAATCGGAATCGGTTTTGCGGGCGTCGAACACCGGAACCCCCGTGGTGTTTGACGAGGAGAGCCCGGCCGGGCGGGCTTATATTGATGCGGTCGCGCGGTATCTGGGCGAGCAACGCGAGATGCGCTTTGTAAAGCCCGAGCGGCGCAGCTTTTTCCGGGCTCTTTTTGGTAGGGCATAGGGCGTAATGGGGTTCTTTCGCTCATTCTTTCAGCCGAAGCGCAACAGCGCTTCCATCGCCAAGGAACGCCTCAAGATCGTGCTCGCGCACGAGCGGGCAAGCAGCCGCGCGCCCGACTTCCTGCCGATCCTGCAAAAGGAGTTGCTGGCGGTCGTCGGCCGCTATGTCGAGATCAGCGAGGAAATGATCCGCGTGACGCTCGGCGCATCGGGCGACACGTCGATGCTCGAAATCAACATCGAGATCGAAGGCGGCAAGCTCAAGAAAGGCGGCCCCTCCGGCCCGGCCCTCAGCGCGGCGGTGTAAGCATCGATCTACCCTCGGCGGGTAGGCCGGGTTTCCTACAGGTCCGGGTACATGCGGGCCTTGATCGCGCCGAGGCGGGCGATCAATTCGGGATCGGTGATCCTCGTGAATCTCGGCACCGCGACTCCATTCACGATGGCCGGCTTATAGAACATGTAGAGCGGCCGCAGGTCGAACATCCCGCCGTTCCTGTAGGCGTAGGCGGTCTCGTATAAAGGCCGGTAGACCTGCATGAACGCATCTTCGGGACGGCAATCGTCTTCCGTGTGATGCCCGACCCCATAGATGTAATAGGCGTAGTTGTTCAGCGGCCCATTCGGGTCGTGCTTGTAGTGATAGTAAAACCCTGGCTCGGGACATTGCTCCGGGGGCGGCACGTCATACGCCATTACGAGTTCCCCGCTTAAATAGCGGTAGGCTCACGACTTTTAGAAGCTTGGAAGAGATTAATCGCGATCGAAGTTCGCTATACGTACACGGTTCGTGTCCGGTGCGTTCATCACGGTGCGCTAAATTTGGTCCAGGTGTCATTTTGTGTCAATTAGACGAATTGTCGCAGTTCGCGTTCGTCATCATGGACGGTCGGCAAGCGGCGCCACTCGTTTCGAACCATCGGGTCGATCTCATTCTCGATACGATCCTGAGCCTCGATTGCCGCTTCTCGCGGGGAAAGCCGAATAAACGCCCACACCGCGCTCGCTCTCACCAAGGGCGATGCATCGTCGAGGCATCGCCTCGCGACCGCAGCCAATCCCGCGTCGCCGCTGTTGCCGATCGCGATCAGCACGTTGCGCAAAAAGCGGTCGCGGCCGATGCGCTTGATCGAGGTGCCGGCGAACATCCGGCGGAATGCGGCGTCGTCGAGCCGCGTGAGTTCCGCGAGGCGAGGTGCGGTGAGCTCCGCACGCGCCAGGAAATCGGGTTCGGCGGTCGTGCTGGCGTATTTGTTCCAAGGACAGGCCGCGAGGCAATCGTCACAACCGTAGATGCGGTTGCCGATCAGCGGCCGCAGCTCGGCGTCGATCATGCCTTTGTGTTCGATCGTCAGATACGAGATGCAGCGCCGCGCATCGAGCTTGTAGGGCGCGGGAAACGCATTGGTCGGGCAGGAATCGAGGCAGGCGCGGCAGGTGCCGCAATGGTCTTCCTCCGCCGCGTCCGGCTCGAGCGCGAGGCTCAGATAGATCTCGCCGAGAAACAGCCACGATCCGAACTCGCGCGACACGAGGTTGGTGTGCTTGCCCTGCCAGCCGATCCCGGCCTGCTGCGCGAGCGGCTTTTCCATGACCGGGGCTGTGTCGACAAACACCTTGAGCTCTCCCGGCCATTGCGCGGTGATCCAGCGTGCTAGCGCTTTCAGCCGTTTCTTGACGGTGTCGTGGTAATCGCGCCCGCGCGCATAGATCGAGATGTTCCCGGTGTCGCCGTCGGGTTCGTCTTCCGCCTCGGCGCCGTAATTCATCCCGAGCACGACAACCGTTCGCGCCTCGCCCCACAAGGCCCGCGGGTCGCCGCGCTGCTCGGCGCGATCGGCCATCCAGCCCATTTCGCCGTGATAACCCTGCGCGAGAAACGCGGCGAGACCGGCGCGGGCGGTTTCGGCGAGCTCGGCCTTTGCGAAGCCGACCGCGTCAAACCCGCGCGCCAAAGCCTCGGTGCGGATCGCTTCGCGGATTTCGTTCACGGCCCTCTCC
>Ga0335075_10018511_pt1 | contig 10323 bp, 8 predicted proteins | sample Lox_Sample_24_FD_206723 | JGI IMG/M metagenome (GOLD analysis project Ga0335075, IMG submission 206723) | Soil microbial communities from Loxahatchee National Wildlife Refuge, Florida, United States - Lox_Sample_2.4 | ecosystem: Environmental > Terrestrial > Soil > Wetlands | place: USA: Florida... | reverse complement strand
CAACGAAGTCACCAGACCCATTTCGACAAGCGGCGCGAAACTGGAAGTCATCAGCGCGCCAAACCCGATAATCGTGGTCAGGTTCGATTGAATCAGCGCCGCGCCCGTCGCCTTCGCGACCACCAGAATTTCGTTGTTCTTGTTCTCGAGATACCGGCGCACCAGATGGATGCCATTGTCGATGCCAATGCCGATGATGAGCGGAACCGCCGTAATCGACATGAAACTAAAGCGGTGCTTCACCAGCAGCAACAAGCCGAACGCTGTAACAATGCCGAACATGATCGGGATCAATACAATCAGCGACACGCGGAAGCTGCGGAAACAAAGGTAAACTACCAGCAGAATGCCAGACGCGGTCCACACCAAAGCTCTTCGACTGTCGTGAAGCACCTGACTCTGGAGATCGCGGTTCATCTTGTCGAAAGAGAACTCCACGAACTCGCCAATTTGTTTTCGCCAGGACTCAACGACACTTTCCGGAATCACATCTACCGCATCGGGATCGGTGGCATAAAAAGTAATCGCCGCCACGTAGCTGCCGTCAGCAGTCCTGCGAATGCTGTTCGTGATCAGTCCCGGCGGCAAAAACTTGGCGGCTGTTTCCAGCGTGATGGGCTCTATGCCTTGTCCGGGGCCTTGCCCTATTCCTTCTCCCATCTTTTGTAGCCGGTCAATGAAGGGCTTGAACTGTTCGGTTCTAAAACCATTTTCGCGCAGCGATTCTTCGAGGGCATGCGCCGAGGCTGTGAAATTCACGCCCGCCAGCGAACTGGCTCGTTCCTTTTGCGTCTCAATGGATGGAAGCAGCAGCGTGGGCGAGAAGATGGATTTTATGATGCCGCGATGCCGATAGTCCTCCAGTTTGGCCGTCAATTTTTCGGCTTTGCCCAACACTTCTTGCTCGCTGCCCGCGATCAGCAGAACATTGGGACTGCCCTCAATACCGAACCTTGCGGAGAGTAAATTCTGCGCGGCCACGGCTGGGTTATCGGCGCCCGCGATCTCGAAGTGCTTTTGCATTTTGACGGCCGGCAAAAAAACTAATGACAAAAGGAACGTTCCGATCCCAAGGCCTACTACAAGACGGGGATGCCGGCCCACAAAATCGACAGACTTCCGCGCCACCCACGGAAGCAAGCGAAATGTAATCGTCTGCGGCGCGCGCGGCTTCGAAACTCGCCACCATAGCTGCATCAGCGCAGGAACCGTCAGCAGCGTATGAAGCATCATCATGAACATTCCTACCGTGAGGATGAATCCGAACTCCGCCAGGCCCTTGAAACTCGCTGTCGCCAGCGAAGCGGTTGCAGTGGCCGCCGTGACTATGCACAAAACAACGCTCAATCCAGTGGTTTCGAAGCTGCGCAGGACCGCCTCTTTCAGCGTAATGTCATTGAGCACTCCGGCTTTGGCCCATTCCTGCGGCACCCGATTAAAGAAATGTACGACCTGGTCGTCTCCCAGTCCTGCCAGAATCGCAATAAAAGATAAGCTGATGAGATTTACTTCTCCGGGATAGAAACTTGCTACACCGGTAGTCCAAACGATGCCCAGGCTGGCGGGCAGCAGCGATAAAAGCAGAAGTGGGATCCTCGGATAGATGACGAGGCACAGCAGCAGATTACCGACAATCGAAATCAGCGAAATTCGGCGGACATTTGTTTCGATGAGCTTGTGCTCCAGTTCCGCATAAACGTAAGCCCCCGCCGGAATCGCCCGCACGCCGGAATCCCTCACGTCGGGCTCCGCAGTCACGGACTGTATATGCGCCCTCGTCCACGTCATCACCTGCTCGGCGAAGTTGTAGTCCATAGCCGACTGGCGAGGTTCGGCAATGATGAGCAGCGCTTTGTGATCTTTACTGAAGAACCGGTTTCCAGATCCCCAGTTGAGGTCGAAATTGGCGAACTGCGAAAAGCCGTGACTGTCGCCCATCTCCACTTGCATCAGGCCTAAAGGATCGGCAACGAAGTAGTTGGTTCCGAGAGACGAGAATGGCGTAACCAGTTCAGTGGCCGCGCGGCGGACGGCCTGATGAATCTGTTGCGGGTCCAGCCGCCGCTTCAAAGCTTCCGTTTGCGCAGGCGGCGTGAAGGCGGGAAAGTTCCAGGTAAAGAACCGGACCAGGTTGAGCAGTTCCTGATCCTGCAAGCCGCAGCGCGCATCCACGAAGAGCCCACTGGCTTGCATGTCGGCCGTAAGACGGTCGGCCATTTCTTCCATCTCGCCGGTGACATCGGCTGCTCCCGCCGGAGCGCCGGTGGCCGTAGAGTTGGTCGTCGGAACACTGGCGGCCGAGGCGCGGGTCGTCGGAGCATCGATCACGACGAAGAGCTGATTGCCGTAACCTAGTTCTTTGCCAATCTGGCTTGCGGCTCGCCATTGCGGGTCGCGGTTTCCGAACAAATCGGTCAGGTCGGTGCCGGTTCGCAGGTTGTGGATGTTTGCATACAACAATAAGGTGACGACCAGGCTCAGGGCTACAACCAGCCCCGGATGGCCTACCACCAGACGGCCCACCGAGCGCATCAAACGGACCATCATGCTGTGACTTCGGCGACCTCCACCATCATTGCTCGCCAATTAAGCCGACACCACCGATAACTCGCCCTTCGCTACTATCTCCCCGTCCGCCCACACTGTGCCGGCGATGCATGCCATTTGCCCCAACTCGGTGAGCTTCTTGGTTTCAATGCGCAAATTTTGTCCGGGAATGACGGGCTTGAGAAACTTGAAGCGATTTACGGCCGCGAGCAGCGCAACCCCCTCGCCGCTTCTTGCAGCCGCGTCCTGAGTGGCCGAGCCTAGCATCACTCCTGCCGTCTGGGCCACTGCTTCGATCAGAAAAACTCCCGGCAGAATGGGCTTTGCCGGAAAATGTCCGGCAAAAACCGGATCCGCCGGATCGACCAACTTCTCCGCAACACAACGAACTCCCGGCTCCAGTTCCTGCACCCGGTCGATCCACAGGAACGGATGGCGATGCGGAATCAAGCGCTCGATTTCATTTCGCTCCATGACTATGGGCTTGGTCACCTGGACTTGCTCATTTGGTCTTGCTCACTAAGGTTTGTAAACCTCAAACATCTCCGGCGGAATCTTCGGATTCATCGAGTTTACGTCGATAACGAACACACTGTTGACGCCGCTCTTGCCATCCACTTCCAGCGACCGGGGAAAAAAATCGTGTTTGTCCAACTTCACCACAAGGTAGTTCAGCCTGCTGCGAAAAGTGTCCGTCCGCGGAACCAGCTTCATCTGGTAATCCCGGGGGTCTTCTTGCACGGTGATGGTGAAGTTTTTTTTCAGGTTCCCGAGCGAGTTTTCGCCACCAAAATAAGACTGCGCCCGGTGCACGCTTTTTCCTATTTCCATCACTTCGGTCTTACCGCCGGTCGTAACGTTCAGATAATTCTCGTTGAAGCGAATACGCTCGCTGGCCGGTTCGGAGTAATCGAGTGCGAATCGTGTGGTGCCTTCGGAGCAAAACTTGCCGCGTAACACGAGAGGTTTCACGATCAAGGCGGAGGTGCGGGTTTCGGTAATGGTCCCGCAGCTGCTCGTGTATTTTTTTTGTGCTTGCTGCACCCCGTCCCAGATTCTGCTCAGCATGTCTTCCGACTGAGCGGCGGAGTGCGCGGCCAGCACTCCCGCAAAAATCAAAAGCGCAAGTAGCGCGCAAAGAAACTTGAACCGCGCGGGGTGGGCCATCTTCTCGATCATACAGGCTAGCATGTGGGATGGTGATTCTGTGGATTGGAGCCTCAGCTAATCTATGGAGGCCCTGATTAGTATGGTGAACGGGCTGCTGGACACTGTGGGCAGGATCAAACTGAGTCGAACGGCGAAAGGTACACTCGTTCACTAATCTCCGCCGCCGCTCACCGCTTCCCCAGGGGTGTGAGCAGGCATCGATGTAGCTCCAAGTCCAATCTGCACCAGTTCTGGAACCGCTTTTTCTTTTAGCACAAACTCGCGGTAGAGCTTTGCCATGCGCAAATTCTCCTTCTCCAGCTTGTTGTCGAGTTTGTTTCGCTCGGCTCGAGCCCGCAGCTTTTCCTCGCGACTGTTCTTCGCGACGCCGAGTTGTTCGAGGTCATGCTGGGCCTCGCTGGTTACGATCTCATCCTTGAGAACCAGATGATGCTCCGTACTGTTGAGTTTCACGCTCTTGCCGCCCGCGAAAATCTCATGCCGTCCGTGCTCTTCATACCACTTGGTCAGGGTTGCGGTCATGTGCATTTTTTCAATGATGTTCCGCCAACCGACGCCAGTGTTATAAGCGCAAAAGGAAATCTCTCCCTCCTGCGTCGCGTACGGAATAATGCATTGCTCGGTTCGGCGAAAATCATAGTTGAACAAATCCTGGAACCACATTCCTGCCACGAACAGCAGGTTCCAGCGATCGCGGCGGCGGTGGAAAATGTCAGCCATGGTTCGCTTGCCGGAAACATCACCATAATCGCGACCCGTCGCGCTCAGGCCCTTGTCGAGCTTCTTCAGCATATCCACAGCGCGGAAATGCGTCGGCGCACGAAACGCATCGTAGTTTCGAACCAACGCCAGCGCCATCCCTGCGACCGAGATCCACCGGGTGCGAGCCCAATCGTTAACCCTCGCGATATCCTTGGCGAACTGCTCGGCATCCAAAAACGCGGTCACCGGAACCGCCTCGCGCGTTTCCTTGTCGACCATAATCGCCATACCTACGCCACAGTTCGGGTGGCAACTACAGGTGACCTGGCCCCAGGCTGCCTCAGGCCCATGAACTAGGTCCGCCCAGTCGGAAAAAGTACTTAGGAACGAGAGTGGAAACCAATCGCGAACCGGCTCGCCGATGCTTAATTGTTGTTTCAGATCGTGAGCCAGATGCGACAGTGTGTACCGCTGCGCTTTGCGGCGTTCGTCGGTAACGGCTTCATCGCGGCCGGTGAAAGAGACAGGTTGGAACGACACGAGGGCGATCTTATTCGGGTTGTCGAGTGCGAATTGCACCACGCGCCCCACCTGCTCATTGTTGATCCCGTTGACTACGGTGGTGACCAGCACGATTTCCACGCCGCTCGAGTGCAGGTTCTCAATGGCCCGCAATTTCAGGTCGAACAGGTTGCCGACGTTGCGGTGCGAATTCGCTGCGTTACCGATGCCGTCGAATTGAAGATAGGCATAGCGCAAACCGGCCTCCGCAGCCTGCCGTGCGAACTCGGCGCTCTTGGCGAACTCAATGCCGTTGGTGGCGGCCTGAACGCTGTCGTAACCGAGTTGGCGGGCGTAGCGAATGGCATCCAGAAAATACGGAGACAGAGTCGGCTCGCCCCCGGAAAACTGCACCGACATTTGCCGCCGCGGCTTGATGGAAAAGGCGTTGTCGAGCAGCGTCTTGATGTCGTCCCACGTAAGTTCGTGTACGAATCCGACCTGGTTGGCATCCATGAAACACGGGTCGCACATCATGTTGCAGCGGTTGGTCAGGTCAACCGTGAGCACGGAGCCTCGCCCGTGCTTGATGGTGCTGCTGCCATGGTTGTGCAGCTTTTCGTCGTTGTGGGCGCGGATATCCCGGCCGGGAAATGTCTGCTCAAGATGCCGGAAGAATTGCGGGTCAATGGAGATGACGTCTTCAAAATGCCCGTGGATAGGGCAGTCCTTGACCATCAGGATTTTCCCGTCGCGCTCGATAATCTGCGCCTTGATTTCGCCGGGCTTTTCGTTCAACAGGACGCGGTAGTCCTGTTTACCTTCGACAATTTGTTGGCGAATCTCGGGTACACAACGCGGGCACAACGAATCGGTTTGCCGCGGCCATCCCAGAGGAGGCTTCGACTTTTCACGCGCCTTCAGCAGCGGCCGATCGGACCACCGGGGGATGAAAGATGGATTTTCGGGTAAAAGATTGTTGGCGAAACAAAATACTTGCCACGCGCCGTTCGCAGCAAGTGACATCGCCTTCTCTACATACTTAATGGGCTTATGCATTTGCCTTAAGACGCTGCGAGCCAAGCGCCTGTTGTGCGCCGGCGCCGTCTGCGCGGGAAAATTCCTTCTGGTTCGCGTCGGCGCCAGACCGCCGAGTCCCATCCTGCGAGAACCATCCGCCCGTCCCAGTCGTGGAAGAGTATCAGATCACATTCTTCGGCGACAACTTGTAATTGCCGAGTGTGATGAGCGAAATTACACTGGCAGGTTCCGATAGGGAAGCGCAAAGCGATGAGCCGCCGCACAGCCTGGAAGATTGAGGACTATACCTACCGCGAGTGTCCGCGCCCAGACCGCGAGTTTGGCTACGCCGTTTCCCTGCACAACCATTCCTGCCACTCCGTGGAGAAGCTGGCGGCTTTAAACCATGTGATTAAACTGGCGTTTATGCGGCCCTTGAGTGGCGTTCTGCAAAGGTCGTTTGGTCTGGGCGACGTTTCGAATTTGAATTACGCAGAGGTAACATTCAATCCGCCCTACACACCTGAAGACGTCTATCGGATGGAGGCAGCGGCGGCGGCCAAGTGGGGCTTCGACGGGGTACACCTGGCCATTACCGATCACGACGAGTTCGCAGGCAGCCTGGCTCTGCTTCGCAACGGGGTCGATCTTAATAGCTGCACGGCTGGTTGCACCAAAGGCCGCATCGCAATCGGCGAGGAGTTGTCACTGTGGTATCAGGGACACTTGTTTCATCTGGGCGTAAGTCACATGCCCGAAGGTGAAGTCGAGGAAACGCACACTCGAATTCAGGCGGCAGCGCGAGGCGGACGCTACGACGAACTGTTTGAAACCCTCGCCGCCAGCGGCAGCCTGGTTGTCTTGAACCATCCTCTCATCGCCTGGGCAAAGGGAGCGCAAACGATTCCTGTCACGGATTTGCTGTCCCGCTACGGCTGGGCGATTCATGCTTTAGAAGTCAACGGCATGCGGACGCGCGAGGAGAACGACGCCGTGCTAGAACTTGCCCGGCACTGGCGCAAACCGGTGGTTGGAGGCGGAGACAGCCATCTGCTGGTCGCGAGTTCGATTCTCTCTTTGTCCCGCGCCGCAACCTTCAAAGACTTTATTGCCGAAGTGAAGGACGGCCACGCGGTCCCGTTCGTGACGCCCGAATATTTTGCCCCGCTGCAGTGGAAACTTTTCCTGCGCGTGCTGTTCTTCATCTCGCGCTATCGCCAAATCGCCAGTTACAAGGGGCAACCAGTGGCCACCATGCTGGAGCGCCGCAAAGTTTTGCTTGATCCTGTGGGATCGGCGAGCCGAGCATTCCTGAATCTGGTCTGCGCGGTGGGATTGGCCAGGTGAGTGTTCCATGCGGCAGCCCATTCGCAGAACTGCCGCTTGATGCGGGTCGAGCCTAGCCTAGCAGCCGCCTTGCGCGCCGACCTTTGCCAAACCGGAGGACGGCACTCCGCCGGTGTCGCCGAAAATTCCTGCGCCGATTTTTCCGTTGCTGACTGGGGCGAATAGCACCAGGCCAACGCTCTCCCCGTTATCGGTGCCGACCGCGAAGTTTACAAAGATCATGTTGCCGAGAACATAGAACTCCCCGCCGCTGAGCGTGCCGCCTTCGTAATTCCCCAGCGTAGCCGTGCCGCTGTGCGGCCTGCCGTAGTCGCCATTGTCGACGAGTTCCAGGCAGAAGCTCACGTTGCCGCCGGGGATGGTGCCGGCAATGCCCGCTTTCACCTGGGTCACGGCTACTGGATAATTGCCGGTGTAGCTCTGCGCGTTGGCGGCGCTGGGCGCCAGGGCGAAGGCCAAAACTGAAACTGCCATTGCAATCAGTGTACGAATCTGGTTGGTCATTTTTTTGTCCCCTCATGAAAATCGGTTGGCTACTCCCGGACATTTAACTAAATCAGGCTTGCCTAGTTGTCACGAAAAAGTAAAAACCTGTGCGAGACTTAGATTCGCCACCAACAGATTATGTTCCCGCAGGAACATACCGTCATGACGGAAGCGGGTATACGATTGTGTCATGACAGTTAAACCGAAGAAAACACGGCGGCGGAAGACTCAGCTGCGCCCGGGGAAGCTCATCGAACTGCATACATCGGTTGAGGACGACCTGTTGTCGCTGGTCGAGGAGGAGACAGGAGCTGAGGCGCGCTGGAACCGTCCTCGCAAGCGAAGGATCTCGTTGCGCGTGGATATCGAGGTGTGGGAGTGGTTCAAGTCCAAAGGGCCCGGTTACCAGACGCGGATCAACCGAATCTTGCGATGGGTTATGGCGGAGGGCAAGAAGCGGGACGGAAGTTCACGCACTAACTGACGTAGTAATGCAGTTCCATTCCGGGAAACCGGTCGACAAGAAATCAATTCGCCGATATTAAGTTAAGCGACACATCTGTCATCCTGAACGGAGTTGGCTGCTTCGCAAAGCGAAGCAGATCCATGGAGTTGAAGGATCTTTTTCATGCTTTCGACAAAATAGACCTGCAATGGAGTTTCCACGGGGCTGCGATTCCGTGAGAACTCCCCGAGAGGCCTGCGCGAAGATTGAGTGGCAAGGGGTCTTTCGACTGCGTTGCCGTCCGCTTCGCGAACGGCAACTCCGCTCAAGATGACAGCTTGATTTCATGATGACAGATAGATTGATTTCATGAAGGACAGATGGATGATTTCATGAAGGACCATGAGTATTTCGTCTACATCGTATGCAGCCGTTCAGGAACGCTCTACATCGGAGTGACCAACAGTATTTACCGCCGTGCCCTGGAGCACAAGCGCGGGGGGATTGAAGGCTTTGCTAGTAAGTATCAATGCGAGCGGCTTGTCTACTATGAGAGTTTCGAGGATGTCCACAAAGCCATCGGACGCGAAAAACAACTGAAGGGCTGGTCGAGAGCGAAGAAGATAGCTTTGATTGAATCGAAGAACCCACGCTGGGAGGACCTTGCCGAGAAGTGGGGCGCGCAAATGCTCTTTGCCGGGCAACCGATAAAGGGCGGCGCCGCTTGACGGCGAAGACCCTGCTACTAGCGCTTCTTTTTTTTGCCTGGCGCTTCGCCTGTAACTTCCACTTGCAGCTTGGTGCCGTACTAAGGCCTCACCGGAATGGTGGCCTGCGATCCTCAGATAGGTTTTGGGTATCCGATCAGGTAGGTGATCGGCATCTTTCCCCCTGGGAGCTCACCAATCCTCCACTGGTATTGGCACGAGTTAAGTTTGTCTACCATCTCACGCAGCTCCTGTGGCTGGTAGGTGCGCAGGCAAGAGACTACTCCATCGAAGAACAGGACCAAGGGAATGATCGGAATCAAATAAGTCCAAAGCAGGCGCGACCAGCGGAAGGGACGAATTCGCGGAGTGTGGATGAACATAAGCAGAATGCCGACGAATATGAGGCCGATGGTCGACGGGGCGCGCTTGGTGGCTTCAAAGATTCCGATGCTTTCATTGGCATCGACGGCATTTTGCAGAATGGCGCGAGCGTCCTCGGGCGAAAAATGATGGAACGAGGTGAACATCGTTCGCAGTCCCTTGAGTGAAGTGGGAACCTTCATCGCATCGACCGGCTCGGGGTAGAAAGTAATGAGGTGATCGGAAGACGCGCTGACAATTTGGAATGCCTCGAGATTTGGATATTTATCGGTGAGGAGCACTTGAAGACCTGCGGCATTTCCTTCGGCATCCCGGCATCGCAAGCGTCGAGCGAGATCGAGCCACGGGCCACCTCCGCCGGAACACATATCAATAATCGATGGCCGGGCAGAAGTTTCTCCGGCAGAAGTTGGTTTGGCGTTCGCAGTGGAGTCGATTACGCTTTGCAGCAGAGGAGCGATGGGCGCGTAGGCGCGTAAGAGGTTGAAGCCAAACTGGAGTGCGTCGGTGACGTCCGCTCGAAGTGAGGACGGGAACCACGGTTGTTCATGGAGTTCGATGAACTGTACGCGACGCATGGCAGGTTAGCTTGGTTACTATCGACTGGACATTCTCGTCGAAATCCGAAAAAAAGACCATTCAACGGTAGTGTGCCGGCTTGATAAGGAAGCGAGGCAAACGCGCGATGATTGTGTCGCAAGAACGCGACACGTCGCGCGGCTCGCCCAGATCCTTCGCCGCGCAAAGAACGCTTGCTATGCATGACAACGCAGTTGCCAGTTCGACGCCAGGCTGCCCTCAGGCGCGGGCAATGGTGACTCCCCAAGTGAAGCCGATTCCGGCCGATGCGAAAAGCAACAATTGTCCGGGACGAATGAGGCCGTCGCGGCGCAGATGCACGTAATTGATGACCAGATCGCTGGCAAAAGTATGGCCGTATTCTTCCATGGGAGTTGACGGTAAGCCTCCTTTGGGAAGTCCTACCATCTTGCAAAAACCCTCGCGGTCCCGCCG
>Ga0335075_10018510_pt1 | contig 10323 bp, 10 predicted proteins | sample Lox_Sample_24_FD_206723 | JGI IMG/M metagenome (GOLD analysis project Ga0335075, IMG submission 206723) | Soil microbial communities from Loxahatchee National Wildlife Refuge, Florida, United States - Lox_Sample_2.4 | ecosystem: Environmental > Terrestrial > Soil > Wetlands | place: USA... | reverse complement strand
AAGGGCGGCCTCGTCGACTGCGCGCTCGCGGTCGGCTTCGAGAAGATGGAGCCGGGCAGCCTCGGCGTCAAGTACACCGACCGCACCAACGCGCTCGACAAACACGCGATGCGGATGTTCGAGATCCGCGATCCGGAGGCCTCGCCGCCCGCGCCGCAGATGTTCGGCAACGCCGGCCGCGACCACATGGAGCGCTACGGCTCGACCCCCGACCACTATGCCTGGATCGGCTGGAAGAACCACAAGCACTCGGTCAACAACCCCTACGCCCAGTTTCAGGACGAGTACAGCCTCGACGACATCAAGGCGGCGAAGATGATCCACGACCCGCTGACCAAGCTGCAGTGCTCGCCGACCTCCGACGGGGCGGCCTGCGCGATCGTCGCCTCGGAGCGTTATGTCGACTCGCACGACCTCTGGGGCAAGGCGATCGAGATCGCGGGCCAGTCGATGGTCACCGACCTCTCCTCGACCTTCGACGAGGGCGCCGACTGCATGACGATCGTCGGCTCGGAGATGTCGCGGACGGCGGCGCGGGCGGCCTACGAGGAGGCCGAGGTGGAGGCGCACGAGGTCGACGTCTGCGAGCTCCACGACTGCTTCAGCGCCAACGAGCTGATCACCTACGAAGCGCTCGGGTTCGCCGCGGAGGGCGAGGCGCACAAGTTGGTCGAGGCGGAGGCGACGACCTTCGGCGGCCAGGTGGTGGTCAACCCGTCGGGCGGGCTGATCTCGAAGGGGCACCCGCTCGGGGCGACCGGCCTCGCCCAGTGCTCGGAACTGACCTGGCAGCTGCGCGGGGAAGCGGGTAAGCGTCAGGTGGAGGGAGCGCAGGTGGCGCTCCAGCACAACATCGGCCTCGGCGGCGCGGCCGTGGTCACGGTCTACAAACCGGTCTCCTAGGCGGGAGACCGCCGGCCCGGGGGCCGGGGAGGAGGAGTCAGATGGCGAAGCAGCGGCGGTCCTTGGACGGCAGGGTGGTGGCGATCACCGGAGGAGCCCGGGGGATCGGCAAGGCGACGGCGGAGGCGTTGGTGCGCCGCGGCGCCCGGGTGGCGATCGGCGACCTCGACCTGGAGCTCGCCGAGCAGACCGCGGCGGGCCTCGGCGGCGGCACCGTGGCGGCGGCGCTCGACGTCACCGACCGCGGCTCCTTCGAAGCGTTCCTCGACGAGGCGGAGCGCCGGCTCGGCCCGCTCGACGTGGTGGTCAACAACGCCGGGATCATGCCGGTGACCCCGTTCGTCGAGGAGCCCGAGGAGTCGTTCCGCCGCCAGATCGAGATCAACCTGATCGGGGTCATCCACGGGACCCAGCTGGCGATGAAGCGGATGATGCCCCGCAACAGCGGCCACATCGTCAACATCGCCTCGCAGGCGGGCAAAGTGCCGACGCCGGGGATCGCCACCTACTCGGCGACCAAGCACGCGGTGGTCGGGCTCACCCAGTGCGTGCGTCTCGAACTCCGCGACCGCGACATCGAGGTCTCCTGCGTGATGCCGACCGTGGTCAACACCGAATTGACCGCCGGGGTCGGCCAGAGATGGGTGAAACCGGTGGAGGCCACCGACGTCGCCGAGGCGATCGTCGAGGCGCTCGAGGTGCCGCGCTTCGACGTCTACGTGCCGAAATCGAACGGCGCCCTGATCCGCGGTGCGGCGCTGATGCCGCGCTCGGCCGCCGAGTGGGTGGGGCGGGCGATGGGGACCGACAAGCTGATGACCGAGGTCGACCACACCGCCCGGGCCGCCTACGAGGACCGCGCCGCGCACAGCAAGGAGAGCGACCGGGCGGTCAACTGACGTCTGCTGACTTCTCCCCGCCCAGGTGTGGTCAAATCAGCAGATGGCTGCCGGCGCATTGGGAAAGGCATACGACGCGACCTGGGGTCGCGTCTTCGCCCGCTGCTACGACCGGGCGCTGAAAGCGACCGAGGAGAACGGCCTCGGCGCGATGCGGGCGGCGCTCCTGGCCGCGGCGCGCGGCCGGGTGGTCGAGATCGGCGCCGGCACCGGGGTCAACGTCGCCCTCTACGGCGAGGGGATCGACGACCTGACCCTGGTCGAGCCCGATCCGCACATGGCGGCGCGCCTGCGGGCGCGGTTGCGGGCCGAGGAAGGAGTCGACGGCGGCGCCGCGCCGGAGGCCCCCGGCGGCCACGCCCAGGTCGCGAAGCAGCTGGTCGAAGCCCCGGCCGAAGCGCTCCCGTTCGCCGACGACACCTTCGACACCGCGGTCGCGACGCTGGTCCTCTGCACGATCCCCGACCCGGTCGCGGCGATCGACGAGCTCGCCCGCGTGCTGGTGCCCGGCGGCCGCCTGCTCTTCATCGAGCACGTCCGCTCCGACGATCCCGACCGCGCCCGCTGGCAGGACCGGCTCGAAAAGCCCTGGCGCTTCATGGCCGACGGCTGCTACTGCAACCGCGACACCGAGGCGACCCTGGGCTCCTCGCCCTTCGTCATCGAGACGATCGAGCACGGCAAGATGCCGAAGGCAGCGCCGATCGTGCGGCCTTTGATCCGCGGCACCGCGGTGCTCGGGAGCTGAGGCTGGGAGGACGACGAATCACAGAGGGGACGCTCTTGCGGCGGGTCGGGGGGCTAATGTTCTGTGGGTGAGTCTGGGGAGATTCGGAGTGGCGGTGGCGATCGTGGCGACGCTGGCCTTCGCCGGGACGGCGCAGGCGGTGACGATCACCGAGTTCGAAGCCAACCCGGACAACTTCTCGTCGACGCCGGGCAACATCGCCGCGGGCGCGGACGGGAACCTGTGGTGGACCGAAGGTGGCGCTGAAATCGGTCTCGGCCGCATGAGCCCGACCGGCGAAAGGCTCCCGATCATCCACACGGAAAAATTGCCGGTCGATCTGGCGACGGCTCCCAGTGGCTGGGTCTCGTGGGTGGCCACCGACGGGTACGGCCGGCGCAGCCCCTCCGGGTTCGTCTCCAACGAACTGGGGGAAGCCGCCTCCTTTCACGGAGGTGCGATCACGCTGACGCCCACCGGCCAGATCCGCTTCGGCGGGCGCGGGGGAAGCAGTGTCACGGTCCTCTGTGGCACCCCGAATCCGGACAGCGACCACCTCGAAGGCGACTTCTCCAAATATCCCTGCGCCGGCATCAAAAACGGCAACCTTGCCACCGGGATCGCAGCCTCGTCCGCCGGAACCCTGTGGACGTCGGTGGGAGGGAGCGACGCCGTCTTCATCGACTCGGTGGCATCACCGGAATTCGCCACGCGCGTCGATCTACCGACCGCCTCGCGGCCTGCGGGGATAGCCGTCGGCCCGGAAGGCAACGCCTGGGTGGCGATGTGGGAAGCGGGCGCGATCGACCGCATCACCCCGACCGGCGCCCGTACCCGTTTCCTGTTGCCGGCTGGGAGCAAACCGAACGATCTGACGCTCGGCCCGGACGGCGCCTTCTGGATCGTCGAGTCGGGGACCGGCAAGATCGGTCGGATGACCACGGCCGGCCTGATCACGAACGAATATCCGGTCCCGAGCGGGGAAACCGGGGAGACCGGGATCACGGTCGGGCCAGACGGGAACATCTGGTTCACCGACTCTGAATCCAGCTTGATCGGCAGGCTCATCCCCGATCCGTTGAGCCCCGGCGAGCCCCCTGCGACTCCTGTGCCCGCCGCCGGTGGTGCAGGTGCAGCCGTAGGTGCCGACACGGCTCCGCCGCGCTTCACCGCCGCCCCGGCGTTCTCGCCCGCCCGCTTCCGGGTCGTCGGCACGAAACGCTCTTCGCGCCGCGGAGCCGCGCCTGGCAGCACGCTCGGGTTCTCGCTTTCCGAGGCCGCCACGGTGACGGTGACGATCGCACTCAAGGCCCCTGGACGCCGGGCCGGGAAGAATTGCGTGGCCCCAGGCAAGGCGAAACCGGGAGCGAAGAGATGCATCCGCTACCAGCCCAAGGGCCAGCTGCCGCTGGTCGGCAAGGCGGGTGAGAACAAGCTCGCGTTCTCCGGCAAGGTCGGCGGCAAGCCGCTGGCGGCCGGGAGCTACCAGGCATCGCTGGTCGCCAAAGATGCCGCCGGAAACGCCTCGCCTGCGGCCACCGCATCCTTCACGATCGTCGCCTGAGCGAACCGACCGCCCTTGTCGACGGGCCGAAAAGCGCTCATATAGAGCGCTTTTCGGCCCGTCAACCGGTGATGTCCCCGGCGGTGGAGGCGGGTTGAAGTTCGGAGGAGATGCTCACGCCTGGATCCAACGCACGATAATCTTGGTTATGTCAACTTGGTGCGGGAGAGGCGGCAGCGGCGCCTGGGCACCATGCCCCGCCCGGGCAGCCGCTCTCTCCACCAGGGCCTCCTCGCGTCGCGCCTTGACCGGCGCGACGCGCTGAGGTGACTCAGGCGGCCTTTTCGATCCGTTCTACGATCGCTTCGGTCGATCCCGGCGTGTTCAGGAGTTCGATGCCGTCGGAATGCGGGCCCTGGACCGCGAACGACGGCGTGCCGGTGAAGCCGAATTTTTCGGCCTGTTCGGTGGTCGCTTCGACCTTTTTCTTGAACTTGCCCGACTTACGTTCTTCGTTGAAGCGCTTCATGTCCGGGACGCCCGCGGCTTCGGCGATCGATTCGATGAATTCGTCGGTCACGTAGCCCGAGCGCTCCTCGCCCTGGTTCCGGTAGAAGAGCTCGATGAAGGACCAGCCTTTGCCTTGTTCGCCCGCCGCGAGGGCGGCTTCGCCGGCCGGGATCGATTCTTCGCTGATGATGATGAAGTCCCGGTAGACGATCTTCACTTCGCCGTTCCTGACCTGCTTTTCGATGATCGCGGGCAGGATTTCTTCCGAATACTCTTTGCAGATCGGGCACTGCAGGTCCCCGTACTCGTAGAGCGTCACCGGCGCGCCGGCCTTGCCGAGCACGGTCGCGTTCTGCGGGATCCCGCCGAGCAACTTGTCGACCTGGGTCTTTTCGGTGACGTTGCCCGCGTCGCCGCCGCTGCTGCTGCTCGAGCCCGCGACGATGATCACCACGACGACGACGATGATCGCCAGGAAGACCCCGCCCGCGGACAGCTGAAGCAGGCGCGTGCGGCGGTCGGCGCCGGCCGCTTTCGCTTCCGCCGCTTCCCGCTCTTCTCGCCGTTTCTCCCTGTCCTTCTGTCCGCTCATCGGTCCTCCGTGTCGTTTACGTGCGAAATCGAAGCTGCCCTGCGACAGCGACTGTAAATGCCAGACGGCCTAGCCGTCTTCGGCGATCGGCCGGGTGGATCCTCCCGGCGTGCCCTCTTCGTCGGTCCCGACGTAGCCCAGCAGGCGCGTCGTGTTGAGGATGAACGCGATCGTCATCAGGACCGCGTTGGCCACGCACCACTGGCAGATCGCTTCGATCTTCCAGATCTCCAGGTAGGTCAGGTAGATGCTGAAGCCGAAGCCGCCGAGCGCCACCAGGAAGCCGCCGAGGCGCGCCGCGTCGTTGGCGAAGAAGGCCGTGGCGAGGATCAGGATCCAGCCGATGATCCCGAAGATCGCGATGTTGATCCCCGCGATGTGCGAGTAGGAGCTCTTCGCCACCGTCTCGCAGCCGCCGCCGCCCGCCAGGCAGGTCGGCGCGCCGGCGGTCGAGTCGGCGATGAAGATGTAGGTCGCCACGCCGACGCCGACCGCGGCGACGACGCAGATCGCGATGCGCAGGATTCGTTCACTCGGGAAGTTCATACCAATGACCTCATCGGGATAGTGCCACGTCTGGCTCAAGGGCGAATAAGGCGATCTCGCGTGAGAGGCGCCCGCCCTGCCAGGCCAGCGGCGACTGCCCCGCATCCTCGCTGATCAGGCGGGCACGTGGCAACGCGGCCGCGTAGGCCTCGGCGACCGCGTAGGGATGCCCCGGGTCGGCCTCGTCGTGCGAGGCCACCACCAGGGCCGGGACGTCGAGCCCGGCGAGGTCCTCGAGCGACCCGAAGGGCCGCGAGGCGGGCGTCTCGCGCAGCGCCCGCGCCAGCTCGCGCGGATCCCGGTGCAGCTCCATCCGTTCGCGGCTGATCCGGGCCACCGACTCGCGCCAGTCGGCCGCCGTCTCCCCTTCCCGGGTGAGGAACTCGACGAAGCCCTCGATCCCCTCCCCTTCGAGCGCCGCCGCGAGCCCGTCCCAATAGGCGAGCGCCACGTCCGATATCTCCCCGGTGTAGGTCGGGCCGATGATCACCAGGCCGCTCAGGCGCTGCGGATGGGCGAGCGCGTACCCGACCGCGGTGTGGGCGCCCATCGAGTGGCCGGCGAGCAGGAAGCGCTCGCTCGCGACCTCCGCCTCGACCACCCGCTCGAGGTCGCCGATCAGCTCCGGGTATCCATAACTCTGCTCGGCGGGGGCGGGATCGGACTCGCCGTGGCCGCGCGCGTCATAGGTGATGACCCGGTGCCCGCCCCGCTCCAGCGCCCGCGAGCCGTGGACGACGTAGCGGCGGCTCGCGGTCAGGCCGTGGCAGAGGACGATCGGCGAGCCCTCCCCCGCCGCGGTCCCGCGCAGCACCGGTGCCGGGCCGACCGCGAACTCGGCGCCCGCCGCGGCCGCCATCAGCCGACCCCCGCGACCGCGCGCTCGAGGTCGGCGACCGACTCGTAGGTGAGCCCCGCCAGGGTCACCTTGCGGTAGCCGACCCGGCCCTCCTCGTCGACGACGAAGATCGCCCGCCGCACCAGCGGCCCGGCGAGGACCCCGTAGGCCTTGGCCACCGCCTTGTCCTCGTCGGCGAGCAGCGGCACGTTCAGCCGCTTCTCCTCGGTGAAGCGCTCGTGCGAGTCGACCGACTGCGGTGAGATCCCGACCACCTCGGCGCCGAGCTGGTCGAGCCGCTCGCCTTCGTCGCGGTAGGAGCAGAACTGCCTGGTGCAGACCGCGGTGAAGTCACCGGGGTAGAAGGCGATCACCAGCTTGCGGCCGCGGTAGTCGGCCAGGCGGTAGGTCCGCCCTCCCGTGCCGGGGAGCTCGAACTCCGGCGCCATGTCTCCCACGTCGACCTTGGCCACTGCCAGAGCTTACGTAGAGGGCCCTACCCGCGTTCGACCGACATCTTTTCGATCACGACGGGCTGGGTCGGTTTTTCTTCCGGCCCGCCCAGTTCGCCGATCGCCTTGACCACGCTGAGGCCCTTGGTGACGTGGCCGACCAGCGCGTATTCCGGCGGCAGCGTTTCGCCCTGCGGGCCGCTGACGACGTAGAACTGGCTGCCGGAGGCGCCCGCCGGGGCTTCGCTGCTCTTCGCCATCGCCACCGTGCCGAGCGTGTATTTGAGGTTCTTCGGCGGCGCTTCGACGACTTCGTAGCCCGGGCCGCCGCTGCCGGTGCCGGTCGGATCGCCGCCCTGGATGACGAATTCGGGGACGATCCGGTGGAAGGTCAGTTCGTCGTAGAAGCCTTCTTCGGCCAGGTAGGCGAAGGAGTTGGCGATCGTCGGCGCTTCGGAGGTGGCGAGCGCGATGTCGAAGGTGCCGCAGTTGGTCTCGACTACCGCGGTGACCTTTTCGCCCTTCTTGGTGGTCATCTTCGGCTTCGGCAGGCTCTCTTCGCGCGGTTCGGGCTGTTCGACTTCCTTGCAGGAGCCGGCGGACTTCTGCTTGCCCGCCCCTTCCTTGCCTTCTTCGGCTTCCTTGCTCGCGGTCGTCTTCGACGAGCTGTCGTCGCTGCCGCCGCTGCGGGAGATGAGGATGATCCCGACGATCACCGCGGCCATGACCGCGAATCCGGCCAGGATGATCCAGCGCCTGTCCTGTCCCCCCTGCATCGGTCCGGGATCGTAGAGCAATTACGATCGGACCGATGTCGAGCCCACCGCCGCTGACGCCGCTGGCCGCCGCGGTGCTCCATGTCGGCAGCCCCGAGCGGGTCCTCCAGCTCGCCTGCGGCGACGGTGACGGGGCCCTCTTCCTCGCCCGCGAGTTCCCTACCGCGCGGGTGCGCGGGATCGACGCCGACGCCGACCTGGTCCACGCGGCGACGGCACGGGTCGGGCTCGACCCCGAGGGCCGGGTGGCCTTCAAGGTCGGCGGCCCGCGCAAGGTCCCCTATCCCGACGACAACTTCGACCTCGTCGCGGCGCTCGACACCACCCCGAAGGCGGCGGAGCTCGCCCGCGTCCTGCGCCCCGGCGGCCACCTGATCCTCGCCGCCACCCACGGCGAGCCGCTCGGGCGCGGCCTGGCCGCCTGGCGGCTCGGCCGCGGACTGCGCTCGCGCGGCTTCGAGACGATCGCCGGCGAGCGCGCCGGCACCGGCGGCTTCACCGTCGCGCGGCTGGCCGCCGCGTAGGGTGGATCGATGGAGGCCGCGCAGGACATCCCGATCCCGGATCTCGGCGGCTCCGAGCCGACCCCGCTGGTCCTCCTCGTCAACCCGACCTCCGGCGGCGGCCGGGCGCTGAAGCTGCTGCCGCGGGTCGAGGCGGCGCTCGACGCGCGCCGCGTCCCCTTCCGCGTCGTCCGCACCAAGAGCCTCGAGCACGGCGTCGACGAGGCCCTGCGGGGGATCGAGGCGGGCGAGCTGCCGGTGGTGATCAGCGGCGACGGGCTGGTCGGGGCGATCGGCGGGGCGATGGCGGGTGGCGAGACCCCGCTCGGGATCGTCCCGGTCGGCCGTGGCAACGACCTCGCCCGGGTGCTCGGCATCCCGACCGGGCCGGAGGAGGCGATCGACGTCGTCCTCGCCGGCCACAGCCGCACGATCGACATCGGCGAGGCGAACGGCAGGCCGTTCCTCGGCATCGCCAGCGTCGGCTTCGACTCCGACGCCAACCGGATCGCCAACGAGAGCCGGCTGGGCGGCAACCTCGTCTATGCCTACGCCGCGCTGCGCGCGCTGGTCGGCTGGAAGCCCGCCCGCTTCACGATCGCGATCGGCGCCCGGCGCACCCGGGTCGAAGGCTTCTCCGTGATCGTCGCCAACAACAAGGCCTACGGCGGCGGCATGTACGTGGCGCCCGACGCGCGGCTCGACGACGGCGAGTTCGACGTGCTGACGATCGCCCGGGTGGGCAAGCTGCGGTTCCTGGGTAACCTGCCGAAGGTGTTCAAGGGCACCCACGTGCACAGCGAGGAGGTGCAGGTCATCCGCGCCTCCCGCCTCGGCATCAGCGCCAGCCGCCCGTTCGCGGTCTACGCCGACGGGGAGCACCTGACCGACCTGCCCGCCGACCTGCGCGTGATCCCGAGCGCCCTGCGGGTGCTGGTCCCGCCCGCCGGCGCTTGAGCTCCGCGGTGGCGAGGCGAGGGGGCGGCGGCCCCGCCTTCGGCGCCAAGCGGGCGCTGGCCCGGGCGATCGGCGCGGCGAGCCGGCGCAGCGGGCGCGGCGGCGGCACGACGCTGCCGGGACGGGTGCTGCTGCGGCTCGAACCCGAGGCGATCGCGAGGCTCGGCGCCGGGCTGAGCGGCGGGGCGACGATCGTCTCGGCGACCAACGGCAAGACGACCACCGCCGGGATGATCGCCGCGATCCTCGCCGCCGAGGGGCGGCCCCCGGTCCACAACCGGGCCGGTTCGAACATGACCTGGGGGGTCGCCACGGCGCTGCTCGAGCAGCGCGGGACGGAGGGGCTCTTCGAGGTCGACGAGGCCTGGCTGCCGCGGGTGGCGCAGCAGCTGGAGCCCCGTCTGATCGTGCTGGGGAACCTGTTCCGGGATCAGCTCGACCGCTATGGCGAGATGGAGGCGCTGGCCGAGGAGTGGGCGAAGGCGGTGGCGGCGGCGCCCGCCGGGACCGGGCTGGCGCTGAACGCCGACGACCCGCTGATCGCCGACCTCGGCCGCGATCCCGACACCGAGCGGGTGCGTGACGGGGTCCTGTACTTCGGGATCGAGGACCACGCGCAGGCGCTGCCGGAGCTGCAGCACGCCTTCGACGCCAAGCACTGCCGTCGCTGCGGGCACCCGTACGCCTACGAGGTCGCCTTCGTCGGCCACCTCGGCCATTACTCGTGCCCGAACTGCGGCGCGCAGCGGCCGCGGCCCGAGGTGGCGGCGACGCGGATCGAGCTGCACGGGATGGAGGGCTCGGCGGCGACCGTGCGCGTCCCCGGCGGGGAGATCGAGGTCGAGCTCCCCCTCCCCGGCCTCTACAACGTCTACAACGCGCTGGCGGCGATCGCCGCGGGGCTGCGGCTCGGGGTCGAGGCGGAGCGGATCGCGGCGGCGCTGCGCGGCATGCGCGCCGCCTTCGGCCGGGTGGAGACGATCCCGATCGGCGACGCCCGCGTCTCGATCCTCCTGATCAAGAACCCCGCCGGCGCCAACGAGGTCCTCCGCACCCTCAAGCTCGAGTCGCGTTCGCAGGTGTGCCCCGATAACCGGGGCCACAGCGGACGCACCC
>Ga0335075_10018509_pt1 | contig 10323 bp, 8 predicted proteins | sample Lox_Sample_24_FD_206723 | JGI IMG/M metagenome (GOLD analysis project Ga0335075, IMG submission 206723) | Soil microbial communities from Loxahatchee National Wildlife Refuge, Florida, United States - Lox_Sample_2.4 | ecosystem: Environmental > Terrestrial > Soil > Wetlands | place: USA: Florida... | reverse complement strand
CCTATAGTCAGCCAAGTGCTCCCCTGTATCATGATCATGACGAACTAGATGTGGTATCCATGTTAGCGACCAAACAGGAACAGCTGATGCTCTGGGACGGGTCGAGCAGACTTGACCTCGGACCTTTCTTCGATCCCGCGACTCTCGATGCGCCACTTGACGGCCAGCTCGACGTTTCTTTCCTCTTAAACGGATTTTGCATAGCAGGCCTACCCTTACGACGGCCGCGCGACAACACGCTCGTCTGGAAGCGTCAGGACGAGCGGTTTGCGCTTACGGTGCAGTCGCCCGAGATAGCATTGCCCGGTGGCAGCAGTTTCATCGCGGGCTTGCCGTTCGGGCCCAAGGCGCGGCTTTTGGCCATGTGGCTTGCCACCGAGGCAAAGGACCCGGCACGCCGTTGCGATGACCGCTGGATTGAGATCGGCAAAATCACGGACTGGCTCCGCGCGGTTGGGATCGCGCCGGAATGGGGCCCGAGGGGCTCCGTCGTGGCCACCAAGGATCAATTTTTGCGGCTGGCTTTCGCGCAGTTCAGCATGGTTTTTCGGCGGGAGGACGGCTTTCAACCTTTCAAGCACGAGACCCTGATCGAGGCCGGCGTGTTCCGGGATAACGATCTCGAAAAAGCGTCGGCCGGCAAAATCGGCGATCTCAAGTGGCCCTCGGGCTTTCTGCTCTCGCAGACAGCTTTCGACCGGTTCCAGAACCAGTCGATTCCAATCCCCACCACGCGCCTGCGCCAGGTGGCTCACAACGCCATGGCGATCGATATCCTCACGCTGCTTTGCTACCGGTTGCCGCTCATCGAGGTGGATTCAACAGAAATCATCACCTGGCGGCAGCTGACCGCCCAGTTCGGCAACCGCGGCGAGCCAGTCTACCAGTTCAAAGACACCTTCATCGATTCGATTAAGCTCGCCTTGCGCGCCTACCCGGAAGCTCGGGTCGAACTTGTCGACGCAGGTCTTGAGCTTCACCACTCAGACCCGGCGGCGCTGCGCCGGGCCTTCTATGTTCTGCCCAGTGCCCTGGCGCCATCGACGCGCGGTAAGCGTCGAGCCACACTCCCCTCGTCCAAATCGAGGGTCATGACAGTTGGTAGCCTGCATGCGTCCTAGCCTAGGCTGTGTGAACCCGATGTTGCCCCGCAGAAGTTCGGCCGATTACCGGGGCGGTTTGCCAGCCGCTATCGCCACGATGATACCAGCACCGCATTGCGGGTGCGGAGCGAGGCAGGCGGATGCAGTTGAGGCGCTGAATGAGGCAGTCGTCGCGATCAACGGACTTGAGCAACTCCTTGAGCTTCGCAAAGCGACGAGGTTCTCTAACATTTGATCTAATAACGAAGGGACAGCTGGTGTGCAGCATATGACCTAAATGCGAAAGCCAGCCTTGCCGGGCTGGCTTCGCTAAATTCGCGACGGGCCTTGCGGCCTTAGGTCGGTAAGTATCGCACTGCCGATCTAGCCATAAATGGTCGTTCCTGTCAAACGGAAATTGCCGTTTCCGTAGAGGGCGGGTTTTGCCCGTCGCGATCCGACCGGTGAGAAGGGGGATCACGATGGCACAGGAAGAAAGCGCCGACGGGGCGCCACGGAGGTGCTTTGCCCATGCCCCGACCGGCTTTCGGCGGCTGACGCCGGGACTGCTGAAGGCGGACCGCACTGCAGAGGGCTTTACAGGGCTGCCGGATGGGGTGACAGCGCCAGGGCAGCTGCTCGCCGCGCTAAAGGCGGCGGCGGCGAGGCTCGGCGTGTCGGCGCGGCTGGTGCATGCGGTCGACTGGCTGTTTCGGTTTAGCCAGCCGCAGGATTGGCAGCGGGGAGGGCGCCCGATTGTATGGCCCTCGGCGGCGATGCAGCAGGAGGCGCTTGGCCTGTCCGAAACACAGGCGAAGCGGCTGAACCGGGCGTTGATCGAAGCCGGCCTGGTTACGATGAAGGATAGCCCGAACGGCAAGCGTTACGGGCATCGCGACCCGAAGGGTCGGATCGTCGAAGCCTACGGTTTCGACCTCACACCGATAGCCATGCGTTATGCGGAGTTCGCTCGCCTTGCCGAGGAGGCGAGGGCGGAACGCGCGACCAGGGGCCGCTGGCGGCGCCGGGCGACGATCGCGCGCAAGGGAATCATCCAAATCATCGAGACGGCTCACGAATACGGTTTCGCCGGCGAGGAGTGGCAGCTCCTCGCTCGCGAGATAGGGAGCCTTGGACGCGCGCTGAAAACTGTAGAGCAGCTTGTTGAGCTGGAAGCCGGGGTGGTGAACCTCGAGCAACGCCAGCAAGCGGCGCGCGAGCATCTGGAGAGCCTGCTCGAAACTGTGAAAATGGGCCCCTTGGGGGCCAAAAACGAGCCCCACCAACATAATTACAACGCAACGAGCAATCCTAACCAGGATACCGTAATCACAGCCAAGAACTGTAACGGGGCAGGGGAGGGGCCCACCCCCAAACCTCCGACACCGATGCCGCTGAAACGTCCGGACAAGGGCATGGTGCATGGGATCCGACCGGACGAGCTGGTGCAGCTGACGCCGCGGCTCAAACCCTACTTGCTGCGACCAAATCCAGCCTGGCCGGAGATTATCGATGCCGCCGAGTGGCTACGGCACGACCTCGGTGTGTCGAAATCATTGTGGGGCGAGGCCTGCGCCGCGATGGGCCGCGAGCTGGCGGCGGTCGCCTTAGCGGTTGTTTCGAGCAAAGAGCCGGAGCATTTCCGGACCACCCCGGGCGGCTATTTCCACGGAATGGTGGCCAAAGCCAAAGCCGGTGAATTGCACCTCGAGCGCACGGTCTGGGCGCTGCGCCGGGCGGCGCAGCCGCAACCCGAGCGGGGAGGGGGGGCATACCGGTGAAACCATGGCCGCGTGTGTCCTGAGGCCGGCCTCGGTGACGGTTCATACGGGCCTCGTCCTCCGCGTTATTCCGCAGCTTGCCGCAATAGCGAGACCGCATCCTCTGCGAGCGTCTTGCTCACGTGCAGCACGTCGATGGCGACGATGCGCCCCGTCGCGTCGAAATGCAGGATCACGCCCGGATGGACTTCCTCGCCTTCGATCGTCGGAGCCGTGGTGAAGCTGATCGCCTCCTTGCCCTCGTCTTCAAGGCGGGCTTCGTGAGCGGAGGCGCGACCGCCCGAGAGCGGCCCAGTGGGCGATCTGCTACGAATTGGCGAGACCGTCGCGCAAGTACAAGGCGCTGTGAATCTCGAGAATCATTGCCAATCGGCCGACTTCTGTACGTCACGAACCCGCTCGTTCGGTCCCCGCTGATTATCGACGCAGCGACAAGCGGTGCCGGGCGCCGCAACTCGTTACACCAATATCGGGCGGTCAATCGTTTTCATAGTCGTCAGACGCGCATCATGCCGGTCAGTATCGGGGGGTGAACTTGTCTCGGGTGGTGTTCGGTCTGCTCGCAAGGAAAGCGCGGCCTCTTGTTCCTGTTCTAGCATGACCAGCAACCCCACCCTTCGTCGCGATTGTCACGACGAGGGCTGGGGTCCGCCGCTACCAATGCGGAGACCCGGCCTGCTCCGGCGAGGCTAACTGGGCGACTAGCCAATGTTTGAAAGGTGCGCGTCCGCCGTCTCGACGCGCCGGACTATCAATTATCCGAGGCCGCGACTTCGCTGTCGGACAGCCGAGCACACAGCTCGGCGAAGTTATCCGCGTCGGTCGGATGCTCTGCCAGATGCGCTTCGATATCGTGGATCAGGGTTTGAGCCGACAGTGAATGCGGATCGTCGAGCGCGTGTTGCTCAACGAGCGTGCCCAGCACGATGAGGCGGTGATTTCGGGCGCGGCTCGCTTTCGCTGTTTCGACCTTCTCAATACGAGCAATCCGCTGTTTAAGTGCGGCGATCTTCTGCTCGGCGGCAGCCTTCTGTTGCTCCGGTGTCCTACGCATGTCCACGACGCCCTGACTTGCTGCATGATGTACGTGTGTACCCTGATAGAGATATAACTCGTATCCCGCAGTACGGCAATCGCGGGAGACCTCTTGACGGGCAGCGTGCTTCTGTCGCTTCTTGATGACGCGCACACTGTATGGTTGGCGAGCCAACCATCGGCGCACCGCGCCATCCGGCGCGGATCGAAGGAGCGACGGCACCGGTGGCGATTTTTCACTTCGATGCGGGGCAGAGAGTCGGCCGTAGCGGCGGCAAGAGCATCGTGGCGGTGGCCGCCTATCAGGCGCGCGATCGGTTTCGCGAGGAGCGCACCGGCGCGGTGCACAATTACGCTCCGACCGGGACCTATCCTCGTCCTAGCATCCATGACGCTTGGCAACATGACGCGGTTGCGGGCGAGTTCGTCGGAAAACATAAGCCCGCGCTGTTCGCGACGCTCTACAAGACAGGAAACGTTCCCGAGTGGTGCCGCGGGCGAGAGAACATCGGAGGATTTTGGAACCGACTAGACCGGGCCGAGAAATACGCAACCGCGCAGATGGCCGAGCGATACATTGGCGCCTTACCGCATGAGCTGGCGCTCCGGGGCGGAGAGCAGACCATCGAGCGCGCGGTCCGGGCCGTTCAAGATTTCGTGCACGACACCTTCGACCGCGAAGGGCGGGTGACGCAAATCAGCATTCACCAGCCCGACAACGATCCTCGCAACGTCCATGTGCATTTGCTGACCCCTCTGCGCGGCGTCGACGAGAACGGTTTCAAAAAATCGAAGTGGCAGGAGCAGGGCGAGCGTTACCGGAGCCGTCACAAGTACATAACCGGTTTGCGCGAGACCTGGGCGCGCACGATGAACCGGCACCTCGAGCGGGCGGAGCGAGAGGACGGTGTGGCTCTGGGAACGTATGGCCGGATCGATCATCGCTCACTGAAGGAGCGTGGGATCGATCGGGAACCGAACGTGCATCTCGGTCCGGTGGCGGCAGAGATCGATCGCGCGCACAAGCGCGGCGAACGCCTGGATGAGCTCAGCGTTCTCGGCGACCGCAGCCGAGAGATCGCCGCGAGGAATGCGCAGCGCGAGCGCCACGCGCTCGATCGGGCCGCCGAACAACACCATGCAGATGCCACCCGGGACCGTTCCGCCGCATTCCCAGATCCAGCGCCGGCGCGCGCTGCCGCTGACGATCGTCGCCAGAAGGAACGTCGGGCGGGAGAACAACAGCCGGGCCAACCCGCGCCGACCGTCGACGAGGCTCACGATCGCCGCCGGGTGCGGCGACGGAAGCGCGGTCTATTCGGAGGAGTCAAGAGGATGCTCGGTCAAGCGTTGGGCTGGGATGCACCGATGATCCGGGATCAGCATCAGCAGCCGGTGCAGTTGCCGCCGCCGGTGGAGCGCCAAGCGGAAGAGGCCGAGCAAGAGAGGCCGACCGCGGAAAAGCCGCTCGGGCTCTACGAGCGTCAGGCGATGCGGCGCCGGGAGGCCGCGGTCGAGCGGCAGCAGAAGGACGAACAGAACAGTTCGCCGCGGAGCCCTCTTTATGAACGATATCAGGCCGAGCGCGAGGCGGCTGTGAAAGCCCGGGCGGCGGCGGAGCAAGAGGTGCGGGATCAGTTCGCGGCCTACGCTGCGAACATGAAAAACTTCTATAACCTGCGGTTTGAGCACGAAAAGACTGAGATGCCGAGCCGGCAGCGGCGGCAGGAGATGGAGATCCTGTCGGCAATGCGGCGCGGTGATCGTGGCCGGGCGATACAGCTCGAGCGCGAAGCTGTCGCTAGCGCACGTCGCGCGCACCCGTTGCCGAGCTGGGGATCATTTCTCGAGCGCGAAGCGGGGCGCGGAGATCAGGAAGCAGTAAAGGCGTTAGAAAGACACAAGGCGAAGCAGGCCGAGCGTGATCGAGATGACGGACGGGGAATCGAGCCGGCGTGAGGCCGGCGGATGGTCGAGGGGGAGCCGAGCAATGGGGGCCGCGCCATGCGAGCCTCAGCTTCGACGAGTGTTGGCCTATCTGCTGAGATCGAGGATTTTCTGTTAACGATTCGCAAGCAGAACGCCATTGTTACTCTGGCGAGCCAACAGCCCGAGCATTTGTTGCACGGCACGTTTGGGCCGACCCTCGTCGGGCAGTGCCAGACGTTGGCGTTTGCATTAGTTGGTGGGGATCGCGACGGTTGTCGGCGCCGACAGCCGGGCGAGGAGCTGGGCAGTCCAGCTCGGATGGTCGGGCACTCTCCGGGCGTCTCCATGGCTAGGCTCGAAGCTGGCAAGGTGCACGTTGACGGCCGGGACGTGTAGCGGGCCGTAATAGCGCGCGACGTAGCCATTGCTGAACCCGCGGTCAAAGGTGCCCGTGTTGTAGAGGCTGAGAGCAACTTTGAGGGCGGTCTGGCCGGGTGAATGCGTTTGCAGCGCTATCGCGTAGTCGGCGGTCAAGATCGTGCCGCCGGCGCGGATGTTGGCGCACGGGTCAAAGACGCTCGAGGCGTCGAGCCCAACCGCGGACCAGTTGGCCGAGTCCACCTGCACAAGCCCGGCATCGACCTTGTGGCCCTGCGCCACCAGCCGGCGCGCCAGGCTGATAGCCGCGTTGACGTTTTGGGGCTGATATGAGCGTCCGGTTGCATTGTCGTGGATGGCGAGCGCCTGGCCGCTGCTTTCGACGCGGATCACGGCCGAGAGGGTCGCCGGCGCGATGTTGGCCGCGCACGTGAGTAGGACCGCGGCGATCATTGGAGCACCCAGACCGGGTGCGCGACGTTCTGCACGGCGGATCGCGGGAGTGCGCCGAAATAACGGGAGTCGAAACTCTCGGCGAGATGGCCGGACAGAAGCCAGACCTCGCCCGGGCGCACGCGATAGACGCCGGGAGCCATCGCGTGCATCACCCGCCCGGCAGCATCCCGAGAGAGCGCCGCGCTGTTCGGGATCGGGTTGCCGTCTACTGATATGCCAGCGCTGGTGACGCGCACGGTATCGCCGGCGGTCGCGGCTACTGGCTTTACGAGCGGCATCGTCCGGCTCGGGCAGTTGCCTGGCTCGACATAGTCGCGGCGCAACGCAAGGCGGGCGATTGGTCCGGCCGGGAGGCAAGCCGTTACGATATCGCCGCGGTGGAGCATGGGCGGCGCGGGCTCAACGCGCCACAAGCCGATCGGCATCGAGCTCGTCGCGTTGAACCGGAACCCGGCCGCGGTCGGGCCGGCTAAGGCCAGCCCGGCGCTCGCCGCAGCGATCGCGAGGACAACAGCAGAGCGGCGCCTCACGGCGCGGCCACGTTCGCGCGGGCCAGGAATTCCTGATCCTCGAAATAGAACAGCTGCTGGGCTTTGATCGGCCGCTCGCCGCCGATCAGGATCAGGAGCTCGCCCGGCTTCGTGAGATTGCCGGCAGCGTCCCTTGCGGGCTTTTTAAGCCGCCGGACTTCGTCGGGAGTGAGCAGCGACCTCCCGACTTCTTGATAGGTGCGGGTGAAGTTTTTGACCGCCCCGAACCGGTGTCCGGTCTCGGTTATGTGCTCGGCGAACACCGTCGTTTGCCCGCAGAGGTCGGACACCCATTTCGCGGTCGGTTCGTCATTCGGCGCGAAGATGATGCGGGTCCGGCAGTTGGCGACAACACCTTGGCTCGGCCCATAGATCGCGGTCAGCTGCTCGTGCGCCTGGCAGACGATCATCGCCTTGATGCCGTAGCCGGCGCCGCGCGCGAGCATGCCCTCGACGAGCTCCATCCGCCCGAGGGACGGCATTTCGTCGAGCATAAACAGCAGCCGGTGCTTGTGCGCGGGCAGCGGCCTGCCGTCTCTGAATTTGAGCTCGGCCGACATGAGGTTTCGCATCGCCATGGATATAAACAGCCGGACGAGCGGGCGGAGCCGCTCTTTGTCGCTGCCGGGCGTGACAATGTAGACGGACACCGGCTTGTCGTGATCGGCGAGGTCGTGGAGGGCGAAATCGCTATGGTTCGTGTTGCGGTCGACGACCGGGTCGGTGAAGAGCATCAGATAGGTGTTGAGCGTCGATAGCACGCTGGCCCGCTCCCGGTCGGCGCGCTCGAGCTGTGAGAGCCCGGCGCCGGCGATGAAAGGATGGGGATCAGTGCCGCTATGCAGGTTGTCGCGCATCGCCGTCCATAGATCGGCGGTGCTGCCATTGTTGCCGCTGAGATCGGCGGCGACGTCGCCAAGGCTGGCCCCGCGCCCGGCGGCCTTCTCGCGATAGAGCACGTGCAAAATTGTGCCGGCGAGCAGCCCCATGCTGGTTTTCTGCCAGTGGTCGAGTGCGTCGATCCCGTGGCCCTGATAATCGATCAGGCATTGCGCGATGTTCTGCGCATCGGCGACGTCATGCTCGGTATCGAGCCGGACCTCGTCGAGGAAGTTGAAGCCGGCGCTCCCGGTGGACGCTGCCGGTTCCCAGCGGTAGACGAGGTTGTCGGCGTGCTTCGCGCGCCACCCGGCGGTCATCTCCCAAAGCTCGCGTTTTTCGTCATAGACGAGCGCCGAGTCCGGCCACGACAGTAGCGACGGCACGATGACACCGATCCCCTTGCCGGAGCGGGTCGGCGCAATCGTGATCACGTGATCGGAGCTGTCGTCGCGAAGGTATTGCGCGCCGCCAAAACGGCCCGGCCAGGCGCCGAGATAGACGCCTGCCGTCGACGCCAAGAGCCCGGTGCGGCGGACCTCAGCCGCGCTCATGAAGCCAGCCGATCCGTGGATATCAGCATTCTTTTTCGGACGCCGCCGGCCGCCGCTCTTGAAGGCGAGGGCGCCGAGCGCGACGAGCCCAGCCCCACCAGTGAGCCCGGCTTGCATCAGGGGGGTCAGGGTGATCATTGGCCATCATCCCCCGTCAGGATCGTCGGCGCGCTCTGCGCGATCCGATGGCCATCGCAGGACCACGGCCGTAGCGTCAAATCCTTGCCGGTGATCACGTTGATGCGCGTTCCCGGCGCCGCCGTGAGGGTCGGTGGGATGTTGAGGCCGAGGCTCGCGGTGTTGTTGATGGCGTCCGCTGGCGGACCGGCGAAGGCGCCCCCGTATGGTAATTGCTGGAAGAGCGACGTTCCGACGCCCGATATTCCGATGATCAGTCCGTTGCCGAGACGCTGCCAGAAGTGCCGATTTACGTCGGCGTCGAAGCCGGCGGCACCGCTCTGGTCGGCGGCTTCCATCGCGCCGAGATCGGCGCTGGTCGTGTCCGGATAGATCACCCGCTTGATGACGCCTGGCAGCCGGCCTTGGCCCATGGACACTTGACTGTCATAGCTGCCGATCAGCTTGCTGCCGGCCGGGATGATGATGCACTGCCCGGTTCGCGTGTCGTCGATATCGGTGTTGACGCGCGCAATGAACATGCCGGGGCTGTCGGAATTCACGGCGGTTTCCAGGATCGCAGGGATATAGCTGCCGGCCATGACCGCGTAGGGGCTCAGCGGCGACTTGCGGCTCGACTGCAGAACATCGTCCTGCCCGCTGTCGCCGTGCTGCCCCATGAAGCGACGTTTCTCGGTTCGGCTGGCGGCATCGTCGCCAGCATTGCCCGCGCTGGCCTGTCCGGGCGCTCCGCCGGCGGTCATATCCTGATCGCCGGAGGATGCGGGCGCCGAGCCAGAAGCGGCGGCCGGGGTGACCCCGAACGCCGTCGAAATCGAAATGCTCGTCATTGCCTTGCGAGCGTCGCCGAGATTGTCGGCCTTCAGCTTCTGGAGTGCGTCATACTCGGCCCAATACCGGGTCCAGGCTTTTTTGCGCTCCGCCCCCCGGCCGTTGTCATCTGGCGCCGGAGCCGCCTGCGGCTGCTGCTCTGTCGGCTCGGCAGGCAGCTTGATCGTCGGTGCGACATAAGTGGGGCGGAACACTGACGGCTTTATGTAGCCGCTTGGAGCGTCCTTCATCCAATCGGCCGCGTTCGCCGCTTCCGGCGTCGCCGCTGTCGCGAGCCGGCGTTCCTGCGTCCGCTGGCCGTTCTCATAGGCGGCATAGGCGCCCGCGGCGACCACGACGACGACCACGCCGGTGGCGGCTATGCCCACGCGCCTGTTGTAGCGGCGGCCGAGGAGTCTCCGGCGCTGCGGCGAGCCGGTCGGACCGGATGGCATGGTCATCAGTTCGCTCCATACCGATCGACGCGAATGCGCTCGCCGCCGGCGATCAGCTCGGCATGGTCGATCACGCCGTCATAGGTCAAGAAATCGCCGGACCAGCGGGCGTTGAGGACGGCGGTCGGAACCGAGCTGAAGATGCACAAGCCGCACCCGCCGGTGATCGCCTCGAGGACCGGGGAACCCGCCTGATAGTTCTGGAATCCTGGCGAGAAGAGGAAGAACGTCTTGACACCGTTCGACCAGACGCGGAGCGGGCGGAACGTGGCATTGCCCTCTATCGTGTACGGGAA
>Ga0335075_10018506_pt1 | contig 10324 bp, 8 predicted proteins | sample Lox_Sample_24_FD_206723 | JGI IMG/M metagenome (GOLD analysis project Ga0335075, IMG submission 206723) | Soil microbial communities from Loxahatchee National Wildlife Refuge, Florida, United States - Lox_Sample_2.4 | ecosystem: Environmental > Terrestrial > Soil > Wetlands | place: USA: Florida... | reverse complement strand
CGCGAAGCCATGACATACACGCCGAAGGGCATCTGCACGGCCCTCGTCACCCCCTTCACGAGCGCCGATGCGTTCGATGAAGCCGCGTTCCGCAAGCTGATCGAGTTCCAGATCGCGGCCGGGATCTTCGGGCTGCTCGTCATCGGCGGCAGCGGCGAATTCGTCAGCCTGACGCCGGCGGAGCGGGAGCGTGTCGTCGAAGTCGCGATCGACCAGACGGCCAGGCGAATCCCGATCCTGGTCGGCGCCCTGGCACCGGGGACACGGGAGGTGCAGGCGACGGTGCGCCATGCCGCGAAGGCCGGGGCGGACGCCGTTCTCGTGCTGCCGACCTACTACGTCAAGGCGAGCGCCGAGGGCATTTGCGAGCACTTCGCCCGGGTCGCCGACGCGGCTGCCATCCCGATCGTCGCCTACAACAACCCCGGGCGGACCGGCATCACGCTCGATGTCGGCATCCTGGAGCGGCTCGCCCGCATCCCGTCCATCGTCGCACTCAAGGAATGCGAACGCGACCTCGGCGTGGTCTCCGCAAAGATCAAGGAAGTGGGCGAGCGGATCGCCATCCTCTCGGGCGACGACGACCTTGGATTCCCGAGCTTCCTGCTGGGCAGCCCCGGCGGGATCTTCATGAGCGCCAACCTGATCCCGGCCTTTCACCGCCGGCTTTTCGAGGCTTCGGTGAGCGGAAGCATTGCCGCGGCGCGCAAGGCGCACTTCGCGCTGCTGCCGCTGATCGAAGCCCTCTACACCGCAAACCACCCCGGCCCCTTGAAGGATGCCATGGCGTTCGTCGGCCATCCGGTCGGGCCGGCGCGGGCTCCCCTGCAAAGGGCCAGCGCCGAAGCGCTTCAGCAGGCCGAGCTCGCGTTACGACAGCTGGCCGCTCATGAGTTTTAGGCGAGCGCGCCGATGAGGGGGCACGGCGGGTCCAGGTCCAAGTGCCCGAGCGACGCGGCGTTTCGTGTTCGCTCCGCTCCCCGCGAAACTCTGCGATCCGATACTAAGGAAATACCATCATGCCGACGATCACTCCTCTTCACCCGCTGTTCGCCGCCCGCGTCGGCGGGCTCGACCTTGCCCAAGAGCTGGACGACGCCACCTTCGCTGCCGTGCGTGACGCGTTCGAGCGGTACTCCGTGCTCGTCTTCCCCGGCCAAACGATCACCGACGGTCAGCAGGTCCGCTTCAGCGAGCGGTTCGGCCAGCTTGAGATGACGCGGGCCGGAGCGAACGGCGCCGGCAGCAAGCTGATCGTGCTGACCAACATCGCAGCCGACGGCAGCATCGCCGCGCCAACGGACACGCAAGTGCTGAGCAACCGCGCGAACCAGATCTGGCACACCGACTCGTCGTTCAAGCCGATACCGGCCCGAGCATCCTTGCTCTCGGCCCGCGAGATCCCGCCGCAGGGCGGTGACACGCAATACGCCAGCATGCGCGCCGCCTACGCCGCCCTGCCCGACGAGGACAAACGGAGGGTGGGAGGGCTGGTCGCCGTGCATGATTTCGGCTGGTCCCGCTCCCGCGTCGATCCGGCGCTCGTGACCGATGCCGAGCGGGCGGACAACCCACCGGTGCGGCAGGCTGTCGTGATAGAGAGCCCGAACGGCAAGGCCCTCTATCTCGGGGCCCATGCGCGCTCTATCGAGGGCATGGACGAGGCCGAGAGCCGGGCGCTGATCGACCGGCTGATCGCATTCGGCACGCAGGAGCGGTTCGTCTATAGCCATCGCTGGGCGCCGAATGACCTCATTCTTTGGGACAACCGGGCGGTGCTGCACCGCGCGACGCCCTTCCGGAGCACCGACGAACGCCGTCACATGGTGCGCACCACGGTGGCCGGGGCGTAGCCGGGGTTGCACGCTGCCGCCGCAGAAGCCGCGGTGCGGGCGTTGGACATGGCAGAAGGGAACGAGACGATGGACGCAGATCTTCGCGACGCTGCCAGGGAATATCTGGTGCGCTATGGCGGGGACGTGTTCCCGAACCTGTTCCGCTCCGCCAAGGGCACGATCGTCAAGGACAGTGAGGGTCGGGAATACCTGGATTTCACGTCCGGGCAGATGTGCGCCACGATCGGCCACAACCACCCCGCGATCGTCGCGGCCGTGCACCGGGCGGGCGAGAAGGCGTTCCACTTTTTCAGCGGCATGATTCCCGAAGTGGTGGCGGAGCTGGCGCGGACGCTGGCGCATGACTGGCTGCCCGGCGATCTCAAGCGGACGATCTTCATCAACACCGGGTCCGAGGCGACCGAAGTCGCGCTCCGGATGGCGAAGATGTACACCGGCGGCTACGAGATCCTGGTCCTGGGCGGCTCGTGGCATGGCATCACGGGCGGCGCCAGCGCCGTCTCGATGGCGAGCGACCGCAGGGGCTACGGCGTTCCTGCGCCGGGCGTCTTCGTCATCCCGGAGCCGAACGCCTACCGCCCCCTGATGCCCGGCCTCGATGCGGAAGACTCGGCGCTCGCCGGCCTGGACCTCGCGCTCAGGCTGTTCGACATGCAATCCGCCGGGCGGGGTGCGGCCATCATGGTCGAGCCGGTGATCAGCGCCGGCGGCGTGCTGGTGCCGCCGCGATCGTTCATGCAGGCGCTGCGCAAGGCCGCGGACGAGCGTGGCATGCTGCTGATCTTCGACGAGGCGCAGACGGCGTTTGGCCGCATCGGCACGCGCACCGGGTCCGAGTATTTCGGCGTCGTGCCGGATATCATGACAATGTCCAAGACGCTTGGCGGAGGCCTTCCGCTGGCCGCGGTGGCGACGACCGCGAAGATCGAGGAGGTGCTGCACGAGCGGCACTTCACGTTCTACACCAGCCATGTCTCCGACCCGCTGACGGCGGAGGTCGGACTGGCCGTGCTGAAGGTGATCGCCGACGAGCATCTCGTCGAACGGGCCAACGAGATGGGCGCCTACCTGCGCGGCGGCCTGGAGCAGCTCCAGCAGCGCCACGAGGCGATCGGCGACGTGCGGGGGTTGGGGCTGCTGCTCGGCGTGGAACTGGTCCAGGACCGGAAATCGCGCGCCCCGGCCCACAGGCTTGGCGCATTGACGACGCAGAAATGCTTCGAGAAGGGGCTGAGCATGAACATAAGGCGGCGCCCGGAACGCGGCTCGGTCTGGCGGATCGCGCCGCCGCTGACGGTGTGCCATGACGAGATCGATCGCGCGGTCGCCATTCTGGGCGAGGCGTTGAGTGAAAGCCTCGATGAAATGGCTTCCGGTGCCGTCTGACGCCGACGGGCACGGCGGCGACGTCCGCTCCCGGGGTTGTCGGGAGCGGGGCTTCGATGGCCGGCTTGGGCGGCTTTCCGCGGACCTGCTTGCGGGGGGTGCAGCGAGATCGCAGATTCGGCTCGCGGTCGGGCCTGGCCGGAAGCGGAACGGCGGTTATCCTCGAAAGCGGAGCGCTTCCACCAGCAGCGCAAAGGCGGCCGATGGCTCGCGCCGGCTGCGATAATAGAGGTGGTATCCGGGAAACCGCGGACACCAATCCTCCAGCACCCGGACCAGGCGTTTGCTCGCGAGATGCTCCCGGACATGATCCTCCATGACAAAACCGAGCCCGAATCCGGCGAGGCAAGCGCGGACGATCATGTTCACGTTGTTGAAGGCGAGCTGGCCGTCAACGCGCACCCGCACCTCGCGGCCATCTTTTTCCAGGTCCCACGCATAGAGCCCGCCACCGCTCGCGAAGCGCAGGTTGATGCATTGGTGCCCGGCGAGATCGTGCGGCGTGCGTGGAGCCGGGCATTTCTCGAAATAGGCGGGCGAACCCACCACGACCATGCGCAGGTCCGGCCCGATGCGCACGGCGATCATGTCCTTGGCAAGCGCTTCGCCGAGGCGCACGCCGGCATCGAACCGCTCGGTCACGATGTCGGTCAGGCTCTGATCGATGCTCAGCTCGACATGCACGTCCGGATAGCTGGGCAGCAGCCTCTCGAGGGTCGGCCAGAGGATCGTATGGGCCGCGTGCTCCGAGGTCGTGATGCGGATCGTGCCGGCGGGCTTCTCGCGGAGCTCGCTGAGCGAGGCGAGCTCCGCGCCGATGCCGTCCAGCGCCGGCCTCAAGGTCCCGAGCAGCCGCTCGCCGGCCTCGGTCGGGGCGACGCTCCGGGTGGTTCGGGTCAGCAGGCGAACCCCGAGCTTCGCCTCCAGCCGCCGGATGGTGTGACTGAGCGAAGACTGTGATGTGCCGAGCTTCGCAGCGGCGCGGGTGAAGCTCCGCTCCTCGGCCACCGCGAGGAACGCGTTGAGGTCGACCAGCTCCTCGCGTCTCATTCATGAACTCCGGATATGACTTCATGCGATTTATAGCAGCTAATCCTTACAATGCGCGTGGCTTAGGTTTCGGCGCGGTATCGGCGGTCCGCGGACGGACCCGGCCAAAGGTGGAACGAGGGCAATGCAGAAGCGTAAACTTGGAAAAAGCGGCCTCGAGGTCTCGGCGCTTGGGCTGGGTTGCATGGGGCTGAGCCATGCCTATGGCCAGCCGGTCGATAAGGAGACCGGCATCGCGCTGCTTCGCGCGGCGGTCGAGCGCGGCGTGACATTCTTCGACACGGCGGAGGCCTACGGACCGTTCACCAACGAGGCGCTGGTCGGCGAGGCGCTTGGGCTGTTCCGCGACCGGGTGGTGATTGCGACGAAGTTCGGTTTCGACATCGATCCGGAGACCGGCCGGCGCGGCGGCGGCGCCAACAGCCGTCCCGAGCATGTCAAGGCGGTCGCGGAGGCCTCGCTGAAGCGGCTGAAGACCGGTGTGATCGATCTTTTCTATCAGCACCGTGTCGACCCGGCGGTGCCGATCGAGGATGTGGCCGGCGCGGTCAAAGAGCTGATTCAGGACGGCAAGGTCAGGCATTTCGGTCTCTCGGAGGCGGGTGCCGGGACGATCCGGCGCGCGCATGCGGTCCAGAAGGTGACGGCGGTCCAGAGCGAATATTCTCTCTGGTATCGCGGGCCGGAGGCCGAGATCCTGCCGACGCTGGAGGAGCTCGGGATCGGGTTCGTGCCGTTCAGTCCGCTCGGCGCCGGATTCCTCACCGGCAAGATGGACGAGAGCACGCGCTTTGCCGGCACGGATTTCCGCGCCAACGTGCCGCGTTTCGCGCCCGATGCGCTGAAGGCGAACATGGCGCTGGTCGATCTCCTTCGCGACGTTGCGAGGCGCAAGGGCGCCACCCCGGCCCAGATCGCGCTTGCCTGGCTGCTGGCGCAGAAGCCGTGGATCGTGCCGATCCCCGGCACGACGAAGCTGAGCCGCCTGGAGGAGAATCTCGGCGCGGCGGACATCGCGCTCACCGCGGATGATCTTCAGGCGATGGACGCGGCCGCCTCGAAGATCACGCCGAAAGGCGATCGGCTGCCCGAGGCCATGATGAAGATGACCGGCCTTTAGGGACCCGGCCTCCAGGGATAGGGGTGGGCGCTCGATATCCAGTGCCGGCGTCATGAACCACGAACCTGACATCGCGATTGTCGGCGCGGGCGCGGCCGGCATTGGTGCGGCGCGGCGGCTAGCCGATGCCGGCCTTTCGACGGTGATGCTCGAGGCGTTGCCGCGTCTCGGCGGCCGCGCCTGGACGCGACGGGCCGCCGGCGTTCCGCTCGATCTCGGCTGCGGCTGGCTACATTCGGCCGACCGCAACCCCTGGACGCGCATTGCCGAGGAAACGGGATTCGCGGTGGATCGACGCACGCCCGGTTGGGGCACGCAGTATCGCGATCTCGGCTTTCCGGCCGTGGAGCGCGAGGCGGCGCGTGGCGCGTTCGCCCGGTGGAACGAGCGCCTCGTCGCGGCGCCACCGGCCAGCGACTGCGCGGCCGATGTCCTCTCGGACGCAGACGCCAGGTGGACGCCCTACCTCCAGGCGATGAGCGGCTTCATCAGCGGCGATGAACTCGAGCGCATCTCGGCCGAGGATTACGCCGCTTACGACGCGGCCTCGACTTACCTCAATTGGCGCGTGCCGGCGGGATACGGCGCGCTCGTCGCGGCAAGCCTGCCGGCGAGCGCCGAAGTTGCGCTCGACACGGAGGTCGAAGCGATCTCCCTCGATGAGCGTCGCGTGGCACTCCGGACCCGGGCCGGCACGGTGCGCCCCCGCGCCGCGATCCTCACCGTCTCGACCAATGTTCTTGCGGGCGGCGCGATCGCTTTGCCCTCCGCGCTCGATCCCTGGCGCGACGCGGCTGCCCGGCTGCCGCTGGGCAATGACGAAAAGCTGTTTCTGGAGATCCTCGGCAACGGCCCCTTCGCGCCCGAGAGCCATGTGCTGGGAGATCCGCACGATGCGGCGACAGGCACGTACTCCATCCGCCCGTTCGGCCGGCCGGTGATCGAATGCTTTGTGGGCGGCGCCGGAGCGCGCGCCGCAGCCGCGGAGGGAGCGGCCGCGGCGTTCGCGCGCGCGATCGAGCAGCTTGTCCGGCTGTTCGGCTCCGGAGCGCGACGTTGCCTCAAGCCGCTGATAGCGTCCGACTGGGCTCGTGCCGTCACGATCGGCGGGGCCTATAGTCACGCGCTGCCGGGGCAAGCAGATGCCCGGATTGCGCTTGCCCGACCTCTGGACGAGAGGCTGTTCTTCGCGGGCGAGGCAACACATCGGACGGACTTCTCGACCGCCCACGGCGCCTACCTGAGCGGCGTGCGCGCGGCCGAGGAGGCCATTGCCGCGCTGGCGCAGACTGTGAGAAATCCGGGCTAGAGCGTGATCGCCGAAGGTGGAGTCACCGAAGGCGTGAATCACGCGGGAAAACAAAGACCTGGAGCGGGATGCGTGAGCCGAAGCGAACGCATCCCGCTAGCGGCCGGTGGTGGCCATGAGCTGCTCGGGATAGCGCTCGCCTTCGATGTCGATCTCGGCCAGGGCGCGGCGGATCTCGGCGAGATCGGCCTTGCTCAGGACGATGTTCGCCGCGCCGAGATTCTCCTCGAGCCGGTACAGCTTCGTGGTGCCGGGGATCGGCACGATCCAGGGTTTCTGCGCCAACAGCCAGGCGAGCGCGATCTGCGCCGGCGTTGCCTTCTTCTCGCCGGCGATGCGCTTCAGGAGATCGATCAGCGCCTGGTTCTTCGCCATCGCTTCCGGCGTGAACCGCGGCAGGAGCTTGCGGAAGTCGTTCTCCTCGATCTTCGTGTCCTTGCTCATGGCGCCGGTCAAGAAGCCCTTGCCGAGGGGACTGTAGGGCACGAGGCCGATGCCAAGCTCTTCGCAGGCCGCGATGATGCCGTTGGTCTCCGGGCCGCGCGTCCAGAGCGAGTATTCGTTCTGCAGGGCGGTGATGGGCTGGACGGCATGGGCGCGGCGGACGGTCTGCGCGCCGGGCTCGGAAAGGCCGAAATGCCTCACCTTGCCGGCGGCGATCAGCGCCTTCACGGCGCCGGCGACGTCCTCGATCGGCACGTTCGGGTCGACGCGGTGCTGGTAGAAGAGGTCGATGACCTCGACGCCCAGCCGCTTCAGCGAGGCGTCGCACGCCTCGCGGATGTGCTCGGGACGGCTGTTCATGCCCGCCGCCTTCCCGTCCACGATGTTGAAGCCGAACTTGGTGGCGATCACCACCCGGTCGCGGAACGGCTTGAGAGCTTCGCCCACGATCTCCTCGTTGGTGTAGGGGCCGTAGATCTCGGCCGTATCGAAGAAGGTGACGCCGCGCTCCACCGCCGCGCGGATGAGCGCGATGCTGTCTTGCTTGCTCAGCGAATGGCCGTAGCCGAAGTTGAGGCCCATGCAGCCGAAGCCGATGGCCGAGACTTCGAGGCCGGCTTTGCCGAGTATGCGCTTTTCCATTGCGGTTTCTCCTGCACTGCGGGGCGTTCGGCCGTCGCGTTGTGGGGAGAATAAGCCGGCTGCCTCTGATTAATTAGGCGCCACAAACCGCATGCGGTCATATCCGCAGTTCATGAATACGGCGCGAGCCGAGCAAGGTCGGCTCTTGGGGCGGAACCGTCAAAAGCGCCCGCTCGGCAGACTTGGAAATATTTCGGCTTCGGGGTCAACGCCCGATGTCGGTGCCGCCCAAACGGCACATGTTGTCCCGTGCAGGGCATGGGCGGACGTCCTCGCCCCATGAGCGAGGTCTATCTCCTAGCCCCGTCAGCTCAGCCCATCCCCCCAGGCGCAGCCTCTCGCCTTAGGGCATAGAACGGGTGTCGCCTGCCGATTAGCCGCGTGCCGGCGGGACCGGGGCCGGAGCGGGGGCCGGAGCCGGGGCCGGGGCCGCCTGGACCGGCGCGGGCGGCGGTGGCTTCTGCCCGGCACACGCCGCGAGGGCCATCACGGGAGCCACGACGGCAACCATTGCCGCACTACGCAACAGCCTGTGGCGGGCCACTGGTGTCTTGGAAACGGCGGACATTTCGTCACTCCCTCATTGAATGGTTCGTGGACAAACCGGAGTTTAGAGAGAATTCTCTCTAAAGAGTCAAACGACTAGTAGCGTCGGTCGAAGAAAGGTCGAGGAGGGGCATTCGTGCGCGCGCCGTGGCACAGGGTCGGATTGGGCCGCCAAAAGCCATTGACTTCCGCCGGGGCTCAAATGTCCCGCCGGAGCGCGATTGCCGGCGGCACGATCGCTCTCGCCGCGGCATGCCTGCTTGCCGGGTGCGCCGCGGATCCGGACCCCGATCCGGTCGATCCGGCGCTCAAGCCTGGTGCGGTCTCCGTGCCGGCGCCGGATGCCGATACTGAACTCGGCAAGCGGATCGATGGCGCGCCTCCGTTGGTCGTCGCCGGTGAACGGTTGAATGTCGGATTGCTACGGCGTTTCTACGCCCGCCATGACTTCGAGCCGGTGTGGACGACCAAGCAAGCGCAGGCGAATTCGCTGGTGGACGCCGTGTTGCGCGCCGGCGATCAGGGTCTCAACCCCGAACTGTTCCACGCGGACCTGCTGCGGCAGAGATCGACCTTGCCGCCGCTCGATCGCGAGCTGCTGCTGTCGGACGCCTTCCTCTCGTATGCCGATGCACTGGCCCGCGGTGCCGTGCCGGTTGAGCGCCGAGGAGACGACGAGGTTCTGACGCCCGGGCCGGTCGATGTGCCTGCCGCGCTCGACGACGCAATCGGCAGCCCCGATCCGGCGGCCGTGATCGAGGCGCTGGCGCCGACGACGCCGACCTACCTGGCGCTGCTTCAAGCGCTGCGGAAGTACCGCTCGGGCAACGGGGGCACGACGGACCGCCTGCGCAAGATCGAGGTGAACCTTGAACGCCAACGCTGGCTGCCGCGGCCGCTGCCGGCAGACCGCGTCTGGGTCAATGTCGCCGACGAGCGCCTGATCCTTTATCGCGCCAATCTGCCGGTCTTCTCGACGCGGGTCGTTGTTGGCGAAGATGTCAAAATCAATCAGAGCCCAGAGTTTCGTGCGACAATCAACGCGGTTTTTTTCAACCCTCCCTGGGTCATCCCGAGCGACATCGTTGCGAGGGAGATCCTGCCGGAGGTCGGTCGCGACCCGGATTATTTGACGCAGAATCACATGGTCGCGCTGGCGAACGGCGAGGTGGAGCAGCTACCGGGGCCCGACGCGGGGCTCGGGCTGATCATGTTCGACATGCTCAATCGGTTCGACGTTTACCTGCACGACACCCCGGACAGATATATCTTCAACCGCGCGGACCGCCGCATCAGCCATGGATGCATCCGGGTACAGGACCCGAGAGAATTGGCCGCGCTGCTGTTGCGGCAACCGATTGCCATGATCAATGAGGGCATTGCGGCGGGTAGCACCACCCGACACAATCTGCCCGTGCCCGTGCCGGTCTTCGTGGTGTACGAGACCGCGTTTGTCGATATCGTCGGGACGTTGCAATTCCGCCCGGATTTCTACAACCGCGACGCCTGGATCTGGCAACAGCTCCAGAGACGCCCTGACGGATCGGTTCTCACGACGGAGGCGGACAATCGGCCGATTTCGCCCGTGCGCTTCGGTAGCCTGGGGCCCTCGACAGATCACGGGTTGCCCAGCTAACGCCAACCGACCCTTCGTAGCTTGAAGCGGTGGCGTCAACTTTCGGGATCGTCGTTCATACGTCCCTTACGGCCGGCTTCGGTCGATCGGTATGGACCGGCTTTGTCGGGAGTGGGTCTGGCGGGTCCACCAATCACCCATCCGTTCGCTCGGCGAGGGTCAGGGCAGCTTCGACACCGACGCCAAGATGGGGCGCGGTGCTCTCGATCCTAGAGTATCCGTTGTGATCAAGCGGGGATTTTGGTCCAGGTGCGATCGTCGCGCAGGAGGGCGTTGGCGAGGACGACGAGCCTGCGCATGAGAGCCGTGATGGCGAGCTTAGGGGGTTTGCCGGC
>Ga0335075_10018505_pt1 | contig 10324 bp, 9 predicted proteins | sample Lox_Sample_24_FD_206723 | JGI IMG/M metagenome (GOLD analysis project Ga0335075, IMG submission 206723) | Soil microbial communities from Loxahatchee National Wildlife Refuge, Florida, United States - Lox_Sample_2.4 | ecosystem: Environmental > Terrestrial > Soil > Wetlands | place: USA: Florida... | reverse complement strand
ATCGTGGCTGGATTTTCGACAAAGCCCTGCGCAACCCGCCGCATCCTTTCCATCTGCAGCGAGGCGTCATGGTGCGGTCGATGGCGCTGGGCGAATCCGGGGACACCGTAAAGGTCGACAACCTCCACGCCAGTGCCCTCCAGGCTTTTACTTTCAATCATCCGCGTTCTGTATCTCTATCTCTGGTCGCCGTAAATGCGACATCCTCCAAGTCTTTCAGGTGGAAGGGCTCGAGGCAAGCGTAAACCTCATCGTTACAAATGATTTACTCGTCCCTGCGGCCGGATGCCGTACGCACCTTTAGGCCGCGGCCTTTTCTGCCGGCGTCGAGCGTTCCGTGGAAAGCTCTTCGAGGCTCTTGCCCTTGGTTTCAGGCAGCGTGAAGATCGTCAGCAACAGGCCGAGTATGCTGGCAAGTGCCGCCGCCGATTCAGCGGCAAGCAGTCCTTTCCAACCCATCAGGTAGGGGAAGAGGAAGACTCCAAGGAAGCCGCCGAGTTTGCCCATCGCGGCCGCGACTCCGTGCCCGGTCGTTCGCACGCGCACGGGAAAGATCTCTGAGGGATAGACAAACGTCGTCGCGTTCGGCCCGAACTCGGTGAAGAAGAAGCTCAGTCCGTAGATGCATAGAAATGGGATCGCCATCTTCTCGACATTAGGAATCAGCGCCAGCAGCGCAAAGGTCACCGCCATCATGGCGAAGCCGAGACACTGGATCGTCTTCCGCCCCAGCCGGTCCATGGTGAGCGCTGCGACGGCATAGCCGGGAACCGCGAAGATGGCAAAGATCGCCAGCTGGGTCAGCGTTTTCTGCAGGAGCGTATGGCCGCCGCCGAGAGCGGACAGCACCAGCGGACTCGACACCGTGTTGCCGTAATACGCTGCATCCATCAGGAACCATGCGCCGCTTGCGCCGATCAGCCGCAGCAGCAGCTTTTCATCATTCACGAGCCGGTGAAAGCCATCCCAGAACGACACCGACTGACTGACGGTTTTCCCGGTTTCGATATTGACGATCTTTCCCGATTCATCCTCATGCTTCCCGTTGGCGTGCAGAAAGCGCGGCGTCTCCTTCAACTTGCGCCGCTGCCAGAACACCGCCAGCGCGGGCACGGCTCCGAAGGCCAGCAAAATACGCCAGATGATGTCGTGAGAAAGGTGCGAGGAAAGCAGTGCCGCGGCGAAAAGCGGTCCGACGATCAGCCCCGCAGCCTGCATGGCAAAAACCAGCGTCACCATCATGCCGCGATGGTTCTTGCCCGCATATTCGCTCATGATGGTCGCGCTTACCGGATAATCGCCGCCGATCCCGATACCCAGGATGAAGCGCAAGCCGATCAGCCACAGGATATTCGGCGCAAAGGCGCAGGCAATGGCGCCGGCCGCCAGCACTAGCACTTCGACGCCGTAGATGCGCTTGCGGCCGAGCATGTCGGCAACGCGCCCAAAAAGCAGCGCGCCCAGGGCCGAGGCCAGCAGCGCCGTTGATTCCACGAGACTTTCTTCGAGCTTGCCGACGTGCCACTGATCCTTGAGCAGCGTCATGACCACGCCGATGATGAACAGGTCATATGCGTCGGTAAAAAAGCCCATGCCGGAAATGAACATGATCTTCCAGTGATGGGCTGAGATTTTGGCATTGTCCATTTCGGAGAAATCACCGCTTTGTGGGGAAGTTTGAGCGGAAGTGTGTGTCATGACGGGGCCCTCTCAACACCGGGATGCGACGCAATATGACGGTCAGGTTAATGAGAGATGAATTTGGCCGCGGACTGAGCAGAATCTCTGGAAGGAGGCATTGCACTGTGAGGTGTGGAGTGCCTGGGAAGGTTCCTGCTTCTTTCTTTCGAATCGGTTACGCAACATCCGCAGATGAGCGGCCCTCTGCTGTCCCGTCACCGGCGGTATAGTTCAGGCATGCTCCTCCTTGCAGTGATTGCACTCGCCGCAGGCTTCGCTGCGGGCGCGATAATTTTCTGGATCGTCCGCGGAAGCCGCAGCCACGAAACCGAATTCCGCATACGCGCCGAACAGCAGACGGCCGAAGTGGCGCGGCTGACCGCGGCTCTCGAAACCGCGCGAACCACCCTCGCCGAGCGCGGCGAGCAGGTGGCGAGACTTGAAGCCAGCAGGCAGCACCTTGAGCAATCCGCGCAACAGGCTGCCGAATCTCTGACGCACCTGCAGGCCGACCGCGACCGGATCCGCGAGGAAGAGGCAAAGCTTCGCGCCGGGATTGCGGAATTGCAGACCAGGCTCGATACCGAGCGCGCCGGCTTTCAGGAAAAGATTGCCCTCTTGACCTCGGCCCGCGAAGAGCTCTCGAATCAGTTCAAGTCGCTGGCGTCGGACATTCTTGAAGAAAAGTCCAGACGCTTCACCGAGCAGAACCAGGCCAATCTCGGCAACCTTATCGCACCGCTGAAGGAGAAGTTCGGCGAATTCCAACTGAAAGTCGAGAGCCTCGAAAAAGAAGGCGTCGCCGGGCGCTCGGAGCTGAAGACCCAGATCGAGCACCTGCGTTCACTCAACGAGCGGCTCTCTGAGGACGCGACCAATCTTGTCAGCGCATTGCGCGGCTCATCGAAAACGCAGGGCGAGTGGGGCGAGGTGGTGCTCGAGCGCATTCTCGAATCCTCCGGACTGCGCAAGGACCAGGAATACCGCACCCAGGAAACGATCTTCCGCGAAGATGGACGCCGGGCCCGCCTCGACATCATTGTCGATCTGCCCGAGGGCCGGCATCTGGTGCTCGACTCCAAGGTCTCGCTCACCGACTACAGCGAGTATTGCGGCGCTGTGGATGAAGCGGCGCGCGAAGCAGCCCTGGCGCGCCATCTGGCTTCGGTGCGCAAGCACATCCGCGAGCTCTCGCAACGCGATTATCCTTCGCTCTACAGCCTGAACTCACTGGATTTCGTCGTGATGTTCGTGCCTATCGAGCCGGCCTTCATGCTGGCACTTTCCGGCGACAGCAAGCTCTGGGAAGAGGCATGGGAGAAGAACATCCTGCTGGTCAGCCCAAGCACGCTCCTTTTTGTGCTGCGTACGGTCAAGCACCTGTGGCGGCAGGAGATGCAGAAGCGGAATGTGCAGGAAATCGTGAAGCGGGGCAGCGAGCTTTACGACAAGCTTGCCGCCTTTGCCAAGGATTTGACCGAAGTCGGCCGGAAGCTCGACGATGCCAGGGGCGCCTACGACGAAGCCTATAAGAAGCTCGCCGAAGGGCGCGGCAACGTGATTCGCCAGGCGGAGATGTTGAAGAGCCTGGGCATACGCCCGACAAAGTCCATCCCGCAAGGCATGCGTGAGCTGGCTCTGGAACAGGAGCTCTTCGAGGAGCCCGGAGAGGAACAACCCATCCTCGAACTCGCCGCCTCATCCGATGCCGCAACCGGCGCCGACGAACAAGGGCTATTTCCTGCCAGTGAATGATCCGGTGGCGTGCTGGCCTGCAGGGCTTTCCGGATGCTGCTCTGCTGCGCCGCTTTCCACGTTCTCGCTCAGCACCCGCCGCAGTAGTTCCGGGTGTCCGCCTGACTGTTTGGGATCCTCCGCCTCGATCGCCTGCACGCTTGCCGGTGGATGGTGGTGGCTCGCCGCCCGCTCCTCGGCGCTGCGATGCACATCCGGCCTCGCCTTGTCTCGTTTGCCCGTCTTTGCTTTGGTTGCCATGGTTGGATTCCCCCCGGCGCGAAGTCTGGGCGACAACGCCTCCCCGCACTTCATGGCGCCGCACTTCATGGCTTGGATGCGGGGACCAGGGTTTCAGGTCGCCGCCTGGAAGGCCTCGCGCAATCGCTGCCAGGTCACAGAAAGGTCTTCCGGCAGCACCCGCGTCTCGCTGACGACGGTCATGAAGTTCGTGTCTCCACGCCAGCGCGGGAGCGCATGCAAATGGAGATGCCCGGTAACGCCCGCTCCCGCCGCCTTCCCCAGGTTCAACCCCATGTTGAAACCATCGGGAGAGTAGACGCCGTGGAGCGCCGTCTCCGCGCGCTGCGTCAGATCCATCAGCTCATGCGCCGTCGAGGGATCGAGAGCGGCCAGAGAAGCCTGGTGCTCGTACGGCACCATCATGATGTGTCCGGAATTGTAGGGATAGCGATTCAGACAGATGAAGGTCTTCTTCACGCGCAGCACGATCCCTGCCGCCCGCTCGGCCTCATCGACGCCCATGCCGTGCGTGATCGCGTAGTCGGCCGCGGCGATCATGTTGCAGAAAACGCATCCCAGATCGCCAGTCCACGCCGAGAGCTCCTTCGGAACCCCTTTGCGCATATTCGGATCGGTGTCGGTAATGTACGCATAGCGCCACGGCGTCCAGAGATGGTCCATGGCCGGAGTTTAACGCAAGGAGAGAAGAGACGGTGGCGGGCCAAGTTGAAGCCGGAATCGAGATCGTCCGGAGAACGAGAATCGTTCCGCAACCGTAGCCACGATCTGTTATGCTTTCGCGCACGAGAGGTGGTTGAGTTCCTATGACACGTAACAAGACAGCTGTGTTAGGTTTGCTTTCCTCCATGCTCCTGATCTCCTCGACCTTGCCCATTTGGGGCGCGGATAAAACCAAGGACGAAGAGACCATCAGGAATGCCGCCACAGTCTTACAAGCAATGCTCAGCAGCAAGGATGTTCCACACAGCGTGTTGGCGAAGGCCGACTGCATCATCGTTCTACCCAGCGTGAAGAAGTTCGCTGTTGGCATTGGAGGAACCGGCGGTCGCGGGCCGATGAGTTGCCGCACAGGCAGCGACTTCAAGGGCAAATGGTCCGCGCCGGCTATGATGAGCATCGGCGGCGCCAGCGCCGGTTTCCAGATCGGCGGCACGTCCACCGATTTTGTCATCGCCGTTCTGACTCAGGGTGCTGTGTCCAAAGTGGTGAATGGCAAGGTCAAGGTCGGCAGCGACGTGAGCGCAGCGGCTGGACCCGGTGCTTCCGCTGGCGCCGGTGCCGTAGGCGGGGCTGACATGTTGACCTATTCCAGGTCCTCGGGCCTTTTCGCCGGCGTGTCCCTGAACGGCGCCAGTCTGTCACCGGACGGTGATGCGAACCAGCGCCTCTACGATAAACCGGTCAGCGCGATGGATATCGTACGCCATGGTGACGTTACGGCTACACCTGCGGGCGCGTCCTTCGCTGCTCTGCTCAACAGCAAGGCGGCAAAGCATGAGGAGTAGAAGCCGGGTCGCCGGAACGCAGGTCAACGAAAAGGAAATGCCTGGCTGAGGCCAATCGTGCCTGAGCGGGGCGTGACCACAAAACCAAAAGGGCAGACCCGAAGGCCTGCCCCTTTGTTGCCTGAAAACTGCCCGGCTACTTCGCCGCTTTGACCCCCGCCTGCTCCTTGAGCACCGCGGCCTTGTCGGTTGCTTCCCACGGGAAGCCGTTGTCGGTGCGCCCGAAGTGTCCGTAAGCCGCTGTCTTGCGGTAGATGGGACGCCGCAGGTCGAGACTCTCGATGATGCCCTTGGGAGTCAGCTTGAAGTTGGCCCGGACCAGCTCCTGCAGCTTGCTCTCAGGAACCTTGCCGGTGCCGAAGGTATCGACCAGCACGCTTACCGGTTCGGCCACGCCGATCGCGTAAGCCAGCTGGACTTCGCAGCGGCCGGCGAGGCCAGCAGCCACGATGTTCTTGGCGATGTAACGCGCCATGTACGCCGCCGAGCGGTCAACCTTTGTCGGATCCTTGCCGCTGAAGGCACCGCCGCCGTGCCGGCCCATGCCGCCGTAGGTGTCGACGATGATCTTGCGGCCGGTCAGTCCGGTGTCGCCCATGGGGCCGCCGATGACGAATCGGCCCGTGGGGTTGATGTGGTACTTGGTGTTCTCGTCGAGCAGCTTCTCGGGCAGCACCGCCTGGATGACATGCTTCAGGATGTCGGCGCGCAGCTCTTCGGTGCCGATCGTTTCGGCGTGCTGGGTTGAGATGACGACTGCGTCGATGCGCAGCGGCTTGCCGGTCTCGTCGTACTCCACCGTGACCTGGCTCTTGCCGTCGGGGCGCAGGTAGGGCAGCTTGCCGTTCTTGCGTACCTCGGTCAGCCGCCGTGCCAGCTTGTGCGCAAACGAGATGGGAGCCGGCATCAGCTCTTCTGTCTCGTTGGTCGCGTAGCCGAACATCATGCCCTGGTCGCCGGCACCGCCGGTGTCGACACCCATGGCGATATCGCCTGACTGCTTGTTGATCGACGAGATCACCGCGCAGGTATTCGAGTCGAAGCCGTAGAGCGCGTTGTCGTATCCGATCGAGGCCACTACGCCGCGCACCAACGTCTGAAAATCGACGTAGGCGCGGGTTGTGATCTCACCGGCGATGACCACCAGGCCGGTGGCAGTCAGCGTTTCGCAGGCCACACGGCTGTAGGAGTCCTGCTCGAGGCAGGCGTCGAGAATGGCGTCGGAGATCTGGTCAGCAATCTTGTCCGGGTGGCCTTCGGTCACCGATTCAGACGTAAACAGGAATTTGTCGCTTGAGGGCAAAACTACCTCCATTGTGTGGATCTTCAACTGCCGCAAAGGATTCCGCACGCTGCGAGGTCACCGGGCCGGGGAAGCAGCGGCGAAAATATGATCGAAATCACTAAACACTAAATCACTAAACACTATGGTACTAGACCCGCTCGTACCGGGCAAAGCGAAGCGTCCGAAGGGGAAAAGGGTCAAGCCAGCGGGGAATTAGGCTCAGCGAATGGGATCGTGGATCGATGAGGAAGCTGCCGCCGTCACGGTGGGCTGGTGCCCAGATCCCTCTTCGGCGATCCTCTGCCGGACATATTGCCACACGAACCACCCCAGCCCCACCAGCAGGATGACCAGGACGCCGACTCCGGCCCAGCGCAGCCGGAGGTCGGGGCGCTCGCCTTCTTTCTGGCGGCTCTTGCCCACATTTTCGGCAAAGGCGATCCAATCGGCATCATCGGTCTTGAGCTGGCCGCTCTGCTGGTAGGCCTCCATGTAGCGGCCCACCCAGAAGTCTTCATCCAGACCGACGACACGCGCGTAGCCGCGGACGATTCCCTTATTGAAAACGCCGCCCGGCAATTGTTCGAATTGGTCTTCCTCGAGGGCCGCCAGATACCGGCTGCTGATCTTGGTCGAGTCGGCGATCAGGTCAAGCCCGATGCCGCGGCTCACGCGCTCAGATCGCAACTCCTTGCCAAATTCGCCCATACCGCCAACCTCAGATCAATTTCAGCTAACTCGCAGGAATTTAGAGAGATTTAAGCTAACCTTAAAACCGTCCCGACCCACAGGTCAAAAGAAAAATGACAATTTTTTTGCTATTTTCAACGACCTTTCGGCTTTTTTACAGCACGCCTTGCTCTCCACACTATCGACGAATCACCCGGCAAACTTGAGAGTTCCAGCGCCGATTGAGAAGAAATCGGCGCGAACCCCGTACAGATTTCCCACTTCCCGCTTGACTCGGATTTTCCGGAAATCGGGCGCCGCCGCGAAGCGAGGCACAGCGGACACTGCTCTCATTTGCTAGACTGAAGGCTGCGACCAATCCCCTGGAATCCCGTCCGTCAAGCGCCGGTCGCGCCGCCCGGGTACCTGACCTGAATTCATGAATAAGCTCGTTTTAGGAAATATCCTGCACCGTCCCGTGCGCACGTTCGTCAGTGTGCTCGCTGTGGCCATTGAAGTCGTCATGATCCTCTCCATCGTGGCCATCATGGTCGGTCAGGTGACCAACGCCAGCCGCCAGACTGGCGGCATTGGCGCCGACATCATCGTTCGGCCGCCCAACGCCAGCTTTATCAGCTCGGTAGGCGGCGCGCCGGTGCCGGCCAAAGTGGCCGAGGTCCTGCGCAAGCTGCCGCACATCGAGGTCGCCGCGCCAGCGATTACCGACTTCAACATTGCGGGAACTGTCGAGACGATCTGGGGCATCGACTACTCCAGCTTTAACGCCTTGCGCCCGTTTGTATTCATCGCCGGAGGGCCCTTCGCGGGCCCGAAAGACGTCATCGTCGATGACCTGTACGCGCGCAGCGCTCCGGGCCGCACCGTGGGAGCCACGATTCAGGTTCTGAACCATCCCTTTCGCATCTGCGGCATCGTTGAGCACGGCAAGGGAGGCCGCATCTTCCTGCCCATCCGCACCCTGGGCACGCTCATGGGCACTCCCGACAACGCCTCGCTTTTCTACATCAAGAGCGATGACCTGAACCACCAGCAGCTGATCCGCAAGGAGATCCTCGCGACGGCTGGTCTCGATCAGTACACCGTCCAGACCATCCAGGAATTCACCTCGCTGATGACGCCCGAGCACCTGCCCGGCTTCAATATCGCCCTGCGCGCGGTCATCACCATCGCGGTGATCGTCGGCTTCCTGGTGATCTTCCAGTCGATGTACACGGCGGTGCTGGAGCGCACCCGCGAAATCGGCATCCTCAAGTCGATGGGCGCCTCGAGCGCCTACATCGTGAATGTGGTGCTGCGTGAAACCGCCATCATCACTGTCGCCGGCATCGTTCTCGGCATCGTCATTGCTGAGGTCCTCAAGATCTTCCTCGGCTACCGTTTTCCTACTCTGCCATTTCCCATCACCCTTGATTGGCGCATCCGTGGCGCAGCAATCGCCCTCGCCGGTTCATTTCTGGGTGCGCTGTACCCGGCATGGAAGGCCGCCAGCAAGGACCCGATCGACGCGCTGGCCTACGAATAAAGCGGTCGCGTAAAGCGGTCGCGCTTGATTCCTCCGGCCCGGCTCTTTATCTTCGATCTCTGGTTAGCCGCAGCGGGGATCTATGAGGCAAGCGCAATCATCGAAAGGCAGAATCGGTGGAGGCAGGCCCGGCCGCGGTCCGGTAGTCCTCGTGGCCGGAGGAGTGGACACCGCCAGGGGCACCGGCAAGATCGCCGACCCGCCGCGCCAATACAATCCCGGCGGACGCGAGGATAACTGCGGCTTCTGCGCCATCTCCAGGGGGCTCGAAAGAACAACGAATCAAGCCATCGATGCCGACAAGCTGTACCTCCAGCTCCTGCAGAAGCTCCGCCTGCCCACCGGCACGCCCGACGATCCCATCTCGCGGATGCTGCTCTTCCATCTGAACCGCGACGGCAGGGAAGAGGTCATCGCTCCGCCCACGCATCGAAACTCCATGGAGGAGTACAGAATTTCGCCCGATCAGTACACCGTCCGCTCCGTGGCCGAAACCCTCGGGCTGAGAAACACCGGTGGAAACCTCAAGATTCTGAACATGTACATCACCATCCTGAATCGCGGCATCGGATACGAAAAAGCCCGCAAGGCGCTTGCCGAAGAACAGGCCGATCAGGTTGAATCCCGCGGCGGAAATCCTCCCGCGCTGGATGTGATGGAACGCTGGTGCCTGAAGGAGTTGTCAGGAGAGGCCATCGTGGGATCGAAAGGGGCCGGCTTCCGGCAGGCTGGTCACTTCATCAACATGTTCATTCAGGACGGAATCGTTGAGTTTTACGACCCGCAGAGCGGCGCGCGGGGCAATGCACAGGATATGTGGAAGCTCCTCGGACGCCAGATTGACCTGTTTCTGCGCCTGCAGAGCTGATCGCCGGCCTTCAATCCGGACCTCAATTCGAGATAGCCCGGAAGCCCTCTGCGTTTATACTCTCCCAATCATCCATGCAGTATCCGGGCCGAGAAGATCGCCCGCACAACTTCTGCATCATTTTCCGGTTCCGAATAGGTACAGCCGGTCTTTCTGCCTGAAAGCACACGAAGAAGCGATGGAAGTGCCGCGCCCAATCCGGCTCTGTCTCTACGGCCTTTGGCTGAGCGCCATTGCTGCGCTCTTCGTGCTGCATGTTGTCCACCTGCGCGCTGACTTCCCCAACAATTCCGCCTGGATGGACTATTCCAAGTACACCGACGAAGGCTGGTACGGCAAGGCCGCCATCGAACACTATATCCTCGGTTCCTGGTACGTTCACGGTGACTTCAACCCCTCGGTTGCGCTTCCCGTTCTGCCTGCCCTTGAACTCGCCCTCTTCCACTTCACCGGCGTCAGCGTTATCGCCGCGCGCCTGCTCGTTCTCGGTATCTTCGCCGCGAATCTGCTGCTCGCTTACCTGGTCCTGCGCACGCAGACTGCCCGCCCTGCCGCTTTGCTGGCCGTGACTCTGCTGTCCACAAACGCTTTCCTCTACGCCTTCAGCCGTCTCGCCATCCTCGAGCAGCCGCTCACGATCTTTCTGCTTGGATCATGGCTGCTCGCGCTTTGCCTGCCGCGAATCAGCCGCCCTGCCCGCCTTACCGCGGCCTGCATCGGCATCGGATTCCTGCTCTGCCTTGCCGTTCTCACGAAAACGACGGCGATCTTTCTCG
>Ga0335075_10018504_pt1 | contig 10325 bp, 7 predicted proteins | sample Lox_Sample_24_FD_206723 | JGI IMG/M metagenome (GOLD analysis project Ga0335075, IMG submission 206723) | Soil microbial communities from Loxahatchee National Wildlife Refuge, Florida, United States - Lox_Sample_2.4 | ecosystem: Environmental > Terrestrial > Soil > Wetlands | place: USA: Florida... | reverse complement strand
CAATCCAGGCGAATGCGTCCGACGCCACGGCGCACTATCTTCTCGGGCTGCTCTATATTAGTCGCCGACAGGTGGACAACGCTATCTCCGAATGGGAAGCCGCGCGCGCGGTGAATCCGAGCCTTCCCACGCTGCTCCGCGATCTCGGTCGAGCCTATCTCGACATGAAGGACGACCCCACCACCGCGCTGCCCATCCTCGCCGCCGGTCTGCAGCTCGACCCCTCCAACAGCGACATGAATTCGGCCTACAGCGAAGCCCAGAATAAGACCCAGACCCTCTCCGCGTGCAGTCTGACCCTGACCTCGCCATCCACGGTTGCGCTCTCAGCCGCAGCGTCGCAGTTTACGGTCAGCTTCACTGGATCCTCCACTTGTGCGTGGTTTGGCGTGGGGTATGGCGGATGGATCACGGCGACTACAACTGCAAGCGGCTCCGGGTCCGGTTCCATCACCTACGCGGTGGCCGCGAATTCGGGATTGAGCAGCCGCACCCAAACGCTCATTGTCGCCGGCCACCCAATCAACGTTACTCAAGCCGCCGCTTCCTGCTCTTATTCGCTGACGTCCACCAGCGCTTCGCCTCCCGCCGCGGGAACATCGTTCACGGTCGGTGTGAATTTTCCGAGCGATGCCTGTTCCTGGAGTGCTTCGTCGCCGTCGTCATGGGCAAGCGTGACCTCGTCCGGCGCAACGGTGAACATCACTGTCGCCGCCAACCGCGGACTTCCGCGCAACACGACGCTCACCATCGCCGGTCAACCATTCACAATCACGCAGGATGGCGCCGCAACCGGCCCGACCGGGCTCGGCTTCTATACCCTGACGCCGTGCCGTATCGTGGATACGCGGACTGGCCAGAATAAGACCGGCGCTTTCGGACCGCCTGCGGTAACTGGACAGGCCACGCGCGATTTTCCGCTGTCGGGCGCGTGCGGGATCCCGGCAACAGCGCAGGCGTACTCGTTGAACTTCACCGCCGTGCCGCAAGGTCCGCTCGCCTGGCTGTCCGTATGGCCATCGGGCGACGCATATCCAAACGTCTCGACCCTCAATACGCCCGATGGAAGCATCATCGCGAACGCCGCGATTGTTCCCGCCGGTGCGAACGGATCTGTCACCGTACTCACGGCCGAAACCACCGATCTCATCATCGATACGAACGGCTATTTCGCTGCGCCCGATGGCCAGGAGCTGGCGTTCTACACGCTGCCGCCGTGCCGCATCGCCGATACGCGCATGGGTCAAAGCAAGACCGGCGCATTCGGCCCACCGTCATTAGCTGCTCAGACTTCTCGCGACTTCCCTATCCAATCGAGCGACTGCAACATTCCGCCGACAGCCCAGGCGTATTCGTTGAACTTCACCGCGGTACCCTCTGGACCGCTTCCGTGGCTGTCGGCATGGCCGGCCGGCGAGGCTTATCCGAACGTATCGACGCTGAATTCTCCCAAAGGAACCACGCTCGCCAACGCCGCGATTGTGCCGAAGGGGAGCAATGGCGCCATCACGGTCCTGCCGGGCGCTGCGACCGATCTGATCGTCGATATCAACGGCTATTTCGCGCCGCCGATCAGCGGAGCGCTCCATTTTTATCCCGTGACGCCGTGCCGCGTAGCCGATACGCGCCGCTCGCAAGGCAAACCCGATCCCTTCGGCCCTCCGTCGCTAGCCGCCTCCCTTACTCGCGACTTCCCCATTCAGTCGAGCCCCTGCGGCATTCCCCCCACCGCCGCTGCATACGCATTGAACATCACAGTGGTTCCGCAAGGTCCGCTGCAATTTTTATCGATCTGGCCCTCCGGGGAACCGTATCCCAACGTGTCCACGTTGAATTCAACGGACGGCAGCACGCTCGCAAACGCCGCCATCGTTCCAGCCGGAGTGAACGGAGCCATCACGGTGCTAGCCGGAAACCCTACGGACCTGATCATCGATATCAACGGCTATTTCGCACCGTAACACGCTCCTGTAGAGTCGGCCAGTCGCCAAAAGGCCCACGACACCAAGCTCGCCAGGCGCCGATTTGCAATGTGGAGCAGGCGTTTCCGGCTGCGTCTGGAGTTTAGACATTCGCTTCGGCATGTGGGGCAGGATGGTATCCGGCGGCGGATTGGCAATCCGCCTTTTCGGGGCATCAATTATCTTGCTGCGATCAGCGGGCCTCTTTGGATTTGCGGCGCGAGGCCGGTTGACAATCGGCCGCAGGTTAACAACCTGCCCCACTTTGGGAACTGCATGTGCGGGCAGGAATCGTACTTTTCACTAGCCTGCTTAGCGCTCAGTCAAACCGAACCTCGAGAGACCGGTTGATCACGGAATGCTTCTCGAATGCCGGATCTTTCTCCGGGTAATCGAGCCGGTAATGTGCGCCGCGGCTCTCGCGCCGAGCTAGCGCGCACAACGCGATCAAACGGCCAATCGTGGAACGCTCCGCGCCGAACACCAGGAATTGCTCCAGTCCTTCGCCCGAGCGCAGGATGCCGCAGTGTTCCCAGATCAAGCGCCGCACCTCTTCATCGGCACGCTCGCCTTGCCCCGATGCAACGACATCGCCAAACGTGCAATCGAGCGGCGCATGTTCGCGCATTGCCCGTCCCGCGCGCGCTCCGAACACGATTCCCTCGAGCAGCGAATTGCTGGCCAGACGATTCGCGCCATGGACGCCGGTGCAAGCCGCCTCACCGGCCGAATAAAGCCGCGGCAGAGAGGCCTTACCGTCGAGATCGGTTCGAATGCCGCCCATGGCGTAATGCGCGGCCGGATGCACCGGAGCCAAATCCTTCGCCAGGTCCACGCCGTAGCGCAGGCAGGTTCGATAAATGCGCGGAAACCGCTGCCGGATGCGATCGCCATCAAGATGCCGCAGGTCCAGGAACACGTGCCCGGAACCGGTACGGCGAATTTCCATCGCGATCGACCGCGACACCACATCGCGCGGCGCGAGTTCCTCCAACGGGTGGTAGCGCTTCATGAAACGCTCGCCCTCGGCATTCCGCAAATACGCGCCTTCGCCCCGCAACGCCTCGGACAAAAGAAATCGCGGCGCTCCTTCGACGTGCAATGCCGTCGGATGAAACTGCACGAATTCAATATCGGCGATGTCGGCTCCGGCCCGAAACGCGGCCGCAACACCGTCGCCTGTCGCGATGTCCGGGTTGGTGGTCTCCTTGAACACGCGACCGATTCCGCCGGTGGCCAGGAGCACCGCCCGCGCCGAAACCCGATAATCGCTTCCACGGCTGGAATCGTGGAACAACGCTCCGCAAACCGCGCCATCGGGAGCCGATGTCAAATCGGTCATCTCCGCGAAGCTGCGCAATTCCACGTTCGGCAGCGACTTCGCGCGCTCCAGCAACGCGCGTGCGATCTCGCGACCCGTGGAGTCGCCATAAGCATGCAGCACGCGATTGCGGCTATGCGCTCCCTCGCGCGCGAACAGCAAGCGTCCGTCCTCGCGATCGAAATTGGCGCCCCACGAAAGCAGCTCGTCGATGGCGCGCGGCGCCTCAGACACCAGCACGCGGACCGCCTGGCGGTCGCATAAACCGTCTCCCGCGAAAAGCGTATCCTGCTCATGTAAAGCGATGCTGTCGTCGTCCGCCAGAGCAGCGGCAATTCCACCCTGAGCATATTCCGATGACGATTCGTGCAGGGATTCTTTCGCGGCAACCAGCACGCGGCCGGCCGGCGCCAACTCGATGGCCGCGCGCAATCCAGCAACACCCGCGCCAACAACGAGGAAATCTGTTTGAACGCGATCGGGGTGAGCGGCGATACCCACATGGTACAACGTTGATATGCCGAACTACGCCGTAAATACGGCGCAGCGCACCTACCAGGCGATCGTCGAACGGGGCTGCATTCCGCGTTTTCGCGAGTTCATCCCGAAGCACGCCGGCAAAATATTCATCGCGTCCACTGGCGATGTATGGGCGCTGCACGGCCGGCGATTCGAGGGCGCGGAAGCCGAGCTGCTCCTGTTCCCCGGTACTGAGCCTCGTAAACGACTCTCGGAAGTGGAAACGCTGGCCGACAAAATGGTCTCGGCGGGAGCCGACCGTTCCAGCATTATCGTCGCCTTTGGAGGCGGCATCCTCACCGACGTAGCGGGCTTTCTCGCCGCGATTTTCATGCGCGGCATCCCGGTTATCCAGATTCCGACAACGCTGCTGGCGCAGGTCGATGCCGCCGTCGGCGGAAAAACCGGCGTGAATCTCGCCAGCGGCAAGAACCTGATCGGGAGTTTCCATCAGCCGCTTGCGGTCCTGATCGACCCCGCTGTTCTCGATACGCTTCCTGAGCGCGAATACCGCGCCGGATTGTTTGAGGTGATCAAGCACGGCATCATCGCCAGCGAAGATCTCTTTCGCGCCATGCAGCGCTGTGCCGGCCCCATACTCATGCACGCGCCAAACATCGTCGATTACATGATCTCGGAATCGGTGCGCATCAAGGCCGAGGTCGTCTCCAACGACGAAAAGGAAAACGACGCGCGGCGCATGCTGAACTTCGGCCATACCTTCGGTCACGCCTTGGAAGCCGAGACCGGCTACAGCCGCTTTCTGCATGGCGAGGCCGTTGCGTGGGGGATGAAGGCCGCGATCCACTTGTCCCGCAGCGAGGGAATGTTGGATGAAAGCGAAGCGAATGAGATGCTAGCGTGCATCGATTCCTACGGACCCATTCCTTCGCTCCAAGGCATTTCATCGCGAAGAATCGCGGCACGGCTGGCCAGCGACAAGAAGACGATTCAGGGCAACATCCACTTCGTGCTCACCGAAGGCATCGGACGGGTTCGCGTGGTGGCCGGCATTGCCCCGGATCGCGTGTTGTCCGCAATTGAAATGGCGTTGACCGAACCGCAAAGCTGATGATTCATGGCACCACACCAGCCGGCGCCGCCGATGAACAACAGGCATCGCGCTGGGTGCGCGACATGTTCGGACGCATCGCGCCGCGTTACGACTTCCTGAATCATCTGCTGTCGTTCAACATCGACCGGACCTGGCGTGCGCGCCTGATTCGGGCGGTGGCGCCGATCCTCGAAAATCCTGACGCGCGCGTGCTCGACCTGTGTTGCGGCACCGGCGATGTAATGATGAGGATGGCTCGCAACGCGCGCGCTCGCATCTACGGCAGCGATTTTTGCCACCCCATGCTGACGGCGGCGCGGACGAAAGCTATTCGCGAGAACGTACCGCCGCGCCTGTTCGAGGCGGACGGCCTGGTCTTGCCGCTAGCCGATGCCTCGCTCGACCTGATCACCATCGCTTTCGGATTTCGGAATTTCGCAAGCTACCGCGGCGGTCTGGACGAACTGGTTCGCGTGCTGCGCCCAGGCGGGGTTGCGGCGATTCTGGAATTCGCGCCGCCCCCGAACACGCTTTTCGGACGCATGCACATCTTCTATTCGCGAACAGTGCTCCCAACACTGGGCGGCCTGATCTCGGGCTCGCGCGAAGCGTACGAGTATCTGCCCGCGTCGGTCAGCAAGTTCCCCGCCCCGCGCGAACTCGCCGATGAAATGCGAACCGCCGGCTTCGCCGAAGTAGATTACGAACTGATGACCGGCGGTCTAGTAGCGCTACACATCGCGCGCAAGCACATGCGCTAGTCTAGGCTAACCTAAAATCAACAGTTTGCAAAAGCTGGTGGGGCAGGCATTCAGCCTGCCAGGCGTTTTCAGCATCCTAGAAAATGCCGGGAACCAGCCGCCACGTCGCGCGGCTGTAGTCGTCATAATCCGGACCGAACGCTTCGCGAAGCTTCGCCTCTTCCATCCGGATCTTGCGCCAATACGCCAAGACGTTCATCGCGAGCCCAACCAGCGCGTGTGTTTCCCCGTCCACCAGGGCCGTTCCAACGGATAATCCCAGAATCGCAGTGTAAATAGGATGCCGCAACAGACGATAGGGACCGGTCCGCACCAGCGCATGATCCGTCTTGATTTCGATTCGCCCGCTCCAATTGCCGCCCAAATGCCGGCGCGCCCATATGGCCAATCCGAATGACGCCGCTTCCACAAACAGACCCGCGAGTATCCAAGCCAATGATCCCGGCACAAAGGCTTGGCGCAATCCCGGAATCGGAAGAAAGAGCAGCAAAATGCCGCCATTCAGCAGCGCCTGATGCACGCGCCGCGACCCGCTCGATTCAGCGCTCTTCGCCTCGGCGGAGTTTTTCGCGGCGATACTCCAGTACACCGAAAACAGGCACCAGATCCCGGCCGCCCACCACATTGCCCAGTGGTCCCGGGGCGGGAACAGATATATCAGCGACGCGAACATGCCGATGAGCAGTACACGCGAGACCAAGACCGCTGTTCGGCTCGGCTTCCGTGCACTGAACTCAATGTTAGACCCGCCCGAAGCGGCCATGTCAAACTTACTCCTGCCGTAGCGCGATCATGGGGTCGATCTTGGCGCAACGGCGCGCCGGCACATAGCATGCGAACATGGCCAAGCTCGCGAGCAGCAACGGAGCGCCAATCAGCAGCAGCGGATCGTGGCTCGCTTCCACAAACGACGGCCCGAATACGCTGCTCGCCGCCGACAGGGCACGCGCGGCGCCTACGCCACCGAGAAAACCGAGCGCCGACCCGGCAATTACCAGCGTTCCGCCCTCGCGCATCACCATCCGCAGCACCTGTCCCTTGCGGGCGCCGAGCGCGATGCGAATTCCAATCTCCCTGCGGCGCCGCGCCACCGAATAAGCAGTCACGCCCGCCAAGCCGATGATCGCCAGAATCAATCCGAAACTGCCGATCCCACCGTACACAATCGTGCTGATCGTTTTCATGACCGTGTTTCGATCCACCTCTTCGGCAAGCGTGCGAACGTTGAACATTACCAGGTTCGGATCGAGGGCCGCCAGTTCGCGCCGGATACCGGCTAAGGCGTCCGTACCCTGGCTGGTGCGCACCATCACAATGATTCCTTCAATCGGCGGCCGTGCGAAATCGCTCCGGGTCAGTGGCAAGTACACCGTTGGAATCACCGGAATTTCAGGTCCATCATCGCTGCCCCGGGAACTCAGCGGGGCCGACAAATCCTTTACCAGCCCGACCACTTCGTAAGCCCGCGACGACTCGGCAATACGGCGCTCAATTGGGTCGGCGTTTCCGAACAACTCGCGCGCGGCTGACTGGTTCAACACCACCGGCAAAGCCGTGTTCTTCCCATCGATGTTCTGGTCGCGCTCGTTGAATTCGCGTCCTTCGACCATCTTGACGCTGAGGGCCGAGAAATAGGCTGCGCCAATGATCTCCTTTGCGAAACCCTGCACCACCTGATCGGCCCCGCCGGGCTTCGATAGAGCCGTGAGTGTGGATGTTCCCACCAACGGACTGAACGGCGGCGCGTCCGCGAGCGTTACCTGCTGTACCCCCGCGGCCCGCTGCAAACGTTCGGGAAGATGTTCGAAAAGATTTGCCGCTCGTTGCGCCGAATAGCCGTCGCGCACCGGGTCGAGCGAAATCAGAATCATGTTCAGAGGATTGAATCCGACATCGATCTTGTTCGCCGTCTGATTTCCGATCACCAGAAATCCCGCGACCAGCAACAGCATCAGCGAACCGGCCACTTGCGCAACCATGATCAGATTCCGTAATCCGAAGCGCCGGTAACCGCGCAATTGCTGCAAAGCGCCTTCCTTGAGCGTCGACGCGAGGTCGGTCCGCGTGCTGGTCAGCGCCGGGGCCAATCCGAATCCGATACCGGCGGCTACCGAAATCGCCACCGCAATCATCAGCGCGTGCCAATCGGGCGTCACGTTCAACTCGACCGGAACCGAGACAGGCACTTTGATTCGCTTGAAACCCGAAGCTGCCCAATACGCCAACAGGACTCCGGCGCAACCGCCGGCGGAAGCAAGCAGGACGCTTTCGGTAAGGAGTTGCCGAATCAGTCGAAAGCGGCTGGCGCCGACCGATAGCCGGATAGCGACTTCGCGCCTCCGCGCCGTGGCGCGTGCAAGCTGGATGTTCGCCAGGTTCATGCACGCAATGCCGATGATCAGGCCGGTCAACAGCATCATCATCCCCAACACGACCGGAAGCGCTTCGCTCGGAACAGGAGCCATTTTGCCGCCGGGCAGCAATGTGATGCGGCGTCCCTTGGCGTGCCGCGCCGGATCGAGCGTCTCATCATCCAGATTCCGGGTCACCGTATCCAGCGCCGCTTCGGCGGATTTCAACGTGACGCCCGGAGCCAGACGGAACAGCGCATTGAAATCTTTCGCGTCGCGCTTGTGAATCATGTCTCCGGCCAGTTCCGGAACCATGGCGATCGGCGAAGTGACCGGCACAAACATCTCGGCAGGGGCGATCGGGGTTGCGCCGAGAAAATCTCTGGGACCTATTCCGACAATCGTGGCCGGCTGCCCGTTGACGTGAATGGTGCGGCCGACCGCGTCCGGGTCGGCATTCATGCGCTCCTGCCAGAAACGGTCGCTGATGAAGACGACGGGCGCCGAACCCGGCTTATCGATCTGCGCATCGAACGTGCGCCCTCGCGAGGCACTGACGCCGATCACCGAAAAATATTCCGGTGAAACGAGATGTCCGAAAACGCGCTCTGTCTTCGTACCGCCGCCCCCGCCTTTGAAGGAGGCGCCGCTGCTCTGGAAAGAAATGTTGAACGGAATCGGTCCCAGATACGCAGCCCCGCCCGTGAATAAGCTGCGCTGGTCGCGAAAGCGTTCGAAGTATGGATACGAACTTTTCGTGAGAACGAGCCGGTCCGGGTTCTTGGCCCCGGGCATGTCTCGCAGTATCAGATTGATGAATTCGCTCGACCAGACCGTTGCGATTCCGATGCCGAGTGCCAGCGACAAAATGCCGACTGCCGCGAATCCCGGCGCTTTCAGCAGTGTGCGGAACGCGTATGCCAAGTCCTGCCTCAGCTCCGACAGATACTCGATTGGCAGACGTACGGCGATGTCGGCGAGTAGTCGCAGCAGGTCAACGAACCCGTGCTGCGCCCATAAATCGTCGATCGCCTCCTGGCCAACGTCCATTACATCGGCCCCGTAGATCATCTGGAACTCATGCGGGAAGGCGAGCGCCAACCGCCTGTAGATACGCATCGCGAGCCGCTTCATTAGAGAGCCTCCAAGCCGCGCTTCACTTGAAGGATTCGGACCAATTCCTGCAGGCGCTCGCTCTCGGCATCGAGCACGCGCCGGCCGAGCCGGGTCAGCCGGTAATATCGGCGTCGGGCGTCATCGAGCGCCGGTTTCGGACGGTCGCCTGACTCTTCAATCAGCCCGGCTTCAATCAGGCGTTTGAGTGAGCCATAGAGCGTGGCCGGCCATAGCCGGACTTTACCGCCGGTGCGATCGAGGACCTCCTGCATGATGCCGTAACCATGTTGATCCTCGCCGGCGAGGGAGAGCATGATGTGGAACCAGGTGGTCTTGAGGGGGAGGAAAGTTTCGACTTTCGGCATCACTTAATATATATACTACTTTATATATATTATCAATGTACGGCAGGTTGGCAGCCTGCGGCTGATTGTTAATCGGCCTCGCGCTCCACAGTTCTGGCGAACGCGAGAACGTCCAACCCGTTCCGAGCGCATCAATCCCGAACATGAATTCAGGGGTCTTTCGTGTCGTGGACGTGAAGGAACGCTCTATGTGGCCTGCGACTTCGCTCTGGGGGCCCACTGGTCATCAAACCCCCAGCTCAGCCAGGCCAGAAAATCGCTGGCAAGCACATCCGCAGCATCGATCACGTCGAGGGCTTCTTCGCGGCTGACATCCTGTCCGTGGATCGCTCTGTTGCAGATCGCAAGTATCCTGCGGGCGAGATCCATCTGTTCCGCTGTGATCGCTCCCTTTTGACGCAGCTGGCGCAAAAGCGAACCGATCGGTTCTGCCTTCTTTGACTCGAGCTTAAAGCCGACCGCGAGATTGTGAGCCAATACGTCGAGCTCGATTCTCAGTCCGGCGAGCGCGAGGGTCGGGTCGCTTTCGGCGATCTGTCTGTAGTAGGACATGTCCAGTCCGCTACTGGTTGGTTTCAGACCAAGCGCGATCATCCGGGCGTTCGCTTCCGTAAGAGGGATCGTCGGGGCTTTCGGCCGATCTGGCGGAGCCGGCAACGCCCTCACTTCTTCGGAAACCTGTTTGGCTTCCTGAATTTGCTCCTGAAGATCAATCGAAACGCCGCCCGGCAATCCCGCCTTGCGAAGACGTGTCAAAATCGCCGATAAAGGGGCGCGGAACAACATAGCGAGAAATGTCACCGCGAGCGGCCAAGCCAACGCCTTAACGAATTCGAGAATTAGCTTCGCTATTTCCATAGAACCCCTTGTCATTACA
>Ga0335075_10018503_pt1 | contig 10325 bp, 9 predicted proteins | sample Lox_Sample_24_FD_206723 | JGI IMG/M metagenome (GOLD analysis project Ga0335075, IMG submission 206723) | Soil microbial communities from Loxahatchee National Wildlife Refuge, Florida, United States - Lox_Sample_2.4 | ecosystem: Environmental > Terrestrial > Soil > Wetlands | place: USA: Florida... | reverse complement strand
GGTGCGGTGCGAGACGCCCGTCCACTTGGACTTCCGCTGGCCGGGGGTGGCGGCCCAGCCCGCGGCCGACCGCGGACTGCGGACGAAACTCGGGTTCACTTTTCGTTACGCCCCGGCTGTGCTGTATGCGAAGGAGCTGATCGACTCCGGGTTCGTGGGAGAGCCGTACATCTTCAACGGGTTCGAGCAGAACAGCCAGTGGATCGACCCGGCTACGCCGCTGCGCCAGTACGACCCCGACGCCGACCCGGCGCAGATCGCGGTGTCCTCGATCGAGGGCTACGGCGCCCCGGTGATCGACATCATGCACTGGTGGCTGGACCGGCCGCTGACCTCGGTGGTGGGCGCCATGCGCAACTTCGTGCCCGAGCGGATGATCCGCGACACCGGGAAGATGACCCGGGCCAACATCGACGACGGCGACATGTGGATCGCCGAGTTCGGCGGCGGCGTCCTGGCCTCGATCCAGTCCTCCTACGTGACGGTCGGCAACTACCCGGGCATCGAGGCGCGCATCTACGGCGCCGAGGGCGCGGTGATCGTGCGGCTGGTCGACGAGTTCGGCATCTGCCAGACGATCAGGACCGCGCGCAAGGACGCCGTCGAGTTCACCGAGGCGCCGATCCCGGAGCGGTATTTCCCGCCCGGCGGGCACTCGGGCGAGCCGTGGGAGTACCTGTTCTACTCCAACCTGGTGAGCGACTTCATCAGCGAGATACTCGACGGCGCCCGGGCGGGCCAGGGCGACTTCGCCCAGGGGGCGCTGGTGCAGGAGACCATCAACGCGTTCGAGGCCTCGTTCCGCCGCCGGGCCTGGGTGGACTTTCCGCTCGGCAGCGCCGGGGCGGACGCGCGGTGAAGGCCGCGACCAACGCGGGCCGGCTGGTCCGGCAGGTCCTGTCGGGCGAGGTCTGGCCGGCGCTGGCCGATCGTCATGCGTTCCGGGTGGGCCCCGACGGACAGCCGTTCCTGCTCCCCGGGATGGGCGGGGTCACGCTCGGCGTGCACTGCGCGGACCCGGCCACCGGGTACGCCTCGGACCACCTGGAGCCCGGCGCGTCGATCCGGCACCGCGATCCCGCGGCGAACATGGCGTTGCAGTTCCTGACCTGCGTGGGGAATCAGGTGCGGGTGGCCGGCGGCCCCGCCGCGGGCGCGCTCGGCCACGTCATCGGCCAGCACGCCTACGTGCTCGTCGACTTCCCCGAGACGGCCGCGGCCGACCTGGCCGCCGGCGACCCGGTCACGGTCGTGGCCCGCGGGCAGGGGCTGGCGCTGGCCGATCACCCGGCGATCACGGTCAAGAACTGCGACCCGGACCTGCTGGCCCGGATGCCCGGCGGGACCCGGCCGGACGGCCGGCTGGAGGTGCACGTCGCCGCCCGGGTCCCGGCCGAGGCGATCGGCGCGGGCGCGGGGATGCTCTCCGAGTACGCCAACACCGACCTGATGGGCGCCTACCAGGGCCTGGGCGAGGACCTCTCGCTGGGGCTGGAGGGACTGCGGATCGGCGACATCGTGGCGCTGGACGACGCGGACCACCGTTACGGCCGCGGGTACCGGCCCGGCTACCTGACCATCGGCGTGATCTCCACCGGCCAGTGCATGCTGTTCGGTCACGGCCCGGGCCCGAGCACGCTGCTGAGCGGGCCGTCCGAGGCGTTCTGGCTGGTGGACGACCCCGATGCCAACCTGGCCAGCTGGCTGCACCCGAAGCCGGAGCCGGTCCCCGTCGTTCCGTCGCAACGGAGGTCAGCATGACCGGCCCGGCGCTGCGCCTGGTGGCGGTGAACCTCCTCGGCCTGGTCGAGCATCCCGCCCTGGACGGCTCCCCGTACCGCGTCGACCGCGACGGCCGCTCCTACGTGCCGGCCGGGGACGGCGGGATCGTGCTGGGCCTGGAGCTGGGCGACCCGGTCTTCGGGCTGGTCGCCGACCACGCCGCGCCCGGCGCGTGCCTGGTGCACCCGGACCCGGCGGCCCGCCGCGCGCTGGCCAGCTATGCCTGCATCGGCAACCAGGTGCGGGTCAGGACCGGTCAGGCGGCCGGCGCGCGCGGCGTGGTGCTCGGCAAGCGCGGCGAGGAGGGGCGGGTGATCGTCGGCCTCGCCCAGGCTGACCTGGCCCGGCTGCGTCCCGCCGACGAGGTGGCCGTGTGCGCCCGCGGCCAGGGGCTACGGCCGGAGGGCCTGCGGCCCGACGTCACGGTCATGAACCTCGATCCCGACCTGCTGGCCCTGCTGCCCGTCGCCCCCGGCGGCGGCGCGGACGCCGCGGTGACGGTGGGCGTCCGGCTGACCGCGGCGAGCCGTCTGGCCGGCAACGGCATCGGCCGCCCCGCGGTGAGCTGGGATCTGGACCTGCAGCTGCCCGCGCCGGGGGAGGATGGCGCTGGCGGGCCGGCGACGGGAGACCTGGTGCTGGGGGACCTGGTCGCCGTCGATGACATCGACGCCCGGTACAACATGGGGTATCGCCGCGGCTGGGTTACCGTTGGCGTCGTCGTGCACGGGGCGAGCCCGCTGCCCGGCCACGGTCCCGGCATCACGCCGATCCTGACCGGCCCGGCCAGCGCGCTGCGACCGGTGCCGGACGCGGGCGGTCACGTCGGTTTGACCGCGGCGATGGTGCAACTACAGTGACGGACGACGGCCCCCGGAGAGTGAGGAACGATGGGAGCCATACTCGAGCATGTCTCGCTTCCGGAGGCGGTGAGCCGGGCATTGCGGCACCGCATCCTGAATAACGAGCTTCCTGCCGAGACCCGCCTCGTCGAAGCGAACCTGGCCGCCGAGTTCGGGGTCAGCCGGGGGACCATCAGGGACGCCATGCGCAGCCTGCAGGCCGAGGGCCTGATCGCGATCGTGCCCCGCCGCTACAGCGTGGTGACCCGGATGTCGCCCGAGGACGCCGAGGACGTGTGCTTCGCCAGGTACGTGCTGGAGCACGCCGGCTTCGACCGCGGTTTCGGGCCGAACCGGAAGGCCTTGCTCAGGAACTTGCGGCTGGCGATGGAGCACATGTCGATCGCGGCCCGCACCGACGACCTGGACGCCCTGGTCGCCGGCGACACGCGCTTTCACGAGTTGCTCATCGACGTCTCGGGCCGGCACCGGCTCAAGGACCTCTGGTCCATGCTCAACAGCCAGATGGGCGCGCTGATGCGGGAGGAGATCGACCGTCAGGGCATCAGCCTGCTCGACGCCGTCGAGCGGCACCGCGGCATCCTGGAAGCGGTCAGCGAGGGCGACGTCACCCGGCTGCGCCGGGAGCTCCGGATCCATTACCTGATCGGCTTCCCGGGCCAGGAGGAGCTGGCATCACGTCCGGATCGTGCAGGTGACACGTGACCGAACGGCCGCCAGGTAGCTGAATCAGGGCCGGCTCGCGCGCCCGGCAGACCGGCATGGCCATCGGGCAGCGCGGGTGGAAATGACACCCGGACGGCCGGTCGATCGCGTTCGGTATGTCGCCGGTCAGCGCCGGCTTGATCGTCTTGCGCTGGGTGGACAGCCGCGGCGCGGCCCGGACCAGCGCCTGAGTGTACGGGTGCAGCGGCTCGGTGAAGATCTCAGTGGTTGGCGCCTGCTCGACGACCCGGCCGAGATAGAGGACGGCGGTGCGCTGGCTGATATGCCGCGCGACGTCGAGGTCATGGGTGACGAACAGGTAGGTCAGGCCGCGTTCTTCCTGAAGCTGGATCATCAGGTTGAGCACCTGCGCCTGGATCGACACGTCGAGGGCGGACAGCGGCTCGTCGGCGATGACCACCTCCGGCTGAACGGCCAGCGCGCGGGCGATCCCCACCCGCTGCCGTTCCCCGCCGCTGAACGCGTGCGGCCGCCGCGCCGCCTGGGCGGGTGACAGCCCGACCGTTCGCAGCAGCTCGCTGACCCGCTCGGCGCGGTGCTGCCGGTCCACGACGTGGTGCACCCTGAGCACCTCGGCCAGCGACTGGCCGATGGTCATCGTCGGGTTGAGCGACGAGTACGGGTCCTGGAACACGCCCTGGACCTGCCGCCGCACGGCGCGCGCCGTCTCGCTGCGGCGGTCGAGGATGCTCTGGCCGCGGTAGCGGATGTCGCCGCTGGTCGGCCGGTACAGCCCGAGCAGCAGCCGGCCGAAGGTGGTCTTGCCCGAGCCGGTCTCGCCGACCAGGGCCAGGGTCTGCCCGCGCCGGATCGTCAGGGATACTCCGTCCACGGCCTTGAGCGTCGGCCGGGCCCGGCCGAGCGCATCGCGGCCGGCCGAGAAGTGCTTGGTGACCTCGCGCGTCTCGATGACCGGGACGTCGGGCGCGGCGTCCGCCTGAGGCTGGCTAGCCGCGCTCACCTGGGCGCCCCTTCCCCGCGTTCGCCCCCAGCGAGAACCGGCCAGCGTTGGATCCGCCGTCCACCTCCAGCACCGTGCCGGTGATGTGGCCGGCGTCGCGGGAGGCCAGGAACAGCACGGCGGCGGCGATGTCCTGCGGGTGGCCGGCCTGCCCGAGCGGGATCGACCGGACCAGCGCCGCGCGCAGGTCGTCCGGGGCCCGGTCCGGGTAGGCGTCGCTCCAGCCGCGGACGTCGATGTAGCCCGGGGCCACCACGTTGACCCGGATCCCGTGCGGGCCGAGTTCCATCGCGAACACCTTGCTCATGGTTTCGACCGCCGCCTTCGAGGCGCTGTAGGCCGCCCCGGCCGGACGGGGGTTCCTGGCCGATCCGGTCGATATGCTGACCACCGCCGCATCGCGCGCGTCCCGGCCGACGCAGTGCCGGGCGAACGCCTGCGTCATCATGAAGGTGCCGGTGACGTTCACCCGGAACACCCGGTCCCAGGCGTCGGCGGGCATCTCGAGCAGGGTGCCGTCGGGATAGGAGGCGGCGTCGTTGACCAGGATGTCCGCCCGGCCCCAGCGGCTGACCGCGGCGCCGATCACCTGGTCGGCCAGCCCCGGGCCGCCGATGTCTCCGGTGATCGTGGCGACCCGCGGGTGGCCGGCGAAGTATCCCGAGTCCACGAGGTCACAGACCACGACCTGGGCGCCCTCGCCCGCGAAGCTCTCCGCGATCGCGCGGCCGAGCCCGTTGGATCCGCCGGTGACCACGGCGACCCTGCCATCGAAGCGCGCGTCCCGCGCGACGCCATCGAAGCGCGCGTCCGGCAAGGGGCCTCCCGCACGGTCAGATTGTCGATTGTCGACTAAAATCACTATAGGGTGCCGACCGGGCGACTGGCCAGAGTCGGCAGGGCGGAGTAGCTGATGGACCTGTTCACCGGGGTCGGCGTGGCGCTGGTCACGCTCATGGACGACGCGGGCGGGGTGGACGCGGCCGCCACCGGCGCGCTCGCCGCCGAGCTCGCCGGCCGGGGCATGCAGGCCGTGCTGGCCTGCGGCACGACCGGTGAGGCGGGCACGCTCACCGACGCCGAGCGGGTCGAGGTCGTCCGCGCGGTGCGCGACGCGCTGCCGTCCGACGTCCAGGTGCTGGCCGGCACCGGCGCCACCAGCGTGACCCGGGCCGTGGAGCTGACCGCGGCCGCGGCCGCGGCCGGCGCGGACGCCGTGCTGGCCTGGCCGCCCCCCGGGTCCGAGGACCTGGCCGGTTACTTCGCCGCGGTCGCCGGGGCCGCGCCGGGCCTGCCGGTGCTCGCGTACCACATCCCCTGGGTCTCCGCGCCCGGCGTCCCGGTCAGCGCGCTGGCCGGCCTGCCCATCGCCGGCCTGAAGGACTCCGCGGGCGACCCGGACCGGCTGCTGGCCGAGATCGCGCACTACCCGGGCCGCACCTACATCGGTTCGTCCGCGCTGCTGGCCCTGGCCGGCCCGCTCGGCGGAACCGGCGCGATCCTGGCCGTCGCCAACGCCGAGCCGGAGCTGTGCTGCGCGGCGTTCGCCGGGGACGCGCAGGCCCAGCACCGGCTCATCGACACCCACCTCGCGGTGCGCGAGGGCGGCGTGCCCGCGCTCAAGCGCATCCTCGCCGCGCAGCGCGGCACGGTCGCCCTCAGCCGCGTCTGAGCTCAGGTGGCGTGGGCCTGGCGCCCGCCACGCCGGCGGGTCGCCGAGCGCAGCTGCCAGGCCACGCTGATCTCCATCAGGCCGAACACCAGCAGCCAGATGCTGACGATGATCGCCAGGGCCAGCACCGATATCCCGGGATAGGCCAGCAGGATCAGGCCCGCGACGATGCTGAGGATGCCCATCACGCTGGTCCAGCCGCGGTGCGGGATTTCCCGGTGGGAGATCGCCGCGAACAGCTCGATGGTCCCGTTGACCACCCAGAAGATGCCGAGCAGCAGCGCCAGCGCGAGAATTGTGATGAAGACGTGGCGCAGCGCGTACAGGCCGATGATCAGCGATAGCACGCCGAGCAGGGCATAGAGGATCCGGGTCCCGCCCCCGATGTCGTGCCCGAACGCGGCCACGAACCGGAAGACCCCGAGCACGACCAGCTCGATGCCGAACACGATCGCGATCACCAGCAGGGTCGCGCCGGGCCAGGCGAGCGCGACGATGCCGGCCACCACCGTGATGACCCCGAATGCCAGCAGCCAGCCCCAGTGTCGGCCGACGCGGCCGAGCATCTCGGCCGGGTCCGGCCGCAGTGGTGTTGTCATGGAACGCCTTCCTTGTCGGCACCGCTCGGGCCCGCTCCCGGCGGATATATTCCCCGCTGCCGGCCGGGCAGAACGGGACCAGGCACCGGTATAACGGTCATCTGGATCCCGGCCGTAAGGAGCGCTCGCCGTGGCAGAAATCGTCCCATCGCCCCCCGCCTCGGACAAGGGGGGCGGCGCCCCGGCGCTGATGCGCGGCGCACCGCCGTTCCGGCCGGAGTCCCGGGTGACGCTGGCCAACTGGCAGGAGCCGCCGTTCAACCGGTGGGGGTTCCAGCACATCCGCGAGCTGATCCCGACGGCGAGGATCTCCCGCGGCACGGGGCCGGCCTGGGACCTGCCGCGCGCGGAACGAGACATCCTCGGCGTCCGCTTCCGGTCCGGCGTCCGCGAGCTGAGCGTGGCCGACATGCTCGCGGAGACCTTCACCGACGGGTTCCTGGTGCTGCACCGGGGCCAGATCGTGGCCGAGCACTACTTCAACGGCCTGGCCCCGGACGTCCCGCACCTGCTGATGTCGGTATCCAAGTCGGTCACGTCAGCGGTCGCGGGCGTGCTGGCCGGCCGCGGCGAGATGGCCGTATCGGCGGCGGTCGAGGAGATCGTCCCGGACCTGCGCGGCACCTCGTTCCAGGGCGCGACCGTGCAGGACCTGCTGGACATGCGGGCGGGCACCCGGTTTGACGAGAACTACGAGAACGTCCGGGCCGACGTGCGGGCCTGCGAGAAGGTGTACCTCTGGCGGCCGGATGACGGCGAGCCCAGGCCCGCCGACGCGCTGGCCTACTTCGCCACGCTGGAGAACGACGGCCCGCACGGCGGCCCGTTCCGCTACCGGTCCATCCTGACCGACGTGCTGGCGTGGGTGCTGGAGCGGGCGGCGGGAGCGCGGTTCCACGAGTTGGTCGCCCGCGAGCTGTGGCAGCCGATGGGCGCCGAGTTCGACGCGGAGGTCACCGTGGACGGCTACGGCAACCCGATGGCCGACGGCGGAATCTGCGCGACCCTGCGCGACATGGCCCGGTTCGGCCAGTTGTACCTGCAGCGGGGTCGGGCCGAGGGCCGGAGCGTGGTGCCGGGCGGCTGGATCGACGACACGATCCGGGGCGCCGCCGACGGGCCGGAGGCGTTCCTGGCCGGGGAGGGGGCGGACGGCTATCCGCCCGGCGCCCACTACCGCAACTTCTGGTGGGTGCGCGAGCCCGCCGTGCCGTTCTATCAGGCGTCCGGCATCAACGGTCAGAACGTCTTCGTGCACGTACCATCACAGACGGTGGTGGCGAAGCTGTCGACGTGGCCGACCGCGCTCAGCCCGGCCCTCGTCCCCACCCGGGACGCCGTGCTCGCGATCGCCGGTGCCCTGGTCCGCTAGGCCGCCGGGCCGGTGGCCAGCGTCACGCTGGCCGAGTGAGACTGGCCGGCCTGGTCGGTCCAGCCGATCGTGACGCGATCGCCCGGGTGATGCTGCTCCATCTGCGCCTGCAGCGACTCGGGCGAGGACACCGCGTGGCCATCGACCGAGGTGATCACGTCGCCTCCGGTGATCCCGGCACCGTGCGCCGCCGATCCCGGCAGCACCCCGGCCACCGCGGCGCCGGAGCCTTGCGGAACGCCCTGGGCCTGCGCGCTGCTGGCCGACATGACCTCGACGCCCAGGAAGCCGGTGGCGCCGATGTGCACGGTCGACGAGCCGTCGCCGGCCTCGATCTGGTGCGCGATCGAGGTCGCGTCGTTGATCGGGATCGCGAACGCCTCGGTCCGGGCCTGGCTGGACTGGAACTGCATCTGGTTGGACGCGGCGGTGTTCATGCCGATCACCTGGCCGCTCGTGTTGACCAGCGGGCCGCCCGAGTCGCCGGGCTGGATCGGCGCGGTGTGGTTGATCAGGCCGCTCAACTGCTCCGAGGTTCCGGCGCCCTGGTCCGAGGCGGTGATGGAGGCGTTGAGGGCGGCGACCTTGCCGGTGGCGACCGACGGGGTTCCGCCCTTGCCGCCCGCGTTGCCGAGAGCGGTCACGGCCTGGCCGACCGCGACGGTGGAGGAGTCGCCCAGGGTCACGGTGCGCAGCCCGGACGCCCCCTGAAGCTGAATGACCGCGACATCCTTGCTCTGGTCGTAGCCGACCACCTTGGCCGTGTAGGTACGGCCGTTGCCGATGTCGGTGGCCTTGATCGAGGTGGCGCCCTCGATCACGTGGTTGTTGGTCAGCACCTCGCCCGACGACGTCAGCACCTGGCCGGTGCCGGCCGCCTGGGCCTGCTGGTAGCCCAGGGTGGACACGATGTCGACCAGGCCGGGATCGACCCTGTTCGCGATCTGTGACGTGCCCAGCGCGGTGCCCTGGGTACCGCCGTTCGTGGCCTGCAGGCCGAAGAACGTGCCGAGGCCGGCCACCAGCGCGACGGCGATGACCAGCGCGCCGCGGCGGGAGCGCCGCACGGGACCGGGCGGCGGACTCTGGTAGCCGCCGTAGCCGTACCCCGGCGGCCCGCCGGGGTCGCCCGGTCCGTAGGGATCCGGCCCGCCACCGCCGGGTCCGTGCCCGCCGGCTCCGTAGCCGCCGTAGCCACCACCCTGGCCGCCGTAGCCGCCGCCCCACGACGGCGGTGGCGGTGGCGGTGGCGGCGGTGGCGTCGCCCCGCTGTCCGCGCTATCCCCGCTGTCCGCCCACATCGGCGGGCGGTAGTCCCTGGTCATGGAACGGCCCCCTCGGTACGCATCGCTCCTGGTTCAACGCTTCTATGGGTAGTTCCCATTTCTGGGAGAAGGCTGAAGGCTCACTGATCGGCCCCTTGATCTTTGCTGCGTATGAAGACGGTCCGTCCGGGGTTGACCGGCTTGCGGCGGGAACCTCCGCCGGTGCGCGGTCCGTGCCGTGGCGGCGGCGACGCGCCGTCATGTGGCCATAAAGTTCTCGCCATAACTCACCAAGCGGGCGGGCCGGAGCGAGTAAGGCGCCCGGCGCGGGGATATGGGTCCGGCGGACCGGGGGTAAAAACTCAGACGCCCGCAGGGGGGAACGGCATGCACCGAAAGCTCGACATCCTGGCCGAGAAAGGCTTTGTTATCCTGCGCGACCGGCACGGGTCGCCGATTGACCCCGCCGAGTGGGAATCGCTCGAGTACATGGACTGGAAGAGCGGCGGGGACACGAACTTCGCGCCCCTGACCTCGGCCACCGGCGAGATGGACTGCCGTGGCTTCTGGGACCACGGCCAGCCGGACAAGGGCGGCATCTGGACCAAGAACCGCAAGCTGGCGCCGGGCCTGGCCGACTACGTCGAGGGAATTGGCGGCAACTTCGGCCGGGTCCGCATTATCAAGCTCAATCCCAGCGACGAGGCAGCGGCGCTTCACCAGCTTCATTTGGACGACAACAACCGTCTCAACCCGAGCGGTGAGGGATGGGTGGTCAGGTCCTGGCTCGAACTGGACAACGCGGCCGGGCAATCGACGTTCATCCTGCGCGAGGATAAGGACGATCCGGCCACCGAAACGCGCATCCGGCTGCATCCGGGAATGCAACTGGTGATCGACACGCAGCGGCTCTACCACGTCGTGTGGCACCCGGGCCCGCGGCCCCGGTACGCGCTGATCACGTCGTGGGAGAGCGACGACGTGATCGATGGCTGGATCAAGCGTGAGATGGCGGCCGGGTCGCGCCCGGCGGCGGGCCGCAAGGCGCCCGCGGGGCGCAGGCAGGCGGCCGATGGCAAGCTCAC
>Ga0335075_10018502_pt1 | contig 10325 bp, 14 predicted proteins | sample Lox_Sample_24_FD_206723 | JGI IMG/M metagenome (GOLD analysis project Ga0335075, IMG submission 206723) | Soil microbial communities from Loxahatchee National Wildlife Refuge, Florida, United States - Lox_Sample_2.4 | ecosystem: Environmental > Terrestrial > Soil > Wetlands | place: USA... | reverse complement strand
GCGGATGACCTGCACCACCATGTCGCCGCCCTGGTTCACCTCGGCGACGATGCAGTCCGCCTCCAGCCGATGATAGAGCGACACCGCGCGCGCCGCCCATTCATGCGGCTTGGCAGCACCCACCGTCGCATCGGCAAGCACATAGACTTTTCCGTACGCGTCCTGCCCCGCAGCGACGATGCCGCACGCGTCCGAATTTTTGCGCGAGCTCGCCGGTGGGTCGACAGCCACGACGATCCGCCTCAGCTCCGCCGGCCGGTGTCCGCGCGCCGCATCGATCTGCGCGCGCGACCACAGCGCGTCATCGCGATCCTCGACCAGTTCGCCGTCCAGCTCCTGCCGCCCGAGCCGCTGGCGGCCGTAGCGGTCGCGCATCGCCTTGACGAAGCCTGGGGCCAGATGCCCCGCATTGTCGTCGGTGCGCATCCGCTCGATCCGCGTATCGGGATCGGCCAGCAGCCGCTTCATCAGCTTCGTCGCCTTCGGCGTCGTCGTCACGATCTGCTTGGGCGAGACGCCCAGCCGCAACCCGAACTGCAGCATGTCGAACGTCTCTTCGGCGTGCTTCCATTTTGCCGCCTCGTCGCACCAGGCGGCGTCAAACTGCGGCCCGCGCAGGCTCTCCGGATCCTCCGACGAGAACATTTGGGCGACCTGCCCTTCCGGCCATACCAGCCGCCGCCGCGTGGCCTCGAAGCGCGGCCGGCCGCCGCGCAGCGCATCCTTGGTCAGCGACAGGATGCCGCTCGGCCCTTCGATCATCACCTCGCGCACATCGGAGAGCGTCTCGCCCACCAGCGCGATGCGCCTGTGCTTCACCCGATCTGCGAAAGGCGAAAAGCCGCGCACCAGCGCGTGCACCCATTCCGCGCCCGTCCGCGTCTTGCCGGAGCCGCGCCCGCCGATCACCAGATACGTGCGCGGTTTCACTCCCAGCGGGCGCTGCGTGATGCGCGCATGGCCGAACCATTCGTCCATGGCGCGCACGCCCTCATCATTCGTGAAATTCCTCTCGGCCCAGCCTTTCTGCATGCGCATGAGCCAGCTCGACGATCCGTTCGTCGACACGCTCGAGGATTCCGGCGACTTCGTCATCGCTTCTCTTCTGTTGTTCGGCCGCCTTCTCGGCAGCCATTGCATCGAACCGTTCGGCGAGCCGCAGCAGCACCGACAGCGCGTCGAGATCCATCTTCTTGAGCAGGCCGCCCGAGCGCTCCATCACCCCGATGAACATGCCGATCTGCCGCGACAGCATCGCGCCCAGCCGCAGAAACTGCTCGTCGAGCGACAGTGGCGCTGCTCCCTCCACCTCCACCGCCTCCGCATCTGCGCTCTCCGCACCCTCTTCGGCCGACGTAGCCAGCCGCTCCATCGGCACCGATATCGTGATGCCGGTTTGGCGCGCGACGGCGGCGACTGCTCGTTCGGCAAACGGCAGCAGCGGCAGGCCGTGTTCTTCCAGCACCGCGATCGATCGCTCGACCTGGGTGCCGGTCACATCGCCGGTGTCCCAGCAGGAGTCCGCCCGGTCGTACTGGGCCTTCACCCAGCCGTGTCGATTGGCGTGCGCGTTGAGCGTGGTCCGGCGGCGGCGCATCGCCAACGCGAGCCGCGTCACAGTCGGGGGCGCACCGGCCGCAAGCGCGCGCCCGGCGATCTCTTCCTCGCCGGCAATCAACGGAGGACGTGGAATGGTCGTGATCCTTTTCCAGCTTGGGTTCCTCGCCCCACGAAGTGGGGAGAGGTGTCGCCGCGCAGCGGCGACGGAGAGGGGTTCTACCTTCTCCCCTTTGTGGGAGAGGGTGTCGCCCTCGGGCTTGCTGCGAAGCAAGCACGAGACAAGGCGACGGATTTGGAAGAAACGAGAGGCGGCAGGTTGATGCCTCTTCAAGACACACCACTCCGCCCGCTCCGGCGCCGTTCCGGTTCGTTCGCTGCTCACACTTTTTGGACGATAGCTGAACCTTACCAGAGCGCCGTCACGGTGTCAAGAATAAATTCCTATGTTTTTTTGGCCTCGAACTCGCGCGACAGGACCGGGAGTGAGACGCACCCACCCTTCCCTCGCGCCTTACGTGCCCGCCGTCGTCGTCCGTGCGCGGTTAGTGATCAAACCGCTGGACGTTTGTATTCATTTCCGCAATGGATTTTCTGCCAGATTCAGCGAAGCGGGGGAGCGAGGAAGGTTGCCCAGGATCCACACCCAGTGGACTGTCGTGCTGCTGGCGGCGGGCCTGCTAGCCTTGCTTGGCATTGTCGCTGCGACCTTCTGGCTGAGCTGGCAGGCGCAGTCTTTGACCGCCCAGGTGCTCGGCATTCGCGAAATGCGCGTTTCGGCGGTGGAGCTCCGGAACGGCCTTCTCAGCGCCGAAACCAGCCAGCGCGGTTTTCTCTATTCAGGCAACGAAGTCTATCTGGCGCCGTTCGACAGCGCCAACGCGGCGGCGCGCCGCGAAGCGAGCGAGCTCGAACAGGCGCTGGAGGCCTTCCCGGAGTTCCGGCCAATGGTCGAGCAGCTTTCCGGCATCGTCGGGGCCAAGATAGCGGAAATGGAGGAGGCAATCGCGCTGAAGCGCGCCGGCCGCGATGACGAGGCGATGGACCACTTCCTCACCAATCGCGGCAAGGCGCTGATGGATCAGATGAACCTCTTCGTCGGCGGCATTGTCGAGACAGCGGACAACCTCCTGATCGACGGTGTTCGCGAACAGAGGGAAAGCACCGAGTTGCTTCGGCTCGTGTCAATCGCCGGCGGCATACTCATCATCATGGTTGTGGCCGCCGCGACGGCGGTGTTTGCGCGAACGACACGCGAGATCGCTGGCGCGCGCGACGAGGTGAACGCCGTGAATGCGACGCTTGAGCAGCGCGTTGACGACCGCACCTCGGCGCTGAAGGCGGCGCTCAACCGGTCCGAGCTTCTGCTCGCCGAAGTCAACCACCGCGTCGCCAACAGTCTGGCGCTGGTCGGTTCGCTGGTCCGGCTGCAGGGCAATGCGAGCAAGGACGCTGCGGTCAAGACCGCGCTCTCAGAGACGCAAACGCGCATTCAGGCGATCGCGGCGGTGCACAAGCGCCTCTATGCGTCCGGCGAGGTCGGCCTGGTTGCGCTCGACGAATATCTGTCGGGCCTGCTGGATAGCCTTGTCGCAACGATGCGCGCGGAGGGGCATGGCGGTTCGCTCACCTACGAACTCGAGCCTGCCACACTTGCCACCGACGCCAGCGTCAACATCGGCGTGGTGGTCACCGAGCTTGTCACCAACGCCTACAAATATGCCTACCCTGACGGCAGCGGCGGGGACATCCGCGTGCGGATGAAAAAGCTCGCCGCCGCCCGCCTGGAGATTGTGGTTGAGGACGATGGCGTCGGGCGCGGCACCGGGGACATCCGCGGCACCGGCCTCGGTACCCGGATCGTTAAAGCGATGGCGACGAATCTCGGCAGCGAGGTCCAATATCTTGACCGCAAGCCTGGGACAGCCGCCGTTTTCTCGATCGCCACTGCCCATTGAACGGCCTTGATAATAGGACCTTTGGCCACTCGTCGAGCCGCCCCCGATGCGCTACGCTCCTCAATAAACGGACGGAGGCGGGCAGTGTTGGGGCTGCGTCGTTGTTCATGATGCGGTCTGGAACGTGGGCGGCGATCCTTGTCGTTCAGGCGCTGCTGGGCGCCATGCTTGCCGTCGCGCAGGACGAACCTTCCGGCATCGTCACGCCAGTCGTGCTGCCGCCCTTCAACGCCAACGCACCGGCCTGTTCACCACCGCCGGGATTGGCAAAGTCGCTTGTCTTCCTGCAGGACAATGAGCGCGAATTCATGCAAGGCGTCAGTGCCGGCCTCGAAAAGGCCGCAGCGGATCGCGGCCTCGCCTATCGCGTCGCCCTGGCGAGAAACGACTCTGCCCTGATGCGCAAACAGGCGGAGGAAGCCCTCGCCGAAAAGGCTGGCGCGGTGGTCGTCGCTCCCGTCGATCCGCGTGCGATGACCCGGCCGCTACAGCAGATTCTGTGGTCGGGCGCTTATGTCGGCGCGGTGGTTCCACCGCCGGCGACCACGATCCTCAACGCGCCGCAATACGAAACGGGCAAAGTGCTCGCCGAAGCCGCCGCGCAATACATCGAGGAAAAGCTGAACGGCCGGGCGAAGGTCGTGCTGCTGACCCACGACAGCAACCAGTTTCTGGCGCCGCGCTTCGTCGCGATGCGCGACGTTCTCTCCAAGCTTCCCGGCGTCGCGATCGTAGCCGATATCTCGCCTGTCACCGTCAACAAGGCCGGCGGTCTGGCAACGATGCAGACGGTTCTGCTTGCGCACCCGACCGTTGATGTGGTGCTCGGCGCCGATACCGTCGTGCTCGGCGCGCTCGAAGCGCTAAGGCAAGCCGGCAAGGCGCGTCCGGATCAGTTCCTCGGCGGTATCGATGGCGAACCGGAAGCCGTCGCGGAGATCAAAGGCGGGGACAGCCCCTATAAGGCGAGCGTCAGCCTCGCCTCCCCCGTCTTCGCTTACGCGATGGGTTCGCATGCCGCCGACTGGCTGGAGGGAAAGAGCATCCCGCAAGCGATGGACGTTCTGCCAGTTGCACTCGATGCCGGGAACATCGCGCAATATGAGGCGCACCTGACTGATCCCGGTGCGGTTTACGCCGATCCGGCGCGGCGCAACCAATATCTCAGTATGTACGGCAACATTTGTTACGGCACACGCGACCAATACTTGAACTTCCCCTGGTCATCCGAACGCAAATAACTGAGCCACGCGCCCTCGAACAAATCAGGAACAAATTCCTTGCGTCGCCTGCCCGCCTCTGCCATCCTGTTCCTCCCGAAATTCGTCCCTTGAGGAACAGACCCATGGCCGAGTATGCTGCTCAGCCGGCCGGCGAAGCCGTGCCGGAACCTGACGCCGACCTCGAAGCGGCGTGTGACGAGGCGATCCGCGTCTGCGGCGGCGACATGCGCGCCGCGATCGTCTCGCTGATCCTCGCCAACACTTTCCTGAAGCGCGAGCTGGCGCTCACCCGCCCTGCCGTCTCCTATGGTTTTTCGCGCGGCTGGCACCGCAACCGATGACCAGCGCAGGCGCGATACCGTCGTCCTCACAGCACGAAATCATACGCCGCCAGCGAAGGGACGAACTTGACCAGGATGGTCATCTCGGCCGCATTGTCGTTGTCCGTATCGACCTGGACCATCACATCATTGCCGGCGTCGATGAACCGCACTTCGCCGACGACATTTGCCCTGAACGCGAGCGTCGCGCGCCAGGCAAAACTCTGGTTGCCGGCCAAGAACGGATTGGCGTCGATCCGGCTGAGATCGATGCGGTCGCCGCCAGCACCGGCGCTGTGAACGAAATCCGACACGACATCCCGCGTCGCGACGGTAAGGCCGCTTTCGGCGGTGCTCAGATAGCGCACCGTGTCGCGAACGCCGTCATCGCCAAAGTCGTTGAGAAATATCGTGTCGCCGCCCAGTCCCCCGATCACGATGTCCGCGCCTGACGCGCCAAGGATGTTGTCGTTTCCGCCACGACCGTCGATCACATCGTTTCCGGAGTAGCCATTCAGACCATTGGCTCCATTGGTTCCGTAAATCTTGTCGGCTCCGCCGGAGCACAGGACGCTTTCGAAACCGCTGATCGTATCGACGCCAAACCGGCCGAAGTTCTGCGCTGTCGTCTTGGCAAGATCGATCACGATGCCGGGACCGCCGCTTTGGACGAGAGCGCCGTAGCCGTCATTGGACTCGTAGAGGAAAGTGATCGTGTCAGTTCCGGCGCCGCCGCGCAAAACGTCATTGCCGGCGCCGGCGTTAGCAGTGTCGTCACCTCCCGCGAGATCGACAAAGTCGGCGCCGTCACCATCGTGGACGAAATCCCCGCCGGTTATTCCGCCCCGGTAGGTATCGTTCCCGAAACCAAGATAGGCGGTTTGTAGACCCGTCGACCGGCTGGCGTCGATGCGGTCGTTGCCGTCGAAGGTGAAGATCGGGCTCCCTGCCGCCTGCACGGCGATAAAATCATCCTGAACGCCAAAAAAATCGGCGGCGTTGTTCAGGTTCCCGGCAGTGTCGCCGTTGACGATTTTCGTGACCATCAGTTCATCCTCCTCACAGCACAAAATCATACGCGGCCAGCGACGCCACGTTCTGAATCAGGATCGTCATTTCGGCGCCATTGTCGTTGTCCGTGTCGATCTGAACGATCACATCCGCGCCGGCGTCGATGAACCGCACTTCGCCGACGACATTTGCCCTGAACGCGAGGCCGCCGCGCCAGGCAAAACTCTGGTTGCCTGCGAGAAACGGGTTGGCGTCGATGGCACTCAGATCGATGCGGTCGCCGGCAGCACCCGCGCTGCGCGCGAAGCCCGATACGACATCCCGCGTCGCGACGGTGAGGCCGCTTTCCGCGGTCCTCAAATAGCGTACGATGTCGCGGTCGCCGTCATCGCCGATGCTCGGATATATGGTGTCGCGGCCCAGTCCACCGATCAGGATGTCCGCGCCCTCTTCGCCTGAGACGATGTCGGTTCCGCCGCGTCCGTCGATCACATCGTTTCCGGATCTGCCATCCAGAAGATTGGCCCCGGTCGTCCCGTAAATTTTGTCATTGCCGCCGGAACCGGTGACATTTTCGAAACCGCTGATCGTATCGACGCCAAACCGGCCGAAGTTCTGCGCGGTCGTCTTCGCAAGATCGATCACGATGCCCGGTCCGCTGCTAAGCGAGCTGCCGTAACCATTGTCAGATTCAACGATGAAAGTGATGATGTCTACGCCGGTGCCGCCGCGCAGAATGTCGTTTCCGGCGCCGACGCTGATCTGGTCCGCGCCGCCTGCGAGGTCAACGAAGTCGTTGCCGTCACCATCGGCAACCAGGTCCGCCCCCGTTATCCCACCTCGGTAGGAATCGTTCCCGAACCCAAGATATGCTTGTTGAAGGCCTGCCGACCGGCTGGCGTCGACGCGATCGTTTCCATCGAAGGTGGAGATAAAGCCACCGGTTGCCTGAACGGCGATGAAGTCATCCTGGGCGCCGAAAAAATCGGCGGCGTTGCCGAGGTCGCCGGCGCTGTTATTGTTTACGATTTTCGTGACCAATGCTCATCTCCCTCAGAGATCGCTGTCGCCCCCAGCGGAGACCCAAGGGTAGATACGCGCAGAGGTTGCGTCTAGTATCGATGCGTATCCCGTTTTAGCTACGCGGCTGGCATCGCAACCGCGACCGGAGAGAGTGAACCGCCAGCAAGTGTGACGCCCTCCCCGGGGCCTTACTTGCAACGCAATTGCCGCGTACCGTTTTTGCATCGTTTTTTGGGCCGGCATGGCTCGCTGCGGTGTCAGAGACTTCGACCCGCCATTTCTCCAGACGACGATCGGTTCGCGGCGTGTGACACGGGTCGCCCGCCCTGATCGCGTTAATGGAGAAATCAATGTTCAAGTTCGCGCAGAAACCCCACGCGAAGCGGCTCCCTGCCGCTGCTGACCCGATCGTCCGCCGCGCGCCGCTTGCCACGCCCGAGGAGCAGGCCGAACGCGCACGGCGCGCCGATACGGATGGAACGCGCCGCCGCATCCGACAGTTGGTCGAGGACAACAGGCTGCGCTGAGCAGCCGGAAAGAGGACGGCTCTTGATACATCAAGCGAACGAACGGGCGCGCGAAACGATGATGCGCTTTCTTGGTCATGATGGCGGCAGCCAGATGGTCTCCGCCACCGACGCGATCCGCGCGGTTCGCCGCGAGCATCCCTCACTTGGCGCAAGCGACCTGCACCTGACCGACATGATCGCCGGCACGGCGATCATGCTTGATCTCGACGTGGAACTGGATGATGGCGCGCAGCAGACCGCGCTCTTCGACCGCTGGTCGCCCGATGGTGTCGCGTGACGCCGCCGCTCGATCCACGACCCCGCCGCTTCACCCTGCCCGAACTCTTCTATCTCGTGACGCTCGCCGGGACGCTCGCCTATTTCGGCTACCTGGTTTTCACCAGCATTCACGTCTAGCCGCGCCTGCCACTCGTTCCGCCTACCCCAGAAAGTACCAGAGGATCGTTCCATAGACCGCTGCGCCGAACAGCGCGGCAGATCCCATGCCATTGAGAAGATAGCCGCCAGCCACGGGCCGCACGACCAGGCTGACCGCGAGCTGTGCCATCGCGATCAGGGCGCCGGCGGCAAACCAGAGCATTGTTCCCTCCCCGCCGTTACACTTCCACGACCTGCACGCCGCGGGGTCTCATCGGGCGTGTGTGGAAGGTCGCGACGACCTGTCCATCCGCCGCGATGAGAGCGGCCGCCTGGAGCTGGTCGCCCGAACGGAAGCGGTCGTTGTGGTACTCGTCGAGGAGCCGCTGGCGCGCTGTCTGCTTGGCATCGAAGATCGAGCAGGACACGCTGACATCGTCGACATCGACGTCGCCGAAGACCATCCGGTAGCACCTGATCGTCAGCGTTTCGGTGGCTTGCATCGCGCATCCCCGCTTGCTTCAGCCAACAAAAAAGGCCGGGGGTAACCCGGCCTCTCTCGCACGCGTTGGAAACTCGAAGCGCCGAAGCCGTGCCAGTACATCCGTGGTCACGGCGGCGCTGAGCTTTACGCGGCCTGCAGGTTCTCGGCGGCGAACTTGCCGTTGCGCTGGTCTTTCACGACCTCGAAGGAGAGCTTCTGGCCCTCGACGATGGTGCGCATGCCGGCGCGCTCCACGGCGGAGATGTGAACGAACACATCGGCCTTGCCGTCATCCGGCTGAATGAAGCCAAAACCCTTGGTGGCGTTGAAGAACTTTACGGTTCCAGATGTCATGGCGATTTCCTTTCAAATCGACAGAGTCTCGCCCGCCCGGCCGAATGCCGTGCGATGCGCGTAAGATCGATGTTGAAGGAGAAGTCGCTTTGGCGCGTAGGCGCCGAACAAGATTCGACAGACAAGACCGATAGCGGTGATGTAGTGCACGAATGTGTTCGCGGCAAGGCGGCGGCCATGTTTCTTTGCGCGTCGCGGGCTCGCGTCGCTGATCATCGCCAGCAATTTCCCGGAGCGAGCTGGCGTTGAGGCGTGATGCGGCGCGCGCATCGACGGAATAGTTAGCGTTCAGGGATGGCTTTTGCGGGCGTGGCGCTCTTCATACGCGAACTCGGCGCATATTGCGTCGCGTCCCTGCCCGCCATTCTGGCTGACTAATGCGGAAGTGCTGCGGCGCTTCTCGGAAACGGATCATCCTTTGCAAGTTCTCGTACGCGACAACAATGTCGAGCAGGCTTTGCGCGTCCTCAAGAAGAAGCTTCAGCGCGAAGGCGTGTTTCGCGAAATGAAGGCGCGGCGGGCTTATGAAAAGCCGTCCGAGAAGCGGACGCGCGAGAAGGCGGAAGCGATCCGCCAGGCCCGCAAGGCGGCGCGCAAGCAGGCGCAGCGCGACGGTCTTTTGCCCGCCCCGAAGAAAAAGGTGATCGCGCCGCGCAGCCCTGCGCCTCGCGTCTGACGAGACTCTCTTATGGACGAAGCTACAAAGCTCGCTGTTCAAAACCAGGATAACGCCGCGCGACAAGGCGGAGCAGAAGACGATCGCCGCGCGGTCCATTATGGACGCCGAGGTCGTGGCGCGGGAGAAGACTGCCCGCCTGAAGGCGCTTCGCCTCGCACACGAGGCTGAAGAGCTTGCCAACGCGCCGACACCGCCTGTTGCAGACAAGCGGCGCGAGCAGAAGCCGCGCGTCAAGGCAAAATAGCTGGCGCTCACCCAGCCCGATGTCTCCTGCGGTTTTTCGCGCGGCTGGCACCGCAACCGCGACAGGGAAGGCCCCGACAGGGAAATCCACGACAGGAAGAGTGACGCCGCCCCTTGCCCGGCGCCCTCCCCCCGTCGCGCCTGCCGCCTCGCCTACAGAACGAAATCGCCCGCGTTCATGCTGGCGAGCGTCGTGTTGACCAGCCGGATGGAGAAATCCGCCGCCAGCGTGCCGCCTGTGTTCACCTCCACCACCACATCCGCGCCGGAAATATCGTTGATGCGCACCTGCCCGGCCGCGGTGAAGGCGCCGCTGTGCAGATAGGTCATCGTCGGGCCGAACAGCGCGGAGAGATCGATCCTGTCACCGGTGCTGCCGTCGTCGAAGTCCATGATGCGGTCGGCGTTCACGCCGACCATCGAATGCGCCTTCGCCGAGAAGATGAAACGGTCGGCGTCCGCGCCACCGGTCATCGTGTCCTTGCCCAGGCCGCCATTGATCTTGTCGGCGCCGGCGTCGCCGCGCAGAGTGTCGTTGCCGGCATTGCCGTTGAGTGTGTCGGCATCGCCACCACCAAAAACATTG